>VOFC01006024.1_pt1 | contig 30992 bp, 44 predicted proteins | sample 5384161 | NCBI WGS metagenome assembly VOFC01 (sample SAMN12384722, study PRJNA508395) | human gut metagenome | isolation source: healthy gut B | host: Homo sapiens
GCCGGAAGCAGAAGCCCGCTTTGCCGCAGCGGCGGTAGGCCATCGTGTCGTATCGGGTGGAGGGAATATAGGTCATGCTGCGGCTCTCCTGGTTGTCAAATTGTTTGCTTTCCCCATTGTAGCATAAAAAAGCGAAAAAAAAAAAAGAAATTGCGCATGAAATGGCCTGACGGGACGTGGTGACACGGGGGGGAACCATTAGCCATACTCTCGGCCTATATCATGACGAAATGGAAGTGTTTGCCGTGCTTGCGAGCGTGCAGAGTATGGGTTGACGGGCATACAGGGGTATCCGGTGACGGTGGAGGCCTACTGCGTGGACGGCATGCCGATGTTTGAAATCGTCGGCCTGCCGGATGCGGCGGTCAAGGAAAGCCGGGAGCGCGTGCGCGCGGCGATGTCCGCCTGCCATACGCCCTTCCCCCGTCGCGCGGCTGACGCTCAACCTCGCTCCGGCGGATGTGCGCAAGGAGGGACCGGCCTACGACCTGCCCATCGCGCTGGCGATTCTTTCGCGTCGATGGGGCGGCTGGACGCGGAGACGATGGCGGGCATGGCGGCGGTCGGCGAGCTGTCGCTTTCCGGCGGGGTGATGGGCGTGCGCGGGGCGCTGTCGATGGCCATTGCGGCGAAGGAAAGCGGCCTGTGCGCAATCATGCTGCCCGCGTCCAACGCGGCGGAGGCCGCCTGCATCGAGGGGCTGGACGTTCTGCCGGTCACGCATCTGAGCGAGGCGATCGACCACCTGCGCGGCAGGCGGAAGATCGAGCCGCTGCGCGCCAGACCCTATGCCGAGCTGCTGGGCGAAAAGAAAATCCTGTGCGATTTCGCGGATGTGCGCGGCCAGAAGGGCGCCAAGCGTGCGCTGGAAATCGCGGCGGCGGGCGGACATAACGTGCTGATGATTGGGCCGCCGGGCAGCGGCAAGACGATGCTGGCGCGGTGTCTGCCGGGCATTCTGCCGGATATGACGCTGGAGGAAGCGCTGGAGGTGACGCGCATCCACAGCGCGGCGGGCACGCTGGCGGCGGATGCGGGGCTGATGGCCGAACGGCCCTTCCGCGCGCCATCACACGGTCAGCGCGGTGGCGCTGGTCGGCGGCGGCACCAAAGGCGCGCCCCGGCGAAATCAGCCTGGCGCACAACGGCGTGCTGTTCCTCGACGAGCTGCCGGAGTATGACCAGGCGGCACGCTGGAAGCCCTGCGCCAGCCGCTGGAGGATGGCTTTTGTCAGCGTCGTCCGCGTCAGCGCAGGCGAAATACCCCGCGCGGGCGATGCTCGTCGCGGCGATGAACCCGTGCCCCCTGCGGCAATTACGGCAGCGCGACGCAGCCCCTGCCGCTGCACCCAGAAGGAAATCGCGCGCTATCTGGGGCGCATCTCCGGCCGCTGCTGGACAGAATCGACATGCAGCTCTGGAGGTCACGGCCGTCCCCGTGCGCCAGATCACCGAGCGCGCCGGAAGAGCCCTCGAGCCGATTCATTCATAAGCGCGCGCAGGCGGCAGCAGGCGCGATACGCGGGCGAGGGCGTCAGCAGCAACGCGGAACTTTCCGCGCGCCAGCTCGAACAGTTCTGCCCGCTGGACGACGCCTGCCGCGAGTTGATCGGCAAGGCCTGCGACAAATATCATCTTTCCATGCGCGCGGTCAGCCGGGTGCGCAAGGTCGCGCGGACAATTGCCGACCTCGCGGGGGAGAAACATCGGCAAGGCGCATATTCTGGAAGCGCTGCGGTATCGCAATCTGGAAGCCGAAACTACTGGAAGTAAAACGAAAGGGCGAAGGGCAATGTTGTATAACCCGCGGCTGGATGTGTTTATCAACGTGGCCAACGCCGGGAGTTTCACCAAAGCGGCGAAGGAAAGAAAATACATCACCCCGGCGGCTGTGATGAAGCAGATCAATCTGCTGGAAAAGGAACTCGGCGTGCGCTCTTTGAGCGAACGCATCAGGGGCTCTGCCTGACGAACGCCGGGCATACGCTCTATCGACGCGCAGGCGCTGATTCGGGAGACGCGCAGCGTGGAGGAGCGCGTGCAGAATGCTGCGCGCGGCAAAGGGAATCATCCATATCGGCACGTCGGTGCTCAATCCCGCGTCGTTCCTGCTGGAATATTGGCAGAAGGTCTATCGCGAGATGCGAAGACATCGACATTCGGCTCGTCTCCTTTGATACCGATTTTGAACGATACGGCGTTTTTTCTCAAAAAATTTCGGCAGTGAGATCGACCTGATTGCGGGCATTGCCAGCGAGGAATTTAAGGAGCGCAGCCAATGTGGCAACCTCGTTGCGCCGCTATCCCATCTGCTGCGCCGTGCCGTATTATAATCACCCGCTGGCCGAACGAAACGGCTGCGCATCGACGATTTGCAGCATGAAAACGCGATGCTCTGCGAACCGGGGCTGGATTGCGGATGTGGACGCGCTTCGGGAAGAAGTTGATTCGAAACCATCCGCTCGTCCAAATTCAGGAATTTCCCCCGGTTTGATTTGACTTATTTCAACAGAGTGCGCCAACAACGGGCTGCCTTATGATTACCATCGAACCGTGGAACGGCGTGTATCCGCTGATGAAGACAATCCGGTCGATTGGCCGTACTGTATCCCCCTACGGCTGATTTTCGTGCAAACGCCTTCCGAAAAGGTGAAACGCTTTGTGCAGGCCGATGCCGACATAGCGATACCGAAAGGTAAATGCCCGTTTCTAAATCGGTCATTCCTCTTTTGAAGATATTGATGTATAATTGTCAATGCAAAAAGGGGCGAAAGGCGCATGAATGAGCGGATCTTTTCGATAAATCGTCGAAAAAAAAGGAGGCTGAACGCCTGCACCCGTCGTCAAAAATAACAACCATGATTTTCGAAAGGGGAAAGAACATGAAAAATACGCGTAGATTGCTGACCGGCATGGCCGCGATGGTCATGGCCGCGAAGCGCGGTTTCCGCTGTCGGCGTCGCTGAGGAAATGGAATGGCCGGATGCGTACAGCCACGCGACGGATGCTTCCTCCAAGGAAGTGCTCTCCGGCGAGCAGCTGGACGAGGCGCTCCAGTTCCTCATGGATTCCTCTCACTTTATTGGTACATCAACCGTGCCACGCCGTACTATGGCAACTTCACCAAGCACCCGGAGACGGGCTTTGATACCAGTGGCGCTCCCCCTCGGTGAATGGACGCGGCTATCGCGGCCCGTACTACGATCCGGGCTGACCCGCTCGGTCAACTGGCTGAGCACCAACCCCAACGGCGGCATCAACAGCTCCGTCGGATCTTACTGGGCCTGCATCGCGCCGAACACCGATCTGACCATCGAAAACAACGAGGTTCAGGGCTACGAGAAATCCGACAAGTGGCAGATGATCGCGTCATGTCTCCGGGACAGACGGTGGATAACTACATCCGCAACGGCCGCGGTTCGTTTCTACATCGACGCTTCTCTGGCCAGCAACTACGGCATTGATCCCGCGTGGGAGTATCGCAACATCCTGATGGTCGAGGTTGAGCTGGATCACTATGTGCCGCGCGCCTGCACGCCGCAGGAATACTACGACGGCGAGCCGCCCACCACGTCCAGCTGGCTGCTGGCGGGTCGCATGGCTGCGCTGGAAAACTGGAAGGATAAGTTCCTTTCCATCCCGCAGTATTGGGGCTGCGCGACCGGCGACGCCGCGGCCAAGAACCTGACCACGGACGAGGAGCGCGCGGCGTATATCGAGACGCTGAACGCCGACCCGGATGTGATTGAGGCCATGACCGGCGTTTGCTACTACATGCACTTCAACATCCTCCAGATTGTCAACAACAAGCAGGAGCTGGGCTTTGACTTCGAGCAGGCCAGCGGCAAGGGGTCAACGCGATTGACATGGATCGACGGTCTGCTGGATCGCTACCCGGAGGGCAGCGACAAGGCGGGTCAGTTGATTCTCCAGAACGCGGATGCGGCCATGCCCCGGATTGGGCGTATGCGCTGAATCAGGATCTGGATTGGTGGGGTTTCCGGCACGGCGATCTGATCAACGCCGAGGGGCAAGAAGCTGGTTGGCGCGAATGCGGACGGCAGCTACATCCTCGAAGGCGATGCGAACGCGCCTGTGGCCGAAACGGCTGAGGAAGCGCCCGCCGAATCCGCCGTTGAGCTGGCCGAGAACGAGAAGCTCGGCACGGCGAAGGGCATGGGCGGCGACGTGACCGTGAAGGTGACGATGGATGGCGACAAGATCGCCGCCGTCGAGGTCGTTCTCAGAACGAAACCGCGGGCATCTCCGACCGGCGCTTGAAAAGGTGCCTGCCGCGATCGTCGAAGCGAACAGCGCCGACGTGGACGGCGTGGCCGGTGCGACCGTGACTTCCGACGCCATCAAGAACGCCGTGAAGGACGCGCTCTCAAGTAAAACTCAAGATTCAAAGGGGGTTGTCTCACTAAAAAGAGGCAACTCCTTTTGGGTATAAAAAGCATTCGGACGTTTCGAGGAAAACATTTCCTCAGCCGGACTTGACGGAAAGCAGGAAATTCTCTACAATGAACAAAAGAAAAAAAGAACGACAAGGGGAATGAGGCCATGCTTGAATCCGAAGCGATGGCGATTCTGGTCGGCGCGGGCGTGAGCTATGGCCGCCGGAAGCGGCTCTGCGCGCGGCAGGGGAGCGCGCTGGCGATTTTGGCCGAGCCGGGGCTGTACGCGGCGCAGCTTCAGGGAAAGGGGCTGGCGCTGTCCGGCACGCGCGTGGACGGATGGGCGCGCTGCTGGGCGGCCTGGGAAAAAGGGGATGGCGCTTGTTCCCGCGCGGGGACGAATATTATCCGCCGCGCTTCGCCACATTGCGCACCCGCCGCACCTGCTCTATGTCTATGGGCAGACGGATTTGACGGATCAATTTCCGTCGCGGTGGTTGGCACGCGCGCGCCAGCGCTTACGGATTGAACCATACCCGGCAGATGGCCGCCGAACTGGCGAACGTCGGGGTCTCGCATCGTCTCCGGGCTGGCGCTGGGCATTGACGCGGCGGCGCATACGGCGCGCTGGACGCAAAGGGGCGAACCGTCGCCATCCTGGGCAGCGCGCTTGACCAGCCTTTATCCGGCGGAAAACAGGCCGCTGATGCGCCGCATTCTGAAAGCGGCGGGAGCGTCGTCAGCGAATACGCGCCGGGAACGCCGCCGACGATACAGCTTTTTGCAGCGCAACCGCATCATCGCGGGCATGTGTCTGGGTACGCTGGTCACGGAAGGGCCGAAGCGCAGCGGCGCGCTCAACACCGCGACGCGGACGCTGGAAAACGGGCGCGAGGTGTTCGCCCTGCCCGGCAATGTGGACAGCCCCGGCGCGCAGCTGCCCAACATGCTCATCAGCGAGGGCGCAAGGCTGGTCACCTGTGCAGACGACATCCTTGCCGCGCTGGTGATCGAGCCGAAGGGCGCGATTCCGAAAGCCTCTGCCGTTCAGGCGCCGGAAATGACGCGCCGATGAACGGGCCGGGCAGGCGGAACCGGAAAAGGACGGGCGCATATCCCCGGCGGACTGGATGAAACCCGGCGGGCGGTCTGCGCGGCGCTGCTGGCGGGCGAGGCGGATTTTGACGCGCTCTGTGCGGCGGGCGGTATGGAGAAAGCGACGAGCTGGGCGCGCGCTCATCGAGATGGAAATGGATGGGCTGGTCACGCCGCTGGCCGGAACGCGATACGCGCCGGGGACGCAGATGACGACTGAAAACGCGCATAAAACCGCATACTAATGAAGAAACTTCCTGCGAAATTCAAATTACGTCCTTGACTGAAGATTCAAAAAGGGCTGGTATCCTTTTTGACGTTTGAGCCGCGTTTATCCATCCGCCGGTAAGGAATTTTCCCGCGCTTGGCTCAGGCGCGTGTGTTTTGAAGCGTGAATACGGCGGAGTTTTTCCGCCGCGTTGGAGGAATTGGATTTGAACAGTCGTAAGCCCTCGTATAAGCTAGTTATCGTGGAGTCGCCTGCCAAGGCGCGTACCATTTCAAAATTTTTGGGCCGAAACTACAAGGTGGAGGCGTCGCAGGGGCACGTGCGGATTTGCCCAAATCCCAGCTTGGCGTGGACGTTGAGCATAATTTTGAACCGAAGTACATCACCATCCGCGGCCGGGGCGAGGTGCTCGAGCGCATCCGCAAAGGAAGCGAAAGGGCGCAAAATCCATCATTCTCGCGACGGACCCTGACCGCGAGGGCGAGGCGATTTCGTGGCATCTGGCGACCATTCTGGGCATCGACCCGGAAAGCGAATGCCGCGTGGAATTCAACGAGATCACGGAAAAGACGGTCAAGAGCGCGATCAAGCGCCCGCGCGCGGTGAACATGCAGCTCGTCAACGCCCAGCAGGCACGCCGCCTGCTCGACCGCCTGGTGGGCTACAAGATCAGCCCGCTGCTCTGGGTGAAAATCAACGAAGGGGCTGTCTGCGGGGCGCGTGCAGTCGGTCGCCACGCGCATGGTGGTTGACCGACGAGCAGGAAATCGGAGCAGTTTGAGCCGGAGGAATACTGGTATGTGGACGCGGATCTGCGCGCGGGCGGCAAACAGCTCCATGCGCGGCTGATCGCGCTGGACGGTCGAGCGCGTGAGCCTGTCCAATGCGGGCAGGCGCGGCGGCGAAAGGCGCGCGTGGAACAGGGCGGCTTTGTCATCCGCAGCGTGAAGCGCGGCGAAAAGCGCAAGCATCCCGCCCCGCCGTTCACGACCTCCAATTTTGCAGCAGGAGGCCAGCCGAAAGCTCGGCTTCACCACGGCCAAGACGATGCAGATCGCCCAGCAGCTCTACGAAGGCGTGGACATCGAGGGGCGCGGCACGCTGGGCCATCATTTCCTACATTCGTACCGACAGCGTCCGCCTGAGCGACGAGGCGGTGGCCGCCGCGCGCGAGGCGATTGCGGCGCGTTACGGCGCGGAATATGTGCCGGAGAAGCCGAACGTCTACAAGGGGCGCAAGAGCGCGCAGGACGCGCACGAGGCCATCCGCCCGGCGAACATCGATCTGCGCCGGAGGAGATCAAAGGCTTCGCTGACGCGCGACCAGTTCAACCTGTATAAGCTGGTCTATCTGCGCTTTGTGTCGCCTGCCAGATGGCGGACGCGGTCTATGAACCCAGCAGATTGAAATCGCGTCGGAGAGCGGCGCGGTGCTGCGTTCGAGCGCCGAGCGGCTGAAATTCGCGGGTTTCACGGCTGTGTATGAAGAGAAAGCACGGACGATGTGCCCGCTCAGGATGAAGAACAGTCCAGCCTGATGGCGGACGTGAACGAGGGCGACAAGGCGGCGGAGCTGCTGGGCGACGAGGCCACGCAGCACTTCACGCAGGCGCCGCCGCGCTACACCGAAGCTTCGCTGGTGCGCGCGCTGGAGGAAAACGGCACGCCGCCCGTCCACCTATGCGCCGACGATTTCCACCATTCTGCGCGCGGCTATGTCATGCGCGCGAAAGAAGCGCTCTTCCCGACCGAGCTGGGCATCATGATCACCAATATGATGGAGGAGCATTTCGCGGATATCGTGGATATCGCCTTCACCGCAGGCATGGAAAAGCAGCTGGACGAAGTGGAAGAGGGCAAACTGGACTGGCACAAGGTGCTCTCCGACTTCTACGGCCCGTTTGAAAAGACGCTGGAAAAAACGCGGAGCCAAGATCGAAAAGGTCGAAATTCAAGGACGAGGTTTCCGGATGCCCTGCGACAAGTGCGGCGCGATGATGGTCTACAAGCTGGGGCGCTACGGCCGGTTTCTGGCCTGCCCGAACTTCCCGGACTGCCGCAACACGAAGGCGATTCAGATTGAAATCGACGCGCCCTGCCCGAAGTGCGGCGGCAAGCTCTTGCAGAAGACCTCGCGCAAGGGACGCAAGTTCTACGGCTGCGAGCGCTATCCGAAGTGCGATTTCGTTTCGTGGGAGATGCCTGTGAAGGAGAAGTGCCCGAAGTGCGGCAGCTACATGACGCTTTCGCGCACGAAAAAGGGCGATTTCTACGTCTGTGCGAACGAGACCTGCCGCGAGCGCATTCCCGCGCCGCAGGAAACGAATAAAAACGAATGATGGAAAGAGGTTCGATTGTGATCGGCGCGGGGCTGGCGGGTGCGAGGCGGCGGAAGCATGGCTTCGGCGCGGGGCTGGCAGCGCGGCTGGTGCCCGTGACCCTGCACGAAATGAAGCCCTCACGCCTTTACGCCTGCGCACCACAGCGCAGGCTTTGCCGAATTGGTTTGCTCCAATTCGCTTCAGAAGCGACCAGCTGACCAACGCCGTCGGCCTGCTGAAAGAGGAAATGCGCCAGCTCGGCAGCCTCATCCTCAAGGCGGCGGACGCAACGCGCGTGCCGCGGGCGGCGCGCTGGCGGTGGACCGCGAAAAAGTTTTCGGATTATGTGACGCAGGCCGTGCGCAGCCATCCGCTGATCGAGGTCGTCCTCCGCGAGGCGGATGAACTGCCGCAGACCAACGCCGTCATCGCCACGGGGCCGCTGACCAGCGACCGCTGGCGGAGAAAATCGCGGCACTTCCGGGGCTGCAAACGCTGAATTTCTACGACGCGGCCGCGCCGATCGTCTCCGGCGAATCGCTGGATATGGCGAAAGTCTTCCGGCCAGGGACGCTACGGCCGCGGCGACGATTACCTCAACTGCCCGATGAACCCGTGAGGAATACGAGGCGTTTTATCACGCGCTGCTGACCGCCGAAAAGGCCGATGGTGCACGGGTTCGACGGCACGCAGGTCTTTGAAGGCTGTATGCCCATCGAGGTCATGGCCGCGCGCGGGAAATGGTGATGGCCGTTCGGCCCGATGAAGCCTGTCGGGCTCGTCGATCCCCGAACCGGGCGCGAACCCTACGCCGCCGTGCAGCTCCGCGCGCGGAAAACGAAGCGGGGACGATGTATAACCTCGTCGGCTTCCAGACGCGGCTCAAGTGGGGCGAGCAGAAGCGCGTCTTCTCCATGATCCCCGGCCTTGAAAAACGCGGAGTTCCTGCGTTACGGCGTGATGCACCGCAACACGTTCCTTCATTCGCCGGGCTTCCTGAACGCGCAGTATGGCATGGTCGCCCGCCCCGGCCTGTACTTTGCCGGGCAGATGACCGGCGTGGAGGGCTATGTGGAGAGCGCTTCCAGCGGCCTCGTCGCGGGCATTTCGCTGGCGCGGCGCATGCTCGGCCTGCCGCCGGTTGATTTCACGATGCGCACGGCTATCGGCGCGCTGGCGCACCATGTTTCCGGCGCGACGGCCGATTTCAGCCGATGAACGCAAATTTCGGCCTGATCGATCCCTGTGAAAAGCGCATCCGCAACAAGCAGGAGCGCTATGCCCACGTCGCGGCGCGCGCGCGCTGGATACCATCGAGGCGCATCCGCAGCAATCCCCTGGCCTGCGATTTTGACAAGACGCTTCAAAACTGACTCCCTGCACGCCGCCCTGTTCAAAACGCAGGACGGCGTGTTATAATAAAAGGACGATGGGGCTTTCAGTCGGTTTCCTCAAAGAGGAAACCGCCTTTGAGGCTTCAGACGGTTTGAAGATCAATCAAAAAGATTTTGAGCGGAATGGAAGAAGATATGCAGGAACGGAATGAACGCCCGCTGTGGGGATACAGTGAATGACGTTCCAGAAGGCAGACGGGGGTTGGGGGACAGCGTCCCGGACATAACCCAGCGTATCGTATCGGAGGTAAACATAGATGACACTTAAAGGCACCACCATCTGCGCCGTCGGAAGGACGGCAAAATTGCCGTCGCGGGCGACGGCCAGGTGACGATGGGCGAAAGCACCATCTTCAAAGGCGACGGCGCATAAGGTGCGCCGCATTTTCGGCGGCAAGGTCGTCACCGGCTTTGCGGGCACGGTTTCGACGCGTTCGCGCTCTGCGACCGCTTTGAAGCCAAGCTGGAACAGTTTTCCGGCAATCTGGAGCGCGCCGCCGTCGAGCTGGCGCAGGAATGGCGCAGCGACAAGACCATGCGTAAGCTGGAAGCGATGCTGATTGTCGCCAGCGGCGAAACGCTGATGATCGTATCCGGAACGGGCGAGGTCATCGAGCCGGACGACGGCATTGCGGCTGTCGGTTCCGGCGGAAACTACGCGATGGCTGCCGCGCGCGCTCAAGGAGAACACCGATCTTTCCGCGCACGAAATCGCCGAAAAGGCGCTGCATATCGCGGCGGATATCTGCGTGTTCACAAACCATAACGTGATTGTGGAGGATGCCTGATATGGAACTTACGCCTAAACAGATCGTTCGCGAACTGGATCGCTATATCATCGGTCAGGACGACGCCAAGCGTGCGGTTGCGGTCGCCCTGCGCAACCGTTATCGCCGCGCGCAGCTTCCGGAGGAACTCCGGGATGAAATCGTGCCCGAAAAAAACATCCTCATGGTCGGCCCCACCGGCGTGGGCAAGACAGAGATCGCGCGGCGGCTTGCCAAGCTGGTGGACGCGCCGTTTGTTAAGGTGGAAGCAACCAAGTTTACCGAGGTGGGCTATGTCGGACGCGATGTGGAGACGATCATTCGCGATCTGGTCGAGGCCAGCGTGCGGATCTGCAAGGGAGGAAGGCCAGCCAGAAGGTCAAGGCACGCGCGACCGTGCTCGCCGAGGAGCGCATCATCGACCTGATTCTGCCCGAACCGCAAGCCGGTCAACCCGATTGACGTGCTGCTGGGCAACAAACCCAAGCAGCCGGAGCTGCCCGCCGAGGAGAAGCAGCGCATCGCCCAGAAGGCGGACGAGCTGCGCGCCCAGCTTCATGCGCGGCGAGCTGGAAGGACATGGAGATCGAAGTCGAGGTGGAGGACGCGCCGAAGGACGTGGAGATCAACGGCGCGAGCGTGAACATCGGCTCGATGATGGGCGACATGATGCCCAAAAGACGAAGATGCGCCGCATGAAGGTCGCCGACGCACGCCGCCTGCTGGTTGCCGAGGAAGGAAGACAAACTGATCGACATGGACGCGGTGACGGAGGAAGCGCTTCGCCGCGCCGAGCAGGACGGCATCATCTTCATCGATGAAATCGACAAGGTGGCCGGGCGCTCCACCAAGCGGGCCGGACGTGAGCCGCGAAGGCGTGCAGCGCGACATTCTGCCGATCGTCGAGGGCAAAGACGGTGAACACGAAATACGGCGTGGTCAAGACGGATTACATGCTCTTTATCGCGGCGGGCGCGTTCCATGTGGCGAAGGTGACGGATCTCATTCCCGAATTGCAGGGACGTTTCCCGGTGCGCGTGAATTTGAAGCCGCTGACCCGCGAGGATTTCAAGGCGATTCTGAGCCAGACGGATAACGCGCTGACCCGCCAATACGAGGCGCTGCTGGCCGTCGATCACGTGCATCTGCACTTTGAGGAATCCGCGCTGGACGCGCTGGCGCAGGCCGCGCAGCAGGAAAACGAAACCCGCGAGGATATCGGCGCGCGCCGCCTGCATACGCTGTTTGAAAAAGATGCTGGAGGATATCTCCTTCAACGCGGGCGGCGATATGCCGGACGTGGATGTGACGATCAACGGCGATTATGTGGCCGAACACCTCGGCGGGGACGGATGGACATGAGGAGTATATCCTGTAAAATGGAAATCGCGGGACTGTCAAGTTGGCAAAAACTAAGAAGGTTTCAAAGGGTTTTCGGTTGTTGCTGCCGGTGGCGAAACAAACAATCGAAAACGGAAGCCCTTTAATTGGGGCGATGGGGCAAAGCCCCATATCCGATTTGTTTCTTGAAATGTTCGGTTATACAGCCCCTTTGCGTTTGAAAAACGGTATGATTATACAGGAACCTCAGGTTCCTGTTGGGTGTTGAGGGCAAAAAAGAGGAAAGGGATGAAACCATGCAGGCGTTTGTCATCACGGCTTATAAAGATTATGAGGCGCTCCCACGCTGGCGCTGAGCCGAAGGGGGGCGTGATCCATGCGGACGCGCAGGGGGCGATACGGCGCGGCAGGTGGTGCCGAATGTGCGCGCGATTCGTAAAATATAAGGTCAACTGGGGCAGCGTCTGCCACCTCTACGCGCTGCTCGACCTGTGCCGCATGGCGCGAGGATGAGCGCGTGGATTATCTGCACCTGATGAGCGCGCAGGATGTTGCTCTGCGCGGACGAGATGGAGCAGCGGTTTGCGGGCGAAGACGCGCCTGTTCATGCAGCGGCTGAGCACGGCGGAAAACCAGGCTGGCGCACCGCAGGCATTATCACTTCATGCATTGGCTCAACTACCGTGATCCGTCGGAGAGGACGCAGAACTGGGTCGGCGCATCGACCGCTGGCAGGATAAGCTGCACATCCGGCGCAGGCTGACGCTGCCGTATAAGGGCATGGTCTGGCTGAGCCTGCCGCGCGACGCGGCGCAGTACGCCGTCTCCAGCCGCACCTGCTGCGCAGGCTCCGCACGACGTATATCCCGGAGGAATTCTATTTTCAGAATGTGTTTTTCCGGCACGGCGTTTGAGCCGCGGATCGTCAACCGGGAGCTGCATTTTCCATCTGGAACGAGCGCGGCCTCGTGCTGAACATGGGCGATTTGGAAAAAATGAGCGCCTCGGTTGCTGCTTTGCCCGCAAGGTGGACGTTGACAGCGAGCTGGGGCGGGCGCTGCTGGAAAGGTGGAACGGATGAAAAAAGAAATCCGTTGACAACCCGGCGAAAACCGCCTATAATAATCCATGTATATGAGCTTCCGTTGAAAAAAAAGGAAGCGCGTGCCGCCGTCAGAGGGAATCGCCCATGGGCTGCAAGGCGATTCGGAGAGAGCGCGCGGAAGGTCGCTTTGGAGGGACAGGGGTTTTACAGCGCGAGGCATCCTTTTGGGTGTAAATGAAGGTGGTACCACGCAGGCGCTGCGTCCTTTGGGGCGGGCGGTCTGCGTTTTTCCCTTCCGTCTGCCTTCGGCAGCCATCCTTGACGTTTTCGTTGAATCCGCCACAGGCGCGACGATGGAAAACGTCCCTCTAGGAGGGAGGTATGATCTTCGTACTGTCGTGCGTATGCCAAAGGACGTAATTGAAAGCACGGTTTAATCCGCAGGCTCCCTCTTCGAGGAGCTGGCACGCCAAAGGCGTGACTGGGCGTGGCATGCGTATGAATTTTCAGGCGGGTATGATTCGGGAATCTGCGCCCTGGCGGTCGGCGCGCTGCTGACGTTTTTCAGCGACAAGCTCTGCCACATGCCGCAGATGGAAGCTGCTCGGCGTAGCGCTGGCCGTCGTCGGCGCGTTGATGGTGTTTACCGTTTAATGATGGAGCATAGAGAGAAAGGAAACGACTATGGAAAACAAAGCCGCAGAGATGGACAAGGTGTATAACCCGCAGGCCATCGAAGGAAGCTCTACAAGGAGTGGGAGGAGACCGGCGCGTTTGTGGCGCACCGCGAGGAGGGCAAAAGCCGTTCACCATCGTGATGCCGCCGCCGAACATCACCGGTCAGCTGCACATGGGTCACGCGATGGACGGCGTGCTTCAGGACAGCCTGACGCGCTACCACCGCATGAAGGGCGACCCGACGCTCTGGCTGCCGGGCACCGGATCACGCCTCCATCGCCACGGAGGTGAAGATCGTCGGAGGCCATGCGCAAGGAAGTCGGCTCGACAAGCACGACGTGGGCCGCGAGGAATTCCTGCGCCCGCGCGTGGGCGTGGAAGAACGAGTACGGCGGACGCATTGTTCGTCAGACCCGCCGCATGGGCAACAGCTGCGACTGGGCCGCGAGCGTTTCACGATGGACGAGGGATGCAGCAAGGCCGTCACGGAGGTCTTCAACACCTCTACGAAAAGGGTCTGATTTACCGCGGCAACCGCATGGTCAACTGGTGCCCGTGCTGCAACACCTCCATTTCCGACGCGGAGGTGGAGTATCAGGAGCAGGAGGGTCACTTCTGGCACCTGCTCTACACCGTCAAGGAGACGGGCGAGCAGCTTGAGCTGGCGACCACCCGCCCGGAACGATGCTGGGCGACACCGCCGTGGCCATCAACGAAAACGACCCGCGCTATGCGCATCTGCATCGGCTGCCACGTCATCCTGCCGCTGATGAACATCGAAATCCCTGATCGTCTGCGACGAGCACGCCGATATGGAAAAGGGCACCGGCGTGGTGAAGATCACCCGGCGCACGACCCGAACGACTTTGAAGTCGGCCAGCGCCACAACCTGCCCATCGTCCGCGTGTTCACCTACGACGGCCGCATGACCGGCGCGAAGGGAAGGCGGAAAACGACGCGCTCTTTGCCAGCGGCAAGGCGACCGTCGGCGAGCCGCGCGTGTGATCGACTGCGGCAAGTACGCGGGCATGACGACGATGGAAGCCCGCAAGGCCATCGTCAAGGATCTGGAAGCGGGCGGCTATCTCAAGCGCGTCGAGCCGCTGGCGCACGAGGTCGGTACGTGCTACCGCTGCCACGACCATCGAGCCGATGGTTTCCAAGCAGTGGTTTGTGAAGATGGCGCCGCTGGCCAAGCCGGCCGTCGAGTGCGTCAGAACGGCGAGGTCCGCTTTGTGCCGGAGCGCTTCGCGAAGAACTATATGACGTGGATGGAGAACATCCGCGACTGGTGCATCTCCCGCCAGCTCTGGTGGGGTCACCGCATCCGGCGTGGTACTGCGACGACTGCGGCGAGGTCATCGTCGCGCGCGAAACGCCGACCGTCTGCCCGAAGTGCGGCTGCACGCATCTGCGCAGGACGAGGACGTGCTGGATACCTGGTTCTTCTTCCGCGTTATGGCCGTTCTCCACGCTCGGCTGGCCGGAGCAGACCGCCGACCTGTCGTATTTCTACCCGACCAGCGTGCTGGTGACGGGCTACGACATCATCTTCTTCTGGGTTGCCCGCATGATCTTCTCGGGCATGGAGCAGATGGGCAAGCCGCCGTTCCACACCGTGCTGATTCATGGCCTGGTGCGGGATGCCCAGGGCCGCAAGATGAGTAAATCCCTCGGCAACGGCATAGACCCGCTGGAGCTGATTGACAAGTACGGCGCGGACGCGCTGCGCTTTCGCTGGTCATGGGCGTCAGCCCGGAAACGACATGCGCTTCTCCGGCGACAAGGTCGAATCCGCCCGCAACTTTGCCAACAAGATCTGGAACGCGAGCCGCTTTGTGCTGATGAACATGGGCGACGAGGCGGAGACGCTGGAAGGCAAGACGCTCTGCGCCGCCGACCAGTGGATTCTCACCCGCCTGAACGACACCATCCGCGAGGTCAGCGCGCACTTTGAGGATTATGACCTCGGTTTGGCCGCGCAGAAGACGGCGATTTCGCGTGGAGCGAGTTCTGCGACTGGTACATCGAGCTGGCGAAGGTCAGCCTGAACGGCGAGGCCGCGCGGCGACGCTGGCCGTGCTGCGCCATGTGCTCATCTGCCTGCTCAAGATGCTTCACCCGTTCATGCCGTTCATCACCGACGAGGTGTATCGCTACATCCCCGGCACGGAGGGCACGATCATGCTTTCCGACTGGCCGAAGGTTGACGACGCGATGAATTTCCCGCAGGAAGCGCACGAGATGGAGGGCGTGATGGACGTGATCCGCGCCGTCCGCAACCTCCGCGCGGAGATGAACGTTTCCGTCGGCCGCCGCGCGCACCTGATCGTCCGCCCGAAGGCGGGCTGGGAACACGCCATGGAAGGCGCGGGCGAGTACTTCGGCCGCCTCGCGTGGGCAGGCGGCATGCAGAATTCTCGCGCAGGATGAAGAGGCCCCGGCCAAGACGGTTTCCGCCGTCAGCGAAGCGGCCGAGCTGTTCATCCCGCTGGGCGACCTGGTGGACGTGGCCGGGGAGACCGCGCGCCTGACCAAGGAGCGCGACAGCGTGCAGCGCGATATCGAGCGCGGCGAAGCGAAGCTGAATAACCCCGGCTTTACGGGCAAGGCTCCGGCGCAGCTCGTCGAGCAGGAGCGCGAAAGCTGGCCGTCGCCCGCGACAAGCTGGCCAAGCTGAACGCGCGCATCGAGGATCTCGCAAATATGTAAATCCGGTCATCTAATTCTTGTTAAAATGGCTTAATCCGGCACCATCTTTTTCGCTCTGTAAAAAAACTTCGCGCCCGTTCCGTTCAACGAAGGAACCTCCAGTACGCCTCACTTCAACAGTTGGTTTTCTTTACGAACAAAAAATCGGGATGCGATGGTTGAAGCAATCAATTTAACTGCAGGAATTATCAACCTCAGGTTCTTGTCAGGACGATTCGGGCTCTAACAACCCTTCTTTTATGGCTTATAAAAAAGGATGAAAGGATTCCCCATGACGGAAAAAGAAGCGATTGAAAATTCACAGCGTGTACCCGACCGGCTGTAAAAACGGCCTTGAAAATATGCGCGCCCTGATGGCGAAGCTCGGCAATCCCCAGGAAAAAGCGTTTGACGATGGTGCATGTCGCAGGAACGAACGGCAAGGGCTCCTGCTGCGCGATGATCGAGCGCATGCTCCGCGCGGCGGGGTATAAGACCGGACTGTATACCTCGCCGTATATCGAGGTATACAACGAGCGCATCCGCATCAACGGCGAACCCGATTGCGGGCGATAAGCTGGCCGCGCTGGTGGAAAGCGTATGGCCCGCGGTGGAGGCCTGCGAAAAAAAGGACGGTGTGCAGATCACCGAGTTCGAACTGGGCACGGCGCTCGCGTTTTGCTGTTTCGCGAAGGAAAAAGGTCAATGTCGCGGTGATCGAGGTCGGTCTCGGCGGGCGGCTTGACCCGACGAATATCATCACCCGGCGGTCAGCGTCATCACCGAAGTGGGCATGGATCACATGCAGCTGCTCGGCGACACGATCGAGCAGATCGCGCTGGAAAAGGCGGGGATCATGAAGCCCGGCGTGCCCGTCGTGCTGGGCGGCAGGAAAAGGCCGCGCGCGGCGTGCTGCTGGCGGCGGCGAAGGGCAAGGAGCTGCCATCGTTTTGACGGCGGAAAACGTCAGGGAAGAGCGCAAGCGGATCACGTTCGACGTGGCTTTCGGCGGCGAGCGGCTCAAAGCGCTGACCGTCTCCCTCTGCGGCCGCCATCAGGTGGACAACGCCTGCGCGGCGCTGGGCGCTCTGCTGACGCTCAAAAAGAAGGGAATGAAAATTCCGACAAGCGCCGTTCGCGCGGGGCTGGCGGACGCATTGGCCCGGGCGGCTGGAATACTTTCGGGCGCGTGCTGCTCGACGGCGCGCACAACGACCCCGGCGTTCGCGCTCTGCGGCTACCTCGACCGGTGGATGCCGAAGGAGAACACCGTGCTCATCAGCGCGATGATGCGCGACAAGGAGACGGAAAAGATGTGCCAGCGCCTCGCCGCGCGTGTGCGCTGCGTCGTCTGCACCCAGCCGAATAACCCGCGCGCCATGCCCGCCGGGGAGCTGGCGAAGGAATTTGAGGCGCAGGGGATCCGCGCCTACGCCTTTGCCCATGTGAAGGACGCGCTGGAGGAGGCACGGCGGCTGGCCGGGCCGGAGGGCAATGTCGTCTGCGCGGGCTCGCTGTATCTGATCGGCGAGATGAGAACGGTGCTGAGGGAAGAAAGGGACAAGCGATGAATTTTGAACATGTGAGCGTGATGCTCATGCCCACGGTGGATATGCTCGACGTGCGCGAGGGCGGCATTTATGTAGACGGAACGCTCGGCGGCGGCGGACACAGCGCGGAGATTCTGCGCCGCCTGAACGGAACGGGGCCATCTGTACGGTATTGATCGCGACAACGATGCGCTGGCGGCGGCAACGGAGCGGCTGGGCGCGGCGGGCAACTTCACGGCGGTGAAGGGCAATTTCACGACGTCAAAGCGCTTTTGGCGGCCCGCGGCGTGGACGAAAATCGACGGCATGATGATCGACCTCGGCGTGAGCAGCTATCAGCTGGATACCGCCGAGCGCGGTTTCTCCTATCATGCCGACGCGCCGCTGGATATGCGTATGGATCAGGATCAGGCGCTGACGGCGCGCGAAATCGTCAACACATGGAGCGCGGCGGAGATCACCCGCATCCTGCGCGATTACTCGGAGGAGAAGTGGGCGGCGCGCATCGCGCAGATCATCTGCGAGCACCGCGCGCAGAAGCCGCTGGAGACGACGGGCGATCTGGTGGCGTGCGTGGACGCGGCCATCCCAAAAAAGTGCGCATGCAGGATAACGGCCACAGCGCGCGCCGCACGTTTCAGGCGCTCCGCATTGCGGTAAACGGCGAGCTTGACCCGCTCAAAAGGCGCTGGAAGACATGGTGGAGCTCCTGAACCCCGGCGGACATCTGGCGGTGCTGACGTTCCACTCGCTGGAGGATCGCATCGTCAAGCAGACGTTCCGGCGGCTGGCGAATCCCTGCACCTGCCCGCCGAAAATCGGTGTGCATCTGCGGCAAAAAGCCGGTCGTGCGCGTTTTTGGGCGGCGGCGGAATCAAACCGGACGCGTTTTCGGTTGTTGCTGCCAGTGGCAGAAACAAACAATCGAAAACAAAAGCCCTTTGGTGGGGCGATGGGGCAAAAGCCCTATATCCAAAATGCTTAGACATTTGTTTCTCGAAATGTTCGGTGGAAGCTTGACAGCCCTTTGTCTATGACGGGGAAAATTCCAAAACGGGGGTTTATACTAATTCTTGTTAAAATCCGCGCACCATCTTTTTTCGCTCTGACTTTGCCTCGTTCCGTTCAACGTACCTCCAGTACGCCTCACTTCACTTGGCTTCGTCAGAACAAAAAATCTGATGCGCTCTGTTAAGCCAACAACACCGCCGCCATGCTGATGACCGTCGCGGGCGACACGCAGGCGATCGGCTATCTCCGTCTCCCTCGGCTCGCTGAACGTAGACGGTGAAGGCCGTGAAGATCGAGGGCGTTGAGGCGACGGCGCAGCCCCGATCTCCCTCGGCTCGCAGAACAGTGGCCGACGGCAGCTACAAAATCGCGCGCCCGTTCAACATCGCCATATAAGGCGGACGGCCAGAGCGATCTTTCCAAGGACTTCATCGCCTACGTGATGAGCGCCGAGGCCAGGCCATCATCAACGAGCACGGCTATGTCGGCAGCAGCACGACGCGGCGGCTTACGCGGGCAATGGCGCCGAAGGCAAGCTGGTCGTCGGCGGTTCTTCCTCCGTCCCCGGTGATGGTGAAGCTGATCGAGGCCTATAAGGCGGTCAACGCGAACGCGGATATCGAATTGCAGACCACCGATTCCACCACGGGCATGACCTCCGCCATCGAGGGCACGTATGACATCGGCATGGCATCCCGCGAACTCAAGGACGACGAGGCGGCGGCGCTTGAGCATCAGGCCATCGCGATGGACGGCATCGCCGTGATCGTCAACCTGGAAAATCCGACGGAGGATATGACCGTCGAGCAGATCGCTTCCATCTTCCTCGGCGACGCGACGAAGTGGAATGAGATGGTGAAGTAAAAAACATCCTTCCACTGCCGAGGCGGTTCCCTGAGGGGGGATGGCGCGGCAGTGGAATTTTTTTGCGAGGTGATGATATGGAGCGAAGCTACAAAAACGGGCGCTGCTGGAGCGCGCGATGGAATATGTCTTTCTGGCGGCGGCGTGCGTATCCGTGCTGTGCGTGGCGCTGATCTGCGCGTTTCTGCTGGCCAACGGCCTGCCCGCGATGGGGAAATCGGCGTGCTGAAATTCTTTCCGGCACGCGGTGGAAACCCGGCGCGGATATCTACGGCATTTTTCCCGATGATTGTGGGCAGCGTATACGTGACGGCGGGCGCGCTGCTGCTGGGCGTGCCGGTGGCGCTGCTGACGGCGGTTTATCTGGCGTTCTTCTGCCCGAAGGGGCTGTATCGCGTGCTCAAGCCCGCGGTGGAGCTGCTGGCGGGGATTCCGTCGGTGGTATACGGTTTTTCGGCATTGTGGTGCTCGTGCCCGCGGTGCGCGCGCTCGGCGAAAGATGGGACGGCAGCGGCAACGCGATGCTCACCGCGTCGATCCTGCTGGCGATTATGATTCTGCCGACGATCATCGGCGTGGTCGAGCCCGCGCTGCGCGCCGTGCCGACGAGCTATTACGAGGGCGCGCTGGCGCTGGGCGCGACGCACGAGCGCAGCGTGTATACCGCCGTCGTGCCCGCCGCGAAGAGCGGCATTCTGGCGGGGATTGTGCTGGGCGTGGGGCGCGCGATGGCGAGACGATGGCCGTTATCATGGTGGCGGGCAACCAGCCGCGCATGCCCAAAGGGGCATTTTGCAGGGCGTGCGCACGCTGACGGGCAACATCGTCATCGAGATGGGCTACGCGACCGGGCTGCACCGCGAGGCGCTGATCGCCACGGGCGTGGTGCTCTTTGTGTTTATCCTGTTGATTAACCTGTGCTTCTCCGCGCTCAAGAGGGGAAAAGGCATGAGGCGATATAAAAAACCATTTCGGTTCGCTGGTGCTGGCGCTGCTGACGCATCTGGCGGCGGCGGTGACGGTGCTGGTGCTGGGCTTTCTGGTGAGCTATGTCGCGGCGTGCCGAACCTGCGGCCGGAGATGTTCGCGCCGACGTATACGTCCGGAAAACCAGTCGATGCTGCCCGCCATCATCAACACCTGCACGATGACGCTGTTCTCGCTGCTGGTCGCGGTGCCGTTCGGCGTCGGCTCGGCCATCTATCTGGTGGAATACGCCAAAAGGGGCGCAAAATCGTGCGCTGATGCGGGGTGACGACAGAAACGCTTTCGGGCATTCCCTTCGATCGTCTACGGCCTGTTCGGCATGCTGTTTTTTCTCGGGCAAGCTGCGTTTTGGGTACTCGATTCTCTCCGGCGCGCTGACGCTGTCGATTATGATTCTGCCCCTGATTATGCGCACGACGGAGGAAGCGCGCTGCTCTCCGTGCCGGATATGTACCGGGAGGGCAGCTTTGGACTGGGCGCGGGGCGGCTGCGAACGGTGGTGCATATCGTGCTGCCGAACGGCCATCCCGGGCATTCTCTCAGGTGTTATTCTGGCCATCGGGCGCATCGTCGGCGAAACGGCGGCGCTGATGTATACCTCCGGCACGGTGGAGGAATCGCGGACTGATGGAAATCGGGCAGCACGCTGGCGCTGCACATGTACAGCAGGCCTCTGGGGGCTTTATCACCGAGCAGGCGTTGCCACGGCGTCGTTTTGCTGGCGCTGGTGCTGCTCATCAACCTCGGTTCCTCGCGGATTGCGAAAATGATGATGAAAGGCAGGGAATAAAGCCCCTATGGCCGATGCATTTACCGTCAAAGACATGGAGCTGTATTACGGGCAGCTTCCATGCGCTCAAAAACGTCAACCTGAATATCGCGTCGGGGGAGATCACCGCGTTCATCGGCCCCTCCGGCTGCGGCAAATCCACGTTCCTCAAGAGCCTGAACCGGATGAACGACCTGGTGGAGGGTGCCGGATCACGGGCGACATCCGCCTGATGGGCGAGGACATCTACGACAGGAACATGGACGTCAGCGTGCTGCGCCGCCGGGTGGGCATGGTCTTTCAAAAGCCGAACCCGTTCCCGATGAGCGTATACGACAACATCGCCTACGGCCCGCGGACGCACGGCGTCAAAGAAGAAGGCGGAGCTGGATGAAATTGTGGAAAGAGCCTGCGCGACGCGGCGATTTGGGATGAGCTCAAGGATCGCCTGAAAAAAAGCGCTCGGCCTTTCCGGCGGCCAGCAGCAGCGGCTCTGCATCGCGCGCGCGCTGGCGGTGAAGCCGGAGGTGATTCTGATGGACGAGCCGACCAGCGCGCTCGACCCGATTTCCACATCAAGATCGAGGATCTGGTGATGGACATCAAAGGAATACACCATCGTGATGGTGACGCACAATATGCAGCAGGCCGTCCGCGTTTCGGATACGACCGTGTTCTTTCTGCTGGGCGAAATCATCGAGAGCGGCGCGACCGGGCAGATGTTCTCCGTGCCGAAGGACAAGCGCACGGAGGATTACATCACCGGCCGGTTTGGCTGAGGAGGAAAAAAAAGCATGACGAGCCGAAAATATTACGATATGGAGCTGCAAAAGCTGAACGGGGCGCTGCTTGAAATGGGCGAGATGATCCGCATGGCCATCAGCGGGCGGTGGCGGCGCTGCTGGAGCACGACCACGACCGGGCGCGTTCGATCATCGCCTCCACGACGAGGAAATCGACAAGCAGAACCGGCAGATCGAGCAGCAGTGCTACAGCCTGCTTCTGTCGCAGCAGCCGGTGGCGGGCGACCTGCGCATGGTCTCCGCGGCGCTGAAGATGACGACGGACATGGAGCGGATGGGCGACCACGCGGCGGATATCTCCGAAATCGAGCTGATGCTGGAAAAGCTGCCGGTGCTCAACTGCGAGATGATTCGGCAGATGGCGACGGAAACGAGCGTGATGCTCATCAAGAGTCTGGAGGCCTTCGCCCAGCGGGACAGGGTCAAGGCCGAATGGGTCATCGGCCGCGACGACGTGGTGGACGATCTGTTTGACACGGTGAAGAGCGAGCTGATCGAGGCCATCCGCCAAAAATGCGGATAACGGCGAGGCGGCGACGGATTTGCTGATGGTGGCGAAGTATTTTGAACGCATCGGCGACCATGCGACCAACATCGCGCAATGGGCGATTTTCGCCATGACCGGGAAATGCCGAAGGATTGAGGTTTGCGAGGAAGAAACCCATTTTTCCCGCTTAACTCAAATTTTACACAGTGTTGTTTGCCGTTTTACAATGGATTGTTAAGATGGGAATAACCACAAAGTTGTGATAAGAGAGGGAGAGAAAGCGGATGGGAATGACAAACGCGCTCAATTTGCTCTGCGGTCTTGGCGCTGTTTTTATACGGTATGCACGTGATGGGCGGGGGCTGACCCGCGCTTCCGGCGGCAGGCTGGAGGAATTCTGGAAAGCCTGACCAAGAGCAAGATCAAGGCCGTGCTGCTGGGCGCGGGCGTGACGGCGGTCATCCAGTCGTCGTCGGCGACGAGCGTGATGGTGGTCGGCTTTGTCAACTCCGGCATCATGCGCCGCCTCGCAGGCGGCGGGCGTGATTATGGGCGCAAACATCGGCACGACGATCACGAGCTGGATTCTGTCGCTGACGGGGCTTCAGGGCGACAGCCTGCTGCTGACGCTGTGCAAACCGGCGACGTTCACGCCGGTGCTGGCGTTTATCGGCGTGTGCCTGCTGCTCTTTGCCAAGGGCGATAACAAGCACGACGCGGGCAGCATCCTGGTCGGCTTTGCCGTGCTGATGACGGGCATGGAGATGATGAGCGGCGCGGTTAAGCCGCTGGCGAACGTGCCGGAATTCACGAACATCCTGCTGATGTTCACCAATCCGATTCTGGGCGTCATCGCAGGCATGCTGCTGACGGCGATCATCCAGTCGTCCTCCGCCTCCGTCGGCATTTTGCAGGCGCTGTGCGTGACGGGCGCGGTGAAATACAGCGCGGCGCTGCCGATCATCATGGGTCAGAACATCGGCACCTGCGTGACGGCGCTGATTTCTTCCGTCGGCGCGAGCAAAACGCCAAGCGCGCGGCGCTGATTCACCTGTATTTCAACATCATCGGCACGGTGCTGTTCATGGTCGTGTTCTACGCCATCAACGCGGTGTTCCCGTTCGCGTTTATGGATAGCGCGGCGAACGCGGCGGGCATTGCCGTCATCCATACGACCTTCAACATCATCGCCACGGCGGTGCTGCTGCCGTTCTCCGGTACACTGGAAAGCTGGCGACGCTCACCGTGCGCGACAACGACACGGTGGAGCGCATCGACGACTTCCAGCTTGACGAGCGCCCTCTCCAACCCGGCGTTCGCGGTGGAGCAGTGCAAGGTCGTCACCGACCGCATGGCCGAGCTGACCCGCGAGGCGATTTTCGACGCGATTAACCTGATTGACGGCGGCGCATATACGCAGGAGATGGCGGATCGCGTCGAGGCGCTGGAAACCAAGATCGACCGCTACGAGGATAAGCTGGGCACGTACATGGTCAAGCTCTCCCGCGCCAAGCTCTCCCGGAAGGACGGCCACACGCTCTCCCTGCTGCTGCACAGCATCAGCGATTTCGAGCGCATCAGCGACCACGCGGTGAACCTGCTGGATTCCGCGCGCGAGATGCACGAAAAAAAGATGGTCTTTTCCAAGGCGGCGGCAAGCGAGCTGCACGTTTTTGCGGGTGCGGTGCGCGATATTATCAATCGTTCATTTGACAGCTTCCTGCATGATGATGTAAAATTAGCAAAGACGGTGGAACCGCTGGAGGCGTGCATCGACGACATCAACGTGAACGTCAAATCCCGCCACATCGAGCGGCTGACCACCGGCCAGTGCACCATCGAGCTGGGCTTCGTGCTGACCGATATTTCCACCAACTTCGAGCGCGTATCCGACCACTGCTCCAACATCGCGGTGTATCAGATTCAGGTGCCGAAGGACGAATACGACACGCACGAATACCTGCAAAACGTCAAGCATCAGGAGCACGCGGAATTTGACCGCGAGGAAATGGCCTACGAAAAGCGGTATCGCCTGCCGGACGTGGCCAAAGCGCAGACGGCTGAGGCCGGAGAATAAAAAGATGATTTACATTGTCGAGGATGACCGCAACATTCAGGGAAATCGAGCTTTTTGCGCTCAAAAACAGCGGCTATCAGGCCGTCGGTTTTGAAACGGCGAAGGATTTTTACAAGGCTCTTTCCGAAAAGCTGCCGGAGCTGATTCTGCTGGATATCATGCTGCCCGACGAGGACGGTCTTTCCATCCTCAAAAGCCTGCGCACCCGCGCGGACACGCAGAAGATCCCCGTGATTCTGGTGACGGCCAAATCCACGGAGATCGACAAGGTGAAGGGGCTTGACGGCGGCGCGGACGACTACATGGCCAAACCCTTCGGCGTGATGGAGATGATCGCGCGCGTGAAGGCGCTTCTGCGCCGCTCCGGCGGGCGGAGGAGAGCCTGATGACCTGCGGCAACGTGACGCTCGACAGCGAAAAGCGCATGGTGTATGTGGACGGCAAGCCGGTGGAGCTGACCTATAAGGAGTTTGAGCTGCTCAAGCTGCTGATGAAGAACCACGGCATTGTGATTTCCAGAGATGTCATCATGGAGCGCGTGTGGGATTCCAGTTTCGAGGGCGAGAGCCGCACCATCGACGATGCATGTGCGAACCCTGCGGCAGAAGCTCGGCGACAGCGGGCGGCTGATTACCACCATCCGCAACGTCGGCTATATGGCGGAAGCAAAATAAAGTCTGGGAGGCCGGCACGGAGCGGGCCTCCCTTTTAGCCTATACGGCGCGGGAAAACCCGCCGCCCCTCCGAATTCCGGAGAGATGAGCTGTGAAGAAAAAGATTTTTAAGTATTTCGCCTGCATGATTACCGTGGCCATTCTGGCGACGACGCTGCTGCTGTCCTGGTGAACTATGAGATGTTCAAGGGGCGCGTCATGGACGATCTGGAGGCGTATGGGCGGATGTTCGCCGTTGAGATGAACGGCGAAGCGGAGACGAGAGGCGCGCTGCACGGTCTGGAGGAGGATATCCGCGTGACGCTCGTGCATGCGGACGGCACGGTCTATTACGATAATTTTGCCGATCCGAACGCGATGGATAACCACGCGGACCGTCCGGAAATCCGGCAGGCGCTTGAAAACGGAAGCGGAAGCGATATCCGCAATTCCAGCACCGTCGATCAAAGCGCGTTTTTATTACGCCGTTCGGCTGAAAAAAACGGCGACGTGATGCGGCTGGCGCAGGAAGCATCAACATATGGGCGTGTATTTCCGCTCCATGCCGCTCATCATGCTGCTGGCGGCGGGCATGGCCTGCGTCAGCCTGTATCTGGCGCACCTGCTGACGGCGCGGCTGGTGCAGCCGATTGAGCGGATGACCGCCCACCTCAACAACGTGAGCGGCGTGGCGCGCTACCCCGAGCTGGAACCGTTTATGGATATGATCGAGCAGCAGCACGAGGAAATTCTGCGCAGCGCGAACATGCGCGTGGAATTTACGGCAATGTTTCGCATGAATTGAAAACGCCGCTGACGAGCATCTCCGGCTATGCGGAATTGATCGAAAGCGGCATGGCGCAGGGCGAACAGGCCAAGACATTTGCGGCGGAGATTCACAAGAGCGCGAACCGCCTGCTGACGCTGATTGAGGACATCATCCGCCTGTCACAGATGGACGCCCCGATGCCGGATCTCAAATTCGAACCGGTGGATTTGGCGCAGATCGCGACCAACACGTTTTGAACAGCTCGAAATGAGCGCGCGCAAGGCCGACGTTACGCTTCAGCTCGGGTAAAAGATTTATCGGTTTGGGGTGGGCTCGCGTCCGATTAGGTAGTTGGTGAGGTAACGGCCCACCAAGCCGACGATCGGTAGCCGACCTGAGAGGGTGATCGGCCACATTGGGACTGAGACACGGCCCAAACTCCTACGGGAGGCAGCAGTGGGGAATATTGGGCAATGGGGGGGACCCTGACCCAGCAACGCCGCGTGGAGGAAGAAGGTTTTCGGATCGTAAACTCCTGTCCTTGGAGACGAGTAGAAGACGGTATCCAAGGAGGAAGCCCCGGCTAACTACGTGCCAGCAGCCGCGGTAATACGTAGGGGGCAAGCGTTGTCCGGAATAATTGGGCGTAAAGGGCGCGTAGGCGGCTCGGTAAGTCTGGAGTGAAAGTCCTGCTTTTAAGGTGGGAATTGCTTTGGATACTGTCGGGCTTGAGTGCAGGAGAGGTTAGTGGAATTCCCAGTGTAGCGGTGAAATGCGTAGAGATTGGGAGGAACACCAGTGGCGAAGGCGACTAACTGGACTGTAACTGACGCTGAGGCGCGAAAGTGTGGGGAGCAAACAGGATTAGATACCCTGGTAGTCCACACTGTAAACGATGAATGCTAGGTGTAGGGGGTATCGACCCCTTCTGTGCCGCAGTCAACACAATAAGCATTCCGCCTGGGGAGTACGGCCGCAAGGTTGAAACTCAAAGGAATTGACGGGGGCCCGCACAAGCAGCGGAGCATGTGGTTTAATTCGACGCAACGCGAAGAACCTTACCAGGTCTTGACATCCACTTAAACTTACAGAGATGTAAGGTGTGCTTGCACAAAGTGAGACAGGTGGTGCATGGTTGTCGTCAGCTCGTGTCGTGAGATGTTGGGTTAAGTCCCGCAACGAGCGCAACCCTTATCTTCAGTTACTAACGCGTAGAGGTGAGGACTCTGAAGAGACTGCCGGGGACAACTCGGAGGAAGGTGGGGACGACGTCAAATCATCATGCCCCTTATGACCTGGGCTACACACGTGCTACAATGGCCACGACAGAGAGAAGCGAAATCGCAAGGTAGAGCGGAACTCAAAAAAGTGGTCCCAGTTCGGATTGTGGGCTGCAACCCGCCCACATGAAGTCGGAGTTGCTAGTAATCGCGGATCAGCATGCCGCGGTGAATACGTTCCCGGGCCTTGTACACACCGCCCGTCACACCATGGGAGTTGGGAGTGCCCAAAGCCGGTGAGGCAACCGCAAGGAGCCAGCCGTCTAAGGCAAGACCAATGACTGGGGTGAAGTCGTAACAAGGTAGCCGTATCGGAAGGTGCGGCTGGATCACCTCCTTTCTAAGGAGCAAGCGAAGATGGAAACAGCGGCGCTTCATCCTAAAGGTCGATCTGGTTGACGAAAGCGGAATGCGGACAGAAATGAAAGCAGGAAGCGAAGTTGACCAGTAAGGAGCTGTCACAGGACAGCAAGGCTGACAAAAGTCAGCAGCTGAAGAAGGAAACGAAGGATCAGCAAAGGACGCACAGCGTCAAAGAGGAAATCTGTTGCGTTTGCGAAGAGAAGTTCTGTATCGTTTTCAGGGTTCGCGAGAGCGAAAACTGAACAGTTTCAAAGCGAACCGTTGAGATGAAACCGAAAGGAAGAAATCAAAACGAAACGCAGCGAAGCTGCCTGCACCTTGACAACTGCACAGAGAATGATTCTAATAAAAGACCAGTTGCAACGGAGTAATGAGTGAAAACTCGCATACGAAGTTGACCAGTTGGTCTCAGGATCAAGCGACGAAAAAATCAAGCTAATAAGAGCACAGGGTGGATGCCCAGGCACCAAACGCCGAAGAAAGACGTGGCAAGCTGCGAAAAGTCACGGGGAACCGCAAGCAGGTATTGATCCGTGAACGTCTGAATGGGGAAACCCGGCGGGTTAACAGCCCGTCACTATTAACTGAATCAATAGGTTAATAGGGGGAACGCGGGGAACTGAAACATCTCAGTACCCGTAGGAAGAGAAAATAAAGAATGATTTCCTAAGTAGCGGCGAGCGAACGGGAAAGAGGCCAAACCGAAGGGCTTGCTCTTCGGGGTTGTGGATCAGCAAAAAGGACGAGAGACCTTAGCAGAAGAGGATTGGAAAGTCCCGCCAGAGAGGGTAAAAGCCCCTTACGCGAAAAGGTCAAACGACGAGCTGACACCAGAGTACCGCAGGACACGAGAAATCCGGTGGGAAGCCGGGAGGACCACCTCCCAAGCCTAAATACGAATTGGTGACCGATAGCGCATAGTACCGTGAGGGAAAGGTGAAAAGAACCCCGGGAGGGGAGTGAAAAAGAACCTGAAACCCTGTGTTTACAAGCAGTGAAAGTGCGAGTAAGGCACGATCACGTACTTTTTGTAGAACGGACCGGCGAGTTACGTTATGCAGCAAGGTTAAGAACTGAAGGTTCGGAGCCGAAGCGAAAGCGAGTCTGAATAGGGCGAAAGTTGCATGACGTAGACCCGAAACCGGGTGACCTATCCATGAGCAGGTTGAAGTGGAGGTAAAGCTCCATGGAGGACCGAACCAGACGTCTGTTGAAAAAGGCGGGGATGACTTGTGGATAGGGGAGAAATTCCAATCGAACCCGGAGATAGCTGGTTCTCCTCGAAATAGCTTTAGGGCTAGCCTCATGGATCATTGGTGGGGGTAGAGCACTGAATGTGCGCGGGGGCCACAAAGCCTACCAAACGCTATCAAACTTCGAATACCATACAATGCAGACCATGGGAGTCAGTCCGCGAGAGATAAGTTCCGCGGGCAAAAGGGGAACACCCCAGATCAACCGCTAAGGTCCCTAAGTTCACGTTAAGTGGAGAAGGATGTGGAATTGCACAGACAACCAGGATGTTGGCTCAGAAGCAGCCACACATTTAAAGAGTGCGTAATAGCTCACTGGTCGAGTGATTGTGCGCCGAAGATGTCCGGGGCTAAACGTGACACCGAAGCGATGGGTGCGTCTGAAGAAGATGCGCGGTAGAGGAGCAATGTGCAGAGGCAGAAGCCGTATCGAGAGGCACGGTGGACACTGCACAAGAGAGAATGCCGGTATGAGTAGCGAGAGGCATGCGAGAAACATGCCCGTCGAAAGCCCAAGGTTTCCTGGGGAAGGTTCATCCGCCCAGGGTAAGTCGGGGCCTAAGCCGAGGACGGAAGTCGTAGGCGATGGACAGCAGGTGTAGATTCCTGCACTACCGATGGAATGAAGCAGTGACACAGAAGGATAACTCGAGCAGGGTGATGGTCAACCCTGTGCAAGCATCAAGGTTGGGTTGTAGTGAAGTACGCAACCCTATAAGCTGAGATGTGATGCGGACCGAAATTTCAGTAGGGAAGCGAGTGAGTTCACGCTGGCGAGAAAAGCTGCTAGTACATCCAAAGGTACCCGTACCGGAAACCGACGCAGGTGGGCGAGGAGAGAATCCTGAGACGAACGGGAGAACCCTTGTTAAGGAACTCGGCAAAATGACCCCGTAACTTCGGGATAAGGGTGCCTGCGAGAGCAGGCCGCAGAGAAATAGTCACAAGCGACTGTTTAGCAAAAACACAGGTATCTGCGAAAGCGAGAGCTGACGTATAGGTGCTGACACCTGCCCGGTGCTGGAAGGTTAAGGGAACATGTTAGAGCAATCGAAGCATCGAACCGAAGCCCCAGTAAACGGCGGCCGTAACTATAACGGTCCTAAGGTAGCGAAATTCCTTGTCGGGTAAGTTCCGACCCGCACGAATGGTGTAACGACTTGTGAGCTGTCTCAACAGGGGGCCCGGTGAAATTGAAGTATGGGTGAAGATGCCCATTACCCGCGACTGGACGGAAAGACCCCGTAGAGCTTTACTGCAGCCTGATATTGAGTTTCGGTAACTGATGCACAGGATAGGTGGGAGTCTGAGAGACATGGGTTTCGGCTCATGTGGAGACGGTGTTGGGATACCACTCTTCGGTTACTGAAATTCTAACATAGCTCTGTGAAACCAGAGGATGGACAGTGTCAGGTGGACAGTTTGACTGGGGCGGTCGCCTCCGAAAGAGTAACGGAGGCGCCCAAAGGTACCCTCAGAATGGATGGAAACCATTCGAAGAGCGCAAAGGCAGAAGGGTGCCTGACTGCGAGATTGACAAATCGAGCAGAGACGAAAGTCGGGCTTAGTGATCCGGCGGTATTGAGTGGAAAAGCCGTCGCTTAACGGATAAAAGCTACCTCGGGGATAACAGGCTGATCTCCCCCAAGAGTCCACATCGACGGGGAGGTTTGGCACCTCGATGTCGGCTCGTCGCATCCTGGGGCTGAAGCAGGTCCCAAGGGTTTGGCTGTTCGCCAATTAAAGCGGCACGCGAGCTGGGTTCAGAACGTCGTGAGACAGTTCGGTCCCTATCCATCGTGGGCGTAGGAGTCATGAGAGGAGCTGTTCCTAGTACGAGAGGACCGGAATGGACGCACCACTGGTGCAACTGTTGTCGTGCCAACGGCATAGCAGGGAAGCGAAGTGCGGATGGGATAAACGCTGAAGGCATCTAAGCGTGAAGCCCACCTCAAGAATAAGACTCCACAATAGACCCCTGGAGGACTACCAGGTAGATAGGTCATCGGTGGAAGCGCTGTAAGGCGTGTAGCTTGATGATACTAATCGGTCGAAAGCTTCATTTAACGCTTGAAAGCTGAAAATGAGGATGGCTGAGCGGAGCGCAAGCAATGCGAAGTCAAGCGAAAGCAAATCTGAAACAGAAAACTGAGAACTAATTGGAACGG
>VOFC01006620.1_pt1 | contig 30952 bp, 43 predicted proteins | sample 5384161 | NCBI WGS metagenome assembly VOFC01 (sample SAMN12384722, study PRJNA508395) | human gut metagenome | isolation source: healthy gut B | host: Homo sapiens
GATGAAGCCGCGGCCGGCCACGATACCGTCGGTGTAGGTGCTGGAATAGCAGGTGGTCAGGTACGCGCCGCCCAGTCCGGCCAGCGCACCGCAGATCATGCAGGCCAGATACTTCACGCCGATGACATTGATGCCCAGCGTAGCGGCCGCCTGCGGATGCTCTCCCACGGATTTATAGCTCAATCCCGCACGGGTACGGTTGAAGAAAATGGAGGTGAACACCACCAACAGCAGCGTCAGATAGACCATGGGGCTCTGATCAAACAGCAGTGGCCCGATGACCGGGATGTCCTTCAGGCCGGGAATAGCAATGCTGGACATGGTAATGATCTGCTTCAGGTCTGAACCGGTACCGAACACGATGCGGTAGATAAACGACGCCAGCGCGGGCGCGAAAATATTGATGGCCATGCCGTAGACCGTGTGGTTCGCGCAGAGGGTGATGGTTGAAAACGCGTAGATCATATTGACCAGCAGGCCCGCCAACGCACCGCACAGCAGACCCATCCAGTTGGAGCCCGTAATGTAGCACACCAGAAAGCCGACCAGCGCGCCGATGGCCGCCAGGCCCTCCAGGCCGATATTCACCATGCCGGCCCGCTGGCCGTACAACTCGGCCAGTGAGATAAGCAACAGAGGGATGGCAAGCCGAACCGTTGCCAACAGTAAGCTGGAGATCCAATCCATTACTTGTCACCCGCCTTTCTCTTGGAGAACACGCGATCCTTCCACGCCTGGAATTCAGGCAGCTTGGTCAGCGCCATACCGGCCACGGAGAACACGATGACCAACGCCTGGATGATATCGGAAACGCTGGTGGGAACACCGGTGGCCGCCTGCATAGTGGTGGAACCCACACGCAGCACAGCAAAGAACAATGCCACCACCATAGTCGCGATGGGGTGCAGCTGGCCGATCAGTGCCATAGCCACACCGTCAAAACCGTAGCCCGCCCCGAAGCCGTTGATCAGCCGGAACTGGGTACCCAGCAGCTCTGCGCCGCCGCCCAGGCCGGCAATGGCCCCGGAGATAATGAAGCTGGTCAGCATACAGCGCTTCACATGGATACCATTAAAGCGGCTGGCGGTCATGTTATAGCCCACCGCCCGCAGCTTGAAGCCGCCGCTGGTCCAGAACAGCACGTAATACAGCACCAGGCCCCCACCGCGACGGCGATGACAAAGCCCCAGGTAAAGCGCATTCCGGTGATTACACGGGGCTTCACCAGGTCGTCCACCGCAGGCGTCTGCGGTACGCTGGCATCGCGAATCCAGCTGGTGTACAGCACGCCCATAAAGAGCGTAGCTACATAGTTGAGCATGATGGAGATGATCATCTCGTTCTGGCCGCGGCCGATCTTCAGCAGGCCGGGAATCATGCCCCAGAAGCCGCCGGCCAGCGTACCGGCCAGCAGCGCGAGCAGCACACCGGCAAAGCCGGTAACACCGGAGAAATAGGAGGTCAGGAATGCGGCGATGGAACCCATCAGGAACTGACCCTCACCGCCCAGGTTGAACACGCCGCACTTATAGGCAAAGCAGGCACACAGGGAGGTGAAGATGAGAGGCGTCGCCTTGGTCAGTGTCGTGCCAATATTGGCTTTTGAGCCGAAAGCTCCCTGGAAGAGGTACTTCACCGACATGGAACGGGTCTGCGCCCAGCGCTGCCATGATGATACCGCCAATGAGGAACGCAAGCAGAACGGACAGCAGCGGCACAAGGAAACGCGCCGAACGCTTTTTTCAGTTTTTCCATACTGCGTCCTCCCTCACTTGCCCGTCATGGCGAGGCTGATCTCCTCGATGGGCGGGTTTTTTCCGGAGAATTCGCCCATAATTTGCCCCTCAAAGCAGACCAGGATGCGGTCGGACATCTCCAATATCTCGTCGAAGTCTGCGCTGATCAGCAAATGCCCACGCCCGGGCGCGCGCGCAGCGATCATCTGCTCATGGACAAAGCTCGTCGCGCCAATATCCAGACCCTCGTCGGGATGCGCCATGACGAGCAGCGCCGGATCGTTTTTCCAGCTCGCGCGCGAGAATGACCTTCTGCTGGTTGCCGCCGGAAAGCGAGCGTACGCTCTGCGTAGACAGATGTGCAGCGCACGTCGTATTTTTCTGCCATCCGTCTGGCGTAGTCGTTAATTGCGCGCTTTTTGAGCAGAAGCCCGTGTCCCTTGCTGAAGCGCGCGTCGTCCGCGTCTTTGAGCACGAGGTTTTCCGCAATTGACATGTCGCCGATCAGACCCTGCAGGTTCCGGTCCTCCGGCACGTGGCAAACGCCGTGTTCGATAAAGCCGTTGGGTCGAAGACTGCTACACGCTTCCCCTTTGAGATGGACCGTGCCTGCGTCCGGCGCAAGAACGCCGGTGATCAGCTGGGCCAGCTGGCGTCTGGCCGTTTCCGTCGACACCCGCGACGCCGACGATCTCGCCGGCGTGGATGCGGAGCGACAGATCGTGCAGGCCGCTGTGCTTGCTCTCCTTGTTGTAGTCCACATGGTCGAGCTCTGCGACGATCTCACGGCCGCTGGCGTCGATCTTTTCATAGTGTGACTCGGTCAGCTCCTTGCCAATCATCATGCCGGCGAGCTTCTGGCCGTCGGTCTCGGCGCGGTCGACCGTGCCGACGACCTTGCCGAGGCGCAGGATGGTGATGCGGGCGGAGATGCGGAGCACCTCGCGCATTTTGTGACTGATGAAGATGATGGATTTGCCCTCGCCGACAAGCTTCTGCATGATGGCGAACAGGCCCTCGACCTCGATGTCGGTCAGGGCGGCGGAGGGCTCGTCAAGGATCAGCAAGCTCTGCGCCGTGGTACAGCGCTTTGAGAATTTCGGTCCTCTGCTGCTCGCCGACGGAAATATCCGTGATAAGCTTGTCGAGCTGCACGTCGAGGCCGTATTTTTCGGACAGCGCTTCAATTTCCTTCCGGCGCGCGGCGCGGTCGATGAAGGCCCTTTGCGTGCTTGTCGCCGAGGATGATGTTGTCAAACACCGTCATTGCCTCGACGAGCATGAAGTGCTGATGCACCATGCCGATGCCAAGCTTGACCGCCTGGCTCGGAGATTCGATGCGGACCTCCTGCCCGTTCAGAAAGATCTTTCCTTCAGTCGGCTGGTAGAGACCGATCAGGATGTTCATAAGCGTCGATTTGCCCGCGCCGTTTTCTCCAAGGAGGGTGTGTACCTCACCTTTTGCGACCGAGAAATTGATGTCCTGATTGGCGTAAAATTGCCGAACCGTTTGCTGATGTGCTCCATGATCTCCTTGATGATCCGATCATGCAGCCTGCGGAATCCGTCCGGGTCCCATGTCTCCCCGGTACGCGGTGACGGGAACAAATACGGATTCGCAGGGTGACGTTCATGTTCTTCCGCGAGAAGCTTTGCCGTATCCCTCAGGGAGAAGAACCGTTCGGATGGAATCTGGCGTTTTCGGTGTGCTGATGACCAGTTTTCCGTTCTGCCGCGCGACGCTTTTGTTGATGGACAACGTGCGGCTCTGAACGTCAAGTCCTCCCATCGCAAGGCCAGCAGTTCTCCTCGCCGCAGTCCCGTTGTCAGCGCCAGATACATCTGCGCGAGAAGCCCATGCTCCTGCTCGGCGCTCAGGTACGGACCGATCAATGCTTCTGGAAGAATTTTCATTTCCTTGCGAGTGTTTTTTCGGGATTTTGCATTTCTTTGCCGGATTCACAAGAATCAGCTTCTCCTCCACCGCATATTCTAATGCCTTATTCAGCACCACATGAACGCACTGCACCATACGAGGGCTCAAACCGTGTTCTTTCAGCTCCGGCTGGTTTTTCTTCTGCACGCGACCGCTCTTGAGCAGCTCGTTGTAAAACTGCTGGATTTGCAGCATCGTCAACTTTTCCAGCTTCACGCTGCCAAGCTTTGGAATGATGTGGTGATCAATCGCGTTGTGGTAAAACTCTCTGGTCGAGTATCGCACCTGCGGCTCGACATAAACGGAGTACCACAGCGTCAGCCACTGTTCGAGCGTATAACTTCCAGCCTTTACTGGATCGAGCTTCTTGCTGTCCTCAATCGCGGCCCGCAGTTTATCTTTGACTTCTGCCTGTGTTTTGCCGAGTACGATTTTTGTGATCGCCTTATCATTTGCGTCATAACCTGCCGTATATCTGCCTTCCCAGCGTCCGTCTTTTCGCTTCGAATATTTCCTTTCGCCGTTGGCGCGTCGTTTCGGCATCGCGTTTACCTCCTTTGTCTTCGGTTAGCACGATTACCACAAGCAAGCCGAATCGCAAGTCCGATTTTCCATCAGGCGCATTTTTGTTCACACTGCTCCCCCATTCTGGGGATCAAAATTGGTTTTTGAATGGCCGAAAAAGAATTACCCAATCGAAGTTTTAATCTAATTTTCTTCACACCGCCACGGAGGGCGGACGCGGCGTTTGCGTAACACAGATTCCTTGCCTCGTCATTGGACAAAACGAATAAAACAATACTGCAATTTATTGTGCTGTCGCTACAAAATTCCGTACTCATTCCGCGATCCCGCACCACGCCGCGATCGTATGTGCCAGGATCCGCACAGCGTTCAGATAGTCCTCTGACAAACCCATTCGTTGTTGGCATGCATTTGCTCGGTCAGTCCCGGACCGAAGATCACAGTCGGCGTATGCCCGTACTGATTCAAATGGCGTCCTGCCGTGCCCCGGCGTCCGCTGACGACCGGTTCCTTCTGCATCAGCGTTTGATACTGTTCGATCAGCGTCCGAACGATCGGCGCATCCACTGCGATTTCAGACGGCTCGGCAAAAACATCCCGTAAACAGGATCTCCGGCGGATGTACCCGGAGCCACGGTGACTGCGCCGCGGCACGTTCCGTCACGAACCGGACAAATTCCCCTGCCTTGACTTGCGCGGAGGATTCGCCCGGGACTGTCGCCAGGGACCCCTTCAGCACACATGCATCCGGAAAGGCGCTGGCATAACTGCCGCTCTGAAAACTGCCGACCATACAGGGGATCGACGAGAGCATGTCCGGATAACGGATGAGAAATGCTGGACGTCCTTGTCCGTTCAAAGGCCGCGACCGCTTGCTGGATCAAACACCCAAGTTTCGATGGCGTTTACCCCTCATATCGCCTCTGGATGCCGGCGCTCTTTCCCTTCACACGGATCCTCAAACCAAATCCGCCCGATCGACGCCGGATCCTGCACACATGCTAGAGGTCTCGCAGCAGATTCCCGCGTCGCGCACCATTAATAGCCCCGCAGAACGCAGGCCAGCGTTCCGTTTCCGGTCAGTTCCTCATCCATCACATATTCCCGCTTTGTCACATCGCCCCGCAGCCGGATCCTGCCGCTCTGCGGCTCGCAGCGCCATCGTCATCGCCGCAGCACCAGACTTCATATCACGACGCGCCGCGGCCGGCAGATCTTTCCATCCTCCACGTCGCCGGACCACGGCCCATGCGTCCAATTTTTCCGCAGCACCCTCCTGGGATCACATCGATATGCCCGTTCAGCAGCAGGAGCGGCCGCCTCCCCGCGCCTCGCAGAACACCGACCACATCCGGCCGGGTACTCCCTCCATAGCTGCTTTCTGCGGCTCCACGAAAGCCGGATGCTTCCGCAGTTCCTCTACAGACGGCTCCAATGGAATATCCACGGACCATTCCGTTCTCGGCACAAACGCTTTTTGCCATAAATGACTGAATATCTCCCTCGACTGACCAGTCACGCTTGGAATCTGCAGCATTTTTGACCAGAAATTCGTCATTTCGCTCTCATGTCCTTCGATCCAGCGGTCAGAAAATCAAATCCCATCATTCTTCCGCCAGATCGGCAATCAACTTGACGTCACTGACTGCCAGGGCAAGCTGAAGCTTGTTTTCCAGCCCGGTTTTTTGCAGCATATTTGCCACATGGAATTTGACCGTTGACATCTCGCAGCCCATCTCTGCCGCGATGCGCGTGTAAGACAAGCCCTCGCAGCAGATGCCGCAGAACCTTCAGCTCCGTCTTTGTAAATTCCGTGCTTTTTGCCATGCCGATCTCAACCGTCGGAGGCGCGTCCGGAAAGATATGTTCCCCCGCCATCGTTTGCCGGACAACATCCATCAAACGCTTCTGCGTAGAGTCCTTATACCACAGGCTGTCAGCTCCGGCCCTCTTAGCCTCGTCCAGAACCGCGCCGTCGATCAGCGAGGTCACAACAATGATTTTGCTCTTCGGCTGTATCGCTTTGATCTGGCGAACGGCAGTCAGGCCGTTCTCACGGTTCTCCGTTTGCACATCCATCAAAATCAGATCGACAGAGATTGTCCGGCACACCTCAACCGCCTGCTTTGCGCCGGGAATGGACGCCGTGATCCGGTATCCGTCTTCGGCATGGAAATAGCTTTCCAGCAAACTGCGGATCATGGTCTGGTCTTCAACGATCATCACTCTCATGTGCTGCTTCCTCCTGTTCCGGCAGACTGAGCATCAGCTTAAAGCGAGGGATGCTCCAAACCTCCATTTTGCCGCCTGCTTCTTCGATACGTTGACGCAGCATGGAAAGGCCTCCGCCCTCTGTGATCTTTTCCTTTGGCGCCGCACCGTTGTTGGTCAGGACGACCTCCATGCAGTCCGGCTTCTGCCGAAAACGCACATACAATTCTGTGCCATCTGCGTGGCGGACACAGTTTGCCGCACATTCGCAGATCGCCAGTGCGCTCAGTGTGCGTATCCGCTGCGTTTGCGGCTCATTCCCTGTCAGCAGAACTCTAACGCCCAATTCTTCCGCTCGTTTTTTGCCGCCTCCAGCGGTTCGGATCGCGCCGTCATCTGGTTGGAGCGGTAAAGCACCGAAATTGACTGTTCCCACAGCGCCGCGTTTGCACGAAGTTCCTTCAGGTCCGTGTACTGAAGCAGTACGCGGCGTGCCGCAAGAATACTGTGCCCAATGTCATCGTGCACACGCAGCTTCATCGCCAGCGTCTCTTCCTCCCGAATGATCTCCGGCATCTGCACAAGCAGCAGCCGAAGCCGCTCATTTGCCTCCGCCAGCTTCGCATTTTCCGCTTTCAGCTGGTCCTGTTTCTGAATCAACTCTGTAACGTCTGCAGCGGTGATCTGCGTATAGCGGACGCCCGCTTTAGTTGTAATCTGCTCCTGCGAAAAGCGCAGCGCCGTCCCGTCCGGAAATCGGTAAATCCGAAGGTGCCGATCCAGACAGCGCACGTTTGCGGGCGGCGTTTGCAGGGCGCTCTGCATCTCTGCAAGCGACTGGATACCGCCTTTTCGCAGCCAGTTTGCAATGGCAAGCATCCGGCGGTTGACGAGCCGCACCACTCCGTTCTTATCGAAGAAGCAGGCCGCGATGGGCAGACTGTCGAAGCTTTCCTTGATCCTGTCCATACGTCTTTACCCCCTCGCTCTTTCCGGCTTCCACGTCACATATTGCAGTCCGTCCTCATCCTGCTCCCATTCCAGATCCGGAAACCGCGCACGCAGCCCGCAGAGCGACTCCGCCGCCGCGACGCAGAGAGCAACCTCAACCCGCTCAGCGACCTCTATGGAGATCAGCAGCGCACGCAGCGATTCCAGTTCCGTCTCCACGACCGCCTCAAACAGATCGTAGACCTGCGTTGCCTGCTCGACGGTAAGCTGACCTTCCCCCTTGATGATCGTCTTGCAGTCAGCACCATAGACAATGATATTCTCGGAAGATTCATTGAGGCACAGCCGAAGCTCCTGCACGCTGATCGCGCCGCGCTGCTCGCCGACAAAAATCAGGTTGCTTCTACGCTTGATGTAGGTTCCGATGATGATGACCTGCCCGAGCAGGTGCCTGGCTCTGTCCGGGTCCTCCGTCTTTTGTAATTCAGTCAGCAGATCCTGCAGCATCGCGATCTGTCGGGCGGTCTGCGTCTCTATCATGTCATACAGGCGGTTTTCCTCCGTCAGCTTCAGCCATCTTGCGCGCTGCGCATTCTCCGCTGCCAGAACGTCGCCGGTATCGCGCAGCTCATCCCTTGTCAGCTCCAGCTCCTTTCGGATCTGATTCAGCGCGGAGATGTCCTCCTTCCAGAACACCCAGCCGCGGCGCAGCTTGTGCCGCTTCAAAAGTGTATCGTCGCCCAGATGGACGGTATCCACCCGCATCTGCCGCAGCTCATTTGGCGGCAAAGCCTCCCCGCATGGCAACAGACACATACTGGGAGCAAAATGCAGAATCTGTGATCTGGACAGGCAGGCTCGTTGCCTCAAAAAGTTCGTCGTATCCGCGGTTAGACTGAATCAGACCGCATTGAATGCAGCATTCAAGGACGCTCGCAAAAATCAGGCACTGCGACACCGTCATATCGCCCGCGAGAACCCAGACCCAATAGACCTTTTTGACATACGCATAAGCATAGGCCAACGAAAGCGCAAGCGGAACCAGCGGCAGCCAGCGAATTCTCCTGCTGCGCGGGATGCGGCAGTTTTTCACCATCGAAAGCAACGCGAACCCCGCGCACAGAGCCACCCAGCCCAGCACGAAGAAATAGCCGCCCTCATACCGATACGCCCGGTCCGATAAAACGCCGGACGGGAAGGAAAACACCTGCTGGTGCAGATCATTGGTCAGAACGAGCAAAAGCAGCAGCAGTGTCGGAAAATACAGAAGCTTTGTCCATCGCGGCAGCCGAAAATCCTCTCCCTTTCCCAGCGACTGGGAAACAAAGGCCGACAGCATGGGGATGAACAGCATTGGAAAATAGTAGAAATACCACAGCCAGCGCTCTGCATCCGTGTTATCAATGGAAAATTTGATTGAGCGAAGAAGCATCCAAAGCACCATCAGCGCCGAGATCGCCAGCAGATAGCGCCGTGCCTGCGTCTGCACGATGCGGATCCATAGGGAGTAGCACCACATGCTGAACAAAACACATAGATTGCGCTTCGCAGGTAACTGGCAGCCGGAGAGTGAAAATAATACCGGCTTGCATATCGGAGCCACATGGCAAACGCAATGAGCACCAACACGCCCAGCGCATACAAAATGCTCTTTTTTGTCGCTTTGCTCATGCCGTATGCCTCCTAGCTCTGCACATTCGTATGGATAGTATATCATGCGGATAGGAAAAAGGCAACACGGTTTTATCCATCTTCGGAGAGAATCGAGCCGTACGATGACCTTTGAGCAAAAAATAATTGCAAACCCTATCCAATCGGCGGGGGCGAAAGGGAGCGATAACAGCTAAAATACAAATGGAACATACAAAAAAGAGAAAGGCGGTGGAAAAGCAGCAGATGCGAAGGATTGTACTGGATATGAAAGGCGGACTTCTGGCGGAAGCGGTTATGCAATCGCTTTCGGGATTCGACCCGGATTTTCTTGTCTACCTTTCCTCAAGGCCGGAGGAAACGCTTGCCCTGTGCCGGAACTGCCGTGCCAATGTGTTGGTGATGGAGGTCGTCCGGCTAGGCATCTGGAAGCTGAGCGAGCGGCTCAAGCTCTGCAATGCTGTAAAGCAGCTCGGCTGGGTCTGTAAGGTTCTGCTTCTGGTGGATGAAAGCGCGGATGAGCTGCTTGCCGCCGAGGTACGGCAGGCGGTGAAGGATCAGCTGGTCGACAATTTTATCTATGCATCGGTATCGCCGACCTACCTCGCGGGCGTGATCGACACACTTTAGCCCTCTGGTGTTCACTGCTTGCGTGGAAAGCCGCACCATGTACGTATTCGACAAAGAAATAACAGGAGGAGGTTCTACATGAAAAACATGAAAAACGAATTCTTGCGATTTTCCTTTGCCTGATCCTTGCAGTGTCCCTTGCCACAGCCGTGGCCGCAAAAAACGATGTGATCCAGCCGGGGGGCACCTACACTGTAACCGATAACCCCAGTCAGCCGGAGCCGGATTACACGCCGGTGCCCAACGATACCACGATAACGCTTCAAATCCCAATCGGCAAGGTCGTTACACTGGGCGGTAATACCGCGCCGCAGCGGACGACGTTTACCTTTAACGCCACGCCCAGCGACGAACGTTATGGCCACAGCAGCGACGTCGGCCTCTGGGAGGTACAGAACTGCACGGTGAGCGTGAGCGGAGAAGGGACATTCAACTGTGTGATGACCATTCGGATCGAGAAAGAAGATTTCCATTTTCAACAGACAAGGAAGGCATCATTATTACGGAAACGGACGATGAGCAGCCAGGCTGGACATACGATGAGACCCGCTGGTTCCTCCAGCCGTATTATGAATTGAGAGAGAATCCTTACATGAAGACGAATGGACCGGCAGCTGGGACTGCTACAACAAATTCGAAGTCACGGAAGGCGGTGTGCTTTTCGATTGGGACAAGGCGACGGGCGGACTTGGCTTTGTCAACACCTACACCGAGAACACCTACAAAACCGCGACGCTGAATAAAACAGACCATTTCGCCTTCCTCAAGGGATACCCGGGCGGTGGATTTGCCCCGGGCAAAAATATGAGCCGTGCAGAGGTGACCACCATGTTTGCCCGCCTGCTGACCGAGCAGATGGAGGCAAACAAATCCTATCCGGCCTCCTTCTCCGATGTGACCTCAGCGCACTGGGCGGCCAACTATATCGGCTACATGGAGCAGTTCGGGATCGTCCGCGGTTACAGCAACGGAACGTTCCGGCCAAACGCGCCGATCACGCGTGCGGAATTTGCCGCGATCTGCTGCCGGTTTGAGCAGCTGACGGACGGAGCTGCGGCCTTCACGGATGTTCCTGCCTCTCATTGGGCGGCAAAGTCCATCGCCTATGCGGCAAAGCGCGGCTGGGTCACAGGCTATGCGGATGGAACGTTCAAAGCCGGGCAACAACATTACAAGAGCAGAGGTCGCCGCAGTCACCTGCCGCCTGCTCGAACGGCGCCGACGAAGCGTATATCCGTGCCCATCTGAAAGAGCTGCCAAGAGTCTTTGCTGACATGAACGAGCAGCACTGGGCATACTGGTATGCGATGGAAGCTGCCAACGGCCACGACTATACCAAGTCCGGAAATACGGAAACATGGCTCCGGACATATCCATAAACAGGAGGGGTTTATATGCAGGTCACAATTCAAAGTATCCCTGCAAGCCTGCAGGAATTTGAGACGCTTGCGGCAGGCGGAAGACAGCCGGAACGCATCTGCGCCCTGTTTCTGTGTGCGCTGGCGCTGTTTGACAAGGATCGGGACGCCGGAACTGCCGCAATGAACCTCTTGCGCGGCCCGCGGCCTATGATGCCCTACGACCGCCAGTTCCTGCGCGACCGGCTGCGCGGCAAGGCCTATCTGCCGCTGGCCTATTTTGAGGGGGCCACGCCGGAAAACGGCTATCGGCCGCGGGTGCCGTACGCGCTTAACGTGCTGGCAGACCCCAGACCACAGGATGTGGAGCCGGGTTATCTGCGCGTGTTCCTTAAAACGGCGGGCGCCGATTCGCCGCGACCCATAAAGCTGCGGCAGAAGGCCTCGACCGGCGAATGGTTCCTCTGGGAGTATTCCAGCATTCTCAGCGGCATTCGTATTCCTGCGGCGGAAGATCCGTGGGCATAGTAAGCAGAGAAAGGGAGTACAGAAAATGGGACTCATAAAAGCAGCATTGGGCGCCGCCGGCGGCGTGATGGCCGACCAGTGGAAAGAGTATTTTTACTGTGAATCCATTCCCGAAGACGTGATGGCCGTCAAGGGTCTGCACCGCATCTCCGGCCGCAGCAGTAACTACAAGGGCAGCGAGAACATCATCTCCAACGGCTCCGTCGTCGCGGTGGCCGATGGCCAGTGCATGATCATCGTCGATCAGGGCAAGGTTACGGAGCTTTGCGCGGAGCCCGGCGAGTTCGTCTACGATTCCTCGACAGAACCCTCTATCTTCTCCGGCCAGCTGGGTACGAGCATCCTCGACACGTTCAAGAACATCGGCAAGCGCTTTACCTTCGGCGGCGAGCCGCCCAAGGATCAGCGCGTGTACTATTTAATACCAAGGAGCTCATCGGCAATAAGTATGGCACGCCGTCGCCCGTCCCGTTCCGCGTGGTCGACCAGCGGGCAGGCATCGACATTGACATCGCCATTCGCTGCTTCGGCGAATACAGCTACCGCATCTGCGACCCGATTCTGTTCTACACAAACGTCTGCGGCAACGTCGGTGAGGATTACACCCGCGACCGGCTGGATGGCCAGCTGAAGACCGAGCTACTTACTGCGCTTCAGCCGCGTTTGCAAAGATTTCCGACATGGGCATCCGCTACTGCGCACTGCCCGGTCACACGATGGAGCTGGCAGATGCGCTCAACGAGGTGCTCTCTGGCAAATGGCGCAACCTGCGTGGGCTTGAGATCGTTTCCTTCGGCGTTTCGTCGGTCAAGGCGAGCGAGGAAGATGAGAAGATGCTCAAAGAAATGCAGCGCAACGCGGCATTCATGGACCCGACGAGAGCGGCAGCACACCTGGTCGGCGCGCAGGCGGCAGCCATGCAGTCCGCCGCATCCAATCAGGGTGCGGGCCCCGCAATGGCATTCATGGGCATGAACATGGCGGGACAGATGGGCGGCATGAACGCGCAGAATCTCTATCAGATGGGCGCGCAGCAGCAGGGCACAGCCCGCTCCGGCTCCCGCTGCACCGGCAGCGCCCACGAACGGCTGGACGTGCAGCTGCGGACAAAGCGGCATCACCGGCAATTTCTGCCCGAACTGCGGCAGCAAAAAGCCGGAGCCGAAGCCGGCGGCAGGAAGCTGGAAATGCCCGCAGTGCGGCGCGACGGCAAACGGAAAGTTCTGCCCCGAATGCGGCACGAAAAAGCCGGAAGTACAGGTAGACGGCTGGACGTGTAGCTGCGGCGCCGTAAACAAAGGAAAGTTCTGCGCCGAGTGCGGCAAACCGAAACCTGCCGGTGTCCCGCAGTATAAGTGCGACAAGTGCGGCTGGGAGCCGGCTGATCCAGCACATCCGCCGAAGTTCTGCCCCGAATGCGGAGACCCCTTCGACGACGGGGATCTGACGTGAAATCTGCAGTGAAAGCTGCGCTGATTACCGTTTCGGTAATTGCAGTTATCTTGCGCTGACAGGATTTCGCTGTATCGGTTTTTTTTTAACGTCAGCCAGATTCAAAGATGGAGGCAGAATGGAGAATCCGGATGCATACAGAGCGGGCAAGAATCTGGCGGAAGTTGAGTGGCGGCAGAACCACATGAATTTCTATCGCAGCTTTTCACTGAAATTTTATCTGGAGGACGATATGCCGCTGCTGACCGGCTGGTTTCCGAGTCAATCTGGCAGTGATGAGGTAAGAGAACGCGGGGCGGATGCGTTTTCCAACCCGGTTCCCTGGCAGCTAACGTGGGTACAGTGGTTTGAGCTTCAGAATGTGCTGGCAGAGTCGGATCTGCCCGAATACCGAAAGCCGTCTTCCGATACCGCAGATGAAACCGACAGCGAGATCCGGATCGTATGGCGCACCGATGACGGGAGTGAGGCCCAAAAGCTCAGCGGCAGCCATGCGGAGGCACTGGAGGCCTTGGTTCTGGGTATTGCCGAGGAAGCGTATGCTGCATCCACGCTTGAAACAGCGCAGCGTGAGGTGCGCGAAACAGCAGAGTTGGTCGGAATTTACTGGGAGCAAAACGCCTCGTCTGCGCGTGACTGCTTCAGCTTCCTTCTCGATGAGCGGACGATGCCATCCCGACCGGAGAAGCAGATGCTTTTCTCCTACCGGTATCAGGATGGCGACGGTAAGCCTATTTTCAGGCAGGACATCGCTGTTGAGCCGGAGAAGGCGCAGGCGTATTTCAGCAGCATCGGACAAGAGCTTCGCGTGTTGGGGCTTCCGGTTTACTCCGGCGTCTGTCCGGACGGTGTTGCGGACAGCTATATTGCCGCGACATGGCAAGACGGCAGTGAGGTTTTCACAAATAACTACTGCGGCGAGAGCGCACAGAGCATCTTTACCCTCCTGGTAGCGTTTGCCGAGGAAACAGAGGCCGGGATTTTCTCAAGACCTGCGCCGGACGGCGGATGGAAATGTCCGGAGTGCGGGATGCCGAATGGCAGCAGCGTATTTTGCGCAGAGTGCGGAGCCAGACGCCCTGCGGAAGAATAAAAACGAATAACAAAGAGGCGAGGAGGAATTATCATGAAAGGACACAAGTTTTTGAAGGTCACTGGCATTCTGATGATCATTGCCGCTGCATTCTCCATCCTTGCAGGTGTATTGGTCGGCGGACTGGGCGCTTTGGCGGCAGGAGCCGGCGCAGCATCTGGTCTGACATTTGCCTACTGGGCAGCGCTGTTTCTGACACTGATCGGAGGGATTTGCCAGCTGATTGCCGGAATCAAAGGCATCAAGCACAGCAAGCGCAGCGAAAAAGCAGGCGGGCTCATCGCATGGGGCGCGATCGTGGCTGTATTCAGCGTCTTGAGCATCGTGATGAATCTGGTCAACGGCGGCGAGTTTAACGTCACAAGTGTTCTGACAGGCGTGGCCGTCCCGGCCTTGTACATCTACGGTGCAGTACTCAATTCCAAGGCAGATGCACAGTACGCCGCATAACTCGAGAAACAGCTACAAAGGAGATCGATACATACATGGGACTGTTCGATAAAAAGTATTGCGACATTTGCGGGGAAAAGATCGGCTTGCTTGGAAAACGCAAGCTGGAAAACGGGAATCTCTGCAAAAACTGTGCCAAAAAGCTCTCCCCGTGGTTCTCCGACCGGCGCAGCAGCACCGTCGAGGAAATCAAGGCGCAGCTTGCCTACCGGGAGGAAAACCGGCAGAAGGTTGCAGCGTTCCACATCACCCGGACGCTCGGCACGAACACCAAGGTGCTTCTGGACGAGGACGCTGGGGAAAATTTATGGTAACAAGAGCGAGAGATTTGCAGGAGGCCAACCCGGATGTTCTGGACTTTGCAGACGTGACCGGCTGTAATCTCGACATTGACGAGAACCGTTCGGAGCTAAAGCGCGAGGATAAGGACGGTAAAGAGGTCAGCTACAATCCGCCGCGCTATGAATATTCCTACGATTTTTATATCACCATTTTTGTCAACAACCCTTACTTCAACGAAATGCGCTTTCAGGTCAACTCCAGCTCTATAGACACTACGCCGCCGCCCTCGGTACGCCCGGGTATGCCGGCAAGATGCAACCCCGAAACCAACGTCGAGTATCGCAACTGCAAAAAGCTCGGCGAGGAGATCCGTCAGGCGCTGACGCAGGTACGCAAAGATGTGCGCGAGAAGATTGAGCAGGCAGCCGCACCCAAAGCGGCAGTTACCTGCCCCTACTGCGGCGCAACCACCACGCCGGACGCAAGCGGCTGCTGTGAATACTGCGGCGGCGCGGTGAACGGCTGAACCATCCATTAAACGACGATTTGGAAAGAAGGACTTAAAAATGAGAAAGTATGTAGCATTATTCCTGATTGCAGCTGCACTCCTGACGCTTGCCGCCTGCGGCAGTAAGGATGCGCTGGCCGGAACATGGTCCGCTGATCTCGGAGATGACGGTGTGATCACTTGGACATTCAACGGAAAAGGTAAATGCACCATGGAGAATGCGTATATGAAGCAGAACGGCACCTATACCATTGACGGCGACCAGCTCACGGTGACGCTGGAGGCTTGGAGCGAACCGTCTACTTACACGTTCTCCGTGGACGGCAGCAGCCTTACCATGAATGAGAACTCCGGCTACGGTATCAGCGGCACGTTTGCAAAAAAATAAGCTGCGTAAGAAACAATACATATCATCCACCCACCGGACTTTAGAAAGGAGAAAACGCTATGGATAACCTTACCGGCAGCATGAAAGATGTCGCATTCGCGACCAGCCCCCGTGAGTTTGATCTTTCCTATTCCACCACGCTGGAGGAGATCATGGAGAAGCTCAATGCCCGCAGGGCGGCGTTCCAGATGCCGTTCCAGATCAAGGGCGGCATTCCCGGCCAGCGTATCTCGTTCGAGAAAGAACCAAATGTGGACGTTGGCCTCTGGCTTTTCCTCAAGGACGGCACACACATCCGGATCCAGCCGGTCATTACGGAGTCCAAGATGTCGGTTGGCGGCATGCGCGTTGATAAGAACAGCGCATTGCGCAAGGGCCTCAAGGGTGCGACAGTTGGCCTTGCAACGGAGCGTGGCGCCTATATCGACACCGTGACTGAAACCGTGAAGAAGATCTTGAACGGTGAGGAAGTGGAGGATTATGTCGCACCGGAGGTTCCGGCCGATACGAAGGACTGGCTGACAACATTCCTGCTCTGCCTCTTCTGTGGTGGGCTTGGCGTCCACCGCTACTATGTCGGCAAGATCGGCACGGGTATTCTTTATACGCTGACGGCAGGTCTGTTCGGCATCGGATACCTTGTCGACTTTATCAAGATTCTCTGCGGCAAGTTTACTGACAAGGACGGGAACCTGATCCAGCGTGAAAAGAAATAAGGAAAGCAAAATGTCTCAGGTGTGCACCGCTATTTTTGCCGGGATTATATGTTATTTTCTGCTGATCGGCAGATTTGTGCATCCCTGAAGGATATTGGGAGGGAATTATGAAACGGACGAAGACCAAACTTCTGTGTCTGCTTATTGCAACACTGATGCTGCTCAGTCTCACCGCCTGCGGCAAGGAGACGAAAAAAGATCCTAATTTAATCAAACTCGACAACTATGAACTGCTCTACAAGGGTGCATCCATCATGGAGGATTCGGACGGAAATGACGCGATCGTTCTGGCACTGGACTTCACAAACAACGGCAAGGAGAATGCGTCGTATCTTTGGAGCGTCGATGAAACAGTTATGCAAAACGGCGCAGAACTGGAAGTTGCAACTATCTTTACCGATTACGATTCCTTTGAAACCGTAATAGAAGGCCAGTTTGCAGACGTCGCTCCGGGCGCAACGCTGGAGGTTCGGACAGCATATCTGCTTCAGGACACGACCAGTCCAGTCGAGGCAACCTTCGAGCAGTTCCTCGGCAAGAAAAGCGGCAAAATTACGATTGACCCGACCACGCTCAGTCGTGAAGATGCCGCGAGCACGGAAGACGATGGCGACGGACCCTCAGCGTGAACGCTCCGGAACGAGCACGATGGGCACGACCGGTGACGCGCTGCTCGACTGGTGGAACGGCGCGTGGTACGGCTGGTGGAAAATGACCGGCTGCTAGGGCTCCTATGAGAGCATGGAAGGAAACTGGTGGGATGTCTGCGGCGTCATTGACATCGGCACGGACTACACTGGCACAATCACGCTTTGGGACGAGGACTACACGAAGTCCGATCCCATGGCCTCCGTACAGGTCAGTCTGAGCGAAGCCGGAACCGGTGAGCACGGTACGGTGATGTCCGAGGACGGCTGGTTCACAAACGTGGCCCTGGAGCATGCGGACTGGATCGTTGACCCCGGCCTTTTGGACTATGACGACATGATCTGGATCAACGGCGACTATGAAGACGGCGACGACGAGTTCCACTACGACATCTATCTGCGCCCGTGGGGTCTGTACTGGGAGGACATGGACGAAGCGGCATATCCCTACCGCTATACCGACTGGTATCTGCCTCTGGTTGACGCAGGCAAGTCCATGCCGGATGCCATCGGAGAAAACGCTTCGGAAGAGTTGCTCCGACAGAAGGCTCTCCAGCCCACTTCGACGGACGCTGATGGCCTCCGGCGGCGACGGCATCGTAACCGAAGAGCAGGTGCAGAAGGGCTACGTCTGGATGAACGAGGTCAACAGGAATATTTTCGATGCAACTTACGATGATATTGTTGCTTACTTCGGCGTGGAAGGTCAGTTCGTCAAGGAAGAGTACAGCGACCACATGAAGGCAAACTATCGCTACTACAAATGGATCTCCAAGGACGACGACTCCCATTTCATCTACGTCAATTTTAAGGAGAACGAGTCGGGCGTTTATACGGTGAGTGCGTACAACACCAGCGGCTTCTCCGGCACAGAAGCCATAGAAAAGTATCTGGACATCGTGAAGGCCGAGGCCGCCGAGGCGAACAAGGCAGCGTCTGCAAACGCCGAGATGAAGGACTTCTCCGTGGAGATCGCCCAGTTTGCAAAAGACGATGTTAAGGTCAAGATCATGACGAAGATCCCGGTATCCGGCTGGTCGTACGATGATGGACCGCGCTGCCTGGTGGAAAACGACGATCCCACCGCGTTTGGTGCGGGCGCCATTCAGTTTGAGATAAGGGAGAACGTTGAAAAATTTGATTACTCCAAGGACAGCTTCGAGAACTATCAGGATATCGAAGACCGCGTGATCGGCGGTATCACGTTCAAAGGCCGCACCTATAAGTACATCGGCTACGATTGGATCCAGTATATCGCGCAGCTTGACGACAACCGCGCCCTTTCCATCGGGCTTCGGAATATGGACTGCGTCCCGGGAACGATGCCCGACATCATTCTCAACAACATGACGTTCCAGTAAGGGCGGCGTCCTTCTGAGAATTTTATGAAAACCGGCTCCCGCCCCAATTTGGAGCGGGAGAATCCGGCTATTTGCGGAGAAACGGAGGGGATGCTGTGAGGCTCAAGGCGTTCCTCATCATGGCAGGTCTATGGATGGGGCTGTTCGGTCTGACCGCCTGCGGCGGTGCTGACGTGCGCACTTATCAGTACCCGGAGACAGCGGTTCTTTTTGACGACTTCCACATTAAAAAAACCGTTTACAGCCCGGGGGTCATGAAGCTCTATTACCGCGGCGGGCAGTTCAAGGACACGCCCATCCGCTGCTACGATGCAAATTTTGAGGATCTGGGCGATCAGTTTGAATATTCCTTTCAAAACGGCGTTCTGACAGTTCAGGCGGATTTTGCCGAAAAAATCAGCGGACTCACGATTGAGGACAAACACGACGTTATCTATCATCTGCGCTATCTGGACTCTCCGCAGTTTGCGTGGCTGGCGGATACGTTCTGGCTGGACTACGGTATGATGACGATGGGAGACGAGGCGCGGTATTACAGCGATGCGGAGCGGCAGGCACAGGCAGAGCGGGAGCGCGCCGAGCATGGGCAGACAAGCGATGTTTTTGCGCTGCTCGAGGGCACGTGGATCTCCGAGGATGGTCTGCAAAAATATGTGTTTTCCACGGACGCAGACGGGAGCGAATTGCGTGCGGCGGAGCTGTGGTTCGACGAAACGGAGCAGAAGTGGAACGGCTGGGAGCTGTGCGTCGAGTCCGCGTTTCAGACGCCGTATTTCGGCAGCGAGTACAGTGAGGACATAGCGGGACACCTGCAGGAAATCGTGCTGGAAAACAGCGACCATGCGGCGGCGGATCTGCGTCACGTCCTGTACGATACGCAAAACGAGGTCTATCATTGGGCAGTGGGCTGACTTACCACACGAGAGTAACTGTGTTCGGGACTACAGTGCCGTCAGGCACCGGCACAGGAAACGAGGAAGGAACATGGCAACACAAGTAACAAATTATCAATGTCCCGCCTGTACGGGACCGCTCCATTTTGTAGGAGGATCCGGCAAGCTGGCGTGCGACTACTGCGGCTCAAGCTTCGATGTCGCAGAAATTGAGGCACTCTATGCAGAAAAAGCAAAAGCAGCGGAAGCGGCACAGAAGCAGGAAGAAACGGAAGCGGCTCAAAAAACTGCCGAAGCGGAGGAGCAACAGACTGCCGCGGACGGCTCCGACTGGGATGCCTCCGGCCTGAGTGAGGACTGGGGCGCGGACGCAAGCAGCATGAAGGCTTACTGCTGCCCGTCGTGCGGTGCGGAGCTGCTCTGCGACGCGACGACTGCGGCCACGTCTTGCCCGTACTGTGGAAACCCGTCAGTAATTCCGGGACAGTTCGCCGGCATTTTGAAGCCCGACTTTGTGCTTCCCTTCAAGCTGAGCAAGGAGGATGCCATCAAGGCGCTGAAGAAGCACTATCTCAAAAAGCCTCTGCTGCCATCGACCTTCTCCAAAGCCAACCATCTGGATGAGATCAAGGGTGTGTATGTACCCTTCTGGATGTACGACGGTGAGGCCAGCGGAAGCGCACAGTTCCATGCCACCACTGTGCATAGATACACCTCGGGAGATTATGAGATCACGGAGACAAGCCACTATGATGTGCGACGCGCCGGCTCCATTGCCTTTGAAAAGATCCCGGTGGATGCATCCAGTAAAATGCCGGACGATTATATGGACTCCATCGAACCGTACGACTATGCGGAGCTCAAGCCATTTTCCACAGCGTATCTGCCCGGATTTATGGCAGATAAATATGATGTCAGCGTTGAAGACAGCCGGGAGCGGGCAGACACGCGCTGCGCGGGCTCGCTGCTGAGCGCACTGGAACGCACGGTTTCGGGCTACACCACCTGCAATGAAACGAGCCGGGATATCCACTTGAAGCGCGGCAAGGTGCATTACGCGCTGCTCCCTGTCTGGATCCTGAACACAAAATGGGAGGACAAGGACTTTCTCTTTGCCATGAACGGTCAGACAGGCAAGCTGGTAGGCAACCTTCCCGTCAGCACGAAGCGGGTAATTGGCCTCTTTGCGGCGATTGCGGGCCCTCTTATTGCCATCAGTGTGACGGCGCTGCTGCTTTTGGCGCGATAGGGAGGGCTGAGACATGAAAAAAAGAATACGTTGTCTCCTGCTGGTGCTTATGTTCTGCCTTGTGCTCTGCGTGGGCGCAGCTGCGGCTGAGCAGACAGGCGCACAGCTTTCTTACGTGACGGACGCAGCCGGACTTCTCAGCGAAAACGAAAATATGCTGCTGGAAAAGATGGCGGAAAGCGTATCCCAAAAGTATGGTGTCGGCGTCTACATCGTAACCGTGGAGGACTATCGGGACTTCCATTCTGAAGGCGTCTATAAGGCGACCTACACCATTTACCATGAATGCACCATGGGCGAAGGACCGAACCGCGACGGGATCATGCTCCTGCTCAGCATGACTGACCGCAACTGGGCAATGTTCTGCTACGGCTCACGCTGCGAGTATGCGTTCAACAGCTATGGTCAGAGAAACTGGAAAAGGTATTCCTCGACAATTTCGGTGAGAACGACTGGTACGGCGGCTTTGAGGATTACATCAAGGAATGCAGTATCTATCTGGAAAAGGCTTCCGCAGGAAAGCCTGTCCGGGCGAGCCTGTTCTATTCCGCTCCTTATTGTAATCGGTCTTTCCCTGCTGGCGGCAGCTGCAATCGTTGCTGTGATATGGCAGAAAATGGACAATGTATCCAAGAAAAAGCAACCGCAAACACCTACGTCGCCGCGGGCCTCCGCCTTACGGAGCAATCCGATCGCTTTACCCATAAGACGACCTCCAGTCGGAAGATCGAGCGCAGCTCCTCCAGCAGCGGAAGCAGTTACAGCGAATCCGGCGGTGGCGGTTCCGGCCGAAGCGGAAAATTCTGAAAGGAGCGACTATGAAAACAACCCCCAGACGAGTACTCGCACTAATGCTGGCACTGGTTCTGCTGCTGTCCGCTCTGTGCCTGTGTACAGAAGACGCAAACAGAGCCTAACGAATCGAGAACAAGTACAGATAAGGTAAAAATGCCTACTAAATCCGACAAAAAAACGCCTGAAAAGCAGCCGGAGGAAGCTCCATTGCAAAATGATATGCGTGATCGCACGTCACGCGACGAGGCGTCAGACACACAGCCGGTACAATACGGGTTTTCACAGGAGGCAGAAACCTCGCTTGGATGGCTGCGGGATAGGATCGACTTTCCAATGACCATGTTTGGCGCGGCGTATCTCGGCTATGTCGGCGGGCTGTTTGAGGAGGGCTTCGAGGTGGGCTTCCCCTCATGGCTGTGGGAAACCAATGAGGCAATGCTCCTCGAATACCCCTTTATCGCCGAGATCGACGAGGAGCATATTATCGGCGGTGCGGGGCATCTGTACTGCATCGTGCCGGTCGATAAAAATGCGACGGTTGCGATCAACCGTGTCCAGTGGAACGAAAAAACACAGACCGACGAGGTCACGGAGGTGCTTTACCGGTCAGAGAGCGGCGAGCCGGTACTGCTCTTTGCAAATCTTGATGGCGTTGCATATGAGGCCGACACACAGGTCTTCATCACCGACAGCAACGGGAACACCTGCGAATGGTACCCATCGCTCGATGCGATGAGCCATCTTGCGCCGTGTATATCGGAAGCTGGAGACTATCTTTCGTTTGACTTTACAGAATACGCCTGGTATAACGCCCCACCCGAATTTGCCGGTTGGCTTTCCGATGGCTGGACAGGCATGACTGCGCTCGGTCTCGCCGGATCGCAGCGTGACGGCATGGGCTGGATCACAGAAACCATGGTGGGGGAAACCAGCCGCTATGCCTATTTCTCGCTGCGCTTCTATCTCGAGGATGAGACGGGCGGTACAGTCGATCTGGACTGGGCATACGAAGACAGCGACGACATTGAGGAGATGTGGAGCGGTTTCTGGACGATTCAGACCATTCCGGACGGGCCGAGCTATGTGACGCTCAGCTTGTCGCTTGTGGGCGGCAATAACTACGGCGTCACGGACGGCCCGATGTATCTGTGCGAGACGTATCCCCTCCTGATCAGCCCAAGCGGCACGGAGCTGCTGGTCGGCGCGGGTGAGAGCGGCATTTGCCTGCCGTTCATGTATTGCGGGCTTCCCGTGAGAAGGTAGGAACAGCGCGCGGACGCGTCGCGTCCATAGTCCAAGTCAGGAGAATCGCTTATCTTTTGCTGCACGGGATTCTGTCTGTTGATATCCCAGCATGTGCAGAGGCTGATAAACAGGGTAGATAGCACGATGATCCTATCGAAAACGCGGAGCAGGGCGCCGGTTTGTTTCCCAAATGGTGGAGGCAGATCGGCTTTTTTGCTGTGCGGACATCCAGTTCCTGTCATTCAGGGACCGGTATGCCCGCAGGAAACGACGATAGGAGGGACACCCACGATGGAAACACTGCATCTGCCTGAAACCCCGGACAAGGCGACGCTGGACCGCATCGAACGCGTCATCGCCTATAAAAACGTCCAGTTCATCATCGACCACCAGCACGACACGCCCGAGCAGCTGTCGGCCTATCTGAAGGCCTGCATGGACGAGCTTGGGCATGTCCCGGCCAAGGTGGAGGTCATCGGCGGCGATTATCTGGAATACCGCTTCGGCACGTGGCGCAAGGCGCTCGGCAGCTTCTATTCCGGCTCGATCGCCTCCTCCAAAAATCCACCGCCCTTCGCCGCCCGCAAGATCGTCCGGGATCTCTACGCGCTCGAGCTTCGCCGCAAGGAGCGCAGCGCAGGGGGAGGTGCAGCGATGAATCCGCATCGGACCTGTCAGGAGAATATGGACGCACTGAAAAAGGTATTGACCCAGCGCACGCTGCTGGCGCTCTCGCGCAGGAACGTGGAATTCGTTCTGGCCCATCAGGCGGACAGCAATCAGCAGCTTGCCGACTATCTGCGCCAGTGCCGGGCGGAGCTGGGGCATATCCCCGGGCGCACCGAGGTGATCGGCGGCGATCTCATCGAGCTGCGCTTCCGGGGCTGGGCGAACGCCCTGTGCGCCAGCGGCGTCCCGGCGGAGCAGGCTGTGCGGCGCGTCCAGCCCCGCGCTGACGAAGACCGACCTTTTCCAGAAGGAATTTGAGGCCCAGCGCCAGCTGGACAAGCGGACCAAGGCCGAGCGGAAAAAGGCCAATCTGGAACAGGCGAAGCAGGACAAGCTCCGGCGCAAGGCCGGACGATAGCAGCCTCCCCGGCATTCTGCCGGTGCTGATACATACGAAAATTCAATACGCAGCTTTTTGTGGCAACCTGCGCGACCCGGGGAGACCCGGACACGCAGATCTTGTTCTGCTGAACAAGGGAATCGGGCAAGTCCCGGACATGGGACCGGAGCCGGCAGGCTTTTGGTTTCGTAGCTGTGATTGCGGAGCGCTTGTTTCGCGCGCGGAGACGCGTGTTGCGAAAGCGGGTCATTGGAACTGCTGTAATGGCGGGGAGAGAAGGCCGGACGAGCGCGTTGGGGGATACCCCTGAACGCATCAGTCAGAAGACCTACACGAGCAAAAACCGCAGGGGAGCGTGCGCTTCTCTGGGGTCTGGCCGGTGTACACAAAAGCAGCGATCTTTGTCGCTGCTTTTTTCTATTGCCCGCCGGCGGAAAAACACGTACCCATCGGGCCTTCGCCCGTCTCATAGATGAATCGCATCAACAACTGAATAGCTGCAGCAGGAAAGCATACAGACCCCGGGGAAATCGGCGACGAGACGAGCCGGTCAAGGGGCTGCCAACGTGGTCTTCGTCGAGGCGGACGGGAGCACAGGAAGACAGACTGACCGCAGTGGACAGCATTTCTTTTTCATATCTGACGGCGAAAGCCGTGAAGATAAATATTTTTCAGGAGGAAATACACATGAAAAACATGCGCAAATTGACGGCTCTGCTGCTCGCAGTGGTCATGGTGCTCAGCCTGAGCATCGCAGCGTTTGCACGCGATGGTGGTACCATCACCAGCGCGACCATCAACGGCGAGACCGCAACGATCTCGACCACGAACTACATCACTGCGACCCCTGAACGGCACAACGCATTCTCCGCATCTGAATACTCTCTGCGGAACGCAACGATTTCCCTTTACCGCGAGCGCAGCGCCCACAGCGACGGGCGTTACCTTTGACGGCGGGCGCGCGAACACGTACACGGCAACTGGCGTTGATCTGTTCAACAAGTGCCTGGACGTGACAGTCGACGGCACTGGTCTATCACTTTGCAGCTGGCCTCAAGAACGGCACGGTCGATATCGATGATGCCGACCCGCTGAAGGTGGTCTTCACAATCGAAGATGTGGCCTTTACCAATAACGCTTATAACGTCCAGAATCCGAACATCGGCACCTCTGAGGAGCCGGACGGCTGGACCGGCATTGCCTTACACCGTGCGCGGCACGCTGCCTGCTGGCTCTGATATCAGCGCTTGCTATGACCGTTGAGAAGAACAATGCAGATGCAACGGTTTCCGGCTCTTGCGTTACCAGCGAGGGCGGCGACGACTATACGCTGAACCTGAGCGGCACCGACAAGATGATCACGGTCACCTACGACGACATGACCAGAAACTACTATGTCGCGGCGACTGTGACAGACAGCGGCAAAATCAACGTGACCATTATGATCGATGCTTCCAACGCGGATGTGGCATCCGACTCCGGTTCCGCGATCGATAGTAAGATGGGCACGGCCTCTGGCGATAACACCGGCTATGTCCGTCTGGAGATCGACAGCGGCAAGACCGTCTATGACGCACTGGTCGATGCCACAACGACGGCCGGTATCACAATCGGTGCGCAGAACAGCAGCTACGGCGTTTATGTCTATGCGATCGGCGGCATTGGCGCCGGTGGCCGTGCGGGTTGGATGTACTCTGTGAACGGCGCAGTCCCCATGGTTGGCGCGGCCAGCTATGTTCTGACTGACGGCGACGAAATCATTTGGTACTGCGTGGGCTACAAATAATAACGAATTCGGGCGCACAATGTGGCCGCCCCCCTTATTAGGGGAGTGGGTGAAAGATGACAATGAAGAAGAATCTGCGGCTTTCCGTATTTCTTCTGGCGCTGGTAGTTCTCCTTTCGGTGCTTTCTGTAACTGCACTGGCTGGGGAAAAAGCTCCATTTGAAGTAATAAAGCTTACGGGTGAAGACAGCAATGGTACAGCGGGCGAGACCCTTTTTTACGTCATTCCTGACAAGAAGGTTCTGGTTTCCTATTACGCTGCTGGTGTTCCAAATGTTTATCCTTATAATGCAACATGGACTGCATTGAATGCAGATGGGCAAGAAGTCAGTGATGTCACAATAAAGTGCGACGACCTGAAAGTCCTTGCTGGTCAGGAATCAATTTTTGAAAACATATAACGGTAAAACAGAAACCTATAAGCAATACATATGCAGGAGGGCTATTTATGCTCTGCTGTAGCGTATTCTGTTTATGCCGATAACGATACTCCGCACATAACCAGAAAGAACAGTGGCAGACTGGACCGCAACGGCTGCATGAGCATAACGGTCGATAATGATGTTACACCGCCGCAGCCCACGATTGCACGGAAATCCCCCACTTACGCTGGAACATTTTTTATGGCGAGATCATAAGCGCCACGCCAGCGGAAGCGGTCACCATTGCTTCGTCGAAAAGAACAGCAACAGTTGACTGGTATAAGACAAGCGGAAAAATCGTACTCACAGTAGATAACTTCCCGGCAGGAAGTAAAATCACAGGGCAAAAAACGATCACCATCTACGATAAAAGACCGCTGAATGATGTAAAAACTGTAACTTATGCGAATGGTTCCATCACCCCGGCCGACGCGAGTGCCAAGGCAGGAGCTAAGATGGCGTGGACGGCGTATCGGAAGATGGTTATAAGCTCGATAAAAAGCAGCGTTTCTGTCAAAGATGCTTTTGGAAACAAGATAGAATATACTTGGGATTCCAGCGATCCAAATAAATTTAAATTTGATGCACCTTATGGAGAGGTAAAGGTATCAGCGAAATTTATTCCTTTTGGAAGAAGGCGATAAATCGTCCGTATCAAAGCTGATCAGCATTTCCTTGGTGGGCATGAAGGCGTTATTTCTGGCACCACTGTTAAAATCGAAGGTTTTGCAGCCGATGATGATCTGGCGCAACTGGCCCCTGTTATTAAAGCTTAGTAAGGGTTCAACGATAAAGAAGGCAAGCCTGAAGATATACGCTTTGAAAGCGGGAAAGCAAAAACAATTACGGTTCAGGCCGAGGACTATACTTCAAAGGAATAAACATTCGAAAGCCTATAAAGTAACCGTCTACAAAATGGAACTTAAAGGAGAGGGGACGGAGGAGAAACCGTTCCTGATCGGGAGTGTCGACGATTTCAAGAAATTCGTCAAAATGCACCCGGCTGGTTACTACAAGCAGACGTGTGATCTGGATTTGAGCGGGCTTAAAGCCCAGACCGGCGGCGCGATCGTCAACGTTCAGGGTGACCCGTTCAAAGGGCATTTATGATGGCGGCGGCCACAAGATCACCGGCCTGCAGCTGAAGAATGAAAATATCACCGGCTGTGCGGCCCTGTTCCATACCATCTCCGGTACGGTCAAGAACCTGACCATCGACAACTCATGCAGCTTCACTGCCCGGCAGTGGGTCGGCTCCTTCGCCCTGTATCTGAAGGACGGTGGTACACTCGAAAACTGCGTCAACGAGGCTTCGGTCACCTGCAAGCCGTCGGATAAAATGCAAGGCGGTTCCGATTACACGCTCAACTGCTTCGCGGGCGGTATCGTGGCCCGTACAGACAGCAGTTGGCGCAACGTAGCACAGAACCAGATCACAAACTGCCGCAATGACGGCAGCGTGACCGTCGCCCCGGCGGACACGCCGAACGGGAACTTCGCCAGCGCGGGCGGCCTCGTCGGCGGCCCGGCCAACGTGAGGCTCAGCCAGAGCGTCAACACCGGCGCGGTCTCCAACGTAAAATCCAGACCGTCTTACTACGGGACTGACGGCAACTATACCGGCGGTCTCGTTGGTCAGATCGACCCGAACGACGCGCTCGGCGTGAAGACCGAGATCATCGGCTGCGTCAACACCGGCAAGGTCACCGGCGGCTGCAACGTCGGCGGCGTAGCGGGCATGATCAACAGCAGGGCGGCTCCTGCTGATTGAGTCCTGCCGCAATCTCGGCAATGTCCACGCCACCAACACCGCGGACGTGCAGAACGCCGGCGGCATCCTCGGCTGCGGCTACGCCGAGATCTACAACTGCGACTCCGCCGGTACCATCACCGGCGAGACCACCTCCGCCAGCGCCTACCGCGGCGCGATCGCCGGCTATCTCCGCCGCGAGAACTCCGTCATCAGCCGCTGCTTCGTCGCCAACGCCGACGCCGTCGTCGGCGGTCAGGCCAACGGCGTCAGCTACTCCGGCGCGGTCGAGACGAAGTTCATCGCCGCCTCCGACGTCTACTCGCAGACCCACATCGACGAGGTGAACGCCTACGAAAAGCCCAAGTCCCTCCTCAAGATCACCTTCCGCGCCCCCACCGCAGACGAGACCTGGGCAAACGGCAACTCACATCCCCGGCGAAGCTGAGACCGCCAAAGGGTTATGAGGCCAAGCTCCTCGGCTTTGCCATCGATGGCCGTCAGGCGGAGATCGACGAGGCGGCGAAGACCGTCACCCTCGTCCTGCCCAACGGCACGGCCCTGACGAGCCTCACCCCGACCCTCACCGCAGCTCCGGCGCGACCTATACGCCCACCGGCGCGCAGGACTTCTCCGCCCCGTGACCTACACCGTCACCTCGGAAGACAAATCCGCCACCGCGACCTATACCGTCACCGTCACCGCCGCTTCCCGGAGGCCAGCGGCCTCGGTTACTTCGCCGTGAAGCAGGGCAGCACCGCCTACCCCGTCACAGACGGGCAGGACGGCAAAAAAGACCGTCACCATCCCGGCCTCCGCCCTCGCCTCCAACGCCGAGTCCGCCCTGACCTTCCTCTACCGGACCAACTCCGGCAAGAAAGCCGAGGGTGCCATCGGCGATACGGCCTGACGCAGACCACCTCCGGCGCGTATGACGCCCTCAGCTGGCCCCTTCTCCACTGCCACCCTCACCAGCGGCACAAAGACGCTGACGATGACCTTCGGCGGCGAGAAGCAGCTGGTCGACATCGTCATCGTCCCCGAGCTTTCCAGCCTCTCCGTCAAGATCGCAGATGCCGCCCAGCGCGTCACGAAGACCGAGACCGGCTACAAGCTCGACCTGCCCGACTCCGCCTCCACCGTCTCCGTCACCGCCGTCCCGGCCCTCGCGTCGGACACCGTGACGATCAGCGGCACAGCGACACGACGGCAGACGTCGACGTGACAGGGAAGACCAGCTTCGACATCGTGGTCAGCGGCAAGACCCTCACGGTCACCATCAACCGCGTCAAGACCACCTCCGTCACCTTCACCACCACCCCCGCCGACGCCGCCGTCACCGTCATCGATCAGGCCGGGACCCCCGTCCTGCCCGACTCTGATGGCGTCTATACCCTCCTCGGCGGCGCAGGCTACACCTACACCTACCGTGTCTCCAGCAGCGGCTACGTCACCAAGACCGTCTCGCTGACACAGGTGAAGCTCGAGGCGGTTCGCTCCTCATCGACGTCAGCCTCGCTCCCGCGGGCAGCACCGTCACCCCCGTCGACCCGAGAGCGAGCCCGTCACCGGCGAATGGCCCAGCTTCCGCGGAAATGAGGCAAACAACGGCGTCACCTCCGCGAAAACGCCCATCTCAAGGACGAGACCGTCAAGTCCTGGTCCGTCCAGATCGGCGGCACCCCGACCCCGCCGCTGATGGTAAATGGCAAGCTCTACGTCCTCACCGGCAGCACCGTCAAGGCCATCGACCCGAAGACCGGCACGGTCACCGCGACCTCCGAAACGCTCGCCGGTACCAGTCAGTTCGGCACGAACCCCATCGCCTACGGCGACGGCAAGTTCTACATCCAGCTCGACGCGAACACGTCCGACGAGAAGGCCCACGTGCAGGCCATCGACGCCGCGACGCTCCAAGAGCGTCTGGTCCCGGGAGGGCTTTGAAGGCCAGCTCATCTCGCCCATCACCCTCTACCACCGACGAGGACCCGACCGACACCGACAGAGACCAAGTACACCAGCTGGCGCGTCTCGAAGCAAGGCGGTCTACTGGGTCGGCGCCCTACGCGACGGACAATTACGTCATCTTCGGCTCCGACAACGGCAAGGGCGGCTCCACCGAGTACGGCTCCACCCCTCTACAGCGTCAACGCGAAGACCGGCGCCCTCATCGACACCGAGACGAACCTCATCGGCGACCTCCGCTCCGCCGTCGTGGAAGTCCGGCAGCTACGTCTACTTCACCTCCAAGGCCGGTTACCTCTACCGCGCAGCGGTGAGCAACGCCGGACAGCTGGGCACGCCCGAGGCGCTTAAGCTCGATGGCATGATCACGGGCACGCCCGTCGTCTGCGGCGATACCGTCTTCGTCACCTGCTCCGGCCAGACCCAGTTCCAGAGTCCCGGCAAGATCTACGCGATCAAAGCTGACGCGGAGACCATGTCGGTGTATGATCGTGCTGCAACGACCGGCTACATCCAGTCCAGCCTCCTCGTCTCCGACGCCTACAAGGCGGGCGAAGGCAAGCTCTACATCTACGGCTCCTGCAACGAGGAGAACGGCACCATCAACTTCTTCAAGTACGACGTCGCGAACCACACCTTCGACACCGGCGTGACGAAGGAGCTCTACACGCCGACGGGCGCAGAAAAGCAGTATAATCTCTGCAGCCTGATCTGCGACGCCCGCGAGCACGCTCTACTTCAAGAACGACTCCGGCTACCTCACTGCCCTTGCCCGCGAGGTCATCGAGACCGACGTGAGCAAGGTCGAGGACATGATCGATGCGCTCTTCCCTGATCACCGACGACAGTCTCACTGCCATCAAGCAGGCACGCCGCTACTACGAAGCCCTTTCGGCGACAAAGAGCGAGGTCACCAACCTACCTCGCTCGAACGGGCCGAAGCCGAGTATCAGCAGCGCCTGACCAACAAGCGCCAGACCGCGCTCGACGATCTCAAGAAGATCTACGACGCGAAGGACACCAAGGACTTCACCGCCAAGGGCCTGCAGAAGCTCAAGGAGGCCTATGAAGAGGGCGTCCGGAACATCAACAACGCCCACGACTGCAAGCTGGTCGAAAGCAGCTTCAACGCAGCCGCGGATAAGATCAACAAGCTCAACGGCAAGGATATCACGGTCACCTTCCGCCTCATCGGCGCGCTGCAGGCCACGCAGGACGTCAACCTGACGAAGGACAGCTACCTGCCCGAATACGTGACCTGGATCCCCACCACCTCCTACGACCTGCAGGAGGATGCCACGGTTCTACGATCTTTACACCAAGGCCATCGGCGAGGCTGGTCTGCGCTCCATCGGC
>VOFC01004006.1_pt1 | contig 30913 bp, 41 predicted proteins | sample 5384161 | NCBI WGS metagenome assembly VOFC01 (sample SAMN12384722, study PRJNA508395) | human gut metagenome | isolation source: healthy gut B | host: Homo sapiens
AGCGGTCTGTTTCATGAGAATCATAAGGAAGTCATTGATGAACTATTTTCAAAGCTCGCACTGGATCAGGACAATGGGATCAAGGCATTAGATGAATTTACGGATTACCGCACCTATATGGATTATGATATTAAGATCACACATGAGGATGGCAGCTATTCTCTTTACTCTAAGGTTTGTGAAGAAAAGAGCGGAGGCGAGACACAGACCCCGTTCTATGTGACGGTAGCCGCATCTTTTGTCCAGTTGTACAATAATAATATCGGCGGAGAGGCAATCGGGCTGGTGATGTTTGATGAGGCATTTAACAATATGGATGATGAGAGGATCGGGGCAGTTCTTGAGTTTATGAACAGACTGCCGCTTCAGATCGTGATCGCAGCGCCGCCGGATAAAATCAGTATATCGGTCCGAAAATGCAGGAGACATTATTAGTACTGGCAGACGATAAAGTAAGCTTCGTGGAGGAGTATCGTTATGCATCCGGTCGAAAATAAGATATTGAATTATCTTCTGGACAAATACGAAAACAGTAAGCTTTCCAGAGGAGAAAACCAGAGAGCGATCCATATTGCATTTCCGTTCAATAAGAAGACGATGCCAAAGTATTTCGATGAGAGCTCGCTTGAGATAGAAAACCATTCACGCAGCCGCAGAACAGATGGAGCGTGAGGGACTGGTCGCAATCGCATGGAAAAACCAGAAGCCCGGATATATTATCGAGAAGCTTGTACTCTGTGAGGATCATGTGGAAGAGGCATATGAGAGGCTTGGCAGGGAAGCCGAAGAGGGGAAGCCGAGGCACGTACAAAACAGATTTTGGAGCAGTTTTATCAGAAAACGCAGGGCGGGGTGACAAGAAGTTTTTTGTCCCGCATGATAACGCGGCTGGAAAGCGAACAGTCAGTAAAAAGAATATCTCGACATCATGGATCACGAGGAAAACAGAACAACTGATTGACACTTTAGATAAAGTAGAGCAGAACAGGAAAGAATGTTATATCAGGGAATTTTCCATAGAACATTTTCATGACAGCAAAGTATTCGAGACACTGATCCCAAAAATCTGTAAAATATTCCGGGAGGAAAATGAAGAACTGACAGGATTTGAAAATGAAGAAATTCTTGCGGAGTATCAGATTTATAAAACGCCGGGCTATGTGTATATGAAGGGAAACGTACAGATTTACAGCGCTCGGAAGCAGGCTGCAGATATCAGTGCTTTCCCGGAAGGAATCGCTGTTGCGGTGGGGAGTGAGGAGGATGTACCGGATATCTGTCCGGATCAGACGATTGATAAAGTATTCACAATTGAAAATCTGACTTCTTTTTACCGTTTTAAACAGGAACACAGTCTGGTGATCTATCTTGGCGGTTATCATAAACCACAGCAGACGAAATCTGCTGATGCAGATTTATCAGAAATTGCCGGATGCACAGTATTATCATTTTGGAGATCTGGATGCAGGTGGATTTTATATTTTAGAACACTTGAAAAGAAAAAAGGGATCCCATTTCAAATGTTTCAAATGGACATTGAAACATTGAAAAAGTATGAGGATTATGCGAAGCCATTGACAGAAAATGACAAAAAGCGGTTGATGCAGTTAGAAAAAATGGAACTGCCGGACGAAGAGAGAAAACTCATCACTTATATGTTACAAAAAGGAATAAAGCTGGAACAGGAATGTATTTCCGAATCCCAGTAAGGAGCATAGATCATGTGGAAACTAAAACAGATTTTTGATGGAGAATACGGCTGCGAAGAGCGGCAGCCGGGAGAAAAAGAAAAATGTCTTGTGATTCTCGCAAATGAAGAGGGAGAAGAAAAGACATTTGAGGCGAATGAGGACTGGATTGCGGCAATCGAAAAGCTGTCAGCAAATCCGCTCATGAAAATAATTATCAGTAAGCCGATGGCGAAAGACTGCCAGTACAAAAAGATCGTGGTGGAGAAGAAAGGCGATGGCTATCAGGCGGCAAAGTATACAGAGAAACAGGTGTTTCACGATAATTTTGGCGTAGAAGATCTGCAGGGCTATTTGATGGAAGCCATACATGATACATTCCTGCAGGTAAATGCATGGGATGAGAAAAAAGAATACAGTCTTCTGATCTCAAAGAAAGGTGCGGTGACACTCAGGGCGAAAGCTTCAAAAAGAAGCACCAGACACAGTCACAGAGCATAACCGGAAGAAAAATTACATTTTGGATGAGGGACAGGTGATCCCGCCGCTGGTGGATATGGGTATTTTTACCGGAGAGGGAAAAAGTAGTAAAGTCCATGTATGATAAGTTCCGTCAGATCAACCGTTTTATCGAGATGATCGATGATGCGATCCGGGAATATAAAGGCGAGGAAATACACATCATTGATTTTGGATGCGGAAAGTCTTACCTGACTTTTATCATGTATTATTATTTTACAGAGATCCGGCATATGAAAGTGCAGATGCTTGGACTCGACCTGAAAAAGATGTCATCGAAAAATGCAACCGGGCGGCGGAGAAATATGGCTATGACGATCTGCGCTTTGAGCTTGGTGACATCAATGGATTTCAGACGCCGTTTGACGTGGATATGGTCGTGACGCTCCATGCCTGCGATACTGCGACAGATTTTGCACTCTACAATGCAATCACATGGAATGCAAAAATGATTTTTTCCGTACCATGCTGTCAGCATGAGGTGAATAAGCAGATCCAGAGTGAGGATTATTCCCTGCTCACAAGATACGGCATTATCAAAGAGCGTTTTTCAGCGCTGACAACAGATGCGATCCGGGCGAATCTTTTTGGAGTGCTGCGGATACAAAACCCAGCTGCTGGAATTTCTTGACTTTGAACACACACCGAAAAATATTTTGATCCGTGCGGTCCACCGCCCGGTCTTACCGTCCTCTGCGAAGAAAAAAAATATTTAGCGGAAGTGGAAAACATGTGCAGGGAATTTCACTTAGAGCCAACCCTGTATACATTATTGCGGAACGATTGCAAAGTATGATAGTATAAATGGAGCAGAAAACACAAAGGAGCGCAGGTATGGAAGATATTTTAGCAGCATTTCCGGATAGAGAAACATTTGACCGTTACTGGGAGGAAAATTATGTTCCGGTAACTTATGAGGATGTAAAAGAGGCATTTGAGGATTTCGTGACCTCCGCAGGCGGACACATCTTTTTGTCCGATTACGAGGAGGGTGGATGCATTTCAAAGAGGATTTTAAGGACAATCTTTCCCAGGAGGCGCAGTTTGCCTTTCAGGATGGTCTGACGGAAGTATTTTATGACAAAAACCCGGATTTATATGAGACAGCCTTTGCTATTTTTTTGAGGAGGCACAGATGTCTGGAAATCAGGATGTAAATGTGGCAGTTACGTTTCATGAAACATTTAACCGCCTGTATGCAGAGTTTTTAGATCGTTTATTTGAAGAGAAAAGGCAGTATATGGCAACGTTAGGAATTCCACAGAATACCATAGAGGTTTTTACAGAAATATAATTTTAATTTTCAGAAGAAGTTTGGACAGAACTTTCTGATCGATACGCATGTGCTTGAGAAGATCATTGAGGAGTCCGGAATCACAAAGGATGATTTTGTTTTGGAGATCGGACCTGGAATCGGCACAATGACGCAGTATCTCTGCGAGAATGCAAGAGAAGTGGCGGCGGTGGAGATTGATAAAAATCTGATCCCGATTCTGGCAGACACACTCAGCGCATACGACAATGTGGAAGTCATCAATGATGATATTTTAAAAGTAGATATTAATAAGCTGGCAGAGGAAAAAACGGAGGAAAGCCGATCAAAGTTGTGGCGAATCTTCCATATTATATCACGACACCGATCATTATGGGACTGTTTGAGAGCCATGTGCCGATCGACAGCATTACGATCATGGTGCAGAAAGAAGTGGCAGACCGTATGCAGGTGGGACCGGGAACGAAAGAATATGGAGCACTCTCCCTTGCAGTGCAGTATTATGCGAAACCCGAGATTGTTGCGATCGTTCCGCCGAACTGTTTTATGCCTCGCCCGAATGTCGGAAGCGCAGTGATCCGTCTCACAAGACATAAAGAAGTGCCGGTGCAGGTGAATGACGAAAAATTAATGTTTAAGATCATCCGTGCATCCTTCAATCAGCGCAGAAAGACGCTTGCCAACGGCTTGAACAATGCGCCGGACATTCATCTTTCCAAAGAAGTGATCCAGGAAAGCATTGAGGAACTTGGCGTTCCGGTCACCATCCGTGGCGAAGCACTGACACTTCAGCAGTTCGCGCAGCTCAGCAACATCATCGGCAGCAAAATAAAATTTGATTCATAAAAGCTGACTCCGTCTCATATACTTGTATATGGGATGGAGATTTTTTATGCACAGAAAAAACTTGGCAAAAAAAGAATAAACACGATGCTGACCATACTTCTGCTCTTGCTTCTCATACCACTTTTCCTCACCATTTTTTGCCAGAAAATGCAGCTGGAAGAATTGCTGGGAAATGTAAACCGGACAGCGGAAAAAGAGGAGGATGCGGACATGCTTTTTTGCATTGTCGCAAAGGAGATAAGCGCAGATGCACCGGAGGAATGTATCAAAGCCCAGTGTGTGATCGCCCGCACAAACCTTAAGGCAGCAGAGGAGATGGGGACAGAACTTCCGGGGAGTATGACAATGGGCGAACTGCAGGAGCTGTGGGGCGACTATTTTTCCGAGGCGGAAGGGAAGATAAAGGAGGCGATACAGGAGACAGACGGAGAGACGCTGCAGTACCGGAACCATTACATATATGCTGCATACCATGCAGTGAGTGCGGGCAATACAAGAAATATGGAAGAATTATATCCGGATTCGGATATGCCATATCTTTCAGGTGTGGCATGTTATGAGGATGCAGTCGCCGGATTATCTTTCGGTGCTGTATCTGGATCAGGAGATCACGATCGAAGAGAAGGATAGTGCCGGGTATGTCACAAAGGCGCAGATGAATGGGAAATCCTACACAGGAGAGGAACTGCGTGGGGAACTTGGGTTAAAATCCGCAAATTTCAACGTGACAGAACTGGAACCTGGCAAGATCCGGATCGTAACGAAGGGACATGGACACGGATTTGGCCTGAGCCAGTATACAGCACAGAAAATGGCTGAAAAAGGGGAGGATTACAGAAAAATTTTACAGTATTTTTTTCCCGGTACAGAGCTGGAAAATGTGGAATGAAAAACGATTCCAATTACTGTGAATAAACCGTCTGAATGTGGCAACACTATTGTTAATAGCAGGAAATGTATTCTGCTAAATAAACAATGGACGGTGAAAAATATGAGAAAGAATCACGGGTGGGCAGCCTTCTGGCAGAAAAAACAGTATATCATTGCAGGCACGCTGGTAATCCTTGCAGCAGTCGGCATGACTGTTTTATATAGCAGAGGACAGGAACAGGAGAGAAAGCAGTTGGAACAGGAAATTGCAGCAGAGATGGACACGGAGAACCAGGATGTGGCACTGGAGGAAGAGACAGAGGCAGATCAGGTTGCTTCTATTTTAAAACCGCAGACACAGAGCACAGAGACAGCAGAGGTAGAAAAGGAGAGTGAGGAAGCAGACAGTGGACGAGGAAGAGGTATCACCGACAGGAAACACTTCCCAGGCACTTCATTTCGCTGCGGAAGATGGCATTTTATGGCCGATGGAAGGAAATGTGATCTTAGATTACAGCATGGACTCGACGGTGTATTTTGCGACGTTAGACCAGTACAAAATACAATCCGGCGGTCATCATTGCCGGGGATGTCAACAGCAAAGTTTATGCGGTTGCAAAAGGAAAAATCCAGAGTATTGAGACAAATGAAGTGACAGGATGTACCGTGACAGAGGATTTGGGAGATGGGTATCTCGCAGTCTACGGACAGCTTAAGGAACCGGAGTTTGCAGTGGGAGACTATGTGGAGGCAGGTCATGTGATCGGTTATGTGACAGAACCGACAAAATATTATTCTGTTGAGGGCAGTAACCGTATTTTGAACTTCGAAAAGATGGGGTACCGGTCGATCCGATCGAATTTTTTGAATAGCAAAAATTTCCTTTTTCTTGAACACACGGAATTTCTGGATTATAATAAAATTTAGTGAGATACCGAAAACAGGCAGAAAGGTAGAGACTGCATGGGAGTTCATGGATCAAATGACGTGGTAAATGCATGGAAACAGGAAGTTTTGAACAGCAGAGGAAAGGACGCAGAGCATACACTCAAATGCTGTCTTGATATAGAACGGTATGCAAAGGAACATAAAGATGCGGCACTTCTTGGTTTTGCATATTTTTACAGTGGGGAAACTTACTATCTGCTGAATGATGTGGAGCACATGTTCCGCAACATTGCGCAGGCAATCCATCTGCTAGGACAGACCGGACAGTGGGAGCTGATCGCAAGGTCTTACAACCTGATGGCAATCTCTTCTGTCAACAAGGGAAATGTGTCTGCAGCGATGGATTACTATCTGACAGGATTGAATTACTGCCGCAAATATGGGATTACTAAGATGGAGATCAGCATCATGCAGAATCTTGGTAATCTGTACATGGAAAATGGTGTGTATCACGAGGCGCAAAGTTATTTCGAAAAGGCTTATTCATACTGCAGAAGTAATCCGGATGTGAAGGAAAATTATGACGGACTGATGGCCAGTTACGTGAATCTGGCACGCTGCTATATGCTGCAGGGGATGTTAGATAAGACACATGCTTATATAGAAAAACTGGATGCGGAATGTGCGTCTTATTATGAGGATATTGACATTTTATATGTGGACTGCCTGAAAGCAAGATATTATCATCTGACCCACAATTATGTGAGACGAGATGCACAGATCCAGGAGATTGTAGAAATAATCAATAAAAATGTGCAGATCATGGAGGTATTTGACGATCTTTGTGATTTTTGCGGGCTGATGCTGGAGATCGGCCGGGATGATGTGTTGTGGATGATCGTTGAGAAGCTGGATCGGATCGTGAAAGATTCAGGTGTGATCAATCTGCAGCGCAGAGTCATTTCCATTAAGATCAAAGGCTACCGCAAGAATCAGGACAATGCAGGTTATCTGCAGGCGGCTGGTCTGTATTATGAGCTTTCGAGATCATGGAGCGCGAGAACAAAGATATGATCGTCAACATGCTTTATGTCAGAAGTTCTCTCGAACGTGCAAATGAGAGCCGCAGGGGAGATGGAAGCAGTCAATGTGAAGCTGCTGAAACAGTCGGAGACAGATCAGATGACCGGACTGGCAAACCGTTACCGCCTGAATGATTATTCGGACAAAGTATTAGATTACTGTTATGAGCACAGGCTTCCGCTTGCAATGGAGATTTTAGATATTGACTTTTTTAAGCAGTATAATGACAATTATGGACATCAGCAGGGCGACGAGTGCATTATTGCAATTGCAAATGAGCTGAAAAAGATGGAAGATGGGCAGACATTCTGCGCGAGATATGGCGGAGATGAATTTATTATCATTTATGCGGGTGCAAGTGCGGAGGAAGTGTACGCAAAGGCAGCTGCACTCCGGCAGAATATTATGGATCTGAAACTGGAGCATTTATATTCCAAGGCTTTGCCAATCGTGACGATCTCCCAGGGAATTTCGTATGGAGTTCCGGAGAACGGAAACGAGGAGCTGGGATTTTCTACATACTGCAGATATGCTGTTATATCAGGTAAAGAAGAAAAGCAGAAATGATATCTGTATTGCGGATATCCGTGGGCAGGAGCTGGATTTATCCTCAAAACAGAAAAAGTGGAACCTTAGAGGAAAATTGGCATAAGTTATAATGAGCAATCCGCAATCGAACTATTGCTACGGCAGCTTTTTTTAGAGGTGACGGGCATATCACATTTTTACAGGGGAAAAACAGAAATACATGTGGAGTGTACGACGACTGGATTTTGCTTGGATATGGATGAAAAACAGGAGTATTCGATTGCTTTTTCATATTAACCCAGCTTTCTTTTTCATGGAAGCCGGGGTACATAACGGCGGACAGGATATCGGAAAACAGATCCGTTCCTTAAAAGGTGGTGTGCAGCTTGTGATCGGAACACCGGGCCGAGTGATGGATCATCTTCGCCGTCGTACCTTACGTTTCGACAATCTTCACACGATCGTGCTGGATGAAGCAGATGAGATGCTGAACATGGGTTTCCGAGAGGATGAAACTATAATGGTTACCTGGAACAACTTAGATACTCTTGATTCTTTTGATAAGCTTTCAAAAGTAGAGCGTGTAAACCTTGCAGAGGTTATGTCCGGTGAGAACGGAGCAAACCGTGTAAAGAATTACAGCGTTCCGATGGCAGAGGGATTTACCTATAATTATGCCGCAAAAGCTGTAGATGACAATGTATTGGATGCTCTCGTAAAATTGGCAGAAGAAGCACAGCTTGCGGAGAAGTTTGAGGCACTTTACAATGGTGAGGTGACCAACACCGGTGAGAAGCGTCTCGTTCTTCATCAGCTGACTCGTGGACAGTTAGGCAATGCAGTAGTTGCTGATGGCGTGGACAAGCGCAAGTTCTACGTTGAGCAGCAGCAGAGAATCGCTGATTTTGCAAATAAAGTACATGCAGGTGAGATCACAAACGCAGCAGGCGAGAAGTTCACAACAGTTGTTCAGATCGGTATCGGTGGTAGTGACCTCGGTCCGCGTGCGATGTATCTGGCACTTGAAAACTGGGCAAAGAAAAACAACACATTCAAGATGGAAGCAAAATTCATCAGCAATGTAGACCCGGATGATGCAGCAGCAGTATTGACCTCTGTTGATGTAGCACATTCTATCTTCGTACTTGTTTCCAAATCAGGTACAACACTTGAGACTTTAACAAATGAGTCATTCGTAAAAGACGCATTAAAGAAAGCAGGACTGGATGCTTCCAAGCATATGATCGCTGTTACAAGTGAGACATCTCCTCTGGCAAAGAGTGATGATTATCTTGCAGCATTCTTCATGGATGATTACATCGGTGGCCGTTATTCTTCTACATCCGCAGTTGGTGGAGCAGTGCTTTCTCTGGCATTCGGACCGGACGTATTCGCACAGTTCTTAGAGGGTGCAGCAGCAGAAGATAAGCTTTCTGCAAATAAGGATGTCTTAAAGAACCCTGAAATGCTTGATGCATTGATCGGTGTATATGAGCGCAACGTATTGGGATACCCAAGTACAGCCGTTTTACCATACTCCCAGGCTTTGAGCCGTTTCCCTGCACATTTACAGCAGTTAGACATGGAGTCTAACGGTAAATCTGTAAACCGTTTTGGCGAGTCTGTAAATTATCCGACCGGACCAGTGATCTTTGGTGAGCCTGGAACAAACGGACAGCATTCGTTCTATCAGTTGCTGCATCAGGGCACAGACATCGTACCGCTTCAGTTTGTCGGCTTTAAGAACAGCCAGATCGGCACAGATGTTGTGATCCAGGACAGCACAAGCCAGCAGAAGCTCCAACCTGCTTGCAGACCCATTGCAGATGAGCTTCTGGATGATACTCACGGTCATTCTGGGCTTTTGTGTGCAGCAGAGGATTGCAGAATGGTCTGGAAAAAATAAGCAAAGTCATGATGAGTGCCTTGCTTGGCCTGATCGTGATTCTTGCGGTACACAGCTTTACTTTATCCGGTGCGGGTGAGGGTGTACGTTTTTATCTGATCCCAAATATGGAAACGGTGAGGGAAGTGGGCATTGGAAATGCCGTTTCAGCGGCAATGAATCAGGCGTTTTTTACCTTAAGTCTCGGAGTTGCAGCCATGGAGATCTTTGGAAGCTATATGGGTCGTGATAACAGCCTTGCAGGAGAAGGTGTCAGAATCTGTGCACTGGATACATTTGTGGCAATCATGGCAGGACTGATCATTTTCCCGGCATGTTTCAGCTACGGCGTGGAAGTCGGGGCAGGACCAAAACTCATTTTCATCACGCTTCCAAACGTATTTGTAAATATGGAAGGCGGTCGTATATGGGGAACACTGTTCTTTTTGTTTATGACTTTTGCAAGCTTTTCCACGATTATTGCGGTATTTGAAAACATCATGTCATTTTGTATGGATATGTTTGGCTGGAATCGGAAAAAAGCGGCACTGGTCAACTGTGTGATCATACTGATTGCCAGCATGCCATGTGTACTTGGATATAATGTGTGGAGTGATCTGCACCTGATCGGTGGCAGAGATGTGTTAGACAGTGAGGATTTCATTGTGAGCAATCTGTTGCTTCCGGGTGGTTCCCTTTATTTACCTGTTATTCTGCGTCACAAAATGGGGATGGGGATTTGATAACTATCTGGAAGAAGCAAATACTGGAAAAGGTCTTAAGATCGCAAAAGGATTAAAACCATATTTCCAGTTTGTACTTCCGGTATTGATTTTATTTATCCTAATCCAGGGATTAATCTGATTTTATTGATTCTCATCAGGGATTACTCTGATCAGGAGTTTACAACTTCGTACCAGTAGGAAGAACCATTTTCTATCATATTACAGTAGGTGTTGACCATCACTTTGCGGAACGGAGCGAATTCGTCAGCAAGTTCGAGCTTTTGTGGGTAAGTTCTTGTGACGAAGTCGATCTCTTCCGCGATTTTTCTTGCAACGGATGCATCTTTGATCGGCACAATGCCAAAAGAGTGGAGCAATAAGTTTTGCTTCCCGTGCAGGAGGCAAGCAGAACTTTCGCAAAATTTTCCCACTCTGTCAGCAGAACTGCCTGTTCTGTTTCATTCTCAGGTGCGTATTCGAGCAGACAGAGATCTTTCATATATTGTTTTAATTCTTTTTGCAGATGCCGCTTGTTGAAAAAAGAAATTCCGGCAGCACCGGATGCTTTGATCATCATCCATGCTTTCATGAAGGCATCGCTCTTTCCGTCTTTTCCATAACGTTTTTCCAGCAATTTCATACGGTAATTATCATTTGGAAGATCCAGCCCCCGGCTGATCGCCTGAGCGAGAATCTCTTTTCTTTCTTTGGCATTTTCTATCTCATAATAATGTTCCGGCCAGTTTTCGAGGGGATCGATCTGGGCGGATTTTTCTTTTTTCAAAAGCATAGGGAAGTCCTTTCTCTGGTTTTTTGAGGGAATGCAAAACTCTGGCAAAGTTGCTTTAAATTGTTCAAAACCAACAAAAACATTCAAGACACGCTCTCGCTATGTGTCACTCGCAACGGTGCTAAGAAGCTAGGCACAACTTGCAGTTGTACCTACCTTCTAAGAACCGGCGGTTCCCCAATGTCTTTCATGTCTTTTGTTGATTTTTCACAATTTTATTTATGCTTTGATGAGTTTCGCAATTATCCGTTATAGTCTTTCTTATATCATGAAGCACAGTCCGGCAGTGCACGCCAGAAAAATCAAAGATTTTCCTGGCTGTCGGGCATTCGCCCTATCATAGACAGGAAAATATTTCCTTGCCTGCAAGCAGTCAGAAAATATTTTCTCTGTCTATGGCACTGCTCATTGCTTACGCACATTATATCATGAACTTATATTGTTTGCATTGTTAAGTTAGGAATTGTTATGGGAACGAAAGACAAGTGAACGGTAATAGAAAATTTGTTAATGAGAAAAATAGTAAATAATGATGCTTGACTTTTCTGTTATCTGTACTATATTCAATATACCCCCACAGGGGTATATTGAATATAATGAATGACAATATCATAAGTGGTAGAAAATAATACTCAGATAACAAAATGAGGGTGCGATGGACAGAAAGGATGTGGAGGTTATGACATGTTGTTGTAAAGGCAATGAGGATGGCAATGTAAAACATAAACAGCGTGATGAGCAGGAGAAGAAAGCGCTCATGACACGTTTAAGCCGTATTGAAGGACAGGTGCGTGGGATCAGGGCGATGGTGGAGGACGACCGCTATTGTGTGGATATTCTCACACAGGTGTCAGCAATCCAGGCGGCTTTGAATGGGTTTAACAAAGAACTTCTGGCAAGACATATCAAAACTCTGTGTTTCGGAGGATATCCGCGAAGGAAATGAAGAGGCAGTCGATGAACTGTGTGAACTTTTGAAGAAACTGATGAAATAAAGAACTCTGACAAAGTTATATCCGAAGTTTCAGCAGAACTCCGGATATTCAAAAACAGAACATAACAGAAAGGACGATATACATGAAAAGAGAGATTTGATGTTACAGGCATGACCTGTTCCGCCTGCTCTTCCCATGTGGAGAAAAGCGTGAGCAAGCTCACCGGGGTGGAAAATGTCAGCGTGAATCTGCTGACAAACAGTATGCAGGTCGAATTTGATGAGAATAAACTTGATACGGCAGGCATTATCAAGGCAGTGGAGGACGCCGGATACGGTGCGGCGGTAAAAGACGGGCACGCAAAATCCGGGACAAAAACGTCCGGACAGTCGGACAGTCAGGAAAACAGCGGACTTTCAGCCGTAGAGCAGAATGTGAAAAACATGAAAAAGAGACTGATCGTCTCACTGATTTTCTGGATACCACTGATGTATGTGTCCATGGGACATATGATATATCAGTGGCTCAACATTCCGATGCCGCCGTTTACCATGAACTTTTTGCATGGAAATGAGAATGCAATCACCTATGCGTTTACGCAGTTTTTACTGTTGCTGCCAATTTTGATCGCAAATCAGAAATATTTTAAAAACGGATTTAAGACATTGTGGCACAGAAGTCCAAACATGGACAGCCTGATCGCAATCGGTGCGGGTGCGGCAATTCTCTATGGTATTTTTGCAATTTACCGTATCGGTTATGCGATGGGACATGGCGACATGGCGGTCGTACATCAGTATGCCCACGACTTATACTTTGAGTCAGCCGGAACGATCCTGACACTGATCACCATTGGAAAATATCTTGAGACGAAGTCCAAGGGAAAAACAAGCGAGGCGATCACAAAACTTCTGAATCTCGCACCAAAGACCGTGACGGTTGTAAGAGATGGTGTGGAGCAGGTCGTGGATGCAGCAGATGTGGGAAAAGGAGAAATCTTCTTGTAAAACCGGGTGAATCGGTTGCAGTGGACGGTATCGTGCTGGAGGGAAAATCCTCTTTTGACGAATCTGCGATCACAGGGGAGAGCATTCCGGTGCCAAAAACAGGAGGGAGATGCCATTGTCTCTGCATCCATGAATAAATCCGGACTCATCCGTGCAAAAGCAACAAAAGTCGGTGAAGACACTACAATTGCGCAGATCATAAGGCTGGTTGAGGAAGCTTCCTCAAGCAAAGCCCCGATTGCAAAAATGGCAGATAAAATTGCCGGAGTCTTTGTGCCGACAGTTATTACCATTGCACTGATCACAGGAGTTATCTGGCTGATCTCCGGCGCAACGTTTGAGTTTGCCATGTCAACTGCGATCGCAGTGCTTGTAATCTCGTGTCCGTGCGCACTTGGTCTTGCAACACCGGTAGCGATCATGGTTGGAACCGGAAAAGGTGCGGAGAACGGAATCCTCATCAAATCCGGTGACGCATTAGAGACAGCACATCAGATTGATACCGTTGTGTTAGATAAGACAGGAACTATCACACAGGGAAAACCTGTCGTGACAGATATTATCTGTGCTGCCGGAAAGAATGCAGATAAAACGCAGCTTCTTCAGATTGCAGGAAGTCTTGAGAAAGGCAGCGAACATCCGCTTGCCGAGGCGATTGTAAACTATTGTGTGACAAACAATATTTCCCTGGAAAAAGTAACAGATTTCAACGCTTTATTTGGAAAAGGAATCGAAGGTACAGTGTCCGGTACACACTACTATGCCGGAAATGAGAAGATGATGGAAGAGAAAGGAATCAGCCTTTCCGCAGAACAGAAAAACCAGATCCGGGAACTTGCCAAACAGGGCAGGACACCGCTTCTTTTTGCAGATGAAAACCAGTTCCTTGGAATTGTGGCAGTTGCAGATGTGGTAAAACCGACCAGTAAAGAGGCGGTACAGAAATTCCGTGATTATGGCATCCATGTCATTATGTTAACCGGTGACAACGAAGTGACCGCACAGGCGATCAAGGAGCAGGTTGGTATCGATGAGGTGATCGCCGGGGTTCTGCCAACACAGAAAGAGGAGAAAATCTCAGCCTTAAAACAGGCAGGACATAAAGTAGCAATGATCGGTGACGGCGTCAACGATGCACCGGCACTTGCCTCCGCAGATGTGGGAATTGCGATCGGGGCAGGAACAGACGTAGCGATCGAGAGCGCTGATATCGTACTGATGAAAAACGATTTACTTGACGCAGTTGGTGCAGTAAAATTAAGCATAAAGCCGTGATCCGCAACATCAAAGAAAATTTGTTCTGGGCATTCTTTTACAACAGTATCGGAATCCCGCTTGCAGCTGGTGTTTTGTATCCGCTTTTCCAGATAAAATTGAACCCGATGTTCGGTGCAGCAGCCATGAGTCTGAGCAGCGTATGTGTGGTAAGTAATGCACTCCGGTTAAGATGGGTAAAACTGCATGATGCGAAAAAGACACAAATTGAACCGCATCAGGATGTCGCTGCAAGTACAATTGCAGATATTAACCAGCACAATGCACTGGATAATAATATAAAATCAACAAACAATGATAAAGGAGAATCAACTATGACCACAACAATTTCAATCGAAGGCATGATGTGTGCCCATTGTCAGGCACATGTAGAGAAAGCATTAAAAGAGGTCGCAGGCGTAACAGAAGTTACCGTAAGCCTTGAAAACAAAAATGCAGTCGTAACGAGGCGATGCTTCTGTAGAAGCATTAAAACAGGCAGTTGTAGATGCAGGTTACGAAGTGACAGATGTGAAATAAAGTATTTTCGAAAGCAAATTTTAATATAAAAGGATATCGCATGGAATTACCATGCGATATCCTTTTTTAGCGGAGATAGCGGGATTTGAACTCGCGCGCCGGAACATTTACCGACCTACCGCATTTCGAGTGCGGACCCTTCAGCCACTTGGGTATATCTCCATAGAAAAACGTGATACGCTTTTCTTTTTGTATAAAAATACTTGTTTAGTATACCATATTTTCTATAATCTGCAAGCTTTGAAATAGTTGTACCTGTTAAAAAAATATATTATAATCTAGATTAGCAATGGAATCATTTAATATAGTAATGAGAAAGGACTGTTTACGTATGAAAAGAATCGGAATGTTGACAAGCGGCGGTGACTGTCAGGCACTGAATGCTGCTATGCGTGGTGTGGTAAAAGGTTTGAGTGAAAATGTTGATGAACTTGAGATATACGGATTTCACAATGGATACAAAGGGCTGATCTATGGAGATTACCGTCTTTTGACTTCAGCAGATTTTTCCGGAATCCTCACGAAAGGTGGAACAATCTTAGGATCTTCCCGTCAGCCATTCAAACAGATGCGTGTGCCGGATGAGAATGGTCTCGATAAAGTAGAGGCAATGAAGCAGACTTATCATAAATTAAATCTGGACTGTCTTGTGATCCTTGGCGGCAATGGAACGCAGAAAACGGCAAACCTTCTCCGGGAAGAGGGCTTAAATGTGGTTCATCTTCCAAAGACAATCGATAATGATATTTATGGAACCGATGTTACCTTTGGTTTCCAGAGCGCGATCAACATTGCGACAGAGGCAATCGACTGCATTCATACGACAGCAGCTTCTCACAACCGTGTATTTATCGTGGAAGTTATGGGACACAAAGTCGGCTGGCTGACGCTATATGCAGGAATTGCCGGTGGTGCGGACATTATCCTGCTTCCGGAGATTCCATATGATATCAATAAAGTGATAGGAGCTATCAACAAGAGAACAAAAGCAGGAAAAGGATTTACAATTCTTGCAGTTGCGGAAGGTGCCATTTCCAAGGAGGATTCATCCCTGACAAAGAAAGCATACAAGGCAAAAGTGGCCGACCGCAAATATCCGTCCGTTTCCTATGAGATTGCGGATCAGATTTATGAAGCAGCAGGCGTTGAGGTCCGTGTTACGGTTCCGGGACATACACAGCGAGGCGGAAGCCCATGTCCATATGACAGAGTACTCTGTACCAGACTTGGCTCTGCAGCAGCACAGGCAATCATTGAGGAAGATTACGGCTGCATGATTGCAATGATCAATGGAGAGACAAAACGTGTGCCATTGGCAGAGGTTTCCGGCAAATTGAAAACCGTTGATCCGGACTGCCAGATGATTCAGGAAGCAAAACGTATCGGAATCAGTTTTGGTGATTAAAAACATAAAAACGAATGCCCGGCAAACTACATCGTCAGAGCCGGGCATAACTAAGAGAGGAAAAACAGCATGTCATATACGGCGTTGTACCGGAAATTCCGTCCACAGGAATTTGAAGATGTAAAAGGACAGGATCATATCGTAACAACTTTGAAAAACCAGATAAAAGCAGATCGTATCGGACATGCCTACTTATTTTGCGGAACAAGAGGAACCGGTAAAACGACGATCGCAAAAATTTTTGCAAAAAGCAGTCAACTGTGAGCATCCGGTGGATGGCAGCCCTTGTGGGGAATGTCCGACCTGTAAAGCGATTGCGGCGGGCAGTTCCATGAATGTGATCGAGATCGATGCGGCGTCCAACAATGGCGTGGACAATATCCGTCAGATCCGTGAGGAAGTGGAATACCGTCCGACCGAAGGAAAATACAAAGTATACATTATCGATGAGGTTCATATGCTTTCCATAGGAGCGTTCAACGCACTGCTAAAAACGTTGGAGGAGCCACCATCATACGTTATATTTATTCTTGCCACAACGGAAGCACACAAGATTCCGATTACGATTTTATCCCGTTGCCAGCGATACGATTTCCGGAGAATTTCCATTGATACGATTGCAGGACGCCTGACGGATCTTATGGAAAAAGAGCAGGTAAATGTGGAGGAGCGGGCAATCCGTTACATTGCCAAGGCAGCAGATGGTTCCATGCGGGATGCATTGAGCCTTTTGGATCAGTGCATTGCATTCTATCTGGGGCAGGAACTGACATATGAAAAAGTGCTTGAGACGCTTGGCGCAGTAGATACGGAAGTGTTCAGCCGCTTGCTCAGACAGATTTTGGATAAAAACGTGACCGGGGCAATTCAGGTGATTGACGGGATGGTCATTGAAGGACGCGAGATGGGGCAGTTTGTCACAGATTTTACATGGTATCTGCGAAATCTTCTTCTTGTCCAGAGCTCAGATAATATGGAAGATGTACTTGACATTTCTGCGGATAACCTTGCATTGTTAAAAGAAGAAGCGGAAATGGTCGATCCGGAAATCTTAATGAGATACATCCGTATTTTTTCAGAACTCAGCAATCAGATCAAATATGCAACGCAGAAGCGTATTTTGATTGAAATAAATGTAATAAAGTTATGTAAACCAGAAATGGAAAAAGATTATACATCGCTCGTAGACCGTGTGGACAGTCTGGAAAAAAGCTGGAAAAAGGTGTTGTTGTTGCACAATCCCAAAGCCCCAGGCAGGGCAGTGAGGTAACTGCATCGGAAGAAATTGCAAAAAATGGAACTCCCAAAAGCAATCCCGGAGGCCATCAGACAGATTATTGGAAACTGGAGGGGATCCTGTCCCAGCTTACCGGAATTACCAAAACATATCTGAATAAGGCAGTTCCAACACTTGGACCAAATAACTGTCTGCTTCTGGTATTTGAAGATCCGAATGCGTATGAGTACATTTCGGAAAATCGTTCAGAATGTCAGGACAGTCTGAAAATGATGATTGCAGAGCGGATTGGAAAAGAAGTGGAACTTCAGGTGAAACAAAATGACACCGGACACGCGAGTGAGGAGATTTATCCGGATCTCAGACAACTTATCAATTTTGAGATTGAAGAAGATGATTTCTAATTTCAGCTGGACGAATCTTGAAAATTATATTATCATGTAGCATAGAGTCATGATTGTTTTTTGCCGGATGGGATCAGCCCGGGGGTCTGATAGATCATGAAATGAAATTATTACGGAGGAATTACAATGGCAAAAAGAGGTGGATTCCCAGGTGGTATGCCTGGAAATATGAATAATCTGATGAAACAGGCACAGAGAATGCAGCGTCAGATGGAGGAAGCTCAGAAAGAGTTAGAAGAAAAAGAAGTAATGCAACAGCAGGCGGCGGAGCAGTTGAAGTAACAGTTTCCGGAAAACATGAAGTGACAAAGATCAAATTATCCGAGGAAGTTGTTGATCCGGATGATATCGAGATGTTAGAGGATCTTATCATGGCAGCTACCAATGAAGCATTCCGTAAACTCGATGAGGAAAGCCAGAGTTCTATGGCAAAAATCACCGGAGGCATGGGTGGTTTAGGGGACTTCCATTCTAAAACCGGAGTTTAACGTATGAACTGCCGCCTGTAGGTGGTGTTACGGATTTTTGCAGGTTATGTTAATTGCATGCCAACAAAATGTAGAAATATAAAAAATAGAACTGTTTGTTTTCAGGAGCGCTTCCGCTTGTTGTCGCTGGCAGCGGTATAAGAAAGCATCCATCGTGATTTCAAAAACCAATTACATTGGCTTTTGAAATCGCAATGTTTGCTTTCTAAGGACCGGCCGCTCCCCAAAATCAAACGGTGAGTGACGATTTGAAATCCATTTTGCCAGATGTGAAATCATTTTCTCCAACTAATTTGAAATATATGAGATACTTTTTATGAGATGTATCCTGACGCAGTGTTTTGTCCTCAGGTTGAGGACGAATTGATTACAGATGCAAATCGTCCCCAAGTTGGGGATGATTTACAAATCATTTTTAGAATTCCATGGGGACATAACAAAATAATACTTGATAAATGCAAAGGAAATTCCGCAAAGGCATTGCTATGTTGTTGTAGAAATAAAGACAGAAAATTTGATTCTTCTTACGCAGGTCAATTGGGAACTTATGTTGTGGCTGTTAATCATCAGATGAAAACAGAAGCTGATAACCCTACTTTGGGACTTCTGATTTGTAAAGATATGGATAAAGTAGAAGCCCAGTATGCATTAGAATCTACTAGCCAACCACTTGGTATTTCTAGTTATGAATTATCAAAACTTATACCAGAAGAATTCAAAGGTAGTATGCCTACCATTGAAGAAATTGAGACTGAATTAAATGAATAAATTCCGATTGTCAATTATAGGTGACATTGAAAGCTCCTATGGCTAAGAAGTATGATTGTGATTATTGTAGAAACAATATTCATGAAATCAAAGTAACTTATTCTACCTCTTTTATAGGCATTCATCCCATAACCGTGAGTTCCATAACGTAAATTACAGATTTTGTGGTGCGATTCATGACGTTGATCGGGCATGTATAAGCGTCCTCTCACAAGTCATTCACAGCGTAAATGAAAGAAAAAACGGTACAGACAAATATGATTTCCTTCGTGAGCCATGGAGCTGGGATTCTAAAAATTTCGTGAAGCTCTGCTTCACAAAAATTTTTGCTCAGAAGCCCAGCGGAATGCCTGGCGAACAGAACATCATATTTCGTCTGTACCGTTTTTCTTTTCATAAACCTATAAGATCACGACTTGTGAGAGGACGCTTATATTTGCCCTTCACATCCTAAGAAAGCACCATAAAATCTGCTGCTCCACGGTAAGTTAAACTCCGGTTCCACAAACCATGAGACTTCCTTTTGCAGCCGTTCCATATTTTCCTGCATGAGAGGAAAAGCAACTGCATAAAAATCTTTCTTCTGTGCATCATTTAATTTATTTTCAGCAGTCTCGATCAGATCGCCGAAATGAGGAAGGCAGAATCCCTTGCTGTTTTCAAACATCTGCCGAAATTCCTCGTTTTTCAGATACAGGTCAAAAAAAGGTATCCAGATACCGTCCGTAAATGCTGCGGAAGTGGTCACATACATAACAACTGTTTACTTTTTGAGAAATCCATGAACCCAGCTGCGTCTCCGGAAGCTTTGGATCGGTTGCATCTGTTTTTCTCATACGTTTTAAAAGACTTGATTTTCCGGGCGAGAAATTCCTTCATTTCTTTTGTGAGTTCTGCATTCAGCTTCTTCAAGTGTGTACTTAAAATTAAAGCGTTTCCGAGACGGTTTCCATAATCATACATCATTTTAAAGTGATGACGGCAGAATCCGGTTGCATCTGTTTTTTCGCGGATATCATCCTCCATATAAGCAGAGCCTAAAATAAAGGAGATGGCATGCTGTTCTGCCTCGCGCTCTAAATGGCAGAATGGACATTCACCATCGGCTTTAAAGGCATCGATCAATGGGATAGTTGCAATATTTTCTTTCATATGTAAGTCTCCTGGAAGTGTAATTTATGAAATTAGTAGTTTTTTTATCTAAGGGCAATCCGGAAAGAGTGGATATTATATTATTGTATCATATCAAAAACTTTTTGACAACCCGGGAAAGTACTTTTTATGATAAAGTACAAGTCAAGTCAACGAAAATCATCCTTGTAAAAATTCGTTTTATCATATAATATAAGAATGCAAAAGTTTCTGTAGCTGAAAGAGGCGGCAGAAAAATCAGAGCAGGAAGTTGTCATGGATTATTACAGCAGTCAGATTAACAAGTTAATACGAGGAATTGTCCGAGCTGCCGGGAATCGGCGCGAAGTCTGCACAGCGTCTGGCGTTTCATATCCTGAATATGCCGGTGGAGCAGGTAGAAGGACTTTCAGAGGCAATTATCAATGCCAGGAAGAATGTCCGGTACTGCAAGGAATGTTTTACACTGACAGACGATGAACTGTGTCCTATTTGCAAGATGCCTCCAGAAACCACAAGACGATCATGGTGGTTGAGAATACAAGGGATCTTGCTGCTTATGAGAAAACACAGAAATACGACGGTGTCTACCACGTGCTTCACGGTGCGATTTCACCGATGCTTGGAATTGGACCGAATGACATTAAGTTAAAGAACTCATGCAGCGATTACAGCAGGATGTGGACGAGGTGATCATTGCCACGAACTCCAGCCTTGAGGGAGAGACAACTGCAATGTATATCAGCAAATTAATAAAACCAACCGGTATCAAAGTGACCAGGATCGCCAGCGGTGTGCCGGTAGGCGGAGATTTGGAATATATAGATGAAGTGACATTGCTTCGCGCACTTGAGGGGCGGACGGAGCTTTGATCTAAGAAGAAAGGCAAGGTTATTATGACAAATTTAGAACTGGAAAAAACCGCGAATGAAATTCGCAAAAGCATTGTGACCGCAGTTCATAGTGCAAAATCCGGACATCCGGGTGGATCATTATCATCAGCAGATATTTTTACCTATCTGTATTTTGAAGAAATGAATATTGATCCAAAGAATCCGAAGATGGAAGACCGCGACCGCTTTGTATTGTCCAAAGGACATGTTGCTCCAGGATTATACTCTACATTAGCAGAGAGAGGATACTTCCCAAAAGAGGACCTCGTTACATTGCGTCATACAGGTTCTTATTTAAGGGACATCCGGATATGAAACACATTCCAGGTGTTGATATGTCCAGCGGATCACTTGGGACAGGGACTTTCTGTTGCAGTTGGTATGGCGGCAGTTGGAAAGTATGACAAAAAAGATTACCGTGTATACACACTTTGCGGTGATGGAGAGATTCAGGAAGGACAGATCTGGGGAAGCAGCAATGTGGGCTGGTCTTTAAGAAACTGGACAACCTTGTAGTCGTTGTAGATAACAATAACCTTCAGATTGACGGTGCAGTGGACGAAGTATGTTCTCCGTACCCGATCGATAAAAAATTCGAAGCATTCAACTTCCATGTGATCAACATTGATGGAAATGACTTTGATCAGATTCGTGCGGCATTTAAGGAAGCAAAAAGAGAGACAAAGGGAATGCCGACAGCAATTATCGCCAAGACAGTAAAAGGAAAAGGCGTTTCCTTCATGGAGAATGTTTATGCGACTGGCATGGAAAAGCTCCAAATGATGAGCAGTATGAAGTTGCAATGGCAGATTTAGAGAAAGCAGGTGAAGCATTATGTCAGAAATAAAGAAAGTAGCAACACGTGATAGTTATGGTAATGCTTTAGTTGAACTTGGAAAAGAACATGACGATCTGATCGTTTTAGACGCAGACTTAGCAGGCGCAACCAAGACAGGTGTGTTCAAAAAAGCTTTCCCGGAGCGCCATTGGGATATTGGTATTGCAGAGGCAAATATGACAGGTATCGCAGCGGGTGTTGCAGCATGCGGAAAAGTTCCATTTATCAGTTCTTTTTGCAATGTTTGCAGCAGGACGTGCTTATGAGCAGGTTCGTAATGCGATCGGATACCCTCATTTGAATGTAAAAATCGGAGCAACACACGCTGGTATCTCTGTTGGAGAAGACGGAGCAACACACCAGTGTCTCGAAGATATCGGTCTGATGAGAGAAATCCCTGGAATGGTTGTGATCAATCCTGCAGATGATGTGGAAGCAAGAGCAGCGGTGAAAGCAGCTTATGAGCATGTAGGTCCTGTTTATCTTCGTTTTGGACGTCTGGCAGTGCCGGTATTCAACGATGAGGCAACTTACAAATTTGAGATTGGAAAAGGAATCGTATTAAAAGAAGGAACAGATGTAACAATCTTTGCAACCGGTCTCTGTGTAAATGAGACAATCGAAGCAGAAAAAATGCTTGCGGCGGACGGTATCAATGCGGAGATCATCAACATTCATACGATCAAACCATTAGATCGTGAGCTTGTCGTAAAATCTGCTTTAAAGACTGGAAAAGTTGTCACGGTAGAGGAACATTCTGTGATTGGTGGTCTTGGAAGTGCTGTATGTGATGTTCTTTGCGAGGAAGCACCTACAAAAGTATTAAAGATCGGTATCAATGATGTGTTCGGTGAGTCCGGTCCTGCACTCGAACTGATCAAAAAATATGGTCTGGATGCAGAAGGCATTTACAAGAAAGTAAAAGCATTTGTAAAATAAATTTTTTAAAATATTCTTGTGAAAAAATAAAACAAGGTAGAAAGAAAACCCGATATGCTGGAAATTTCCGGTATATCGGTTTTTTTGTCGAAATAATTTTTCGGGAAGGATACAATCCGCCAAAATATGCGTCCGTCTTGTGCTAGGATTTCTGTAAAGTAAACGGCACCCATCAATGGGACAGGCAGCGGAAAGGGGTTTATATATGATTGAGATCATTCGGGAAGAAAGTTTTGACAGTGAACAAGGAAAAGAGAGAACTACCTAAGAATATCAGACAGATCGGATCGCCGGATATTGGAGACCGCATTTACATAGAAAATAAAGTACATGAATATATGCATCCTTACGATGCATTGCAGGAGAAAACGGTTTATGTTTTTGCTTGGAAGATTTGAAAATATGATTGGCAGGCAATGCGTATTTGTGGAGGCGGCAATCTGTCTGGAAGAGATTGCATTTGAGGGGAGTGCCCAGTGTGGAGCGATGACAGTTGGGCGTATCTTTATAAAAACTGAAACATGCTTATGACAATATGGTCATTGTCGGCTGGGCGATGGATATCCGTGGACAGTTGCCGAATCTCACGGTTGCAATTGAGAAACTGCACCGGACTTATTTTGGCGGGGAACACCAGATTTTGTATCTTATGGACTCTCTGGAAAAAGAGGATGCCTTTTATAGCCTGAAAAATGGCTATCTTAAGAGAAGAGCAGGATATTACATTTATTACGCACAAAAATCGTTTACTTTATCCGCTATAATAGATGATGGGCGGAAAAAAGATACATCTATTCAAAAGAAACAGAATGAAAAACAGGAGATGATGCAGGAGGATAATCAGAAAGAAAAAAATCAGGAACAGGAATCATGGAGTGAACATTTTTTTGCAGAAATGAAAAATGATGAGAATTATGCAAGAGAAGAGGAAAATGAAAAAGAACGGACGAGTTCTTACCGTACCTATCTGGAGCAAAAAGGGCAGAAAACAAAAATGATTCCATCTTACGGACTTTCTATTTTACTTTTTCTGGTGGTGTGTGGTCTGGGATTTGCAGCGTTTCAGAATCATCAGAAAATGAATGCGATGGAGACAGCACTGATGCAGATGAACAGTGCAAAGATGACGGAAACAGAGACACAGACACCGGCTTCTGAGACAGATGTAACGGTTAAAGTGGAGTCGGTAGAGGGAAACATTATACCGCAGGACAATGCACAGACAGGGGCGGCAGTGGATGTGACGCAGGGAGAAGAGCAGACAGCAGAGAATGCGACACAGGAAAACGGACAGACAGAGGCAGCAGCGGAAGGGGATGATATACAAGTGCAGACCAATACAGAACAGACGGAAACACAGCCACAGACAGACACAGGCGCAGTGCAGACAGCAGGGCAGACGGACAATGCACAGGCACACGAGGAAACAGCAGTGGTGCAGCCGGAAGCAAGCCAGTATCTCTCGCAGGGTTATTACATTGTGCAAAAGGGTGACAGTCTTGTGGGAATCTGCCGGAAAGTTTACAATACTACCGCTATGATGGACAAGCTATGCGAGACAAATGGAATCGAGAATCCGGATGCAATCTATGAAGGTCAGTACCTGACACTGCCGAATTAAAAAAGAAGTGAAACAAAAGCCGGGGCGTGCTATAATAAAAACAACTTTGCAGTAAAAAGAAGTGAAGGACTGCAAAAACACCAGAATTTGGGAGAAAGCATGACAGAACAGGATAAAAAGAAATTTAAGACCGTGCCGGCAATGGATATGGATGAATATAAACAGAAAATAAGGGAACACCGGTTAAAGATTTTAAAAAGAATACTGGTGACGGCGCTGATCGTTTTCGTGATCATTGCAGGCTTATTTCTCTTTCTGGCTTTGCGCCATTACGAAGATTTTGATGTGAATTCAACTGTGGAACGTTCGGACACAGCAGCAACCATTTTTGAAGAGTTTCAGGGGAATATTTTTGAAATATAGCAATGATGGTGCTTTTGTATACGGATACTTATAATGAACGGATCTGGAATCAGACCTATGAGATGGCGAAACCGACTATCGATATGTATGTGAGGATTATCTGGTCATATATGACAAAAAAGGGAACGCAGATTTACATCATGACTTTCGCAGGGGCTGGTATCAAACATAGAGACAACGATGACAATTGAACAGGTGAGCATCGCTGCACAGGGAACGGTTGCAGTGCTAATGGGAGATCAATCCAATTCGTATCTTGTAGTGTATGACAAAAATGGAAAAGAGCTGGTAAACGGTGCTATTTATGGAGAGGATGGTGGATATCCGATTGCGATTGCACTGTCGAACGATGCCATCAAACTTGCAGTGTCTATGCTGGATATCAATGATGGAAATGTAAAAACGACAATTGCATTTTACAACTTCGGTTCTGTAGGCGAAAATGAAATCGACCGCATTGTATCTGCAAATTCATTTTCCGATATGGTGATTCCGCAGCTTGATTTTGTGTCAGATGATCGAATGGTAGCATATGGGGATTCTGAGATCGAACAATCTTTGAGGGAACACAAAAACCAAAACTGACGCAGGAAATTCCATTGACCGGGGAAGCAAAAAGTATTGGCGCTTTTTTTAATAATAATAAATACGTGGGAGTTGTGTATAGCAACAATGATGAAAATCTGACGCATCATGTTGCGGTGTACGATATGCACGGATTCAAACCTTAAAAACAGTAAAACCTGAATCAAGATTCCGGTAGGAACTTGTTTCTGATTTAGAAAAGCCAGATATTCTGGTTTGGATTAAAACTTTTAACATGAGAGTTTGATCCTGGCTCAGGATGAACGCTGGCGGCGTGCTTAACACATGCAAGTCGAACGAAGCACTTTTATCGATTTCTTCGGAATGAAGTTTTAGTGACTGAGTGGCGGACGGGTGAGTAACGCGTGGGTAACCTGCCTCACACAGGGGGATAACAGTTGGAAACGGCTGCTAATACCGCATAAGCGCACAGTACCGCATGGTACAGTGTGAAAAACTCCGGTGGTGTGAGATGGACCCGCGTCTGATTAGCTAGTTGGCAGGGCAACGGCCTACCAAGGCGACGATCAGTAGCCGACCTGAGAGGGTGACCGGCCACATTGGGACTGAGACACGGCCCAAACTCCTACGGGAGGCAGCAGTGGGGAATATTGCACAATGGGGGAAACCCTGATGCAGCGACGCCGCGTGAGCGAAGAAGTATTTCGGTATGTAAAGCTCTATCAGCAGGGAAGAAGAAATGACGGTACCTGACTAAGAAGCACCGGCTAAATACGTGCCAGCAGCCGCGGTAATACGTATGGTGCAAGCGTTATCCGGATTTACTGGGTGTAAAGGGAGCGCAGGCGGAAGGCTAAGTCTGATGTGAAAGCCCGGGGCTCAACCCCGGTACTGCATTGGAAACTGGTCATCTAGAGTGTCGGAGGGGTAAGTGGAATTCCTAGTGTAGCGGTGAAATGCGTAGATATTAGGAGGAACACCAGTGGCGAAGGCGGCTTACTGGACGATAACTGACGCTGAGGCTCGAAAGCGTGGGGAGCAAACAGGATTAGATACCCTGGTAGTCCACGCCGTAAACGATGAATACTAGGTGTCGGGAAGCACAGCTTTTCGGTGCCGCCGCAAACGCATTAAGTATTCCACCTGGGGAGTACGTTCGCAAGAATGAAACTCAAAGGAATTGACGGGGACCCGCACAAGCGGTGGAGCATGTGGTTTAATTCGAAGCAACGCGAAGAACCTTACCAAGTCTTGACATCCCGGTGACCGGACAGTAATGTGTCCTTTTCTTCGGAACACCGGTGACAGGTGGTGCATGGTTGTCGTCAGCTCGTGTCGTGAGATGTTGGGTTAAGTCCCGCAACGAGCGCAACCCTTATCCCCAGTAGCCAGCATTTTGGCCGGGCACTCTGAGGAGACTGCCAGGGATAACCTGGAGGAAGGTGGGGATGACGTCAAATCATCATGCCCCTTATGACTTGGGCTACACACGTGCTACAATGGCGTAAACAAAGGGAAGCAAGACCGTGAGGTGGAGCAAATCCCAAAAATAACGTCTCAGTTCGGACTGTAGTCTGCAACCCGACTACACGAAGCTGGAATCGCTAGTAATCGCAGATCAGAATGCTGCGGTGAATACGTTCCCGGGTCTTGTACACACCGCCCGTCACACCATGGGAGTTGGAAATGCCCGAAGTCAGTGACCCAACCGCAAGGAGGGAGCTGCCGAAGGCAGGTTCGATAACTGGGGTGAAGTCGTAACAAGGTAGCCGTATCGGAAGGTGCGGCTGGATCACCTCCTTTCTAAGGAAATCGAGTAAAAGTTATTCACTGTTTAGTTATTAATGAAAGTTAATAACAAACGGAAGTTTCGAAGAAACTTCTAAAGCATGGAGCGCCAATGCGCGAGATGCAGTTTTCTGGTGGCGATACGCTTTTGGGAAACACCCGTCCACATCCCGAACACGATGGTTAAGACGAAAGCGGCCGATGATACTATACTGGCGACGGTATGGGAAAGCAGGTGGCTGCCAGATTGAAATGGGCTTATAGCTCAGCCGGTTAGAGCGCACGCCTGATAAGCGTGAGGTCGGTGGTTCGAGTCCACTTAAGCCCATTGGCGAGAGCCTTTGAATTGAATAAAAATCCAAATGGGGGTGTAGCTCAGTTGGGAGAGCACCTGCCTTGCAAGCAGGGGGTCAAGAGTTCGAATCTCTCCATCTCCATTCGGTCAGAAACATAAAACTGTGTAACTGACTAGAGCCAAAAGAACAAATGATTAAATGTAGCATACAGAAGTTTCGAAGAAACTTCTAATGGCTTCGCTTTGCGAAGACTATGTACATTGAAAACTTCATACAGAGATAAGTATTGAGAAAAATATCTGTGAAAACATATATTTGATCAAGACATCCGAGAAAACAAATAACCAAACGTAAACATAGTTGAAAAACTAATTACAAGCTTTTTAAAAAGCAGACCCCATTTCAAACGCTATTGAAATGGTAAAAGAAGAGGTCAAGCAAAAAAGAGCGCAGGGTGGATGCCTTGGCACTAAGAGCCGAAGAAAGACGTGATAAGCTGCGAAAAGCTGCGGGGAGGAGCAAATATCCACTGATCCGCAGATGTCTGAATGGGGAAACCCGCATGAGCATACCTCATGCATCCATACGCCAATCCATAACGTATGGAGGGGAACCGCCTGAACTGAAACATCTAAGTAGGGCGAGGAAGAGAAAGAAAATTTTTCGATTTCCAAAGTAGCGGCGAGCGAAATGGAAAGAGGCCAAACCGGAGTGCGTGCACTCCGGGGTTCGGACCGCATTTAAGATCTCAGTGATTCTAGCAGAAAGGTTTTGGGAAAGCCTGCCGGAGAGGGTGAAAGCCCCGTAAGCGAAAGAGGAACTGACTGAGCGGGATCCAGAGTACATCGAGACACGAGAAACCTTGATGGAATGAGCGGGGACCACCCCGTAAGCCTAAATACTCCTTAGTGACCGATAGCGCATAGTACTGTGAAGGAAAGGTGAAAAGGACCCCGGGAGGGGAGTGAAAGAGAACCTGAAACCCTGTGTTTACAAGCTGTGGGACATCTTTACATGATGAACCGCGTACTTTTTGTAGAACGGTCCGGCGAGTTGCGGATGCCGGCAAGGTTAAGCACTTAAGGTGTGGAGCCGAAGGGAAACCAAGTCTGAAGAGGGCGTATATAGTCAGTATCCGCAGACCCGAAACCGGGTGATCTACCCATGTCCAGGTTGAAGTTGCCGTAAAAGGCAATGGAGGACCGAACGCACATCCGTTGAAAAGGGTGGCGATGAGGTGTGGGTAGGGGAGAAATTCCAATCGAACCCGGAGATAGCTGGTTCTCCTCGAAATAGCTTTAGGGCTAGCCTCGTTTTAGTCTTATGGAGGTAGAGCACTGAATTTCCGCGGGGGCGTCAAAGCTTACCAAAGAATATCAAACTCCGAATGCCATGTAGATGATGAACGGGAGTCAGACTGCACGAGATAAGTTGGGCAGTCAAAAGGGAAAGAGCCCAGACCGCCAGCCAAGGTCCCAAAGTGTGTGTTAAGTGGAAAAGGATGTGGGATCTCCAAGACAACTAGGATGTTGGCTCAGAAGCAGCCACACATTCAAAGAGTGCGTAACAGCTCACTAGTCGAGAGGTCCTGCGCCGAAAATGTCCGGGGCTGAAACACAACACCGAAGCTGCGGAATTGCGAATGCAATTGGTAGAGGAGCATTCTTAATACCGACGAAGCTGTACCGGAAGGAGCAGTGGAGGGATAAGAAGAGAGAATGCCGGAATGAGTAGCGAGAGAGAGGTGAGAATCCTCTCGGCCGAATATCCAAGGTTTCCAGAGTAAAGCTGATCTGCTCTGGGTAAGTCGGGGCCTAAGGCGAGGTCAAAAGACGTAGCCGATGGACAACAGGTTTAGATTCCTGTACCGCATATAAACAGAACTGTGGGGACGCATGGGGAGAGCATGGGCCGGGAATGGAAATACCGGTGCAAGCGAAGGAGGTGTGCAGCCGGCAAATCCGCTGCATGAGCCGAAAGCGTGACGCGGAGCGAAATGAAAGTAGCGAAGCATGTGAGCCCTGTGCCGAGAAAAGCCGCTATTGCTTTATATGTGCCCGTACCGTAAACCGACACAGGTGGATGAGGAGAGAATCCTAAGGCCGGCGGAAGAAGTATTGTTAAGGAACTCGGCAAAATGACCCCGTAACTTCGGGAGAAGGGGTGCCCACGGGAGTGGGCCGCAGAGAATAGGCTCAAGCAACTGTTTAGCAAAAACACAGGTCTATGCGAAACCGAAAGGTGAAGTATATGGGCTGACGCCTGCCCGGTGCTGGAAGGTTAAGAGGAGAGGTCAGAGCAATCGAAGCTTTGAATTTAAGCCCCAGTAAACGGCGGCCGTAACTATAACGGTCCTAAGGTAGCGAAATTCCTTGTCGGGTAAGTTCCGACCCGCACGAAAGGCGTAATGATTTGAGCACTGTCTCGACAATACATCCGGTGAAATTGAAGTACCAGTGAAGATGCTGGTTACCCGCGCCAGGACGGAAAGACCCCATGGAGCTTTACTCCAGTTTGGTACTGGGATTCGGTACTGCACGTACAGGATAGGTGGGAGACTGAGAAACTTGAACGCCAGTTTGAGTGGAGTCGCTGTTGGGATACCACCCCTGCAGTATTGGATTTCTAACCAGTCACCGTGATCCGGTGATGGGACAATGCCAGGCGGGGAGTTTGACTGGGGCGGTCGCCTCCGAAAGGGTATCGGAGGCGCTCAAAGGTTCCCTCAGAATGGTCGGAAACCATTTGAAGAGTGCAAAGGCAGAAGGGAGCTTGACTGCGACACCGACGGGTGGAGCAGGTAGGAAACTAGGACTTAGTGATCCGGTGGCATAAAGTGGGATTGCCATCGCTCAACGGATAAAAGCTACCCTGGGGATAACAGGCTTATCACTCCCAAGAGTTCACATCGACGGAGTGGTTTGGCACCTCGATGTCGGCTCATCGCATCCTGGGGCTGTAGCAGGTCCCAAGGGTTGGGCTGTTCGCCCATTAAAGCGGTACGCGAGCTGGGTTCAGAACGTCGTGAGACAGTTCGGTCCCTATCCGGCGCGGGCGGAGGATATTTGAGAGGAGCTGTCCTTAGTACGAGAGGACCGGGATGGACGGACCACTGGTGTATCTGCTGTCGGCCAACGGCATGGCAGAGTAGCCAAGTCCGGAAGGGATAAACGCTGAAGGCATCTAAGCGTGAAGCCCCCCTCAAGATGAGATATCCCTCACATAAGTGAGTAAGATCCCTTGAAGACTACAAGGTAGATAGGGCAGAGGTGGAAGTGTTATTCCCGCAACTCAATGCTTAGGCATTATGCCCAGTTAGCTCAGTTGGTAGAGCAAAGGACTGAAAATCCTTGTGTCTCTGGTTC
>VOFC01004035.1_pt1 | contig 30879 bp, 44 predicted proteins | sample 5384161 | NCBI WGS metagenome assembly VOFC01 (sample SAMN12384722, study PRJNA508395) | human gut metagenome | isolation source: healthy gut B | host: Homo sapiens
GACATCGCGCGCACAGACGAGCACGAAGACTGGCGCACCATCACGGTCACAGGAGGCAGATTCGCATGAAAATTCTCGCTCTGGAAACATCGGCGAAGAGCGTTTCCTGCGCCGTCGTCGAAGACGGCGCGCCGCTCGCCTCCGCCTATCAGTGCACGGGGCTGACGCACAGCCGGACGCTTCTGCCGATGGTGGATGCGATGCTCAAAAACGCCGATCTGACGCTCGATGATATCAATGCCATCGCCATCGCGGCGGGGCCGGGCTCGTTCACGGGCCTTCGCATCGGCATTGCGGCGGTCAAGGGCCTCGCCTGGGCCGCAGACAAGCCGTGCCTCGGCGTTTCGACGCTCGAGGCCATGGCGCAGAATGCCGCGCACATCGACGGGCTTATTGTCGGCGCGATGGACGCGCGCCGCTCGCAGGTCTATAACGCCGTTTTCGAGGCAAAGGGCAGCGAACTCACGCGCCTGACGCCGGACCGCGCGATCTCGCTCGAAGAGCTCTGCGCGCAGCTTCAAGGCAAGCAGCAGCCCATCACCGTCCTCGGCGACGGCGGCGTGCTGTGCTATCGTTATTTAGAAGAGCACGGCGTCAAGTGCTCGCTCGCGCCCAGTATGCTCCTTTATCAGAGCGCCGTGGGCGTCGGCCTTGCGGCCGAGCGCGCCTATGCGCGCGGCGAGGCCGTGAGCGCGCAGGAGCTTCTCCCCGTTTATCTGCGCCCCGCGCAGGCAGAGCGCCTGAGAAGCTCCAAATCGAACCAGTAAGCAAAAACACATTAAAATATATTTTTTCGGAGGTCAAAGCAATGGAAGCCAAATTCAACGAGAAAGTACACATCATGAACCACCCCCTCGTCGCCCACAAGCTCACCATCATGCGCGATGAAAACACCAGCGTCAAGGATTTCCGCGAGCTCGTGTCCGAGATCGGTATGCTCATCACCTACGAGGCCACGCGCGACCTCCCGCTGACCACCAAGCACATCAAGACCCCCATCTGCGAGATGGACGCCCCCACGCTGGCAGGCAGCAAGTTCGTGGTCGTCCCCATCCTCCGGGCCGGTCTCGGTCTGGTGGACGGCGTGCTGCGGATGGTCCCCTCCGCCCGTGTGGGGCACATCGGTATGTACCGGGACGAGGAAACGCTGGAACCGCATCCCTACTTCTGCAAGATGCCCAAGGATGTGTCCGAGCGTGACGTGCTGATCGTCGATCCCATGCTGGCCACCGGCGGCTCCGCCGCCGAGGCCATCGGCGAGATGAAGAAGCGCGGCTGCAAGCACATCAAGCTCATGGTGCTGGTCGCCGCTCCCGAAGGCATCAAGGCCGTTCAGGAGAAGTACCCCGACGTGGACATCTACGCCGGCGCGCTCGACGATCATCTCAACGAGCACGGCTACATCGTCCCCGGCCTCGGCGATGCGGGCGACCGCATTTTCGGCACGAAGTAACTTCAATGAAACCGACTTACGTCGCTTTCATTGAGAAAGATTCGCGTCGCTCTGTGCCTCATTGTCTGCACAAGCAGACAATTCGACACTCGCTTTGCGCAAAGAGTAATTCCTGACGCACATGTCGTCAGGAATTACGATTTTAATTGTTTTCCGCCTGCGGGCGGAAAATGGTACGAAGAATCTTCACAATTTTGTCATTGCATTATTGTGCTCCATTCGTTATAATGATTGGGCATTTTCAATAGCACTTTTGCAAATCTGCAAAACCCAATAATTGAGAGGACTGAACAAACAAATGAGTGCATCCAGAGAAAAGAAGAGCCGCCAGGAGAATCTGGCAGGCGGTTATGTCGATCCCCGGACGAAGCGCGAAAAGGACGAGCAGGCGAAGGATCGCCGCAGCAATGCCCTGTATATCGCCATCGCCGTCATCTTCGTGATCGTCGGTATCGTCGTCACAGTCGCCAACTCCAAGGTGATCGAACGCAACGCCGACGCCGTGACCATCGGCAACGAGACCTACACGGCCGCTGATGTGAGCTATTTCTACAACACCATTTACAGCAGCTTTGTCTCCAAGAACTCCTATTACCTGAGCGCTTACGGTCTCGACACCAGCAAGTCGCTCAAGGAGCAGGACTGCCCCTATCAACGGCAGCACCTGGTACGACTATTTCCGCGATCAGGCGCTCGAGAGTCTCAAGTCTTACGCCCTGCTCGCGCAGAAGGCGGAGGCTGAGGGCTTTGACGGCAGCGAGGCCGTGGAGCAGTCCGTGCAGGATACGTTTGCCGATCTGGACGCTGCCGCCGCTTCCGCCGGTTACACCCGCGCGCAGCACATCAAGGCCGTCTGCGGCCCGCTGGTCAACGAGAAGGTCTTCGAGCGCAACATCCGCATGATCGCGCTCGCGCAGGCTTACTCCAACAGCTACTCTGACTCCCTGTCCTACACTTCCGACGAGGTGCAGGCCGCTTATGACGCCGACCCCAAGAGCTATCAGAGCGCCGACATTGAGTACATTCTCTTCACCTCCGCTGCCGGCGACGACGCAACGGACGAAGAAAAGGCCGAGCTTCTCGAGCAGGCCAAGCAGAAGGCCGAGACCGCCCTTTCCCGCTACGCGCAGGGCGAGGCGTTCGACACCATCGGCGAGGATATGGAAGGCTCCTATGCGCATATCGGCTATGCTGAAAACGGCGCTTCCGATATGCTGACCTGGGCGTTTGACGATGCCCGTCAGGCGGGCGACACCACCGTCGCCGCCTATGGCGAGAAGGGTTATTACGCTGTGCTCTTCCACTCCCGCAGCCGCAACGACTATCACACGGTTTCCGTGCGTCATATCCTTGTTGACAGCGAGGAGAAGGCCAACGAGCTCCTGCAGCAGTACAACGACGGCGAGAAGACCGAGGACGCCTTCGCCGCGCTGGCCGTCGCCAACTCCACCGACCCCGGCAGCGCCAGCAACGGCGGCTTGTACTCCAACATCTACAAGGGTGAGATGGTTCCCCTCTTTCGAGGACTGGTGCTTCGATCCCGCGCGCCAGAGCGGCGACACGGGCATCGTCGAGTCCAGCAACGGCTATCACGTGATGTACTTCGTCGAGACCAATCCCCAGCCCTACTGGTACTACAAGGCTGACCTTGATCTCAAGAACGACGCTTACGACGAGTGGTACGCCGGTATCACCGACGGCGTTGAGACCGAGCAGCTTGACGGCATGAAGTACGTCGGGTAAATCTCCCTACTTACGACAAAATAAGCTGCCGGTTTCTGACCGGCAGCTTATTTCTTTTTGATTCTGACTTTTGAGGCAACACTATGGACAATCAGTTTTTACGCACGCAGATGCTGCTCGGCGGCGACGCGATGAATCAGCTACACCGCAGCCATGTGGCCGTGTTCGGCCTTGGCGGCGTGGGCAGCTACGCGGTCGAGGCGCTGGTGCGCTCGGGCGTCGGCGAGCTGACACTCATCGACGACGACACTGTCAGCCCCACAAATTTGAACCGTCAGCTCGAGGCACTGCACTCCACCGTTGGCCAAAATAAGACCGACGCGCTCGCCGCGCGCTGCCGCGACATCAACCCCGATGTCAGACTGCACCTCATCTGTGCGCGCTACGACGCCGCGCACCGCGAGGACTTCTTCACCGCGCGCTACGACTACATCCTCGACGCGATCGACACGGTGTCGAGCAAGCTCGACCTCATCCAGACGGCGCAGGCTCGAGGCATTCCCATCCTCTCCGCCATGGGCACGGGGAACAAGCTGGACGCCTCGCAGCTGTGCATCACGGACATCTCCAAAACGCGCAACTGCTCGCTTGCGCGCGTGATGCGCAAGGAACTGCGCGACCGCGGCGTCAAGCACCTGCGCGTGATCTACTCCCCCGAGCTTCCCGCCAAGCCCGAGGCGCTGGAAGCGCCCCCGCCGGGCCGCCGCAGCGTACCGGCAAGCCTCGTCTGGGTCCCCGGCTGCGCGGGACTGATGATGGCGGGCGACGTCATCCTGACGCTCGCCGGATGCAAAAAAGAGAAAGAAGGCAGCAGCCAATGATTTTGACCGGTACCATCGTCAATTCCGCCGCGATCGTCGCGGGCAGCATCGCCGGACTTCTGCTCGGCAAGTTTATCCCCGAGCGCTTCAGCGACGCAATGGAAAAGGGCGCGGCGCTCTGCGTGCTCTACATCGGCGTGGACGGCATGCTCGCGGGTGAAAACACGCTCGTCGCCATCCTTTCGATCTCGATCGGCGCGATCCTCGGCGAACTTTTACAGCTCGATGAACACATGCATCAGCTCGGCGACTGGGTCGAGCAAAAATTTGGCGGAAAAGGCTCGAAAACCTCGCTTTCCGATGGATTTGTCACCGCCTCGCTCCTCTTCTGCGTGGGCGCAATGGCCATCATGGGCGCACTCGACTCCGGCCTGACCGGCGACCATTCGACGCTCTACGCCAAGGCGCTGCTCGACGGCATCATTTCCGTCGTCTACGCCTCGACCCTCGGCATCGGCGTCGCGCTTTCAGCTATCCCTATCTTCCTCTATCAGGGTGCCATCGCGCTGGGTGCGTCGTTCCTCGCGCCGTATCTCACAGAAGCGGTCATCCTCGAGATGAAGTGCGTCGGCTCGATTCTCATCCTCGGCCTATCGCTCAACATGCTGGGCCTGACGAAGATCAAGGTGATGAACTACGTCCCTGCGGTATTCCTGCCGATCCTATTGTGCCGATTTCTGTAAGCAAAAAGAAGCGCTCCATCGAATGATGGAACGCTTCTTTTTTACTCTTCCAAAATGAGCGGCAGGGCGCGGACGCAGCAGTGCTTCATGTCGACATGGCTGTCGTCTAAAAAGCCGACGCCTTCGGCTTTCAAAAGCTCGACCTGGCGGTTCGCGCCGCCGAAAGCGAAAGCACTTGACACCTCCCCGTTCCGCTTGACAACGCGGTGGCACGGGATGACGCCAGGCTCTGGATTCATGTGCAGCGCGTAGCCCACGACGCGGGCGAGGCGCTTGTTGCCGATCGCCGCGGCGATCTGGCCGTAGGTCGCGACGCTTCCGCGCGGAATAAGCCGCACCGCCGCGTACACTTTGTCAAAGGTCGTCATGCTTCTCCCCTCTTTTTGAGCCGGCGGGCGAGCAGCAGCCCGCCCACGATCAGGACAAGATAGAATAGATAGTAGGGCCAGTCGTGCCGCAGCCATATCCCCGCACTCTCCCAAACGATCGGCCAGTCGCCCCCGTCCGCATACTCTCTCGACGTCGACCACAGATCCACCAGATAACCAAGCATAGAGGCCAGGCGGGCGATCGCCAGCGCCGCACCGGCTGCGGCAATGCCAAAACAGATCGGTCTGCCGCGCTTTTTCCAAACCGTACAGGCCGGCACAGCGGCGGCTATCGCCATTGCACCAAGGACGAAGTGCAGCGCCGTATACGACTCGAATCCCGTCCGCGCAACGCTCCACACCGCTGCCATCACAACAATTGTCATCACCAACAGCAGCGCATCGCTGAATATACCGCTCCGCCCGCGCGTATCGCCACCCTGCTTCTGCTCGGCTGCCTGCGGCGCGTCCTCCGATCTTTCCCAGATCAGATAATCCGTCGTCACACCGAAGTACGTGCAGATGGCGCGCAGCTTGTCGAGGTCGGGCGTCGAGTCGCCGCATTCCCATTTGCTGATGGCCTGCCGCGAGACATCCAGCTCCGCGGCGAGCTGCTCCTGCGATAAACCGCGTGATCTGCGCAACAGCTGTAATTTTTCTCCCAAGGTCATGTATTTGTCCTCCGTTTGCTTTGATGCGCCCAGTATAGCCGACTGCGGCGAAAAGCGCCACCAGTCAAGGCTTGCAAGTCCGCAACCAAACGTGGCAAAGGAGATTTATTCCGCTTTTTTCTTGTTTCTCTTAAACAGCGCGCCCACGTCGACCTCCACCAGCACAAGGCTCGCGAGCATCAGCGCCGAGCCGATGTAGCCCTTTGACGCCGATGCGCTCACCCAGCAGAAAGAACGCAAAAATCGCCGAAAACACGGGTTCGAGCGTAAAGATGAGACTCGCGCGGCTCGCCGTCGTGTGCTTTTGATAAACGCTCTGGATCACAAGGCAGACGCCTGAACACACGATGCCGAGGAACAGCGACGCCGCCCAGACCTTTGCCGTACCCGGCAGTGCAGGCGTCTCCAAAAATACGGAGAGCATCAGCATCACCACGCCGACGACGGCAAGGTCGCACACGCCGAGCGCCAGCGGATCGACCTTTTCATTCGCCACGGCCTTTTCCGTGACCATCAGGTCGACGGAGTAAAACACCGCTGCGAACAGGCAGATGATATCGCCGAACGCGGGCTTGAGCGTCTCGTTCAGCGTCATCAGCGCTAAGCCGATAAGACATAAGATCATCGAAACGCCGAATTTCTTCTCCGGCTTTTTGTGATACACGATAAATTCCAAAATCGGCGTCGTCACGACCGAAAGCGCGCAGATGAAGCCCGCGTTCGACACGGATGTGTAAATGACACCGTAGGTAAGGCTCGTATACACGATGACGAGCGAAAGGCCCACTACAATGCTGTACTTGACGGTCTCGCAGCTCGCGTGGAAGACATTTTTGCGAAACACGAATCCCAGCACAACAAACGCCGTCAAAAAACGGAAGGCGTTGAGCGTCAACGGCTGCATATCCCTCAGGCAGATCGCCGTCAGGCAGTTGGAAATGCCCCAAAAGCTCGTCGCCAGCAGCAGCATGAGATCTGCCCTGCGCTGATGTTCCATTGGTTTTCCCCTCTCTTCTTAAAATCTCTCTTCTCTCATTTGTCAAACGGGCGCCTTGCGGCGTCCGTTTGATTAGTTGATTTTACCATGTCTATTAGGTTTTCGCAAGTGGCATGAGAAAAGAAAATGTAAGAATATAGATGCGCACGCTTCGCTCTTTTTATTCACCAAAACCGCGGAGAGAGGCGGGTTTTCCCGCCTCTCTCCGCTCCGCATCAGATCTTCTGCACCGGCGGCAAAAAGCCGCGCTTCGCATTCTCCTCTGTGTCGTCCGACTCGTCGTAGGCGTCGTACGGCGCGGACGGGTCGTGCACCTTTTTCTTAAATGGCGAGCAGAGCTTATCGCGGTGCGCAAAGGCGAAGTAGAGATCGTCCGTCCAGCCGGTGTGGCCCGTCAGGATGACGGGCCGCAGGCCGCGCGTGCGAAGCTTCTGCTCCAACTCCGCCAGCGACTTGACTGCGAGCTTGTTGCTCTCCGCCAGCGCGGAAATGAAGCTGTAGCCGCCGTCTGCGCCGAACCAGATCGTATCGCCCGTGAAGAGGTACCTGTCGTCAATGAGGTACACCATATGCCCCCATGTGTGGCCAGGGACCAAAAAGCATTCGATCTTGATGCCGTTGATCTCGAAGACCTGCCCGTCGTGTAGCAGCACCTTTTCGTTGTTAATGGTCACCTGCGGCAGCTTGTAGAGGTGGTAGATGACCTTGCGGCGCACCTCGCCGGTGAGATAGCGGTTCTCGATCTCGCCGATATAGAGCTTCGCGTCCCGGAAAAGGCCGGGGCTGTCGGCCTCCACCGCGCCGACGTGGTCGGTGTCCTGATGGGTGATGAGGATGTGGCGGATGGACTTCGGGTCGATGCCCAGCTAGCCCATTTTTTCTTCCAGCCGGTCGTAGTTGTAGCCCGCGTCGATCATGATGGTCGTCTCGCCCTTGCGGTAGAAAAAGATGTTCGCCACCCATTCGCGCACACAGGCGACATGCTCGTCGACCCAGCCGGTGTTCAGCGGCTTGAAGATCTCCTTGCCGCGGTACATCTTGCTCATTTCTTTTTTCTGAAATTCGGTAGCTTGCTTGGACACGGCCGATTCCCCCCTGTTTTGATTTTTAGTTCAACGTCTCTAACTCCAAGTGATAAAAAGCCGCACGCGGCGTTCACGCCCGCGGAAACAGCTCTTCGCACGCGCCGCGCGTCAGCGTTTCGAGCACCTGCGGATACAGCGCGCCGATCTGCTCCTGATGCGACACCGTGAGGATCAGACCGCGGATCGTCGCAGCGGCGAGCGCGATACCGCCGCGCGGGGTCAGGCCGCTCTCTTCCAAAAGGTCGCGGATATGTACCTCGTCGCTGTGGTAGTGCTCGGCTTTCACCTGCGCGGGGATGCGGCGCAGCAGATAGGCCGAGTCCTCCTCGATGAATTTCATCGCACCGATCTCGGATAAGCGGCTGCAGGCCGTGAGCAGCACGTTCGCGATGCGCTCGTCGGGCGGCAGGTCTTTGCCCTCCTCCAGCGCCTGCTCGGCCACCTGATAGACCTCGCTGTGGATATCCTCCAGCACCTCGAAAAACAGCAGTTCTTTGGACGCGAAGTATTTATAGAACAGTCCCTTCGAGATGCCCGCCGCCTCGGTGAGCTGCTCGACCGAGGTCTTGCGCAGCCCCAGCGTGACGGCGCAGCGGCGCGCCTCTCGCAGCAGCGTTTCGCGGATGGCCGCGTTCTCTTCTGCGGAAAAGGCCATTGGCATTCCCTCCTTTGTTGAAATTTTTGACCATCTTGGTTTATTGGTCATATTGTAGCATATCCATCGCCGTCTGGCAAGAAAAAAAGGATCCCATTCCTTTATAAATACTGAATAAGACCACAGCTTTTATCAATGCACTGCGTTATATATGTGCAGCACAGCCGCTAGGCCGGTATGGATGCGCACATCTCCAAGCCCTTTGACGTCAAGACGCTCTGCATCTGCCTTGCGGCGGCTGAAGGACAAGCAGTAAACGCAAAAAAGAGGACATTCCGATTCTTTTCGGAATGTCCTCTTCCCTTTTCTTGTCACAGCAGGCCGTAGACCTCGTGCAGATCCCTGATCTCGTGGTCGATGCGGTAACCCTCCGGCGCTTTGATTCCCTCGGGATTGTACCAGCAGGTCACGATGCCCGCGTTGTCGCCGCCGCGGATATCGCTCGTGAGCGAATCGCCGACGATCATCGTCTCACCTTTCTCGACCGGTCCGATGGCGGCGAAGACCTGGTCGAAAAACTCCTTTTTCGGCTTCTCCGCACCAAGCTGCTCGGAGAGGAACACGCCGTCCATCAGCGCACCGAGGCCGGAGCGCGTCAGCTTCTTCGTCTGCGCGACGACCGTACCGTTCGAGACGACGCACTGGCGCACCTTGCCGCGCAGCGACTTGACGATCTCATAGCTGTCGTCGCGGTAGACGATGGTGTCGCCCAGACGCAGCTGGTAGGCATCGTTAAACTGCGGCGCGAGGGAAACGTCGATGCCCTCCTCCGCGAAAAACTCCTCAAAGCGGCCGACGAGCACCTGCGGCTTCGTGATCTCGCCGCGCTCGAGCTTTTCCCAGTATTTCATATTCAGGACGGAATAGCGCGCGACCTGTTCTTCCGAGCATTCGCCAAGGCCGAACTCAACAAAAAGGCTCTGGATGGCGGCGCACTCGGCGGCGTCAAAGTCCAGCAGCGTGCGGTCCACGTCCCACAAAATCGTTTTGATCATAAGATATCTCCAAAAACAGTCAAAATTACTCTTTTTCCGCGTGCGCGGCGAGAACATCATACCACAGCAGGACTACGCCCGCAACGCCGATTTTCCGCCGCTTGCGGGAAAGATCATACCGTGGTAGAATAGCGGCAATCATTTTTGACAGAAAGGGACTGTTTCCTATGAATATCACCGTATATCTCGGCGCGAGCAGCGGCAATGATCCGACGCTTGAATCGTCCGTGCGCGCGCTGGGCCGTCTCATCGGCAAGAGCGGCAACGCCCTTGTCTACGGCGGGTCGAAAAACGGCCTGATGGGTGCGCTCGCTGAAAGCGTGCTGCGCGCGGGCGGCGAAGTGACCGGCGTGGAGCCGCAGCTTTTCATCGACAAGGGCTACGAGTATGACGAGATCACGACGCTCATCGTCACGCGCGACATGGCCGAGCGCAAGACGAAGATGATCGAGCTCGGCGACGCGTTCATCGCCTTCCCCGGCGGCACGGGCACGCTCGAGGAGATCAGCGAGATCATGTCAAAGGTGTCGCTCAAGCAGCTCGCCGCGCCGTGCATCCTCTATAATCTGAACGGCTATTACAACCACTTGAAAGCCCTGCTCGCTCACATGATCGACATGGGCCTCTCCACGCCCGAGCGGCAGGAGGGCATCTACTTTGCCGAAACGCTGGACGACATTCGCGCGATCTTGAAGATTTGAGGAAAAGCCGCCTTCGGCGGCTTTTCTTTTTGTGCGGCGCTTGACAGGCCTCCTTCGCTGCGGTATGCTAAAAGAAACTTAAAGTTACTCACTGTGCTGCAACCTAAAGCGCGCTTTCATTTCAGGAGGATTTCATGGTCTACACAGTCGGCGAGATGGCGAAAAAGCTGGACGTCCCCGCTTCCACGCTGCGCTATTACGATAAGGAGGGTCTGCTGCCCTTTGTGGAGCGCTCGTCCGGCGGCATCCGCATGTTTCAGGAATCGGACTTCGAGTGGTTACAGGTCATCGGCTGCATGAAAAAGGCCGGCATGTCCATCAGGGACATCCGCCAGTACATCGAGCTTGCCCTGCGCGGCGACGACACCATCGACACGCGCCTCAAGATGTTCACGCACCAGCGCGACGTGCTGCTCGCGCAGATGGAGGAGATGCGCCACACGCTCGAGACCGTGGAGTACAAATGCTGGTATTATGAAACTGCAAAGGCCGCGGGCACGATCGACGTCCCAAGGGATATGGCGGACGAGGACGTGCCCGAGCGCTTCCGCGCCATCCGGCGCGAACTCAAGACGATTCCGCAGGAGTAAAGGTAAACTACTTTTCTGCCGGCAAGCAGGAAAAGGATAAGAATAGGAAAGTAAACTATGGATCGGATCAAGAAGAATTTTGGCTTTGGCTGCATGCGCCTGCCGATGATCGGCGAAGAGGTGGATATCGAGCAGACCAAGCAGATGGTGGACGCGTTTTTAGACGCAGGCTTCAACTATTTTGACACTGCGCACGGCTACATCCAGGGCAAGAGCGAAAAGGCGCTCAAGACCTGCCTGACAAGGCGCTATCCGCGCGAGAAGTACATCCTGACCGACAAGCTGACGGCGAACTATTTCAAGACCGAGGCAGACATCCGCCCGTTTTTCGAGAGCCAGCTCGAGATCTGCGGCATCGAGTATTTCGACTTCTATCTGATGCACGCGCAGGGTCTTGTCAACTATGACCACTTCAAGGAGTGCCGCGCGTATGAGACGGCGTTCGAGCTCAAAAAAGAGGGCAAAATTCGCCACGTCGGCATTTCCTTCCACGACCGCGCCGAGGTGCTCGAGCGCATTCTGACCGAGTATCCCGAGATCGAAGTTGTCCAGATCCAGTTCAACTACGTCGACTACGACGATCCCGCGGTGCAGAGCCGCAAGTGCTATGAGGTCTGCCGCAAATTCAATAAGCCCGTCATCGTCATGGAGCCCGTCAAGGGCGGCAACCTCGTGAACCTGCCTGAGAACGCAAAGGCCGTGCTTGAAGACCTGCACGGCGGCAGCCCCGCGAGCTACGCCATCCGCTTTGTCGCGGGCTTCCCCGGCATGATGATGGTGCTCTCCGGCATGAGCAACATGGAGCAGATGCAGGACAACATCTCGTTCATGCGGGACTTCAAGCCCCTCGACGAGACCGAGCGCGCCGCGGTGGAAAAGGTGCAGGAGATCTTCCACAGCAAGAACCTCATCCCCTGCACGGCCTGCCGCTACTGCACGGACGGCTGCCCCAAGCACATCTCTATCCCTGACCTGTTCGCCATCATGAACGCCAAGCAGATTCACCACGACTGGAACGCGGACTGCTACTATGAAGATGTCCACACCGCGCCGGGCCGCATGGCGTCCGACTGCTTAAAGTGCGGCAAGTGCGAAAAGGTCTGCCCGCAGCACCTCCCCATCCGCAAACTGCTCGAGCAGGTCGCGGCAGAATTTGAAAAGGCCCCCGCAGCGAATTAAGCTCAAAATGTAAAATGCAGCACCGGCGAGAGAAAGATGGAAAACTCTCGCCGGTGCTGTTTGCTTGCACTGATCCTTGATCTTTATCATAACACCGCGCCGCGGTGTTTTTCTTGGTCTGCCGCTTTGGCCGTTCGGCGAGGTGGACAGTGGACCCCAGAATTTTTGTTTGTCGCCCTTTGTTTTAGGCTATGGCTGAAGTATAACGTGGATTCTTTAAGCGAACCTAAATTTGGTGTAAATAAAGTATGAACAATTCTCGTGTCGCGCGGGAAAAATATATGTAAAAAAGCGGCGCATTTTGCGTAAATTTCCGTTTCTTCCCTGCAATAACTGCTCCTTCGGCGTATAAGAAAGTAAATTTTGTCGATTTTTTAACAAATTTGCGGCGAAATTCATACCTGCGGCTCACCTCGCACGCGATCTTGCCGCGCGCTGCTCCTCCACATTCCGAAAGAGAGCGGCGGCACCATCGGATCAAGGGAGAAAATCATGCAGAAAAAACGAGTGCCCAGCCTGATTTTAGTCGCATTTGCAGCCGTTCGAACAGGTCGTTTTGCGGATGAGACGCGCGTGAATGAGCTCCATGCCGGCAAAATCCGGATTACAGAGCGCGGGCATGACCTCGAGAAGGTCGTGCTTTTTGGCGAATTCCGCGGTCGGACAGGCGGTGAACTCATAGTAGATGGGCTGATCCTTGTCAAACGGCGCGACGTGCATCTCAAAGTCGCCCCACTTGTCGCACTGCTTTTTCGCGTTCAAAAACGCGCGGTGCAGGAGCTTTTTTGCAAAGCGGCTTGTTGATGTCGATGAATTTGAGCTTGCTGAGCTTTCGGAACGACGGCAGGAAGAGGTTCCCCTCCATCTCCTCGATCTCTTGAAGGCTTGTCACGTCCCTGCAGACGACGTAATACGCCATCAGCGCGATGCAGTCGTAATTGCCGCCCGGGCCGTTGTGAAAGTTTTTCTCCCCGCCAAGGTCGGTGCGCCAGTCGCTCAAAAAGTCGACATACTGCATCTGCACGCGCTCCCAGACGGCTTCGCGCTGCGATTCCGGATAGTGGTGCGCGATCTTCTCCCGAATTTCCGCCTTGCAGGGCTTTGAATAGATCACATGGCAGGTGCGGTCAAATTGCAGCTGATCGTCGTTCATTGTCTTCCCTCCCGTATTTTTTACGCTTGCCGATATCAGAGCGTCGGTTTGCCGTGAGGTCTTCTCCCCTGTCTTACGCTCGCTGCGCTTTTTTCATCGTCACGAGCAGCCCGCCGAACATCCAGACGTTGCCGATGGCGAGCCACGCGCAGCGCAGGGCGTTGCCAAGCGGCCGGTTGCCGAGCAGCGCCGCGGCAAAAAGGCCGCTGTCCGAGGTAGAAGTATAGGCCGATAGCATCTGTAAAACGCCTTCAAGCGCATCGTCCTCCACGCCCTAGCCGAGGATCAGGTCACCGGCGAGGTGCAGAACGGACGCAAAAAGGCCGATGGTCAGCAGTTTTTTGATGCGCGGCCAGTCAAGCTCACGCGAGATGCCGATGTCATTGAAGTCACTCATGCTTTTTATTCTCCTTTGCAAAGTCGAGGCGGACGATCTGCATGTTCATCATGCCGTCGCCGACCTTCGATAAAAAGCGGAAGAATTTCCGTACATTTTGATTCCTCAAGTCGTTGTAGCCCAGCATGTAGCCGCGCGAGGACACACGCAGCCTATCGCTCCACGCCGAAAGCTCGCGCCTTGCGTCGGTGACGGCGAAATACGCGCCGACGTCCTTGATCTCCGCGTCCTTGAGCCATGTTTTGAGCATCAGCTTGACCGCCTTGCGGTTCGCCGCGTCGAAGACGAGCTTGCCGCCTGGGAACGCCTCCGCCATCGCGCACACGAGCGCTTTGACCTGCGGCGTGAGGAAATAGTAGAACACGCCCGCGGCGAAGAACACCGCGCCGCCGCTCGCGTCGATCTCACTGAACCATGAGGTGTCATTTAAGTTGCAGGGGATGTTTTTCTCGCGCTCTCCCGCAGGCAGGAGCGCATCGCGCACGGCGATGACATCGGGAAAGTCGAGGTTGTAAATTTTGCACGTGCCGTTGTCACAGGCGCGGCCCGTGGCGTCCAGCCCGCAGCCGAGGTTCACGACCGCCGCGTTCGGGTACGAGCGCAGATAGTCCCGCACCTCGCAGGCGAGGTCGCTCTGCCGCATGGCGCACTCTAAAAAGCCGAACTGCTGCATCATGCTCTGCGACCTTTTCGCGAGCGTGGAAAAATCGTAGTCGATCTCTTCGATCAAGCGCATGGCCGTCTCGTCGCGGAACAGGTTCGGGTAGAGCTCCGAGCACATCTTGCGCCCGTAGAGCGGGATGACGAGCGTCTCCTGCACGGTGTTTTTCTCAATGTGGTACTTCATCGGTCTCTCCTTTCATTTTCCCGCGAGCTTCAGGCAGAAGTCGCAGCAGTCATTGCCGCGGCCGAGTGTCCTGGTGCGGCGCCAGAGAAGGTCGGGGTGCAGGTCGTTGTAGGTGATATCGTCGCTGTCGCAGAAGCAGGGGCAGAGCTCCGGGCAGCCGTAGTGGACGCAGGCGTCGTGATAGGGGCATTTCGTCATGTCGATGCGCCAGACGCCGCCGGAGGTCTGATACTCCGTGGCCGCAAAGCCCGCCGTCTCGCCGTAGAATTTTGGCGTCAGCTTACTGAACAGCACCGGCGGCAGCCGGTAGATCCCCGGCACACGGAGCAGCTTGAGGATGGTTTTTCTCATCGTCCACGCATGCTCCGCCACATAGCCGTGGACGGTTTGCAGCGCCTCGTCCTTGGGCATGACGGTCTGCAAGGTCTCGTAAGCAGCGATGCCGGGCAAAATTTGACTTTCCAAAGTGGAACTGCTTTTCCTTCGACGCGTTCAGATGCATTGAGCGCAGGCGCGACAGCCTTTCGTCCAACAATCTGTTCAGTTCGATGCCCTGCTCGGGAAATCGCCGCGCGACGGTCTCGCGGAATGCCGCAATGATGTAGTTCTCCTTCACACTTCTCCCCTCACTTTCGCAAAAACGGCAGCGGCGGCAGTTCATTTTGCTCGATGATGCGCTCCAGCATCGCCGCAAAGCCCTGCGGGTCGCGAATTTGATACTGCATGTGGTTATGATCTCGTCCATGGGCGAAACAAATTCCGTCTCCGGCTCGCTGGGGTTGAAGCCGTCGTAGGCGACGAGCACAACGCGATACCGCTCCGCCAGTTTTTTGGCCGTGGGAAGCATGCCAAGGTAGCTCACGCCGCCGCCATGCAGCATGACCATGAGCTCGGAGTGCTCCTGTCCGAATTCAAAATACTTCACGTGCTCTTCTCCTTCCCAACGATGCTCTTGACGAGCGCTGCCCAATCCTGCGGGTGGCAGGCCAGCAGCTCTTCGTGCTGCATGTCCTGCTCGTGGATGACAGGATGCGCGAAATGCTGCTCATAGCGGGCGCGGTACTTTTCGCCCATCTTGAGCGCGTAGAAGATATGAATTTCCGTCCCCGGCACGTCGAGCTTGTCAGGCAGCGGCGTAATGAGGTCGGAATAGAACTGATTCTTGCAGCTCTGCTGCGTCAAATAGGGCCGCGCCCCGCCGAGTATCCGTAAGAACGCCGCGCCGTAATCACCCATCTGCCGCATCTGCTTTTCCACGCGCTTTTGCAGAAGCGGCGACTTGAACCTGCCGTCGCGCAGCATCGGAAACATCAGTGGCAGCAGAAGGTCCGTCTGCAATTTTGCCGTGAATTTCGAGGACTGGTCCAAGTCCGAGCTGCCGAGGATGCCGTAGTCCATGCGGATGTTCCCCCTTGCGGCCAGAAGGCCAACAAACGAGCCGCCGAGCGAGCAGCCGTAGGCTGCGCGGATGTGTCCGACGCAGTTTGCCTTGAGGTAGTCCTCGATCCTCGCCGTCTCTTCGAGCATCGTGGGGAATTCCGTCCGTTCGGTCTCATCAAAGCCGTCGTAGCTGACGCAGAGCACGCGGTACTCGTCAGAGAGCAGCGGGATCACGTGGCCGAAGTTGCCCTTCCAATGGCAGCAGGTGCCCGGCAGCAGCAAAATGACCGGCGCAGTTTCTTCGCCGAACGCATAGACCTTCATCGCTCCTGACCTCGCTTTCTCACTTTTGTGCCGTGATGCAGAGCCAGCCCTTTTTTCTCTCTTGTGGATCTGAATATTACGGAAGCCGGCCTGCTCCAACATATCCTTGAGCTGGACGTCCTTGTAGATGGTCATGCCGTCGATCTTCTCCGTCCACTTCTCGTCCTTTTCGTTGTCGCCGCCGCACTCGTTGCAAATCAAAAACGTGCCGCCCGGTTTCAGCACGCGATGGACCTCGCGGAAGCTCTGAAGCAAATCAGGCCAGAAGTAGACCGTCTCAAATGCGGTGACCAAATCAAACTGGTTCGCCGCGAAGATGAGATCCGCGACGTTCCCCTGCAAAATGACACAGCGGCCATTCAAAATGGCGTCCTCGTTGACCTTTTTCGCCTTTTCGACGCTGACGGGCGAATAGTCGACGCCTTTGACCTCGCCGTTTGGGCACTTTTTTGAGCATCGTCCTGATGTTCGCGCCTCCACCGCAGCCGCAGTCCAGGATGCTTGCGTCCTTTGCGATCTCGGCAAATTGCAATCCCCAATCCGCGAGCGCGCGATGGCCGACGTTCATCATCGCGAGCATCAGCTTCCCGCCAAGGCCCTCGGGCTTGCGGGTATTTTCAAAAAACGACATGCTTTTTTCTCCTTTTTTCTCACTTGACCCACATCACGAGAAGGCCCGTGAGCATGCTGATGATGACGAGAAACAGCGAGCCCGGAAAGAGCATCCCCTTCACGTGGAACCACTTCTGCGCGTAGGCCTTGTCCATGTGCTCGGTCCCCGGCAGGCGGAATACTTTCAGATGCGCGAACAGCACCCAGTCGAGGAAAAACGTGTCCCACGCGCCGACGATCAGAAAGAGGATGGCCGCGAATTCCGCGCCCGTCCAAAAGCTGTCCGCCCCGGCAAGGATGGCCCCGTACGTCAAAAGCACCGCGAACAGCACGATGCCAAAGCCCTTGAACGCGATGGTGCGGCCGCTGAGCGGCGCGACCGGAACGTGCTCGTACGTCTTGAAATATTCCTCCTGAATATCAGGCGGATAGTTGTGCACGCCGATCTCCGGATGCTTGATTGTGGGGATCATCACCAGTGCCGTGAAAAGTGCCGTAAAAACGACCGCTTCTACCCAAACCGTACTCCAAATCATGGATATTCCTCCTCACTTTTTCTCCAGCACAACGATGCGGTTGGAGATATTGCTGACCGCCGGAATCTTGCCGAGCAGCTTGTAGATGGACACAAATTCCGCCATGCCCTCGCACAGGCTGTGCTCTTCGACAAAGCGGAAATCCGGCAGCAGCGCGGCGAGCGCCGCGCCGTTCTTGACGCCCCAGGTGAATTTCGCGTTGCTCGCCTCGATGGACTTTTCCTTAAAGCGCTTCACGACCATCGGGTTCATCGTCTCGACAAGCACCGTCGCGCGGTCAAAGCGCGCCGCGATGACGTCGAAGATGCGCTTGACGTCGCTCTCCGATAAGTACATCGTCAAGCCCTCGATGATGACGAGGACGTCCGTGCTCGTCCCCTTGATCTCGCCGCCCCAGTCGTCCATCGCAGACATGGCGATTTGCGAGATTTTTCCGTTTTCCGGCAGCAGCTTTTCACGCACGGCGATGGTCTCGGGCAGGTCTAAATTGTACCAGTGCGAATAGTCGCTCATGCGGTAGCAGCGCGTGTCGAGCCCGCAGGCGATGTTCACGACCACCGCACCGCCATGTCCCGCAAGGTAAGTCTTCACAACCTTATCGAGCACGATGGTGCGCGCTATGACGCCGCTGTGCATCGCCGCGTCCTTGTCGGCCATCGAAAAATCGTAGTCGAGCCGGTCGATGATCTCGACCGCCTTGTTGTCGGTGATCGCGCCGCGCGTCTTCGTCTCCTTCGCGCGTGCGTAAACCGTCTGTAACATCGTCTCCGGCACGCCGGAGAGCGTGATCTTCTCACTCATGGTGTCCTTCCTCCATCTTTTCCGCGCGCTCTGCCTTCCTGCAGACGAACCACGCGATGCTCTTTAAATTGCCGACCCGCACATCGGCGTACATCTCCTCGAGCCGCGCCTTTAGGCTCTGCACCGTTTCATACGGCGGGGTGAAGAATTTCATCGGCTCGTAGACTTTTTTTATGAGTCGGTCCGTCCTTCTGCACTCGCCCGACACATAGAAGCAGCCGCAGAATGTTCCGCCGGGTTTCAGCACGCGGAATGTCTCGCGGTACGCCGCTTCCTTATCCGGGAACGCATGGAAGCCGTTGAGCGACAGCACGATATCAAAGCTGCTGTCCTCATACGGCAGCGCGCCCACGTCGCCCTGCCGGAACTGCACATTTTGGAGTCCCATGCGCTCAGCCTTTTCCCTCGCCTGCCCCATCATGTCGGGTGAATAGTCAAGGCAGGTAATATCGGCGCGCGGCAGCGTTTGACAGAGCGGCATCGTCAGAATGCCTGTGCCCACGGGGACCTCGAGGAGCTTTCCCGCAAAGTCCTCCGGCACACCGGTGAACGCCTGATTCAGATACTCGTCGCACTCCTCCTTGCCCATATCCCACACCAAGCGGCACACGGCCTTGCCCGAGACGGTGGAGCAGGTGATCATGCCGTCGTAAAAATTGTTGCTGCCCGTCAGGCGGTAAGCATTGCGGATGTTCTCTTTTCGATCCATCGTTTTTTCCTCTTTACCTGCACATGAATTTATCGAAATAGCGGCAGAACTCCTCGGGATAGATCATCACAAGCTCTGCGTGCGCCATCTTCGGGATGCCGTGGATACGTGCCTGCGGAAAATAGTGCTTGATGAAGCGGATATTGCTCCTGCGGTCCTTCTTCTCCTCGTCGCCGTACCAGTAGGTGATCTTCGTGCCGATCTTTGCGGGCGTCTTTGGCAGAACATAGTTGTTCCCCGACCAGAAAATGTTGCGGATGGTCTGATCCGAGTAGGTCTTTAAGTATGCCTCGATGGCGTCGTATTCCTTTTTGTGGTCGCGCCCCGGCAGCGTGAATCGTTCCGGCGGAAAAGCCGCCTCTAAGATTTTGCGGTTATTCGCGGCGAGCTTGAACGACAGCACATCGCGCGCAAGCAGCAGCTTTCGTATGAGATACGGCAGCTGGTACGGCGTGATGCCGCCGTCGATGATGGCGCGCTTGACAGGCAGCTCGCCAAGCGCCAGCAGCCGCGTCAAACACGCGCCGCCGAGCGAGCAGCCGTAGGCCGCGTCGAGGCAAGTCACACCCTGCGCGCGAAGATAGCCCGTGATCTCGTCGACCGTCTGCTCGACCGACGTAAAATCGCCTGGATAAGACGGCTCGTGCCCGTCGTAGACGACCTGAAAGACATGCCACGACTGCGCAAGCAGCGCGACCGTCTTTTCAAACGCCCAGACGGGTTCCGCCGTGCAGGGCAGAAACAGCAGCGTCTTTTCCTGCCCTTGTCCGTGTTCCAAAATGTGCATGTCCTCTCCCCCGTCCGACGCGATGGTAGTTCCCCAAGGCAGTTAGCTTCCTCTAACCAAATGTTGCAATTTCATCAGTTAACTATATCTAACTGCTGACCCGTAAAAATGCCGCGAAAGGCGGCTTTTTATGGGTTTTATTGTAATGCTGTGCATGATAAATGTCAAGACAGCGAACGCACAGCTTCGCAGAAACATTCTCTCCATTTTCGCACCGGTGCGCCGCCGTAAGAGTCCTCATACCAAAAGAGCGCGGAGAGGTCAAACCTCTCCGCGCTCTTTTTCCTTTTTATAGCTTCCAGCCGGCGGTCTCCTTCTTGCCGCCGACGAAGTCGGCGTAGATGCCGTCCTCCTGGATGAGCTCGTCGTGCGCGCCGCGCTGGACGATCTTTCCGCCGTCCTCAGCCTTTTTTGCGCGGCAGCCGCCGCTGCAATAGACCGTCGCCACGCGGGGCGGGAATTTGCGTTTGATTGCCATTGCGTCTCCTCCCCTGTTCCATTCTGATATTGCCGCCCTCCGCGGCACAAAATTCCTCTGCTTACGCCCGATAGCCGAGCGCCGTTGAGATCTGCGCCGCCGCGGCGCAGGTCAAGTCAATATCGCGCTGGAAATCCGGCGAACGCACACTGTCGAACATGCCGACAAAGCCGACGGCGTAGCGCACCGCGCCGGAGCTGTCGTGCACGGGCGCGGAGGCCGAGCACAGGCCGAAGCGGTACTCGCCATCCTCCACGGCATAGCCGTTTTCACGCGCGGCCTGCATCACACGGAAGAGTTCCTCCCACGTGACGAGGGTCTTGGGCGTATAGGGCTCCAATGTGCGGCGCGACAGGACGCGCTTCGCCTCGTGGTCGGCCATCGCGGATAGAAACACCTTGCCCTGCGAGGTGCAGTGCAGCGGCAGACGCGTCCCGACCTCCGACACGACGCGCAGTCCCGCGCGGGACTGCACCTGTTCGATGGTGATGACCTCTGAGCGATTCAACATCGAGAGGAACACCGACGGCCCTGTCACGCTTGCCAAATGCTGCAAATGCGGCTTTTCCAGGTCTGAAACGCTCCAGCTTGCGCCCACGGCGCAGCCGTACTCAAAAAGCCGCACGCCGAGGCAGTAGCGCCCGTCGCTCTGCTGGTCCACGACCGCGCTCTCGCGCATCGTGCTCAAAAGGCCGTGGATCGTGCTCTTCGGCCAGCCGGTCTGCTCGCTCAGCGCGGCCAGCGTGAGCGGCTGGTGCGCCTCCATCAGCAGGCCGAGCAGCCGCAGCGCCTTGGCAACGGACTGTACGGGACCGTTTTCATGGGACATCGCCTTCCCTCCTCTCGATTCGTCATTGCCGGATGAGCCGCCGTCATTTTCTTGATGACAGTATCGCGCAGGTTCAAACAAAAGAAAAGGGCAATTTCCGCAAATCGCACAAATTCCATCAGCGAGACTATCGATTTTCCGTCAAAAAAAGCCCGCCGTCGCAGATGCGACGGCGGGCCTTGCATTTTCAGTTACTTCTCTTCGCCGTGGATGATATCGCCGAAGTAGGTGCCGCGGACGATCTCCTCCACGTCCTCTCCCTCGTGTCCCCTGAGGATCTCAAGGAGCTTGCTGTGCGCGGCGACGAGCTCGTCGCCTCTGCCGCTCGTGATCATCGTGCTGACGGTCTCGTAGCGGACGGCGTGCGTCAGCGTGCGCACGACGCGGCTGATCTTGTCGGCCAGCGGATTTTTGCCCATCTGCGAGATCAGGTCGTGGAACTCGTTGTCCACGGCGAAGAAGCGGTCGACCTCGTTGTCACCGCTGTGGACGATCTCTTTCATCTGTTCGAGCATCGCCTCGAGCGCATGGCCATCCTCCTCGTCATACTTCTGGCTGGCAAGGCGCATGATGCCGGTCTCGACCATCTCACGCAGCTCCATCAGATTGTCGAAGGAATCCTGATTCAGGATCATGCCATAGATCATGGGGTCGATCATGCTCTCCTGAAAGCCGCTGCAAACGAAGGTTCCCTCTGAACGCTTGCTCTCCAGCACGCCCAGATAGGAGAGGATTTTGATGGCCTCCCGCACGGAGCTGCGGGCAACGCCCATCGACGCGGCCAGCTCCGGCTCAGGCGGGATGCGGTCGCCGGGCTTGAGCTCTTTATTACGCATGGCGTCTGTCAGGCAGTTGATGACACTCTGCACCACAGACTCTTTTTTCAAATTTTTCACATATCCGGGCGTATCGTTCATAATTTTCTCCTTTTATGCCTGACAATATGATTCCTATGTATAACATAATACAAAGTTGAAGTTTCGTCAATGAAAACCGTCTTTCATAAAAGCGGCGGGCGGCAGATGTACCAGTCCGCCGCCCGCTCATTCCAGGAAGGAATCAACGGCAAGTTTTTTGCAGGAATTCATATGGGCGCAGGCTGCGCGAGCCGCTTTGCGTCGTTTGCCGCGGCACAGCGCCGCACGGCACCGGCCGAGGTAGATGGACTGCTTGGCCAGCACCAGCTGCAGCATCAGGTCGTTGCAGGGAGTGGCGATGCCGTGCTCCCGGCCGAGGCGGCAGACAGCGCCGGTGATGATACGGATCTCGGTCTCGCGGTGATGCGTGACGTCCTGCACCATGGAGCTGATGGTCTCATCAGTCATGCGAGAGACCTCATAGGCGTGCTCCAGCTCAGCGTCATGGTCGAGCGTGCAGCCGCAGGCGTTGGCCACCACGATGGCCTCCTCTACCAGCATACGGGCCGCCTCGTGGGCGTAGGGATTGGCGTCTACAAAGCCGTTTTTCGTTTCCAGCAGGGCGCTCATGCCGTTGATGGCGACGTTCGCCAGCAGCTTGTGCCAGATGGCGTTCATCACGTTCTCGTGGACCTGGACCTCAAGACCGGCGGCGCGCAGAGCATTGGCCATTTCCTCAACCCTTGCCATGGGGGCCTTCAGGGAACCCATGTTCGTCACGCCGGTGCCAGTGTGCTTGACATGGCCGGGGCCACGGGCGGGGAGCCAAACGCCGTGTTGCCGATGATGATCTGCTCCTCGGGGACCACCTTGGCGATCTCGTCATAGTTGCCCAGACCGTTTTGCAGGCACAGAATCATGGTGTGCTTGTCGATCATAGGCAGCGCATTGCGCACGGCGCTCCAGATACTGATAGTGCACGAACACAATCAGCAGATCCACAACGCCGATCTCCTTGGGGTCGGTCGTCGCCATGGCGGGATGGAAGACGACGGTCTCGCCGGTGCCCGTGCCGGGCACGCACTCGTCGACGAGAATCCCGTTTTTTCTTGATGGACTCGATCACCGGAGCATAGGTATCCAGCACGCAGACCTCATGCTCGCGGGACAGATAGCTTGCATAGCAGCTGCCGATGGCGCCGCAGCCAACAAATCCGATTCTCATGGTAAATAACCTCCTGTATCAGATAATTCTATGATGAATGTTATTTAACTGGTTTTTTTCTCAGCCCTTGACGAGCGTCTCGGCGATCTCGGTGATGTTCTCGACCGTCACGCCGTTCATGGCCAGCAGGCGCTCATAGGGGGCGGACTGGCCGAACTGATCCCGGATACCAACGCGCTTGACAAGGCCCTTGCCCATCTCGGCGGCTACCTCGCACACGGCGGAGCCGAGACCGTTGAGGATGTTGTGATCCTCCACGGTGATGATCTTGCCAACCTCGTTGACTGCGGCGGTGACGGCCTCCACGTCCAGGGGCTTGATGGTGTGCATATCCAGCACGCGGGCGGAGATGCCCTTACCGGCCAGGACCTTGGCGGCCTCGATGGCAGGACGGACGGTGTCGCCGTTGGCGATGATGGCCACGTCCTTGCCGTCCTGGATCTGATGAGCCTTTGCCGATGGTGAACTCCACGTCCTCGTCATAGATCTGGGGACGGCATCACGGGTGAAGCGCAGATACATGGGACCGTAAGTCTCAGCGGCCTGCCGCACCAGCTTGCGCGCGGCGTTGTAATCAGCGGGCATGATGACCGTCATGTTGGGGATGGTGCGCAGCACGCCCATGTCCTCAATGGACTGGTGAGAGGCGCCGTCGTTGGCAGGGGTCACGCCGCCGTGGGAGCAGGCGAACTTCACGTTCAGGTTGGGATAGCAGACCTCCTGGCGGATCATTTCGCACATGCGCAGGGAGCCGAACACGGCATAGGTGACGACAAAGGGGATCTTGCCGCAGGTGGCAAGGCCCGCGGCAACGCCCGCGCCATTCTGCTCGGCGATGCCGACGTTGATGTACTGGTCCGGCAGCTCCTTGCGGAATTCGCCGGTCTTGCAGCTCTTGCCGATATCAATATCAACGACCAGAATGTCGGGATTCTCCTTGCCGAGCGCGACGATCTCCTTGCCGAAGCCCTCGCGAGTGGCGATCATTTTTTTCTCACTCATTGCTCTTCCCTCCTCGCTTAATCGATCAGCTGGGCCTTGAGCTCAGCCATGGCCTGCGCGTACTGCTCATCATTCGGGGCGACGCCGTGCCAGCCGCACTGGTTTTCCATGAAGGAGACGCCCTTGCCCTTGACGGTGTGGGCATACAGGCACTTGGGCTTGCCGTTCTTAGAGGCGTAGCACTTGTCGATGGACGCGGCGATCTCTTCCATGCTATGGCCGTCGAGCTCGAGCGTCTCCCAGCCGAAGGCCTGAACTTTTCGCCCAGGTCACCGTTGGGCATGATCTCGTCGCAGGTGCCGTCGAGCTGCAGGTTGTTGTAGTCGACAAAGACGATCAGGTTGTCGAGGCCGTACTTGTGCGCGGTGTTGGCAGCCTCCCAGATCTCGCCCTCCTGGGCCTCGCCGTCGCCCACCACGCAGAAGACCTTGTAGTCCTTGTGGTCCATCTTGCCCGCCATAGCCATGCCGACCGCGCAGGCGAGGCCCTGACCGAGAGAGCCGGTGGAGATGTCGATGCCGGGGCAGCGGTTCATGGAGGGGTGACCCTGAAGCATGGAGCCCCTCCTTGCGCAGGGTGTCCAGCACGGACTCAGGGAAGAAGCCCACGGTAGCCAGGCAGGCATACTGGATGGGGCACACATGGCCCTTGGAGAGCACCATGCGGTCGCGATCCGGCCAGCAGGGGATCCTTCGGGTCGAGGTTCATGTACTTGAAGTAGCAGGCAGTGACAAAGTCCGCCGCGGAAAGCGAGCCGCCCGGATGACCGGACTGTGCCTTATAGATCATGTCAATGACCTTCATACGCATCTGCGTGGCGGTGTTTTTCAGCTCTTGCATGGAGATATCCTTCACAAAAATCACCTCATGAATAAGTTTGGTTCTGTGGTTTCTTTATACTATGTCGGACAAATGACAATTACAGTATAGCGCTTTGTCTGACAAAGTCAAGTCCTTTTTAAAATTTTTCTTTTTTATGATTTTTTCTTCCGTTTTTCTGCCGTTTTTACAAAAAAGCCCCGGACATAGCGGTCCGGAAGCTTTTTTGCATAGAGAGGTCAACCCACGAACATCAAAGAGAGACTGGGAATATATGTGATGAGGAGGAGCACCACAAGTTCTGCAAGCAGGCATGGGATGATGCCCTTTGTGATCTCTTCGATCTTGATATCGCCAATGCCGCACGCGACATACAGGTTGACACCGACAGGCGGGGTGAACAGGCCGATGGCCAGGTTCACGATCATAACGGTGCCCAGGTGGATGGGGTCAATGCCCAGCTGCAGCGCAACCGGCGCGAACAGCGGCGTGAAAATGTACAGCGCGGAGGTGGAGTCCAGGAAGCATCCGGCGATCAGCAGGACGATGTTCACGATGATGAAGAAGATGATCGAGCTGCCGCCGGTGATGTTCAGCATGAAGTCCTTGATGGCAAGGTCAAGTCTTGCGCGGGTGAGCACATAGCCGAACAGGGTGGCGCCCATGGTGATGAACATAACCGTGGCCGTGGTGCTGCAGGAGTCAATGAGGATGTCCTTGATCTTCTTGAAGTCGATCTCATGGTAGATGAACACACCCCGATCAGCCCGTAGAACACGGAGACGGCAGCCGCCTCGGTGGGGGTGAAGATGCTGCCATAGATACCGCCGAGGATGATGACCGGCATCAGCAGACCCCAGAATGCATCCTTGAAGGCTTTCCAGCGCTCCTTACCGGTGGCCTTGGGAAGCACCTTCAGATCCATCTTGCGGCCCATGAGCATGGCGGCCACGATCAGGCCGAGGCCCATCAGAAGGCCGGGTACAACACCGGCGACGAACAGATCCGTGATGGAGGCGTCCGCAATAGAACCATACACGACAAAGGTGATGGACGGCGGGATAACCACGCCGATGGCGCCGCCTGCCGCCATCAGAGCGCAGGAAAACGAAGCGGGATAGCCGGCCTTGACGAGCGCCGGGATCATGATGAGACCCAGAGCCGCGACCGTTGCCGGACCCGAACCGGAAATAGCAGCGAAGAAGCAGGAGACGACCACGCAGACCATCGCCATGCCGCCGCGGATGTGACCGAGGCACTTTTCCGCCAGATTGATGAGGCGGCCGGAGATACCGGCCTTCTCCATCACGTTGCCGGACAGGATGAAAAATGGGATGGCCAGCAGGACAAACTTACTGCTCGCCGAAGAGCACAGACGGGGAAGCACGCTCATGATGGCGTCCAGCGGCTTACCAGCACCCTGCACAAGGATCGCGCTCACGCTGGACATACCCAGGCAGACGGCGATGGGTGCGCCGAACGCCAGCAGCAATACAAAAACACCCAGTAATACGATACCGACCATTTATTTGCCCTCCTCTGCCCGATAGTCTTTATACATCTGCACCATGGTCTGCAAAAAAGCCATCATGGCGAACGCTGCGCCGACGGGGACAAACGAACCGTAAATCTCACTCGGGCCACTGCATCGTGGCGGTCTCCTGACCCATCTGATACTGGCTGATGACCATCTGGATGCCGAAAATGACGATCAGAAGGCAGAACAGCGCGGAGATGCCGCATACATCAGCAGCCCGATGATGAGGCCGCGCACGGGGGCTGACATGGTCGGTGACGATAGACAGGCCCAGATGCGCCTTGCGGCGGGCGGCGACGGCCGTACCCATGAAGCTCATCAGAACGAACAGATACGTGGACATCTCATCCGAGACTGCCAGCGAATTGCCGAATACATAGCGGGCGATCACATTTTGAAAGACCAGCACTGCCATGATGGAGACGCAAACACAGGCTACCAATTTTTCGATTTTCTCAAACATGTTGGCCCCTCCTTAGTTGATCCCGAAGGCGGCGCAGGCGTCCTCGCCGTAGCTCTGCTTCAGGTCAGCCGTGACGCCGGCCACGGCATCCTTGAACGCCTGCAGTTGGTCCTCGGCCAGGATATCGACCTGCATACCTTCTTCCTGGAAGCCCTTGATGAGCTCATCCTCTTCCGCCTCAAGGCGGTCACGGCCCCACTCGCAGGACTCCGTGGCGCACTGCTGGAGAAGCTCTTTCGTGTTGTCCTCCAGGTTCTCCCAAACCTTTGTGTTGGCGACGAAGAGGTCGTTCTCATAGCTGTAGTTCCAGATGGTCATGTACTTCTGGATCTCGTCCATCTTGGCGGACTTTGTCACGGAGCAGCCGTTCTCCTGGCCGTCAATGGTCTTCTGCTGGATCGCGGTAAACACCTCGCTCCAGCTCATGGCGACGGGGCTTGCGCCCAGGGCATTGAACACCCCATATACACCGCCGAGCCGGGCACGCGGATCTTCAGATCCTTCAGGTCCTCCGGTGTGGTGACCGGATGCTTGCTGTTGGTGAGCTGGCGGAAGCCATTAGTGGAATGAGCCGAGATAAGTGATACCCTTGGCCTCAAGAAGCTCCGCGTAGTATTCGCCGCCGGTTGAGTCGATCACCTCGCGCGCCTGCTGATAAGAGGTAAACGACCACGGCAGCGTCGCGACCGAGAGCTTCGGCTCCAGATTCGCGAGCACGCACGTTGCGTAAGCACCCAGATCCGAGCCGCCCACGGCGATGTACTCAACACCCTTGGTGCTGTTGCCACCCGCCAGTGTATCGTTTGAGAACACGTCGATCACGATGTTTCCGCCTGAGCGCTCAGACACAAGGTCGGCAAAGTGATGCGCTACCAGCGAGTCGATCTGCGTATCCGTTCCGTTGACTGCCATGGGAGGTTGATCTTTTGATATTCGCCGCTCTCCCCATCGTTTGTTCCTTTACTGCCACAGCCGGCCAGGCTTGTGATCAGCATGGCCCCTACCAGCGCAGCTATGATTAGTCTCCATGTTTCATACACAGTTACCTCCAGCGATCGTTAAGTCTTTGTCATTTGTCCTATGTCTGATAAAGATTGAGGTCATTATATCTATCAAAACTACTAAAGTCAAGGTTCAATCTTATTTCTGGCATTTCTGACAAAAAGAACCAATTATTTTATTGATTTGGTCAATTCTGTGTTAAAATTGTGTCAATCCGTCATTTTTTAACGATTTGGCGGAAAGATGTCTTTTTGTTGCAAAATACCATAAAAGCCCCTCCACCTGTGCGGTGAAGAGGCTTTTTCCTTTTATGAAAATGGCGGCGCGGCCGGTTCGTCTTGCTTTTTTCAGCGGAGGGCACGCCCTCCCCTGCCGCAGCTTTAGCTCTTCGCTTCTGCCGGAACGGCATCTGGATAATTGATGAGGTCGTACATTTTTCCGAATTCACCGAGGTCGCGCGTTCCGGCGAGCTCCATGCCGAATGCACATACTTGTCGCATTTGGACCTGGCGTCCGTCTCTAAGATCACCGGCACATGGAGGCGGTTGCCCTCGGCAAAGGCGATGTCCATGACCTTTCGCATATAGCCCCTGCCCCTGATACTTTTCACACGCAGACCATGCCAACGAAGATATAGGGCTTCTTTTCCTTGTCCATGCGCTCCTGGAGCGACTTTCCGCCCTTTTTGATGGCCATGGCGAAACGCATCAGGCGCTTCATGCTCGAATTGTGCAGCATTCCCGTCACGATCGGCCAAAGGGTCTTGAATCCGAGCTTTTTCCTGGGCCGCTTGTAGGCGATGTAACCCTCGCCGCGCTCGCTCGTCGTGTGCAGGAAGCCGCCGCGCAGCATCCCGCGCACGTAGGCACAGATGTATTCGCCGTCGGCTCCTGACCGAAAAAGGCGTAGACCATGCCCGTCTCCTCCCCGTAGTCGTAGTAGCCGAAGGCGTGGCCGATCGAATAGATGGCGCTCTCATTCATGGATTTGACGATCATGCTGTCCGCTCCTTTCTTTTTCCGTGCTTCCTGCTTCAGTTAGAGATGGCTAACTCAATGACTTTGAAAAAGCTGCCTTGGCAGCCTTGGCGCGAAATGATCTTAATTTGACCCAAACGGTTTTTTCGGTCACAGTATAGCATCCATATCTTTCATTTGCAAAGGCAGTTTTCTGTTTTCGGCATTTTCCATGCATGTCTGCCGCCTTTTTCTTCCCTGCTGTGCGCTGTTTCTTCGTCCGATGCATAGGATAAAGCACCGATATCATGTCAGGGGGAGGCGTCTATGAATTACTACACGGGCCTGCCGCGGGAACGGCTGCTGTCCGTTCGATCCGTATAGGGCTGAGGAGAACAGGGGCTTCGCGGCGAACAGGGCCCGATGGGTCGCGCGGCATTACGGGGCGAGCAGGGCTGTCCGGGTCCCGCCGGACCGATCCAGGGGCCGACCGCGGTCCGCGGTCCCGTCGGCCCAAAGGGCGATCCCGGCCCGCAGGGACCCATTGGTCCCCGAGGCGAGCGCGGAGAAAAAGGCGAACAGGGCATCCAAGGCGAGAAAGGCGACACCGGCGAAACGCCGGTCATCACCGCCGCGTAGGACACCCCACTGAGCTACAAGCTGCACTTCCAAACCAGCGAGCAGGAGTTGACGACGCCTAATCTATTCGCACCGTTCACCGAGTACCATGTCGACCTCTCCGCGGCAGACAGCACGCTGAATATTCCGCTCAAGGACCTGGTTTTGACCTATCAGCGCACGTCGGCCAGCGCGCTGCGCATCAGCATCGTGCCGAAGAACACCGCCGCGCCCGTTTTGGTCGACCTGCGCAGAACGACCATCTACGACGGCAGCACGATCGAGACACAGACGCTCAACGGCAGCAGCATTTCCGCGAGCATTGCGATCGACGGCACCGTGTACACAAACTCGCAGGAGACGCACAACATGCGCATCCGCCAGCAGGATCCCGTCACGAAGCTCTGGTCGATGTGTGAGATCAATTCGTTCCTTTCCGCGGGCGGCGCCCGCTGCTCCCTGCGCATCCAGCGGAGCGAGTACGACGTGGCCTACGCCGCGCCGACGGTATAACCACACCGATACCGTATAAAGACACCGTCCGCGTTCCGGAAAGATATCCGGAATGCGGGCGGTGTTCACTATTTGATCTGAATTGTTTCTCCGTCATACACGCCTTGCAGGCATTCGCCGTTTCCGATGTGGTAGGCATAAAAGTCCTTCTTCGGACGCGCATAGGCCTCCATGATCGCCATGATGACGCCGCCGTGGACGACGAATCCCACGCGAGAGCCGTCCGGCACATTTTTGATCGTCTCCGCAAACGCCTCGCAGCAACGCGTTTTGAAGTCCGTTACGCTCTCACCCTCGGGGATGGGCGTCAGGCACATCGCATCGACCCACTCCTGATAGGCGGGGTCGCCCGAAAGCTCGTCTGCGGACTTCCCTCAAAGCGGCCAAAATCCGTCTCAATCAAGCCGTCCACGACGGTATAGTGCATCTTCGGAAAAAAGAATGTCCGCCGTCTGCCGCGTGCGCAGCATGGGGACTGACAAAAAGCCGATTGACTGAAAGCCCCCGCTTTTGCAGCGCTTTGACCTGCGCGACGCCCGCCTCGCACAGCGGCTCGTCCGTGCGGCCGATGTAGCGGCGGCGGAGATTTCCCTCCGTCGCGCCGTGGCGGATGAAGAAAATGTCGATCACAGCAGCCCTCCGATCCAAATGCCGATCAGGCCGCAGAGCTCGCAGAGCTGCAAAAAGAAGCCCGACGTATCCCCGTCACGCCGCCGAACTGCGCCAGCGCGAATCTGCGATACTTGAGCGCGGAAAGCACCGCAAACGCCGCCGCCATCCCGCCAGCCGTGGGGGAGACATCCAGACCATCCCGCCGCGGCGGCGAGGCCGACGAGCGTGAGCGCGACTGTCGCCGTGCGGCGCTGAACGCCGCTTGTGAAGGCGCAGAGCATGCCGGACTTTCGCGCATTCGGCAGATTCACCGCGCACAGGCCCGACAGCGCGCGAGAGAGCACGAACAGCGGGCAAATCAGCAAATATGCCCCGCGGCGAACACCTCGTAGGCAAAGCCCGCGTAGGCGAGCAGGTACACGCCGCCGTAAATGACCGCGAACGCGCCGCAGTTGGCATCCTTCATGATCGCGAGCTTTTT
>VOFC01006351.1_pt1 | contig 30871 bp, 42 predicted proteins | sample 5384161 | NCBI WGS metagenome assembly VOFC01 (sample SAMN12384722, study PRJNA508395) | human gut metagenome | isolation source: healthy gut B | host: Homo sapiens
TAAGCAAAAACCCGCAGCGGCAGAGAGAAACGGCAAAAAGCCTCCCGAGTGCTTGCGGACCGGTGCATGGCCGATCCAGCATTGTGTCCGCCCGGATACAGTGCGGCGTAGTGAAGGAGAGATGACGAATGTTTGAATCATATGATGATATCCTGACGGTTGAAGAGGCCTGCGAAGCCCTGAAAATCGGCTACAACGCGATGTACGAGCTCCTAAACACCGGTAAGCTTAGAGGCTATCGGAATGGCCGTGTGTGGAGAATTCCGGAAGACAGCGCTGGTGGAATATGTTAGAGACAAGGCAAAGATGAATTGATGATTGCTTTGTGGTTGGACGGCGGACATGGGTGAGGCTTTTGCAACACGAAATCCATCTATTGACACAGAATGCGCACATATATTATAATTATAATAAATCCAATTTTTTTTTTGGCTTTATAGGTGGATGAGATGGCAGTCAGGTCATTTTGTGAGCGCTGGCTCGTGAACGGAATTCAAGAGGATTACAAAATTGTTGCCGCGCGGTGTAGAGGGGCATCAAAAAGCATCACGTATTTTCATCGAGTCACCAACAGGAACGGGCAAGAGCTCATTTGTTCTCAATAAACTGTTTCTTTGCAGCAGAGAACAATTACAATGTTTTTTTATATCTGACAAATCGGTCTGCGCTGAACCAGCAGATGAGAAATACGGTAGCTCAAAAATTGGAGGGTAAAGAAGAAATCAAAAAAAGATGAAGTTGACTTCTATTTACCTGGGTCATTTTTGCCGCCTGACCGTTATAAACTATCAAGCAATCTCGTTAAATCCTACGGCACTTGAGACGTTCCTAAACGATTACGCGTACATCGTATTTGATGAGGGCACTTTTTATCGAAGACTCTTTTTCAATGCAAAAACAGGCCTGTTGCTAAAGTCGGTTCTGGACGCATTGCCCGATGCGTGGTATGGATATTCCTTTCGGCCACGTTAGATGGGTCGGAGGAATTGCTGCTGGCGGCAGCGGATAAGATTCAACCGAACAACCTCGTCGATGCCAATTTGAATAAGGTGGTATTCAAAGAGCACCGCATTGTGTATATAAAAACAACTACCAAAGTGCCGTACACGCCTTCTTTTTTTCGCGGTATCGACGATCTAATGCTGGTAATCAATCGAACTGTGGGAGAGAAGTGGTTAATCTTTTGTTTCGTCTATTCAGCGGGGGAAAAGCGCTGCAGCAGCGTATTAAAAGAAACAGGCCGCAAAGCGGTTCTATCCTCAGAAAAATAAGGCGGATAAGCGATGGAAAACGTGCCTCTACCGAAGAACGCTATGACGAAGATGTGCTGATTACAACAACAAAGGTTTTAGACAACGGCGTCAAATATTAGCGATAAAAGTGCGGCACATTGTCATTCCTTTTTGCGATCAGACCGAATTTATGCAGATGTCGGACGAAGAAGAACAGATGAGGGCGAACGAGTTTGCCTTTTTATGTCGAGGTGCCGACAATTCAGAAAATTAACACTTTAAGGCATGGCGTGGCGGCCAAGCGAAATGCGATCAATAGAGTAAATAGTGTAAATAGATGCAATCTGAATAAGAGAAATGCCTTGTTAGCAAAAAAATGTGGGAGGCGGGCCGCAAAGACATTAACAGTCTTTTTATATCAACGAGGCTGGCGATTTGGTTCCAAATTTTTTGGCAGAGAAAAAGCTGAAGCAACTGAGCGATTTTTACGGTACACTCGCGGCGCATTATAAAGAAGGTGCGTGTTATGAAAAGACTGTACCGGACATGGATTAAATGGAGGATTCCTGAGCCAGTCTATCTCGGACAAATAGGGATCAGAAGATATCATCGGCTTTTCTCTCTCGCACTGGGACGGTGAGAAAAATACAGATGGCGGAATGGGAAAAACTTTTTGCCAAAGAATTTGAGCGTCTGTACGGTCAGGAATGCAGAAATCGGTTCCCGATTGACAGCGCAGAGTATCAAAAAAGCATTTTTCCTGTTCGAAAAGCACCACCGCGTCCGAAAGTCGACGGTGAACCGTCAGATGCAAATACTTGGGCTGCCATACAAATTGAATAAAGAGAACAACTGCTGGGTCCTTCATAAGCAGAAGTTACAATAGGTTTCTTCGTATCGTATAAAAGACCGCCATCTCGGTGAACAAAAGCTCCTTGAGATGGCGACCTTTTTATACGCGGGGAGGTTTGACGCTTACCAGGCATCTTATGGTGAGACGTCTGCGCCGCCGTCAATTATAACAAAGGAAATATTTGAGCTGTGTACAGAGGAAAGAGACAAGGACGCGACTTTCCGCGGATTGCCATTTGAAGGGGCACAGTTTTCAAAACTGTGTGATTGCCTTCAGGGCGATTGAGGTTTTGATTTGCTCGTCGGCGGGCGTATAATCTGCGGAAAGAGAGACTGAATTTGTCCGGAAAGTGCAGGGGCAGGGAGACCACGTCGCGCGCCCGATTTTGATCGGTTGTCATGGCTTTCAGTCACAGCGCATAGCCTCAAGGGCCAAAACTGTGATAATCGACAAAAAATTATGATTTTTGCAAAATGCGTATTGCATTTTGACGACAGATAGATATAATAAAAAAACAACAATCGAATACATCTTGGTATTTACCAGATAAAACAAACTCTTTTATCGCAACGTAAATACATCGCGGATGTAAAAATTGGGCGGCGCAAGTCCGTCATGTATTTTTTGCGGTGTATGGTGCTGCGGAAAAGGGTTTTTTTTCATCAATATCGCCCTATTCCCGCCCATCCCGAAGTTATGAAAGACTGCGTGATCGATATGAGGGCGGTATAGGTGCTCGCGCAATGCAGTAATGATTTGGGGGTTTATGCAATGGATCAGAAAAAACGGCCGAATTGAATCTTGGAAGAAATCCTGCTGACCGGCTTTGCCCGGCTTCCCGAAAAAAATCAGTTCTCTTCAGCAAGTACTTAACGGCACGATCGGCGTTACATTGCTGGTAAACCGATCGACTGGAAAGATCTTGGAGGTGGCCTCTGAGGACTTTTCCCCTTTGCGATCAATTATTTTAACAAATTACTACGCGGAGAAGAGATCAGCACCGAAGACGGTATGTTTCTGCATCGAAAAAGTTGTTGCACGCAATTATCAGAGTTCTCTTCGCAAACCTTTTTATTCGGCATCCGGCGTGCAGACAAAAGCCTCGAGGAACTAAGAGAAGACGATATCCGCCGAATGCTGCCTTTCTCCCAAGAGGATTAAGGGGAGGATCCTGCTATGAACGGAACTTCACTTGAAAAAGAAGAAAAAAGGCTTCGCCTCCCCGATACCTATGTCATCGTAGCAATTCTTGTTATCTTTATGGCACTGATGACCTATGTCATCCCTGCCGGCGTATTTGATACGGTCACCAATGAAAGTGGCCAGACAATGGTCGACCCCAACTCCTTCCACTTTGTTGAGCGGACTTCTGCCAGCTTAAAAGGATCTGCTCTTTCTCGTTCTATACCGGCCTCAAGAATAATGCGACGACGATCTTCTTCGTCATGCTCGTCGGCGGCTATATCGAGATCGCACTGAAACGACCGCCATTCAGCGGGGCCTTCGCATTCTAATTTCCAAGATGGCCAATAAAGCGCTGATTCTTATCCCGCTCGTGATGCTCTTCTTTGCCATCCTGGGCGCGACCGGCGTTCTCATCAACGCGGTTGTGGCGTTTATTCCGCTGGGGCTTGCGGTGGCAGAGATCATGAAGCTCGACAGGGTTTCGGCAATGGCGTTCCTGTATCTCGGCACGTATGCCGGCTTTAACTCGTCGTTCATGTCTGCCAGCTCTGTGCAGATCGCGCAGCAGATGGCCGAGCTGCCGCTTCTATCCGGCATGGGTTTCCGTGTCGTTGTCACCGCGATTATCGTTCTCATTACGATCATCTATGTTATGCGCTACGCTGTCCGCGTCAGCAAAGATCCCTCCGCTCCATCATGCCGGTTTCCGAGTATCCGTTTGACGAGAACCTCTCCGCAGAAGTGAACGATACCTTTACCGTTCGCGACGTCATCATCATTCTGCTCGTCTTCGGCGGCCTTGCCCTGTATGTGTATGGCTGCATCAAGTTCGCCTGGGGCTATGACTATATGGCTGCGATTATGCTCATTACCTGCGTCGCCGCCGGCTTTGTCGGCAAGATGAACGCCAACGATATTGCCAAGAACTTTATCTCCCGGCGTGAAGAAGATGGTCTACGCGGGATTCCTGATCGGCCTTGCCAGCGCGATCTCCGTCATCATCACTGACGGTCAGATCATCCACACCATTATTTATTACATCTCCATGCCGCTGGTGCTGCTGCCCAAGACGCTGGCCGCCGTGTTCATGTTCCTTGTGAACCTGGTGTTCAACTTCTTTGTCTCCTCCGCCTCCGGTCAGGCCGCTATCGTTATGCCACTGATGGTTCCGATGGCAGACATCCTCGAAATTCCGGAGACAGGTTGCAGTTCTCGCCTATCAGTATGGCGACGGCTTCTCCAACTGCATTATCCCCACCTCCGGCGTGCTGATGGCTGCGTTGGGTGTTGCGCGCGTGCCGTTTGAGAAGTGGCTCAAGTTTATGATGCCGCTGTTTCTCATTTGGACGTTGGTCGGCTGCTTTGCCGTGGCGACAGGCGTTTTGATCAATTTGCAGTGACTGGAAAATCCAAATAAACAGGTTAAAGAGCTCATGGTTATTTTTCGAAGAAAAAGCAGTTCTTGCAGGAACTGGAATATCTGGTGAATATCGACAGCGGCAGCGGAACTGCCGACGGCATCGGCCAGATCGCATCCTTCCTCATCGGCAAGTGCAGTCAGCTTGGACTGACCGTCAAAAAGTACGTATTTGACCCTGCCTATGGCCCCTGCCTTGAGGTGAGGAATCATCCGGAAAGTGAAGATATTGATCTTCTGCTCCTTTGCCACATGGATACGGTCTTTCCTGTCGGTACCAGCAAAAGCGGCCGTTCTGCATCAAAAGGTGATCAGGTGTACGGCCCCGGCTGTGCCGATATGAAATCCAGCATACTGCTGGCCTTCGCGCTGGTGCAGAATCTGCTTCGTGAGCGGCCTGACCTGCGATTGTGCGTCGCGCTGAACTCTGACAGCGAGGTCGGCTCTATCAGCTCCCGCGGCTGGCTTCGTGAGCTGGCCCGTAAGAGCACCTACTGTCTCGGCTTTGAGGCGGGGCGCAGCGACGGCAGCTTTGTCAAGCGCCGCAAGGGCGCCGCACATTATATCATCCGCATGTACGGCAAGTCTGCCCACTCCGGCGTGGATCCCCGCGGCGGCGCGAGCGCCGTGCTTGAAATGGCAAACTGGATCGCCGCTTCGCCGATTTTGACCGTCTGCCGCTCGGCACCAGCCTGAATTTCGGCGTTGCCCGCGGCGGCACCATGTACAATGTTATTCCCGATTATGCTGAAAGCAGCGTCGACATCCGTTTTGAGACCGAGGAGCAGTACGAGATCCTCACTGAGGAGATCCGCAGCCTCTGTGATTGCCCTTATAATCCTGGAGATCCGCGTGACAGCTGAATGTCTTGCCCGCTCTTATCCCATGGTCGAAAATCAATCGGGACAGGCGTTGATTGCGCTGATGGAACAGGAGGCCGCACAGCTCGGCATACCGGTGAACTTTGCCGCAAGCGGCGGCGCATCCGATGCCAGCATCCCTTCGCAGGAGGGAGTCGGCACCATCGACGCCTGCGGCCCCATCGGCTTTAATCTGCACAACGATGACGAGCATATCTTGCTCAGCAGCGTGCGCCCGCGGCTTGCATTACTTCTGGCTGTGCAATGCGCTTCCGATCGAAAAGTTGTCCGACGTCTCTTAACTTCTGCTGCAGGGGAATGTTGGAATGATATTTCCCCTGCGGCGTTTCTGCTGCCGAACAGCGGCACAAGAAAGCAAAGGTAAACTATGAATCCATATTATAATGAAAGCGCCTTTTGCAGGATCTGGCAATTCTTGTCAACACTGACAGCGGCACCGGCACTGTCGAAGGCATCGACAAGATCGCCAATTTCATGATGAAAAAGTACGCTGATCTCGGTATGTGGACGGAAAAGAAAACGTTCCGCGCCGATCTCGGCCCGTGTTGAAGCGCGCAACCATCCCAAAAAAGCAGGGAAATCGATCTTCTTTCTTCGATCGGCCACATGGATACGGTGTTTCCAGTGGGACGGCGGCTGAACGCCCGCTTACCGTGGACGGCAACCGCGTGCTCGGCCCGGGCGCCGCGGATATGAACCGGCACGCTGCTGTGCACCTGTCTTGCAGCCTTTGTTCAGGCGGAGCGGCCGGAACTCAAGCTCTGCATTGCGCACAACTGCGACGAGGAGATCGGCTCTCCAAGTTCCGACGCCTGGATCCGCGAGCTCGCCTCTCATGCCACCTAATGCTTTGATTTGGAACCCGGACGCAGCGACGGCAGCTACGTCAAGACGCGCAAGGGTGTCTGCCGTCTCAGCATCAAGCTGCATGGTAAATCTGCCCATGCGGGCGTCAATCCGGATGACGGCGCCAGCGCCGTGGTCGAGCTGGCAAAGTGGATCGCCGCTTTGCCGACCCTGCGCGCAGGGATAACGGCTACCGTGTGAATTTTGGCGTTATCAAAGGGTGGCACGGCCTACAATGTCGTCCCTGACAGCGCAGAGTGCGACGTGGATATCCGGTTTGACACGCCGGAGGATCTGCAAGAGGCAATGGCGCAGTTTGATGTACTTCGGCAGCACCCGTTTGATCAGAACGTTACGGCTGAGATCGCCATTACGGGGCAGACCCCGCCGATGGTCGCAACGGAAAAACAGCAAACGGCTGATGCGGCTTCTGGAAGAGGAGGGAAGCTTGCTTGACGTCGACGTGAAATTTGTCGGGACCGGCGGCGGCTCTTGACGCCAGCCGCGTCTCCAGCGGCGGCGCTTTCGTGGCGATCGATGCCTGCGGCCCCGTGTGCTTCTATATGCATGATGCCAGGGAGTATTTCCTGCTCGACACGGGTGGAGCCGCGGCTCCAGTTGCTGATGAACGTCATTCAAAACTATAATGCGCGATACCGGCGCAGCATCCAAAACAAAAGGAGCATGACCATGCAGCCCCAAATACTCAATATTCTGGACATTATGAAGGACCTTGTCTCCGTGCAGAGTGACACGGGGACGAAAAATGGAAGAAAATATGGCTGAGCGGATCGCCGCTTATTTCAGGGAAGATTCCTATCTTTCCGTTCATCCGGATCACTGGGGCCTTTGCCGATACGAACGACTTTCTGGGCCGCCGTGTCGTCTGGGCATTGAAAGAGGGACGAGCCGCAAAAACGCTGATTCTGACCGGCCACTATGATGCCGTGGAGATCGACTGCTACGGCGAGCCTGCCGCTCGCTCAAGCCTGAGGCCCTGCGGGAGGAAATGCTGCGGCAAAAGCTCGGCGATGAGCTGATGCAGCAGGAGCTTGCCAGCGGCGACTGGCTGCCCGGCCGCGCGGCGGCTGACATGAAAGGCGGCCTTGCCATCGGACTTTATGAGCTTTTGACACTGCCCGAAAACGCTGAGATCGGCGTTCTTTTCGTCGCCGTCTGCGATGAGGAAAATGTCTCCGCCGGTATGCGCGGCGCGGTCAATGTTCTATTGGAACTCAAGCGACGCTTTGCGCTCGACTATCTTGCCACGCTTGTTTTGGAGCCGCAGCTTCCGCTGGCCGGTAAGGAATTCATGGTCTATAACGGCAGCATCGGCAAGATCATGCCCGTCATTGTCGCCAGGGGAAAGCTCGCCCACTGCGGTGAGCCGCTCAAGGGGCTCAACGCTGCCCATCTGGCCGCGGGAGATCACCGCGCGAATCGACATGAACACCGACCTTGTCACGGAGGATTTCGGGGCCTGTCGTCCCCGCCGCCGGCTGTGCAGCAAATGCGAGATCTGAAGACCACTTACGACGTCTCGCTTCCCTCGCTTGCCGCAGTATGTGTCAACCTGCTCTTCCTCGGTGGGAGAGCACGACGGAGACGCAATGAAAAAAGATCCGCACGATCTGTGAAGAAGCGGTCTCTGCCGTCATGGCAAGATACGAAGCGGCCTGCACCTTGCCACGGAGCGAGACCTTTTACCGGAATCGGAAAAAGCTGCACGCTGCCGCGCGTGCTTTTTCCTCTCTGAACTGGAAGCCCCTGGCTGCTGCCAAAGATGACGGGTTTGCCGGTTGGAAGGCCGAGCGTGCCTCAAGTCCTGAGGACCGCGATCGAGCAGGGTGAGCTGACGCTGCAAAATGCAAGCATTCGCTATATCCAGCAGGTCATTGAATTTTCCGGCTGCGAAGAGCCGATGGTCGTCATCGGTATCGCGCCTCCCTACTATCCCGCCGTCTGCAACGCATACCTTGAAAAGAACGGGAGCGAGATCATCGAAAAGGTCCGCGATATCGTCGAGGGACGTATCACACGCCGCTTTCTGTGATTCCATATTTCACTGGCATCGGCGACGGAAGCTATATGACCTGCACCGCCCCCCCGCACAGGAGCGGGCACTGCTGACCGACCTGATGACGCTGCCCGCCTCCATTTATGACATTCCCTTTGAGGCGTCGGCCCAGCTCAACGCGCCTGTGTTCTATCTCGGCCCGCGCTGCCGAGCGATCCATCAGTGGTGCGAGCGCGTTTATCTGCCAGACCTTGAACACACCATCCCCTGATATCATCGACCACATTCTTGGTACAAGATCAAAAATAAGACTTTCCTTACTCTACTTTCCCCCTAATATGGCAAGAGCGGGACACAAAGCCACGGTGTCCCGCTCTTGCTGTTAGATGAGAGAGCCCGTGGGCTGATGCAATCTAACCGTTTGGGACAGCGTGGGCAAATTTTCAAATCTAAAATAAAAACCAAAAGTGTGACTTTTGCAACAGAACATTTGAAGGAAAGCTGTTATAATTAAAGCATCTCAAAAATTGCTGCAACGGCAGGAGATGAAAAGACAGACAAAGCTTTGATGCAGCGGATGATCCGAAAAAGCTTTTTACACCATTTGGAAAACGACTAAAATGAAAAGGAGAATCTATCATGGAGCAGAAGTTTTATATTTGCAAGCATTGCGGCAATATCATTGTCAAGATTAAGGACAGCAGTGTTCCCGTTGTTTGCTGCGGTGAACCGATGAGCGAGATCGTTCCGGGTGTGACCGACGCGGCTGTCGAGAAGCACGTTCCGTCTGGAGCGTGGAAAATGGCATTGTTCACGTCAAGGTCGGCTCTGTGGAGCATCCGATGCTGCCGGAGCACTACATTGAATGGGTGTCGCTTCGCACCAAGCAGGGTAGTCAGCACAAGGGAGCTGCATCCCGGCGAGAAGCCCGGAGGTTTTCTTTGCTCTTAACGAAGGGGATGAGGTCGAAGAGGTCTTCGCCTACTGCAACCTCCACAGCCTCTGGAAGGCGTGACAATATGGAAAAACTGGCGCTGAGATGATTGGATTGCCGAACAATAAGGACAGCTGAGCACATGTGCTCAGCTGTCCTTATTGTCGAGGGGATGCAGCGGTGAAATCTTCAATGCGGCGCAGAATAGAAACACCACATTGGAGGTTTACGCAGAATTTAGGATTATCCTGAACCTTGTTGTAAATCATCCTGAAAAAAGTGTTATCTTCTTCACTGGAATATACACGCGAAATTCTGCATTTTTCACGCGAAGGGATTTTTTATGCGCAAGATTCAATGCTGGTGTCGTACTAACGCTATGCTGGCTATTTCACTATTGGCCGCAGTTGTAACGGCATTCTTTGTTCCGCCCGATAGGGACTACTTAGGGTTATTACGACCTTAAAACGCTTTCCTGCCTGTTCAGTGTTTTGGCGGTGGTAGGTGCTCTGCGAGACCTGCATATCTTTTCTGCCCTCTCCCAGCGGATGGTGCGCACTTTTTCCACGGTTCGGGGCGTGTGTACGGCGTTAGTGGTTATTACTATGTTCGGGTCGATGCTTCTGACCAATGATACCGCCTTGCTGACCTTTCTGCCGCTTGGCTGGTTTGTGCTTTCCTCCACTGGACAGGAAAAGCACACGGCGCTCCTGTTCATTCTGCAAAACTGTGCCGCCAACCTCTGCGGCATGATCACGCCCTTCGGCAATCCGCAGAATCTCTATCTTTTCAGCTATTACGACCTTTCCGCAAAGATGTTCTTTTTCCGCAATGCTGCCGCCATTCATCCTGTCTGCCGTTCTCATTCTCTTGTGCTGCCTGGCGTTTCCCAAAGACCGGCTTTCCGTGCCGGAAACGCAGGTCACGATAGACTCCCGTCAAGCTGCCATCTATGGTGGACTATTCTGTTTAGCCGTTGCCATGGTGCTGCGACTGGTACCCTATCATTCTTGGCTTGGCTGTCATCGTTCTGGCGCTCTGGTTTTTGGACCGGCATGCGCTGAAAACTGTAGATTGGGGATTGCTGGCCACTTTCGCCGCTTTTTTCACCTTTTCTGGCAACCTTGCTCGAATGGAAGCTGTCCACATACTGTTCGCTCGCCTTTTGTCCCACGGGACCATGCTGATCTCTGCGCTTACCTGCCAGATCATCAGTAATGTCCCTGCCGCCATTTTACTCAGCCGCTTCACGCAGGATGCCCGCGGGCTTCTGGTTGGCGTCAATGTGGGCGGCGCAGGAACGCTGGTAGCTTCGCTGGCAAGCCTCATTACCTTTCGGGAATATACTCACCATGTTCCTAATGGTGGAAAACAGTTCCTTTTTCTTTTTTCTGAGATCAGCTTTGCGTTTCTGGCGATTCTTTTGACTGCTATGTCCGTTCTGGGCTGGTAAGCCTTGCTATTGCCGATATGCAGTTTTGCGGCAGCTCCTATTGTATGTCCGGTGAATGCACAGCCTGAAGGGCGGAAGGCCTGAACCAGTCCGGCAGCGGGTTATGATAGCTGGGAGAAAGACAGACATCAGAGATCGAAAAAACAAGCTGCCGCAGGCGTTTCCAAAGTGCTGCCAGTGGGGATGACTGGAAGGGCATCTCGGCGGGTGAGATCACGAAGCGTGTGACGGGCAAGGTGCAGAGCGGGTCGATCGTGCTGTTCCACAATGCGGGCGAGCATACGCCCGAGGCGCTGCCGGATATCCTCGACTACCTGCTCGCCGAGGGGTATAAGATCGTACCGATTTCGAAGATCTTGCTCACCTGTGACTATACCATCGACCACGAAGGCCGGCAGTGCCCGGCAGTGCAGTGAGTGTCCGATACCGCACTTGCTTGACCGTGTGTAAAGACGCGAAAAGGGGAGTCCTCTATCACAAGAGAACTCCCCTTTATTATTTCTTCCGTGCATTGCGGGGTGATTTTTTACGCGCCGATGATGATCGGCACCAGCGCTGCGGAGGTGATGCACATCAGCATGCCGGTACAGAACGAGTAGGCGACCGTTTCCGAGTTGCACACCTGCTCGACGATCGGCAGGCACACGTCAGTCGAGGCGGTGCCAGGGATGGTGATGGCCTCGATATAGCCGATCTTGCCCGCGATGACGGGCAGCAGAATGATACCGAGCATCTCGCGCAGCACATTGTGCAAAAACGAGACCGCGCTCGCCATCGTGTGCCCCGCGCTTGCGATGACACTCGGCGCCATCGTGTACCAGCCGAAGCCCGCGCTGATGGCCAGTCCCTCGCGCATCGTCATGGGTGAGAGCGCGGCATAGACCGCGCCGCCGAGCAGCGTGCCGAGCACGGCAAAGATGGGGACTAAAATGACGCCGAGCCCCGCGTTGCGCAGAATGCGGGCAATGCTGCCGTCCAGCCCCATGGAAAAGCCGATGAGCCCCAGCATGATACACAGGCCGACTACAAGATAGTCGCCCGAGCGGGACTGAAAGGCGGGTAGGTCGGTGCACACGCGGCGGATGACAAGATCACCGAGCAGCATCCCGACAACGACCATCAGCAGGATGATAAAAGACATTTTCGCGCCCGAGACGTCGGCCTTTTCGTGCACAGCCTCCGCTTCGTTGACGACTGCACCGGCGGGGTGGGCGTGGCGGTCGATGTGCAGCAGCTTTCGCACGGCGAACGCGCCGAGCATGCTGCCCGCAGCAGTCAGCACCGTGACAAAAAGCGCCTGAATGCCGATGCTGCCGAGGCTCGACGTGACCTCCTCATCTGCGCCCATGCGCAGGCCCATCAAAAGCACCAGCGCATAAACGGAAAGCGACATGAGCTTGTCTACGAATTTGAATTTTTCTGCGTACTTTCGCAGGCGCGAGGCCAGGAGGTAGCAGGCGATCATAATGGACCAGTAGAGAGCGAGCAGAGTCATAAAGTGTCGTCATCCTTTCGCCGCGGTGCGGCAAAAATTGAATGAGGGGGCGGCGCGTGATCCGTGCCGCCCTCTGCTGCTTTGGTAGAATTGGGAAATATCAGGCGAGGGTCTTGACCCACGCGCTGTATTTTGCGAGGTTCGCGTCGCGCTCTTGCGCATCCGCGCCCTTGGTGAGGATATACACCTTGATCTTCGGCTCCGTGCCGCTGGGCCGGACGACGATGTGCGAGCCGTCGGTCAGCTCAAAGCGCAGGACGTTCGAGCCGGCGAGCGCGATCTTCGTCACCTCGCCGCTCGCGGCGTCGCGCGCGGTGCCGTCTGCGTAATCCTTGTACACGGCGACCGGAACGCCCGCGATCTCACGCGGCGGCGTCTCGCGCAGGGACTTCATAAGAGCGGCCATCTTCTCCGCACCATCTAAGCCCGGCATGACGAGGTTGTGCGTCTTTTCACCGTACCAGCCGTACTTTTTCAAAGAGCGCGTTGAGCGCGTCGAAGAGCGTCATGCCCTGGGAGTAGTACCACGCGGCCATTTCGGTGAGCAGCAGCGAGGCCGTGACTGCGTCCTTGTCGCGCACATAATGGCCGATCATGTAGCCGTAGCTCTCTTCATAGGAGAAGATGACGGTGTTTTTGCCCGCGCTTTCCAGCTCATTCATCTTCTCCGCCATGAACTTGAAGCCGGTGAAGGTGTCGTAGCAGTCGAGGCCGTTGGCCTCGGCGACGGCGCGCGCCATCTCGGTCGTCACGATGGTCTTGAGCGCGGCGGCGTTTTCAGGCAGCTTGCCCGCGCGCTTCATCGCACCGATCAGATAGTCGAGCAGCAGAACGCCCGTCTGGTTGCCGGTGACAGGCTCAAACTCGCCCTGCTTGTTGCGCACCATGATACCCACGCGGTCGCTGTCGGGATCGGTGCCGAGGATGAAGTCGACGTCGTTCTTCTTGGCGAGGTCAATGGCGAGGTAGAAGCCCTCGGGATTCTCGGGGTTCGGGGAGACGACGGTCGGGAAATTGCCGTCGATGACCATCTGCTCGGGCACGCATAAAAGGTGCTTGATGCCAAGACGCGTCAGCGCCTCGGGCACGAGCTTGTGGCCGCAGCCATGGAAGGGGGTGTAGACGAGCTTGAAGTCGTCGGCAACCTTTTTTGACGGTATCATAGTCGTTGACCATGCTCATGACGTTAGCCATGAAGCGCTCGTCGCAGTCCTCACCGAGCATCGTGATGAGACCCTTGTTGACGGCTTCATCGAAGTCCATCGACGTGACGCCGGTGAAAATGTCGATGTGCTCGAGCTCCTTGGCGATGGCCGCGGCGTGCTGGGGCGGCAGCTGCGCGCCGTCCGGACCAGTAGACCTTGTAGCCGTTGTACTCCTTGGGATTGTGCGACGCGGTGACGTTGATGCCCGCCTCGCAGCCGTATTCGCGCACGGCGAACGAGAGCTCAGGCGTCGGGCGCAGGGACTCAAAAGAGCTTGACGGTGATGCCGTTGCCCGCCATGACGCAGGCCGCGGCGCGCGCAAACTCCATCGAGTGGTTGCGGCAGTCCATGCAGATGGCGACGCCTTTTTCATGGCCTCTTCGCCCTCGGCGCGGATGACGTTGGCAAAGCCCTGCGTCGCCCAGCGGATGACGTGGCGGTTCATGTTGTGCAGGCCCGTGTACATCGTGCCGCGCAGGCCTGCGGTGCCGAATTCGAGCGGACCGTAGAAGCGGTTTTCAATCTCCTTTTTCGTCGTTTGCGATGGCCTTGAGCTCATTTCTCTCGTCCTCGCTCAGCGCGGGGAGGCGAGCCACTTTTCATATTCCTGACGGTAATTCATTGCATGTCCTCCTGTTCCGGAATTTCATCAATGGGGCGGATCAGATTTTTCGCGTCCTCGAGCATCGAGGACGGCACATAAAGCCACGTGCCGCTGCCGGGCGTGCCGAGCACGATCTTGCCGAACGAGCCCTCGCCCTCGTCGTACTTGCGCAGCACGGGGATGTCATACGAGCGGAGCATGGCGCAGAGCATGTCCGTCTCGGCGTTCGTGTCCATTGCGACGGTCAAAAGCGCGGGCTCCTCCGGCGTGCCGTCGGCGGATTTGGGCCAGCGCTGCAAAAAGGTCGTTTTCTGTCTTGCCCCAGGTGAGCTTCACTCCATCCGACATGGGTGGTGTCCTCCTTTATATTGATGATGAGTCATTTGTGGTATTTGGTTCCGGCCTCGATCTGGTAGGCGCGGTAGATTTGCTCGAGCAGCATTACGCGTGCCAAGTGGTGCGGAAAGGTCATCGGCGACATCGAGAGCCGCAGGTCGGCCTTTTTCTTTAAGTCCTCGTCAAGGCCGAAGCTCGACCCGATGAGAAACGTCAGCTGCGACGCGCCGCGCGCGGCGAGCTGCTGCATTTTCTGCGAAAGCGCTACGCTGCTCATCTCCTGCCCCTCAATGCACATGGCGATGAGCGCGCCGCCCTTGGACAGCCTCTGCTCGACGAGTGCGGCCTCTTTTTTGAGCGCCTGGCGGATCTCCGCCTCGCTCGGCTCGTCGCCGAGGCGCTGCTCGGGCAGCTCCAAAAGCTCTAACTTACAGCAGCGCGAAAGGCGCTTTTCATATTCCTTGACGGCCTGCTCGTAGAAGGCCTCTTTCAGTTTTCCGACGCAAAGGACGGTGATCTTCTGCATACGTGTACCTCGCTGATGGTGTCGCGCGGCGCGGCGGCAAGGCGGACGCTCAGCCCGCTCGATTGCAGGCGCGGCCGACGGTGTATTCGGCAAGCTCGGGGGAGTTGTTCTCGTCGCTCAGGTGCGCGAGCAGAATGTCGCTCGTGCCCGCGCGGACGCATTCGATGGCGAATTCCGCCGCAGCGTCGTTCGACAGGTGCCCGTATTCGCTCAGGATGCGCTGCTTGAGATAATAGGGGTAGCCACCGTTTTTGAGCATCACGACATCGTGATTCGACTCAAGCAGCAGCATGTCCGCGCCGAGGGCGGCATCGTGCGCTTCATCGGTGACAAAGCCCGTATCCGTCAGTACAGCGAGCGAGCCTGCGTCGCTCTCGATGCGGTAGCCGACGCTCTCTTTCGCGTCGTGCGACGTGCGGAACGAGCGGATGTGCAGGTCCTTGATCGTAAACTCTTTGCCCGCGGCAAAGGCACGCAGGCGCGGCTCGGGGTATTGGATGGCCGCCGCGGTGCCGAACGTCGCGTACAGTGGGGCGGGGCATTTTTTGGTGAGCGTCGTCAGTCCGCGGACATGGTCGATGTGCTCGTGCGTGATGAGGATGCCGTCGAGGTCATCAAGCGTAAGGTTCAGTGCTGCGAGCGACTGCGTGATGCGGCGGCAGGAGATACCCGCGTCGATGAGAAGGTGGGTATCGTTGTGACAGACGAGCGCAGCGTTGCCGGCGCTCGAACTGGCGAGGGTGTAAAATTCCATGGGTCGATTCCTTTATATCAATTCACCGAAATCATACCACAGCCGCGCGCAATAGTCAAAAAGAAAAAGCCCCGCGCGGGGGCCTGAGAGGGAGAAGAAAGCGCTGTCAACCGGCGGGGAAAGCGAGTCCCGCCATGAAGCCGTTTTCACCTGTGCAGACGATGTCGCCCGCGGCGAGCACGCCGCCGCAGACGTACAGGTCGGCCTGGCAGGGGAGCGAGGCGTCAGGATAGTTGGTCACAACATAGGTGTAACGCGAGCGTCTGCCCGCAATAGCGTGTGAGGTCAAAGCCCTGCGAGAGCTGGAGGTCGTTGTAGCTTAAATATGGCTCCTCGAGCGTTTCTCCCAGTGTGATGCTGAGCGTTTCGATCGGCTGCGGGGCGACGGCCCAGCCGAGGGAGGAAAGATAGGAGATGCGCTCTTCATTCGTTCCGGCGGCGATGACGGGCGGCGGAGACGAATGCCGGCACGCGCGCAGCGCCAGAAAAGCGAGAGCAGCAGCGCGAAGATGAGCAGAATTTTTACAACGCGGCGTTTGGAGCACTTGGCGGTGATGATGAACATGAAGCGACCACACCCTTTCGATAAAAGCTATTCCACCGAAAGAAAAAAGTATGCTACACTGATACTTCAGAATGCAGAAAGGCGGAAATCACCATGGCACAGCAGAGACTCGACAAGATCATCGCCTCGACCGGGCGCTATTCGCGCCGCGAGGTCAAGACCCTCGTGCGCGAGGGCCGCGTGCTCGTCGACGGGCGCATCGCGGCCAGCGCGGAGGACAAGTGCGACCCCTTGACTGCGCGCATCAGCGTGAACGGCGAAGAGCTTTTTTATCGCGAGCACACGTATGTGATGCTCCACAAGCCTGCGGGCGTGCTCTCGGCCACCGAAGACGGACGCGGGGAGACGGTGCTCGACCTGCTTGCGCCCGAGTATCGCAAGATCGGCCTGTTTCCCGTCGGGCGGCTCGATAAGGACACCGAGGGGCTGCTGCTTCTGACCGACGACGGCGCGCTCGCCCACGACCTGCTCGCGCCGAAAAAGCACGTCGACAAGGTCTACTTTGTCCGTGCCGACGGCGCGCTCGACGACGCTGACTGTAAAGCCTTTGTGCAGGGGCATCACGCTCGGCGACGGTCTTGAATGCCTGCCTGCCAAGCTCGAGATTTGAAAGAACGGCGCGCAGAGCGAAGCGCTCGTTACCATACACGAGGGAAAGTTCCACCAGATCAAACGAATGCTGGCTTCGCGCGGAAAGCCGGTCGTTTACTTAAAGCGGCTGAGCATGGGCTCACTCCACGCTTGACGAGGGGCTTTCAAGGGCGAATACCGCCTGCTCACGGCGCAGGAGATCGAAAATCTGCGGGCAAGTGGGCATTTTGCCCAAGGAAAAGCGGGCGCGGACAAGTAAGTGTTTGTCCTTCCTTTACGGAATGCCTAAAAAAAGAAGAAAAAAATTGTTGAAAAGAGAAAAAGTTCTTGCAATCGTCAAACGGAGAAAGTATATAATAGTCCCATCAAGTTGGCAGAATGCACAAACTCCCTAATAAATCAAGGAGGCACGGAATATGTCCGGTAGGATTTTTTCAGAACATCGTTTTACAGTTTAAGGAAACGACCGATACGGTCATTGGCGTGATCGACTCCGAGGGCACGGTCATCGCCTGCACCGACCTGCCGGAGATCGGCCAGCGCTGGCCGCATCTGGTGCAGCCCATCAACGAGGCCGAGGGCGCCTGCACGGCGCTCGAAGGCAAGACCTTCAAAGCGCTCGAGGGTTGGGGCGGTCAGTTCGACTTTGCCGCTTTTACCCGCGGCGAGGACGCGCTCAGCTCGACCGTCTGCAGCATGGCGACCGTCGCGCTCAACACCGCCAAGAGCTATTACGAGGAAAAGCACGACAAGACGTCGTTCGTCAAGAGCATCCTCTCCGACAATATTCTCCTGAGCGACATTTACGTCCGCGCCAAGGAGCTGCACGTGGAAGCGGAGCTCAACCGCGGCGTGTTTGTGATCCGCCGCACGGACGATAAGGCCGACGCCGTCCCCGTCGAGACGGTGCAGAACATCTTCCCCGACCGGCAGACGAGCTTTGTCCTTTCCATGGGCGAGGACGATGTGGTGCTCGTGCAGCAGCTTGGCGACAATGTGGAGATGAGCGACCTTGAAAAGACCGCCGCGCAGATCGAAGAGACGCTGCGCGTGAACGGTGAGAGCACCGTGGTCGTTGGTATCGGCACGGTGGCGACGCACCTGCGCGACCTCGCGAAGTCCTATAAGGAAGCGCAGATGGCGATCGAGGTCGGCAAGGTCTTCGACACCGAGAAGTACATCATCAGCTATGAAAACCTCGGCATCGGCCGCCTCATTTATCAGCTGCCGACGACACTGTGCGAAATGTTCCTGCAGGAGGTCTTCAAGAAGAACCCCATCGACGCGCTCGACAAGGAGACACTCTTTACGATCAACAAGTTCTTTGAGAACAACCTCGTTCTCTCCGAAACGGCGCGCAAGCTGTTCGTCCACAGAAATACGCTCGTCTACCGTCTCGAGAAGATCAAAAGCTCACGGGCCTCGACCTGCGCGAGTTCGACGACGCCATCACCTTCAAGGTCGCGCTCATGGTCAAAAAGTACCTCGCGTCCCGCGGCATCGAGGCGTAAAGAAAAAATTTGACAAGGGCTGTCTTCGGACAGTCCTTTTTTTTTTTCGCCATTTTGCGGCAAAAAAAGTTGAAAGTTTACATAATTATCTGTTGCCATCGCGGACTTGCCGCGCTATAATAAAGACTGAAAATTTGCGGGATCGAGTCAGAACCTGCCGGAAACTGAGGGAAGAGCATGATACGGCTGAGCGATGTAGTAAAAGAATACGAAACCGGGACGGCGGCGCTCAAGGGCATTTCCTTGCGCATTGAGGACGGAGAGTTCGTCTTTTTGTCGGCCCGAGCGGCAGCGGCAAATCGACCATCATCAAGCTCCTCACGGGCGAGATCGTGCCGACGTCCGGTCAGATCGCCGTCAACGGCTTCAGCCTGACGAACATTTCCGACCGGCAGATCCCGCTGCTGCGCCGGTCCATCGGCGTCATCTTCCAGGACTTCCGCCTGATCGAGAAGAAAAAACGGTCTACGAGAACCTGGGCTTCGCCATGCGCGCCGTCGGTTCTTCGCCGCGCGAGATCAAAAAAAAGCGCATCCCCTATGTGCTTGAGCTCGTCGGACTTGAGGAAAAGACCGACCGTTATCCCAACGAGCTCCGGCGGCGAACAGCAGCGCGTGGCCATTGCGCGTGCGCTCATCAACAACCCCAGCACCATCATCGCCGACGAGCCGACGGGCAACCTGGACCCCGCGCGCTCGCTGGAGATCATGCGCCTGCTCGAGCGCATCAACCAGCTCGGCACGACGATGGTCGTCGTCACGCACGAGAAAGATCTTGTCAATCAGTTCAAAAAACGCGTCGTCACGCTCGAACAGGGCGTCATCACGAGCGATGGCGACGGCGTCGGCTATAATGCGAGGTAAGCTATGCGCAAACACGATTTTTCTTACTTTTTCGGCGAGGGCATGCGCAACATGTTCTCGCACGGATTCATGTCCTTTGCGGCCGTGGGCATCACGGTCGCCTGCCTTGTCGTCATGGGTACATTTTCGCTCGTGGCGTACAATGCGCAGGTGCAGCTCCAGCAGCTCGAGAGCGAGTATGAAATTCTCGCCTTCGTGGACGAGAGCTGCGACGATGCGCAGACCAAGGCCGTGGGCCGCGCCATCGAGCAGCGTGACAATGTGAAAGAATGTGTCTTCATCAGCAAGGAAGAGGCGATGAAGTCCTTTGAGGCGCGTTACGAGGGGGACAACATGTTCCAGAACCTTGACCCCGAGATTTTGCGCGACCGCTATGCTGTCTATGTTGACGATCTGAGCATTTCCGGCAAGACTGCGCAGGATATCTTCGACAATGTCGACGGCGTTGCCAAGGTGCGCGTGGACGAAGACATCGCGGGCGGCTTTATCACGCTGCGAAATGTTGCGAGCGTAGTGTGCATCGCGCTCATTGCGATGTTGCTGCTCGTGTCCGTCTTTATCATCTCCAACACCATCAAGCTCACGACCTTTGACCGGCGCGACGAGATCGCCATTATGAAGATGGTCGGCGCGACGAACGGCTTCATCCGCTGGCCGTTCGTGTACGAGGGCTTTATGATCGGCCTTCTCAGCGCGGTGCTTGGCTTTGGCTTGCAGTGGCTGCTGTATGAATCGGTCGCAAAGAGCCTTTGCGATGTCCGACCGGCTGCAGCTGTCTCACGATCGTCGACTTTACGTTGATCTGGCGGCCCGTGGCTGCGATCTTTGCCGCCGCCGGTATCCTGATCGGTGTGGGTGGCAGCCTGACGGCTATCCGCAAGTTCCTGCACGTGTGAGGGAGGCGGACGATGAGCAGAAAAAAGATCGCACGCATCCTCCTGGTGCTGGCCGTCTTCGCGTCGCTGACGCTGACGGAGCTGACGCCGCTTTCCATGGTGCAGGACGCTTCCGCCGTTACGCAGGCGGATATCGACAAGCTCAAAGACGAGCTCAGCGGCATGAACTCGGAAAAGTCGCAGCTTGAAAAGGAGCTCAAGTCCATCCAGAACGACAAGAGCGCCGCGCTTGCGCAGAAAGAGAATATCGACAAGCAGATCAACTTGCTTCAGTCGGAGATCAAGGGCGTTGAGTCGCTCATCAGCGAGTATGAGTCTCTCATCACGCAGACCGAGCAGGAGATCCGCGAGAACGAAGAAGAAGAGGCGCGCCAGTACAAAAAAGTTCTGCACGCGCGTGCGCGCCATGGAGGAGCGCGGGACGGTGTCGTACTGGTCGGTGCTGTTCGACTCGGCGAGCTTTTCCGACTTGCTGAGCGCCATGGACTTCATCAGCGAGATCATGGACAGCGACCAGAAGGTCATCGACGATCTGCGTGCCCTGCGCGAGCAGATCGAGCAGAAGAAGGCCTCGCTCGAGACCTCCCTTGCCGAGCAGCAGAGCGCCAAGGAGACGCTCGTTGCCAAAAAAAGAGCGAGCTGAACACCCAGCGCGCCGAGGCGGAGAAGGTGCTTGCCGAGCTCAAGGCGAACGAAGCGCAGTACAAGCAGGTCCTTTCGGAAAAGGATGCCGCGATGGAGCGCCAGCAGGCGGAGATCGTGCGCCTTTCCCGTGAGCTTGCCGAAAAGAACGGCAACACCACTGTGACCTATGGCGGCTACATCTGGCCGTGCTCGAGCAAGTATGTCACCTCGCCGCTCGGCGCGCGCTACACGGGCATCGCGGGCGCGTCGACGAATCACGCGGGCATTGACATCGGCCGCGTGGGCTACACGACGCAGGCCGTCGCCGCCAAGGCGGGCACGGTCATCATCTCGGCCTACAACAAGTACCGCGGCAACTATGTGGTCGTCAGCCACGGCAGCGGCAACACGACGACGTATCAGCATTTGTCATCCCGTTCGGTCAGCGTGGGCACGTATGTCGCGCAGGGTCAGGTCGTCGGTTTTGACGCGGTTTTACGCATCGCGCGGCGAGGGAATGCTTGCTGCACTTTCGGCCAAGCGCGCAGCAAAATACCTGCAAAAGCGCCGTGTGAGTTATGCCGTGTTTCCCAAGGATTATCCATATGCGGGAGGTATTTGCGCGCTGTGGTGTCCTGCCGCCGCCCGAAAAGCCGCTGCAGGCATGGCAAAGGCGGCGGAGATCATCCGCCGCGCGATGGCGCGGCTCGGCCTTTGCGCCGGAGCGGGGCACGTATCGCGCTGTGCGCACCCTCGCAGAGTGCGGCGCTCGAAGCGGCGGCGCGCGAGCTCTCTAAAGATGTGCGCTATTTGCACTCTGCGCGCCGAATGGCGAGCGCCTTTGCGCGCACACGCTGCGCTGGGACCGCGGCGCGAAGTCCATACCAGACGGACGAGGACGCCGACGAGCGTCGCTTTCGACGATCGCCGCCGATTTGCCTTGTGCTGCCTGGGGAGCGGTGCGGTTTTGTCGCCTATGGACGGAAAAACCGGCGATGCAGCGATGATCTGAATGAAGATCAGCTCATCTGCGCAAATCAGGCGCGCCGCGCGGTATTCTGGGTAAAAGATGTGAAAATGCCGCCCGATGGAGAAAACGCAAACTTACCTTGACAACACGGGGCAAAATCACTATAATTATTTTCCGCGCGCGCATTTTCCGTCGGCGCGAAAGAAAGGAACGATCTCAATATGGCGAACATGAAAAAAAGGGCCTTGAAAAAAGATGAGCGCGGAGCGCAAGGGGAAGAGCTGCAAAAGGAGCTCACCTACCCAAAACCGTGCGTGAAAAGGAAGTGGCGGATCTCATCAAAGAGGCGCGCGGCTTCGGCGACCTGAGCGAAAACAGCGAATATGATGAAGCGAAAAACGAGCAGGGCAAGCTGTACTCCCGCATCGCTGAGGTCGAGGAGATCCTGCTGCATGTCGTTATCGTCGACGAACGACGCGGGCACGAACGGCATCAGCATCGGCTGCCGTGTGACCGTGCAGGACCTCGAAGTCCGGCCGCGAGATGCCCGAGTACAAGGTCGTCGGTTCGCAGGAGGCAGACCCATGCATCACGCCATCTCCGAGGATTCCCCTTCGGCAAGGGCCTCATGGGCGCAAAAGAGGGCGACGAGGTCAGCGTGGACGCCCCTGTCGGCACCATCGTTACCGCGTTGTCAAGATCGAACGCTAAGCTGTATATATAGAGTAGGAGTAAAAAAAGAAATATCATGGCTGAAGAAAATATCAGACCAACGCTCCCGAGCAGGACCTCAGCGAGATCCTGAAGGTCCGCCGCGAAAGCTCGCAGGCGCTGCGCGCCGAGGGCCGCGATCCCTTCAAGGAGACGCGCTTCGACGACGTGACGCACCACGCTCAGGACATCAAGGACAACTTTGACGCGCTTGAGGGCAGCGAGGTCCGCGTCGCGGGCCGCCTGATGAGCAAACGCGGCATGGGCAAGGTCAGCTTTTGCGATCTGCAGGATAAGTCCGGCCGCATCCAGCTCTACGCCCGCAAGGACGAGATGGATGAGGAGGAGTACAACCGCTTCAAGAAGTACGACATCGGCGATATCGTCGGCGTCGAGGGCGAGGTGTTCCGCACCCAGCGCGGCGAGATGAGCGTGCGCGCCAAGAAGATCACGCTGCTCAGTAAGTCTCTGCGTCCCCTGCCGGAGAAGTACCACGGCCTGACCGATAAGGAAGCGCGCTACCGTCAGCGCTATGTGGACCTGATCATCAACCCCGAGTCCAAGCGCAACTTCGAAATTCGTTCGAAGTTTGTCGCGTATCTGCGCCGCTACCTCGACTCCATCGGCTTTATGGAGGTCGAGACGCCGGTTTTGAGCCCCATCGCGGGCGGGCGCAAACGCGCGCCCCTTCATCACGCACCACAATACCCTCGATATCGACATGTACATGCGCATCGCCACCGAGCTGCGCTTAAAGCGCCTGATCGTCGGCGGCATGGAGCGCGTGTACGAGGTCGGCCGCATCTTCCGCAACGAGGGTATGGACACCAAGCATAACCCCTGAGTTCACCACCTGCGAGCTCTATCAGGCCTACACGAACCTCGACGGCATGATGGACATCCTCGAGGCCATCCTCTCCGGCGCCGCGAAGGGAGATCCTCGGCACCTATCAGATCCAGTGGCTCGGCCAGGACATTGACCTGACCCGTCGTGGAAGCGCGTCACGATGGCTGACGCCGTCAAGGAAGTGACCGGCGCGGACTTTATGGCCATCGAGGGCGACGCTGCGGCTGCTGTCGCGCTTGCCAAGAGCGTCGGCGTCGATATGGACGGCGTGGACAAGACCTGGGGCAACGCCCTGTATGAGACCTTCGACCAGAAGGTCGAGGAGACCCTCGTCCAGCCGACGTTCATCACCATGTACCCCGTCGAGGTCAGCCCGCTTGCCAAGCGCAGTCCGTCTGACCCGTACCTCACCGAGCGCTACGAGATGTTCGTCTGCGGCTGCGAGATGGGCAACGCTTTCACTGGGCTCAACGACCCGATGGATCAGTACGGCGCTCAGCGGGTTCGAGCGCAAGGAAGCGGCCGTACTCATTGACCTCAGCCTCGCGTACAACGACGAGGTTCTCAATCAGCACGCCGAACTTGCCGGCAAATGCCCGGCTCGTTCGAGAAGATCATGCCCTCTTCAATGACGCAGTGGCGCTTCTGGCGCTTCACATCCCAGTGTACGCGCTCAGGGCCCTCATGCACGCCGAGGACAAGCCCCACGCCGTGGCCTGTGCCGTGGTTGAAGTCGAGGCCCGCTTCCCACAGCGGCGTGCGGGCCAGCATGTCAAGGTTTTCGCCCATGCAGCCGTGCAGGAACTTGGCCGCGCCCAGCTGTATGTGTCCGCGCAGGACAAGCGTGTAGATGCGCTTTTCCTCTTCGGTGAGCGCCCCGAGCGCGATGGTGCGGGTGATGTCGGTCGTGCCCTCCTAATACTGCGCGCCCGTGTCGGCGAGACAGAGGCCGCGCGGCTCCATGGGAATGTCGGTCTCCTCGGTCGGCTCGTAGTGGACGATCGCGCCGTGCGCGCCGTAGGCGAGGATGGGGTCGAAGCTCTGCTCAAGATAGTGCTCACCCTCGGCGCGAAGAGATTCGAGCTTTTTCGACGCGCTGAGCTCGGTGATCGGCTCTTTGCCGATCGTGTGCTTGAGCCAGTAGATGAAGCGCGTGACGGCCACGCCGTCCTTGATGTGGGCAAGGCGCTCGTTCTCCTGCTCTGCGGGCGTCTTCACCGCTTTCATCAGCTGAATGGGGCTCGTGCGGTCGAGCACCCCAGCGCTCTCCGGCACGCTTTGCAGAATGCGGTAGTTGGCGCGCTCGCCGTCGAGCAGTACGCGGGTGCCCGTGGGCAGCGCCGCGACGAGGCGGTAGATGTCGTCATAGGGAGCGAGCGTTACGCCGTCAGATTTCAAATGTGCTTCGATCTCTGCGCTCACGGCCTCTCTCTGCACGCAGAGCGTGGCCGTGTCCTGCTCAAGCAGCAGATACGAGAGAAACACGGGCGTGAAGAGCACGTCGTTGCCGCGCAGGTTCAGCAGCCACGCGACCTCGTCGAGAGAGGGGATGACGAACACGCTTGCGCCCATCTCCTTCATCTTGCCGCGCACCATTGCGAGCTTTTTCCCTGCGCGTCAGGCCTGCGTACTGAACGTCCAGCTCCCACACCGGCTCACACGAGCGCGGGGCGGTCCGCCCCACAAGGTCGACAAGGTCCTCGCCGCCCGCAAAGCGGATGTGCTTCTCGCGCGTCTTTTCGCCGATCGAACGAGCGAAGTCGTTGCTGATCGTGCGCGAGTCGAAGCCGATCCAGCCGTTTTCAGGAACGTGGTCGCGCAGGAACGCGGGGATCTCAGGCACGCCGGGCTCGCCCATGCGCATGAGCTCAATGCCGGAGCCGTCTAACTGCTGCGAGGCCTGCAAAAAGTAGCGGCCGTCCGTCCACAGCGCGGCGACTCAGGCAGCACGACGAGCGTGCCGGCGGAGCCGGTGAAGCCGGAGAGAAATTCGCGCGCCTTGAAGTGCGCGCCGACATATTCCGAGGTGTGGAAGTCGTCGGTCACGACGACGTAGGCATCGATATGGCGCTTGGCCATCTCCGCACGCAAAAGTGCGAGCTTTTCGACAGGATTCATCACAAAATCACTCCAATTCTTTGTTACGATAACGATTGCCTCATTCGGCAAAGCTCTCCGTCAGCGTGACGAGCACGTTCGTCATGGCCTCAAGGCTGTCCGCGGGGATCCACTCGCGCACGCCGTGGTAATTGTGGCCGCCGGTGGAGAGGTTGGGGCAGGGCAGCCCGTCCCAGGACAGGCGCGCGCCGTCCGTGCCGCCACGGATGGTACGCACTGCGGCTCGACGCCGTTGGCGCGGAAGGCGTTTTTCCGCGCGCTCGATGAGGTGGAAGTGGGGGAGGATCTTTTCCTTCATGTTGTAGTAGCTGTCATTGATCTGGGCCTCGGCCGTGCCGTCGCCGTAAATTTCGTTGAGGCGCGCGGCGCAGTCGGCGAAGAGAGCCTTTTTTTCTCCTCAAAGCGCTCGCGGTCGTGGTCGCGGATGATGTAGCGGAGGGTAGCCTCGGTAACGCTGCCGCTCATCTCGGTCAGGTGGAAAAAGCCCTCGTAGCCGTCGGTTTTCTCCGGCACTTCGTCCTCAGGCAGCATCGCGTGGAAGGCCATCGCTGCGGTCGCGGCGTTGATCATGACATTTTGGCGCTGCCGGGGTGGACGCCGATGCCGTGCACCGTCAGAACGGCGGACGCGGCGTTGAAGTTTTCAAATTCGATCTCACCGAGCGGGCCGCCGTCCACGGTGTAGCCGTAGTCACAGCCGAGCTCCTGCACGTCGAGCCCGTCCACGCCGTTGCCGATCTCCTCGTCCGTCGTGAAGATGACGCGCACTTCGCCGTGTTTGACGTTTTTTCTCAATCATCGTCTCGACCGCGGCCATGATCTCCGCGACGCCCGCCTTGTCGTCCGCGCCGAGGAGCGTCGTGCCGTCGGTGACGATGAGCTCTTCGCCCACATGGCTTTCAAGGCCGGGGCAGAGCGCCTCGGTGAGGGAGACAGTGTCGTTGAGCTTCAGCTCGCCGCCCTCGTAGCGCACGAGGCGGGGCTTGACGTTTTCGCCCGAAGCGTCGGGAGCGGTGTCCATGTGCGCGATGAGCGCGATGACGGGCGCGTCCACGCCCTCGCTCGCGGGGAGCGTTGCGAGCACATTGCCGCAGTCGTCCATGTGGACGTCCTCGAGCTTCAGCGCTTCAAGCTCCTGCATCAGCGCGCGGCCGAGGTCCTTCTGCCGCTCCGTAGAGGGCGAGGTGCCGGTGAATTCATCCGAGGTGGTGTAATAGGTCACATAGCGCAGAAAACGCGATTTGGCAGATTCCATTTTGGGGTACCTCCTTGCAGTCATGCTGCGTGATATTTCACGCTTAGTGTACCACAAAAGGGGGCGAACTGTAAAGCGGCGGAGCACCGATCCGCGCAAAAGTGAAACGGTGCAAAAGATTCTTTTGCTTGACAAAGGGCGGCAGTTGATAATATAGTGTGATACATATTAAATAAGAAACTGGGAGGGAAGAGGAAAAATGAACGTGGAAACCATCACGAGCCGGCAGAATCCGCTGATGACGCACCTGCGCAAGCTCGCTTCCTCCCGGTCTTACCGCAAAAAGAGCGGCGAATATCTCTGCGACGGGACAAAGCTCTTGGACGAAGCGCTCAAGTGGGGCGCGCCGGTCCAAACGGCGGTGTTCTCTGACGGTGTGGACATTCCAGCGCTTCCCGATACCGTGCGCGCCGTGCGCGTGAGCGGAGACCTGATGCGCTCGGTGAGCCCCGATGGAGACGCCGCAGGGCGCACTGTTTACGGTCGCGCTTCCCGAGACGAAGCTGCCCGAAACGCTTGCGGGTAAGCACTATCTCGTGCTGGACGGCGTGCAGGACCCCGGAAACGTGGGGACCATCCTGCGCACGGCGGACGCGTTTGAGTGCGACGGCGTGTTCTTAGTCAACGCCTGCGCCGACCTCTTCAATCCCAAGACGGCGCGCGCCACGATGGGCGCGATCTTCCGCCGCGAGGCGTACAGCGTCACGCCGGAGGAGCTTTTCGCGCTGCTCAGTAAAAGCGGCGTCCCGCTCTACGGCACGGCGCTGCGCGAGGACACCGTGCCGCTGTCTGACGCGAACCTGTCCAAAGCCGCTGTCGCCATCGGCAGCGAGGGGCGCGGACTGTCGCAGCAAATGCTGGATGAGTGCGCCAAAACGCTCAAAATTCCCATGAGCCCGCGCTGCGAATCGCTCAACGCGGCCATCGCGGCGACGGTCGTTCTCTGGGAGATGTATCGCTGAAACAAACAAGGAGGTGCTCTTCATGGCGGGACTCAAATACTGGGTGTGGCTCTCGGAAGTCAAGGGACTGACGAACCGCTCAAAACTTTTGCTGCTCGACCATTTTGGCTCGCCGGAGAACATCTACTATGCCGACGAGGACGAGTACCGCCTCGTCGAGGGCATCGAGCCGCGGCAGATCGCACTGCTCGCGGAAAAATCGTTGGAAAACGCCGACCGTATCCTCGGCGCGTGTTCGCGGCTGGGGCTGCGGCTTCTCATGATGCAGGACGCGGACTATCCGATGCGCCTGCGCAATATCTTTGAGCCGCCGTGCCTGCTTTATGTCAAAGGCCGGCTCCCCGTTATCGACGAGGAGGTCGCTGTCGCCATGGTCGGCACGCGCGCAAGGCCTCGCCCTATGGCGTCGAAGCGGCGGAGAAGATCGCCTACGGCCTGTGCAAGCAGGGCGCGGTCGTGATCTCCGGCGCGGCGGCGGGCGTGGACAGCGCATCTCACCGCGGCGCGCTGCGCGCGGGCGGAAAGACCATCGCCGTGCTCGGCAACGGGCTCGACGTCGTCTATCCCGCGGAGAATGAATGGCTGTACCGCGATATCGCGGCCTCGGGCGCGCTCATCAGCGAGTATCCGCCCGGGACGGCGGCCGAGGCGTGGCATTTTCCCGTGCGAAACCGCATCATCAGCGGCCTGAGCCTCGCCACCATCGTGGTCGAAGCGCCGGAAAAGAGCGGCGCGCTCATCACGGCGAATACCGCGCTTGAGCAGGGACGCGATGTTTTCGCCGTTCCCGGTCCGATCGACGCGCCATTAAGCCGCGGCTGCAACCGTTTGATCGCGGACGGCGCGGCGGGCCTCATCACCGACAGCTGGGATGTGCTGCGCGAGTACGAGGCCATCTATCCGCATAAAATACTCGGCGAGCGCGTGGAGCTTCCGCGTACGCCCGGCTATCAGGCGCGCGAGCAAGCGCGCGCGCAAGCAGGCCGCGGCGGAGGAAATACTGTCGCTGCCGACACTGAATTTGAAAAACCAACGACGCGGGGCTGACCGACGATCAGATCGCCATTCTGCGTACGCTCAAAGACGGCGCGCTGCAGGTGGACGATCTGATCGAAAAGACGCAGATCCCCACGCGCCGTGTTCTTTCCGCGCTGACGATGATGGAGCTTGAGGGCTACGTCGAGCAGGGCAGCGGCAAGCATTTTTCTTTTGACCGTCACACTACTGGAGGAATAACATTCATGGCAAAAAAGCATCTGGTGATCGTCGAGTCTCCGGCAAAGGCGAAAACCATCGGAAAATATCTGGGCAGGGAGTACGAGGTCAAGGCCAGTATGGGCCATCTGCGCGACCTTCCCAAAAGCAAGCTGGGCGTCGATATCGAGCACGACTTCGAGCCCGTCTATCAGCCCATCCGCGGAAAAGAGGAGCTCATCAGCGAGCTCAAAAAGGCCGCCAAGAGCAGCGACACCGTGTATCTTGCAACGGACCCGGACCGCGAGGGCGAAGCCATCTCGTGGCACTTAAAAGCGCTTTTGAATCTGGACGATGAAAAGGCCAAGCGCGTGACTTTCAACGAGATCACGAAAAAGGTCGTCTCCGAGAGCATCAAGGAGCCGCGCGCCATCGACCAGGACCTGGTCGACGCGCAGCAGGCGCGCCGCGTGCTCGACCGCATCGTGGGCTATCAGCTGAGCCCGCTTCTGTGGAAGAAGGTCCGCCGCGGCCTCTCCGCGGGCCGCGTGCAGTCCGTCGCTGTGCGCATGGTCGACGACCGCGAAAAGGGAAATTCAGGCCTTCGAGGCGCAGGAATACTGGACACTTGACGCCGATCTGACCGACGAGGCGACGCACAAGACCTTTGAGGCGCACTATTACGGCAAGGACGGTAAAAAAGGTCGAGCCGGCCTCCGGCGAGCAGGTGGACGGCATCATTGCCGACATCGGCGACAAGTCCTTTACTGTGACGAACATCAAGCGCACGGACAAGCAGCGCTCCCCGTCGCTGCCGTTCACCACTTCCACCTTACAGCAGGAGGCCTCGCGCAAGCTCAACATGACGCCGCGCCGCACCATGGCCATCGCCCAGCAGCTCTATGAGGGCGTGGACATCACGGGCGAGGGCACGGTGGGTCTCATCACCTACATGCGTACCGACTCGCTGCGCATCTCCGAAGAGGCCATCGCCGCAGCGAAGACGTTTATTTTAGGACGCTACGGGCAGAGCTACTATCCCAAGACCGCCCGCCACTACAAGGCCAAGGCCGGCGCGCAGGACGCGCACGAGGCCATCCGCCCCTCGAACGTCAACCTGACGCCCGAGCAGATCAAGGGCGATTTGACGGGCGAGCAATATCGTCTGTACCGCCTGATCTGGAGCCGCTTTTTGGCCTCCCAGATGGCGAACGCCGTGTATGACAGCGTGAGCGCGCAGATCATGGCGGGCGGACACGAGTTCCACGCGAGCGCCAGCAACTTGAAATTCTCCGGCTACACCGCCGTTTACGAGGAATCCCGCGACGACGACAGCAAGGAGGAAAAGGAGGGCACGCTGCCGCCGCTTGTCGAGGGGCAGGGCTTGACGCTCGAGGCATATACGCCGCTCCAGCACTTCACTCAGCCGCCCGCGCGCTACACGGACGCGACGCTCATCCGCGCGATGGAGCAGAACGGCATCGGCCGCCCGTCGACCTACGCGCCGACGGTCTCGACGATCTTAGACCGCGAATACGTCATCAAGGACGGAAAATACCTGCGTCCCACGCCGCTCGGCGAGGTGGTGACGGGCCTGATGGAAGAGCGCTTCCCCGACATCGTGGACATGAAGTTCACCGCCCGCATGGAGGAAAAGCTCGATACCGTCGAAGAGGGCAAGACCGCGTGGAAGGACGTCATCCGCGACTTTTACGGCGGCTTTGAGCGCGACCTTGAAAACGCCGAGAAGGCGCTTGAGGGCGTGAGACTCAAGGTCCCCGATGAGGTCAGCGAGGAGAAGTGCGACGTCTGCGGCCGCAACATGGTCATCAAGAGCGGGCGCTTTGGCCGCTTCCTTGCCTGCCCGGGCTACCCTGAGTGCACATTCACCAAGCCCCTTGTCATCGCAATGGATGGCCGCTGTCCCAAGTGCGGCGGGCGCATGATGAAGTTCGCACCGGCGTGAGCAAGAAGACGAACAAGCAGTACACGTACTACGCCTGCGAATTCTCCACCAGCAGCGATC
>VOFC01000921.1_pt1 | contig 30869 bp, 23 predicted proteins | sample 5384161 | NCBI WGS metagenome assembly VOFC01 (sample SAMN12384722, study PRJNA508395) | human gut metagenome | isolation source: healthy gut B | host: Homo sapiens
ATTCCAACGGGGCATCGCTTCTATTGATAGTTACCCTCGCATTCTGTGAGTGACTATTTTCGGCCATCAGGCTGAACAGGCAGAAGAACAATAAGAATATTGATATTCGCATAATTCTAAATAATTGTTTTAAATCCGGATTTTCAAGATAATAAAGATCCGGCAAAGGAATGTTTTTCATATCTTTGCAAATGGTTATTAATACGATTTATTAAAAATAATTGTGTTAGTCGGGTCGGTGGGTGGTGCAAACACCCATCGGCTCTTTAGTTGTTTTTCATTAGGATTGCTTCATAGGCTGATTTTCCATTTTAGAAGGTTAATACATTTCTTACTTTATATGAATGACGTCATTATCCCGATTTCTTTGATAAGTAAAGGCTACATCGTTTTGCAGAACACGCAGCGCATAGTCCAATCCATCAGAAATCCTGAATTTTCCAGTTAATGCAACCTTTGCTATTTCCTTTTTATCCATCTGTATGCTCAGATCATAATATTTCTCCAAATCTTTTATAATATCAGCAAAAGGTTTATTTCTAAAACAATATAACCCCTCTTTCCAACGATATACATTATAATCATCAATTTTACTCACCACCAATCGGCCGTCTATCAAAGTCGTTTTCTGATTGGGTGCCAAGATGACGGAATTTTTGTCATCGTGAGGTAATTTTACCTTTACTTTGCCCTCCATCAAAGACGTTTCGAATATTTTTCGTGCTGAATAAGCTTCCACATTAAATTTTGTTCCCAATACTTCTACATCCAATGTACTTGTATGTACCACAAACGGACTCTTTTCATTATGAACCACCTCAAAGTAAGCCTCTCCATCTAATATCACCTCCCGTTTGCCTGTCATAAAAGAAACAGGATATTGCATTTTAGTTCCGGCATTCAGCCAAACGTTTGAACCATCAGGCAAATCGAGGTTCACACGCTGACCGGCCGGCACGGTAATGGTCTGCATCGCTAAATACATATCTTCATTATCTTTACCTATTGAAAATAATACAGCCGTCACACTCACCGTTATCACTATTACAGAAGCTATTTTCAGGAATTCCCTAATAAAATAGTTCCTCCTGTTCCTCATTCTCTGTATATCAGTCCGTCGGGAATGACCTGCAAGAATCATGGCATTAAACAGTTTGCGTTCCCTACGCAACAGCCCGGCATTCTCCTCAGAAGCATCAGCCCATTCTTTAACCACTTTCATATCTTCTAAAGAAGCATGACCTTCAAAAAAACGGTATAACAAATCCTTATCCATAAATACTTTTGTTTTACGTATTTATAGTAATAGCGGATGGGAAAGAACATTCCCTAGTGAAAAACTGTTTTTTTTAATGCAAATAGAAAAAAAGTAAGGATACCGGCAGATAATCCTTCAATGCAAGACGTAACGTCCTGGTAGCTTTCGATATATGAAATTCCACTCCCTTAGTTGTAATATCCAATAGTTCTGCTATTTCTTTATGGGATTTATTTTCATTACGACTCATCACAAAGATTTTCCGAGTCTGTTCGGGCAAAGCATCCAGTATCCTATCAACAATCTCCTGTATTTCCTTTGTAAAAACCTCATAGGGCTCGAAATCTTCCAAAGTCATGATTCTGCCCGACAATTCCCATGCATAGATTCGAGCTATTTCGTCAGAAGCATCCTGATAGACTTGTTGATGGCGCAAATAGTCAATACACTTATGCTTTATCGTGGTCAAGACATAAGCCGGAATATTAGTATCAGCAGACAAACGATCTTTGTTCTCCCAATAGTACATCATTGATTCCACAACAAAATCTTCGGCAACAGCTTCATCATGCACATAGGTACAGGCAAAGTGGACAAAACGTTGCTGGTAGTCTATAAAGAATTTATTAAATGCATTCAAATCAATGCTCATTGCCTATCAAACCGTATTAAATAAAAGGAGAATAATGGTACAAATATACACTTTTACTTTTAAAAGCAAATGAAAGCTGCCTCAAATTTTATGCCTCCAACAACGATAGTAATCCACCAAACAAAGAAAATATTCCTCCAAAGTTTCCCCGCCTTAAATAAAAGCAGTAACTTTATCCAATAATATACTAACATTAGGAAATAATGAACAACCCAGAACTACAGCGTGCCTGGCAAATAATAGAGAATACTGGCACCCATCTCTTCCTCACCGGAAAAGCAGGAACCGGAAAAACAACCTTCCTACGCAATCTGAAGAAAGAATCTCCCAAACGCACAGTCATAGTCGCCCCCACCGGAATAGCTGCCATCAATGCGGGAGGCGTTACCATCCACTCCTTTTTCCAACTGCCATTTGCACCTTTCATCCCCGATACCACGTTCAATACCGAACAAAAACATTTCCGGTTCAGCAAAGAAAAAATTAACATCATCCGAAGCATGGATCTGCTGATCATTGATGAAATAAGTATGGTGAGGGCAGATCTGCTAGATGCCATCGACTCTGTACTCCGCCGGTACCGGGACCGGTATAAACCTTTTGGAGGCGTACAACTGCTAATGATAGGCGACCTGCAACAACTTGCCCCCGTAGTGAAAGAAACGGAATGGAATATGCTGAGTCACTATTATGATACCTCCTATTTCTTCGGAAGCCGCGCCTTGAAAGAAACCACCTACGCCACCATCGAACTGAAACAAGTCTACCGCCAGAACGACCCCTATTTCCTTTCCTTGCTGAACAAAGTCCGGGAGAATAAAGCCGACGAACAGACACTCGCAGAATTGAACCAAAGATATATTCCCAATTTCCATCCTGTCAAAGAAAAAGGATATATCCAACTCACCACTCACAATTACCAAGCACAACAGATTAATGATCACGAGCTTTCACTCATCAAAGAACCGGTTTTCAGTTACAAGGCAGAAGTCACCGGAATTTTTCCTGAATATTCTTATCCTACAGATGAAACATTGATGCTGAAAAAAAGGAGCGCAAATCATGTTCGTCAAAAATGACCCTTCCCCGGAAAAAAACGTTATTACAATGGTATGATTGGCGAAATCACTTCTATAGATGAGGATGGATTTACCGTCCACACCAAAGAAAAGAATGAAAAAATCATTGTCCAACCCGAGGAATGGACAAACAGCAAATATGTGCTAAATGAAGAAACAAAGGAAATAACCGAAGAACAAGAAGGAGTCTTCAAGCAATACCCTGTAAAACTGGCATGGGGCATCACTATTCATAAAAGCCAAGGACTGACTTTTGAACACGCCATTATTGACGCCCGCTCCGCTTTCGCCCACGGACAGGCATACGTTGCCCTGAGCCGATGCAAAACATTGGAAGGGATGGTTCTCAGTTCCCCACTTTCCGTCAACGCCATTATCAACGATACAATAATCGATGATTATAATCAGTATATAGAAACACATACCCCCAATGAAGAATTACTCCATGCCATGCAACAAACTTATTTTCTCAATCTCGTTAGCGAGCTATTCGATTTCTCACCGATAGCCCGTTCATTCAATGAGCAAGCCCGACTGATTGACGAACATTTCTACAAGCTCTTCCCTCAGTTACTGGCAGAATATAAAAAGCAGATACAAATATTTACTACTGAGATAGTGGATGTATCCTATCGTTTCCACAAACAATATGAACGTCTGGTAACACAATCTACTGATTATAATACGAATAACAACCTGCAAATACGCATCATAAAAGGAGCCGCCTATTTTGAACAAAAACTACGCCCTTTCCATAAACTGGCTGAAGCGACCAATCTTCCCACGGACAATAAAGAACTAAGAAAGAAAACGAACAACACCTTGGAAGAGTTCTTAAACACTTTGACACAGAAACTTTCCTTGCTACAATATGTAGAAGATAATGGTTTTCACGCCAGCGACTATCTACGTAAAAAAGCATATATCCTTTTAAGCGGAACCGATAATGAAAACTCCTCAGGTACAACGGCACACGACAGAAAAGAGCGCACCCCCAGAGAACGCGTATCCAGAGAACGGAAGAGAATTGAAGTTCCCAACGACATACTCCATCCAGAACTTTATCGGAAAATCACCGAATGGCGTGGAACTAAAGCAAAAGAAACCGGTATGCCGGCCTATGTCATTATCCAGCAAAAAGCTCTGTTGGGAATGGTCAATCTATTGCCTAATGATGCAGAATCATTGGAAGCTGTCCCTTATTTCGGACGTAAGGGGGTAGAGAATTATGGTTTGGAACTTCTGGGAATTATCCGGAATTATATGAAAGAACAAAATCTGTAACGCCCTGAAATAAGAACCGTATTTGTTCCCCGGGAAAAAAAAAAAATAAAGAAGACACCAAAAAGGTCAGTTTCAGATTATTTAAAGAAGGGATGAAGGTAAAGGAAATCGCTGAATTCCGGGAATTGACTACCGGTACCATCAGCAACCACCTTTTACACTATGTCCAGACTGGAGATATCAAACTACAAGAATTAGTCGACCAAGAAAAAATAAATTATATTACAGCTCATCTCCAGAAACTCCCCTCTCTGCCACAAGGAGTGAAGGAAATAAAAGAAAAGTTAGGCGAATATGCTTCTTACGATGAAATACGTTTTGTCTTTGAAGTATATAAAAAACATATACCGACATAAATTTCACTCATATTGAAGTTGCAAAAAGTAAGTGCACTTCATGAAACAAGTAAGTATACTTAAAATGACGAAGTAAGTACACTTACTTGTTTTGCTACATGAAAGTGACTATCCGGATGAGAAAGATGATAAGGAGATTTGTGAATAGATGAAATTATTGTGAATGGCTACTTAACAAGAAAAAGGAGGGGAAAGGAAGAGCCTTTCATAAACCGATTAGGAAAAATGATCCTTGAAACTGATATTTAACATCTTTATCCCACTGAATCATGTTATTTGTTTTTTTGAGCAATATGCGATATTCCATTTATAAAGAACGTACAAAATAACATGCATTCTCTCTTAAAATCGCCACCATGAGTGTTTCATAGCCTGCAATTTATTAAGAATAACAAAAAAAAATAAAAGAAAAGATAGCGTTATATTCTTATAAAATAATACATTTGCAGCGACCGAAATAGAAAGGGAATAAAATCCCTAAACCAAACTATTTACTAATTTAACCTTATTAATCTATGCAATTCTACCAGAAAAGAAGGGAAAATTGTGTAAAGACACACGTAATTTTGAAAAAAGCCTCTTTTTATGCGTGTCTTACACTATTTGCCGGAATGGCTTTCCCAATGCCTTTGTGGGCTTCGCAGTCAACTGCCATCGTGCAACAGCATGTCAAACAAATTACGGGTATCGTAAATGATACAAGCGGAGCTCCTGTAATCGGTGCCAATGTAGTAGAAGTGGGAAGCACCAACGGTACTATTACAGATGTGGATGGCAAATTCACATTAAATGTATCCGTAGGGGCTAAACTGAAAGTTTCGTATATCGGTTACAACGACCAACAAATTACCGTAGGCAACAGCAACAGTTACACCATTATCTTGAAAGAAGATACAGAATCTTTAGATGAAGTGGTAGTAGTAGGATACGGTACTCAAAAAAAAAAGTAAATCTGACAGGTTCTGTGGCAACCATCTCATCCGATAAACTAGTCAACCGCACTAGTGCCAATGTCACCAACATGCTGGCAGGACAAATGCCGGGTGTCACCATTATCCAAAATACCGGTCAGCCAGGAGCTGATGCCGGAGTACTGCGTGTACGTGGTCTAGGAACTATGGGAGATGCCAGTGCCATGGTTGTGGTGGATGGTGTAGAATCTACCATGAGCAGCGTGGACCCCAACGATATTGAAAACATCTCTATATTAAAAGATGCAGCCGCCTCAGCCATTTATGGAGTACGTGCTGCCAATGGCGTTATCCTTATCACAACCAAAAAGGGAACCAAAGGACGTACCATTGTATCATACGATGGATATGCAGGCTGGCAAAGTGCCTCACGTATGCCCAAATTTTTGGATTCTTACAATTATGCAGTGCTGATGAATGAAGCTTACACCAATGACGGTTTGAAAGGTCCGTATGACGAAACAGCCCTACAAAAGTTCAAAGACGGAAGTGATCCCGACTTTTATCCCAATTCCGACTGGCTGGGTACGCTATTAAGTGAAAACGGCCTGTTCAACAACCACCACTTGAGTATCAAAGGCGGTGGAGACAAAGTAACTTACTCGCTGGCATTCAACTATCATGATAAAGACGGATTGATAGTCAATACCAACTACAACAAGTTCAATGTACGTGCCAACATTGACGCTCAGATAAACAGTCGTCTGAAACTGACTACAAATATGGCGGTATACCGCAGTAATATGACTGCTCCGGCGGCAGGTATCAGCAACCTGATGCACTATGCTTTCCGTGAGACTCCGGTTACTCCCATCCAATTGAGCAACGGCAACTATGCTTTATTCAAAAAACGAGCACAACTCCGTAGCCTATGCACGTGAAGGAGGAACCTACAAAGAGATAAACAGCAATTTCCAAGGTAACGTAGGAATGGAACTGGACATCATAGACGGACTGAAACTGAGAGGAGTCGCCGCCTCGACTTTCAACCTGACCGACAATCCCACCCACGTCAATACTATGACATTCTATCAGGCAGGTTCAGACACACCGGTAAAGAAAACCACTAACTCCATCACAGAATATGACATCAAAAGTATGGAACTGAACCTGCAAGCTTATCTGGACTATAACAAAACCTTCGGCAAACACACAATAGGAGCCTTATTAGGTTACTCACAAATTTATAAACAGACACGCTATCTGCAAGCTTACCGTAAGAACCTGCCCAACTCCAACTCACTGGACCAGATCAACGCCGGTGAAGTGACAGGACAGACAACATACGGTACAGAAATAGAATACGCCCTCCGCTCAGCTTTCGGACGCGTGAATTATTCATACGATGACCGCTATCTGCTAGAAGCCAACCTGCGTTATGACGGCACTTCACGCTTCCCCAAGAACAACCGCTTCGGCGCATTCCCCTCTTTCTCCATCGGATGGAGAATATCGGAAGAAGAGTTCTTCAAAGCCGATTGGGTGGATAATTTGAAACTACGTGCATCATGGGGATTGCTAGGTAATCAGGAAACCGTAAACTCGGACAACAGTTCTAACTATTATCCGTATCAGAACACCTATCTGTTCGGTTATGACTACAGTTTCGGAAACACTTTGACTCCAGGTATCTCCATTTCCAACCCGATGGCTAACCAAGATATTACGTGGGAGAAAACCGATCAATGGAACGTAGGTGTGGACGCCGCTTTTTGGGGCAATAAACTGACATTGGGCGCAGACTGGTTCCGCAAGGAAACACGGGACATATTACTGCAACTTCCAGTTCCCAACATGATGGGAGTCAGCGCTCCGATGCAAAATGCCGGCGTAGTGCGTAATACCGGTATCGAACTGCAACTGGGACATAACAACCGTATCAATGATTGGAGCTATTCTATCGGAGCCAATTTCAGCTATGTAACTACCAAAATCATGGATTTGAAAGGCGGTGACACACCGGGACAATCCGTAGGCGACCCACTGTGGGCATATTACGGCTACGTATGCGACGGCATCTTCCAAAACGAAGAAGAGATCAAGAATCATCCTACACAGAGCATGGGTACTCCGGTTCCGGGTGACTTAAAATACCGTGACCTGAACGGAGACAAAGTAGTAGACAGCAAAGACCGGCAAGTATTGGGTTCCTACTTCCCGAAAATCAACTTCGGTCTGAATCTTTCAGTTCAATATAAAGACTTCGACCTAAGTGCACTGCTGCAAGGTGCAGCTGATGTAAAGAGTGCTCCTGTAGCTGAAATCAGATATGCCTTCTACAATGGCGGTAAAGTAACGGAACAGCATCTGGACCGTTGGACTCCGGAAAACCCGAATGCCACTTATCCCCGATTATCCATGAGTGACTCCAAAAACCGCGTGACTTCCAGTTTCTGGATGCAGGATGCCTCTTATGCCAAGCTGAGAAACCTGCAAGTAGGTTACAGCCTGCCCAAACAGCTGATATCCAAATACGGAATCAGCCGTTTGAGAGTGTATTGCAGTATCGACAATCTCTTTATGATTTCCGGCTTCGACGGTGTAGACCCCGAAGCCATCAGCGGCAACTATTATCCATTGACCCGAAATTATTCCTTCGGTCTGAATGTAACATTCTAAACACTGACAACTATGAGACTAAAATATAACTTTATAGGATTAATATTGGCATGCGGCCTTGGTCTGAGCTCTTGCAATGACAGTTTTCTGGACAGAAATCCTAAAGACCAATTATCCGATGCATCTTTCTGGAAAAACGCAGAAGATGCCCAGAAATTTGCAACCGGAATTTATCTGTATCTGATAGAACCGGAAAACCATACTATCATGACAGACTGCTACACCGACAATGCTATTCCGGTACATGTCACAGCCGAACAGGGGCAGTTGTCTGCTGGTACGGCTACTTCCAGCAATCCACATTTCCTACAATTATGGAAAAATGCCTATCAATGCATCCGCAGATGCCTGGTATTTTACGAGCATATAGGCGATGTGCCGATGGATGAAAAAGAAAAAGCGCAACTGACAGCCGAAGTACAGTTTCTCGAAGCTTTCTCATACGCTAACATATTAAAATATATGGGTGGCGCCTCCCTGCTGGATCATCCGTTGGAACTGAACGAGAAACTTCCTTCACGCAGTTCTGAAGAGGAGACTTATAATCATATAGTAGGATTATTGGATAAAGCAGCAGCCAGCTTGCCCGATATCCGCAGCAACAGTGACCACGGAAAACCGAGTGCCGGAGCCTGCTACGCACTGAAAGCCAGAGTTGCTTTCTACGCACACAAATATGATGTGGCGGAAGCCGCCGCACGCAAAGTAATGGGCATGAATGTGTATGGACTGTATGATAACTATGGTGACTTGTTCCAACCTGTAGCAGAGTTATGTAACGAAATCATCTTTGATCGCGAATATCTGGAAAACCCGAAAAACTCTAATGAAGGCAGTTATATAGGACAGTTCTTCGCTCCCGTCATGATGGGAGGATGGGAAGCTTTATCACCTACTCAAGACTTGATAGACTCCTATCCATGCAAAGATGGCAAATCAATCAAAGAGTCTCCTTTCTATAATCCGGAAGACCCGTTTGCCGACCGTGACCCCCGTCTAGGCTTCTCTGTACTGTGGAACGGGTCACAAATAGCAGGAAAGACTTTCAACCTGAACAATATGGGAGATGGCAGCCATACCCGTACAGGATATAGCATGAAAAAGTATATCAATCCGGACAATGACGGTATCAATAATTATGACTGGACCAACTTTATCTATATCCGCTATGCAGAAGTGCTGCTGACCTTCGCCGAGGCTCGTAACGAAAATCTGTCTGCTCCGGATACGGAAGTATATGATGCGGTCAATCAAATCCGTCAGCGTCCCAGCGTAAATCTTCCTCCTCTGCCTTCCGGCTTGTCCAAAGATCAAATGCGCGAAGCTATCCGTTTGGAACGTCGTTTGGAATTTGCTTTCGAGGGAATGCACCTGTTTGATACCCGTAGCTATAAAACAACTGAAAAGGATGTTACTAAACCAGTATACGGGGTAAATGCAAAAGGAGAAAGCATTTTTATTGAAACCCGCAAGTTCAATGCCAACCGTGACTATCTGTGGGCTATCCCCTTGGAAGAGGTAGACCTGGCTCAGGGGTGCACTGAAACAGAATCCGGGTTGGGATTAACCCGGTCATTTATTTGGAGGGACAGACTCATAAAGCTGTCCTTCCAACTCTTTCTACACATCTCTTTTCATTGAAAGCAAAAGTAATTACCTTTCCTCTCGAAAAAAGATAAAGCACTTTCAAGGAGTATATGGTTTTCCCACCACCAATTTATCTCCGGAAAAATCGACTTCAAACAAGCGAGGAGTACGAATATAACGTCCGTTTACATCCTTATGACTATGTACAGACATCAACCATTTACCGTCCAAGGCCTGAAACAACATCCCATGACCGAAATTGGGAGGAGTAATCGGGTCTTTCTCCTGTATCCATGGTCCATCCAAGGTTCCGCTTTCAGAATAAGCCACTCCCTGAGTGTACACATTATAAATCCAACTAGTCCAAATCATACCGAGTCTACCTGTTCCTGTACGGAACAGATACGGACCGTCAGTGACTTTATTCGGTTTGTCCTTGCCATCCGCATCTTTTTCACGGCTCCACGGCGATTCGCTGGCACGGAACAGCAATTTCCCTTCGCCTATGGTTCCACTTAAGTCAGGCTTCAGTTCTATTTTCTCTATCGTACCATCCAAGGCTTGCAACCATTCATAACAATATACCATATAAGGCTTTCCGTCCTTATCCACCCAGAAAGTCCCATCCAAGGTTGGTTTATCAGCAGGCAGGTAAGTGGAATCCTTCATCGGAACGTAAGGTCCGTCCGGGTTATCGCTCACCAAAACATGACTGGCACGGCGCTCTATTACATTCCCTTGTACCGTATCAATCTTCACCTCCTGATTGGTGAAAGTGGCAAAATAATAATACTTGCCCTTATACGGATGTAACTCGGCAGCCCAAATCATTGGTTTCGGTCCCATCCACGAACCGGAATCAGTCTTTGCCACATGGAACGGTCCTTCCCAAAGTTTCAAATCCTTGCTTTTCCAAAGCATACCGCCGGTTCCGGTCATATAATACATAGCCGTCTTCCTGTCTGCCAAAATGCAAGGGTCACTCAGTACAATAGAATCCAAAGGCACTTCCTTCCGTCTTTCCTGCTGAAATCCTTGGCAAGCAGACACCAGCCACGAAAGAGAAAAGCCTAACAACAAAAACAATCCAATCTTTTTCATGCATATTCTATTTTAAGTTTCACAAATTCGACATTACAAATATACGAACCTAGAAAGGTAATGAAAACAGAAAGGCACATTTCCTCACGAAATATGCCTTCAATTCTAACTTAACCTAACCTAAAATTCTATTATCACATCACAGTATGTTAACCTTCTTCCTAAAAACCTATCTTTAATACCTATTATCTCTTTTTACCGATAGCAAAGATAAAAAATCTGATTGACAACCATAGGGGTAAAATCGAGCAAGATGGATGCAATAATCAGTCAAGAACAGACTATTGCACTATTTTCCATCCTTCAGACTATTTTCAACAGGGATTACTGAAAGAAATCCAGTGTCCAGTTGTCCATCCACTCCACGTATGGAATTCCTTCCTTGAATTGAACAGGTAACCAAATGTAACGGGCATCACTGGGATGCTCCGGACGCCAGATATCCGCCATAAATATAAAGGCGTCTTTCTTCCCCTCCACTTTCAGAATATAAGTGCTCTGTCCGCCAAACGTAAGTTCCGACTTAGGTCCCACACAAGGGTTGGGGTGCTGAGACCACGGTCCGAAGATGGAAGAAGACGAGAACATACGAGCCTCATTGGGAGCCCAACCGGTACAACCGGAAGTGATCATCCAGTAGGTTCCGTCTTTTTTGAAGATAGCAGGTGCCTCATTGTGTCCTGCCGGAGCCACACGCACATAATTCCCTGTGTGTGAAAGATAGTCATCGCTCAATTCCGCTATTTGGAGTGTGAGGTTTTCTTCGGAAGAGTAAATATGGTAGGCTTTACCATCCTCATCTACATAAAGAGTCATATCGCGAGACATCTGTCCGCCATCCAAATCACGCTTTACTATCAAGCCTTTGTTCACAGCATCCGTCCATTCGGGAGTCCACCATTTTTCATAATTCTTGGCATTCAGAGTATCCAGCACTGCAACAGCCTGTCCGTCCATATCCACAGGCAGCTTACCAGCATTGACACGTCCCGAACGGATGAAACGGTAAGGACCGGCAGGAGTATCACTGACTGCCACCCCGGCACGGGCGGCTGCATAACCTTTTCCTTTCAATTCCAGATGGAACCACATCACAAACTTCCCTGTTTTCGCATTATATATCACTTTAGGACGTTCCAATATACATCCACGCGCTATGTCGCTGCTGTCGTTATCAACAACAGAAAGCGCTACGCCTTCGTTCTTCCAGTCAGTAAGATTCCGAGAAGAATAGCACATTACTCCCACCATGGCACTGCTGGTAGTATCACATTTATTCTCACCGAACCAATAGTATGTTCCATCATGGTACATTACTCCGCCCCCATGGGCATTGATATGCTCTCCGTTGTTATCAGGCCATATCTCACCTGAACGAATGGGTTGCAACGGTTCATTGCTGCATCCGCAAAAGAAAATCAAAGCTGTGCACAACTCACACAAGCTGTTTCTCAGTTTACTCATCATGAATTATTTTATATAAAATGTTTCTTATTCAGATGGAAGCAAAGCATCGTAAGACATCCCCCAATGTTCTGCCAGGCGTTCCGCTTCCTGGCGGGTAAGATGAATGATTGCCCCATGTTTGGGAGAAGTAAAGTTAGTAGTCCTCATCACTCCTTGGTTAAACTGTCCCAAAGAAGTGAAATGTACGAAGTCGGAAGTTTCACTGAATCCGAAATTATGAACCTTCTGCCCGTACACATCATACATCAACACCCATCTATCCTCACCAATGCGTTTCCACAAGTTCGGAGCTTCGCACGCCGTGGGTTCAGGATCATACCAACGGGCATTATACTTGTAATCACTGTTTACCCTATCCGAAACAGCCTGCTTGATACCGGCGCCCCCATCGTGCGAAACGTAAAACATGTGATATTTATCTCCTATACGGGTAATATCCGCATCGATAGCAGAAATCTTCTCATCGGGATATTGAAAAAGAAGCTGAGGTAAAGTTTCCAATTTATCAAAGTCGTCATTGACATATACATAATAAAGTTTGTTCGCTTCATTCTTAAAGCGCATGGTGAAATACATCATCAACTTTCCTTTTTTATCATCATAGGTCACTTCAGGAGCCCAAGCGCAACCTACCTCACTGTAAGCAGCAGATAATTTGTCAAAGCGCAGATTGGTACGCTTCCAGTGAATCAGATCCCAAGATTTCATCAATACCAGCCCCCGGTTGTTACCCCATCCGTACTCTTTTCCATCGCGTTCCCATTCTGTATCACGATATCCGTCACGCTGCGCATAAATATGCAAATCGGTCATCGACAGATAGAATGCTCCATCCGGACCACGGAAGATATGCGGATCGCGGATACCTTTCTGTTCAGCTATCGTATCTCCGGCTATGACGGGCTTTCCTTCGTTCAAGGCGGTAAAAGTGTAGCCGTCGGGACTGATTGCCATGTGAAGTCCATGGTCCTCGTCTTTGTGGAAGACCATCAGATAGGCGCTCATATCTTTCTCTCGCGGAACTGCATTCCGATAACGGAAGCGGCTGAAACCCGAACTTCCTTTTCCAGCGGAAAACAGACCAACACGCAAAGCATAAAAACCACCATAATTATTGTGATGCAAGGAGGAAACATCCATATCACCGGCAAGGACAGTCCATTCTTCCCCGTCTTTACTCACCTCGACGGACAGACGGTTACCGCAATTGTGCAGTCTGGCAAAGAAATGTTTCCCAATGCGATTGGGAAGTTCCGTCTTGTGCTCCGCATTCCGGTAAATATAGAATCTCTTTCCATCGGAAACGACTCCGGCATAAGCCTTTTCATTATAATACAGGATAAGCCCGGCCACATTTCCATTCCCTGTCCGGATTTCCACTTGTGTTTCGTAATTTTTGTCTTCAGCGGTAGTCAACAACACCCGTCCGTCGGCAGGAGTCCGACCTTTGGCCTTCATCCATAAGATATCCTCCTTGAAAGTCAGGGATTTGGGAGCATATTCTTTCCAAAAAGTCCACTGAAGTCCCAATTGAGGACCTTTGAAATCATCGGACAGTTCCAATCCATGTTTGATTTCCTGCTCCGGAGTGACAGGGGTAGCGGCAGATACGGTACGATACCAGCCGTCCTCCGTCCATTCTACCGGTTCAATCAGAGTGGAGCGTCCCAACGTGTGATAGCCATTGGCATACGCATGATAAACGATCCACCAGTTACCGTTCACATCATCTATCAACGTGCCGTGGCCTTTAGACCACCAACTATCCGTTACACTATATGTATGCACAATGGGATTGTAAGGTGAATTCTCCCAGGGGCCGGTCACACTTTTTGAACGGGCGGACACAACCATGTGGCTCGTTGCGGGTCCCGCAGTCCCTCCTTGGGCAGAAGTAAGATAATAATATCCGTTGTGTTCATTCAGTTTCGGGGACTCCAGACACATACATTCCGTATCCCAATGATCAGGATATTTCCATCCGTCATATACTTTCTTCTTCTCCCCAACGGTAGCAAGTCCGTCTTCTGTTAACCGGATCACCTCCCCTTTATCCACATAAAGATAGCGATTTCCCTCCCTATCCACGACATGACCGGGGTCAATCCCTCCCACCTTCAAGTCAACGGGGCGGCTCCACGGACCACGGATGTCTTTCGCCCACATCACCCAATTGGTTCCTGCGGCAGGATAATAGATGTAATAAGTATCCTTGTATTTCAACAAATCAGGCGCCATGGCAGAGCCTTCATATTGAGGCATGACACGACATAACGGCTCCCAGTTCATTAAATCCTGCGAGTGCCAGATTAAGAATCCGGGAGCGTAATAGAAAGGAGAATGAGTCATGTAGTAATCCTTGCCGTCACGCATAATAGAAGGGTCAGGATAATCACCCGGAAGAATCACTTTAGGATAAGTCTGTGCATTATCTGCAAAAATGACAAAAGCAATAAAAGAGATAATAAAAGTCGCATCATAGTATTTTATGGGGTTATTCATTACCTGTCATCGAGTTCCAACCCGATACAGCTGTTTTTTATTCTTCAAAAATACATATTCTGCTAATAAAAAAGGGGGTATAATTCGTGCAAAATAGGACAGAAATCAGCCAAAAGCCGCTTTTTATTCTTTCTAAAGAAATAAATCACGTCGGATTTACCAAACTAGAGGAAATAAAATAAGGGCACTCTCTTTAAGAGATATGCCCTTCATGCTCTTTCAATATTTTATATATCTATCTTCTTACTTATATCCGACAGAATCAATAACCCGGATTCTGTTTCAAATCTCCGTCTTTGTTCAATTGAATCTCGGTGAGAGGTATCGGAAGCAATGTATGGATATTGGCATCAAAACCTGTAATCACCTTATTGCTTGGTGCGGCAGGTTCCACATCCCCATTCAATTTGATACGTTCGGCCAACGTATTGGTCCGGACTAAAGTCATACGACGGTTCTCCTCACTAATCAATTCACGGGCACGTTCATCCAAAATGAAGTCAATGTCAATCTGATCAGCCGTTACTTTACCAGCACCCGGAGCCACCGCACGATAGTCTTTAAAGGCACGGTCGCGCAACACATTGATGTCATCAGCCGCCCCCTGTGTATTCCCCTGACGGAAACGAGCCTCTGCACGGAGCAAGTAAGTTTCTCCCAAACGCATCACAGGCCAGTCCTTCACTACAGCATAACCAAAATCATCGGTTTCATCATAAGCCCCCCATTTAGTGGGATGAGGATAAAATACGTTCAATGAATCTCCCTCGTGAGGGATGACCTGGTCGCCCGTTTTTAATGTCACATTTCTTACACCTTTGTCTTTATCCACCAAGAACCCTTTAGCATCAATACCAACTTCTTTTTTGAAAAACCGGGCTTGTTATACCACATTACACGACGGATATTATAATTAGAATTACGGATATCACCTTTCTCATACAATCCGTATTTCACAAAATTGCTGATACGCAAACGGCCATTACCACGACCGCCTATGGAATCCGCATTCACCATACCATCCAGTTTATGGAAAGCAGGAACCCAGTTACGACGTTGTTGCGGATTATCAATTGTACCGCCATTCACATCACGGTTATACTCCATTTCGAAAGTCCAGATAGCCTCCATATTCCCCTGTGAACGACGCTGATTCCCCCAACGGAACATATCATGATAATAATCACCCGGCTCGGCCGCATATTTACCATATCTTGCTGAAATCAGTTCATATTTACCACCTGTTATAATAGGCGTCACCGCATCTTCCGCCTTTTTGAAATAGGAAGCATCACGCATACCCATCCGAAGATAGGCTTCTCCTGCCAACTGTCTTGCCATATCCTGATTTATACGGCTTTCATTTTTGGCAGCTCCCACTACCGGAAGATTAGACATGGCATAAACCAAGTCAGAATCAATGACTCCATCCACCTCGGCAACCGCATTACGGGTATAATCTGTACGCGGAATACTAGTAGATTCTGTCACCAAAGGTACATCTCCCCATAATGTCACCAACATATTGTATGCATAAGCACGAAAGAACATGGCTTCGGCTGTTGCCGCCGCATCACCGCCTTCAGCTTGTGAAGCGATAATCTGATTCGCACTATTAATGAGCTCATATAATTTTTCCCAAAGGAAACTTACCCCTGCATTCTCTGCATTCAATTCCTGATATCTGTAAAAAGGAACCTCTACCCCTGAGTGTCACCGGGAGCACCTACATCCGTACCTACCTGCCAGCATCCTACAAATCCCTGCTGACTGGACATTCCCCATATAGCAGCATATTGACGGTGCAGACCTACCAATTTCGCATTTACATCTGATACTTCCGGACCATAACTAGAGTACATTTTCTCATCCAGAAAACTATCGCTGCATGATGTAGTTCCAATAACAAATGCCGATGCAGCAAAAGTTGTTAATAATATATTTCTAAATTTCATAGTTCTTTGTTTTTTAGAATGTTAAATTAACTCCAAATACACAACTCTTAGTCATCGGGTAGTTACTGCTGTCATATACAGTTTCACCTCTTGTACTATCCCATGAACTATTACCACGAGCTACCTGACGAGCTTCAGGATCCCAACCTACCCAATCCGTGAAAGTAAACAGGTTACGTCCGCTCACATAAAGCTGCAAACCACCGATACCCATCTTCTGAATCATGCGCTGTGGGAAAGTATAACTTAATGTGATGTCTTTGATACGTGTATAACTGGCATCACAAGGGAAACCATATCCATGTTTGTTTGAGTTCTTACGCAATGAACGCCATTCGTTACTCTTGTTTTCCGGAGTCCAATAACCTATTTCAGTAGTGGTATTACGACGTCCCATTTCATCACCTGCCATACCGATCAATGAATTGTTCTTTTTCAATCCTTGTGTAGTCTGGATAAAGATACTCAATGTAAAATCCTTATAAGTGAACGTATTCGTCAGACCACCAATCCATTTCGGTGTTGTCTGCCCTTTGATGGTACGGTCATTGTCATCAATCTTGCCATCAGGTACTCCGTCAGGGCCACTGATATCCGCCAACTTCACATCACCAGCTTCTGCAATCGGGTCCCAATTCAAATGGTCGCCACGGGCTATCTCATCTTCCTGCCAGATTCCAACCATTGTATAATCATAAATCACGCCTATCGGATGTCCAAGGAACCAACGGTTACCCAAGTCGTTCTGTCCGTCTCCATAAAGGTCTTTTATCTCATTCTTATTCCATGAAAATACCAAATTGGAACTCCAGGTAAAATCGCCTGAAACAATATTACGGGAATTCAGTGTCAATTCCACACCTTTATTAGCTGTTTCACCCATATTGGAGTACACGGTATTGTAACCAGTTACTTTAGGTAAATTACGTTTCAGAAGCAAATCGTTGGTCTTTGAGAAATAGACATCAATATTACCTGTCAAACGGTTATTCCAAAGTCCGAAGTCCAGACCGACATTGAAACTCTTTGTGGTTTCCCAAGTCAGATCCGCATTCCCCATCAAATCATTGGGCCATAAACCTGCATTCGAAGCTCCGCCTAAAGCCAACATGCCTGAATCCATCTTCACACGTGACTGATATACTCCGATGGCCTCATTACCCGCTTTACCATAAGACGCACGCAGCTTTAATGTGTTCAACCAATTACTGGAAGATTCCATAAATGATTCACGGGCAATATTCCAACCTAAAGCGACAGAAGGGAATACACCGTATTTGTTATTATCACCGAAAACAGAAGAACCGTCCCGACGCACTGTAAATGTAAACAAGTAACGGCTGTCATAAGAATAATTAATTCGTCCCATTTGTGAAACAGTAGTATAAAGGTCGGTATATGAAGCTACGCTAGGTGTTTCCGCACTACCCATGTTATGCCACTGCTGGTCGTCATTAATAAATTTGCTGGCCATAGCTTGCGAACGTTGATATTTCTTACGTGAAGCGGCATACAAAGCTGTCAAATCCAAATGATGCTTTCCAAAATCACGATTATAAGCAAGGATATTCTCTATGGTATAACTTTGTGTTTCTTCATTCTTTATTTCAGCATAACCGGTCTTATTATTCACCGACTTACCTTCATAATTATTATAACGTTTGGGCATATATGCATAACCACCATTGAATTTATAGGTCAATCCTTTAAGAGGAGAAATCAACTTTCCGAAATCAATCTCGGCATAACCGTTTATATTGATATTCCACTGACGACGCTCGGGATTAGTAGTAGTCCACATCAACGGATTGGTAAACAAAGTTTCACTGTACATCGGATTAATGCAATAGCTGCCGTCTTCTTCATACATTTTTGCATAAGGAGACATAGCCTCAGCCATCAGAAAGTTAACACGTCCACCGTCACGGTTATGAGATACTATATAGGAATTAGTTCCCACCTTCATATAATCAGTCACATTCATATCAATATTCGTACGAATAGAGTAACGTTTGTAGTTGAACCCTTTCAACACACCTTTCTGACTCATATAGTCGGCAGAAACGTAATACTTCACATTATCCGCCCCACCGCCGATACTTACGTTATGGTCTTGGATGATACCAGTTTGCGATACAGCATCAATCCAATCATTCTCTATACCATTGGCCTGATTTTCCGCTTCGTATGCATTCTTCACATAATCATTGTACATGGTTTCTCCGGGGTTCTGTGACACATAATCTCTATAACGTTGAGTGATTTGCGCACCATCACAGAAATCTAGTTTATGAGAAAAATCCTCCACTCCGAAATATCCGTTATAACGAATAGTCGGCTTGCCGGAAGTACCACGCTTAGTAGTAATCAAAATAACACCATTCGCACCGTTTGTACCATAAATGGCAGTGGCCGAAGCATCCTTCAAAATTTCCATGGATTCAATATCATTCGGATTGATATCATTCAATGTACCTCCCGACTTGCTGATAGGCACACCGTCCACAACAATATATGGCCCGGAATTAGCATTGATGGAATTCTGGCCACGCACCAAAGCATCCGGTGCATCGCCCGGAATGGAAGATGTTTGTGTAATAGTAACACCTGCCGCCGCACCTTGAACAGCTTGTAATACATTCGTCACCGGAAGTTTTCCCAGACGCTCCTTCCCTACTGAAGTAACAGAACCGGTCACATCTGATTTCTTCTGCACACCATAACCGACTACCACCACTTCCTCCAACGTTTCTGTATCCTCTTGCAAAATAATGTTAAGTGATTTTCCCGGAATAACTTTCATTTCTTGATTCTTATATCCTATATAAGAAATAACCAATGTAGCTCCTGGAGCCACATTCAATGTAAAATTACCATCGAAATCAGTAATTGTACCATTGGTAGTACCTTTCTCTAAAATACTGGCACCAATAACCGGTTCCCCTACCGGATCTTTAATAGTACCTGATACGGATTGTTTCTGTTGCTGGACAGTTTGTACGGCAGTCACAATTTCTTCAGCCATCACACTGAACGGCTGGGTCGCAACGAAACCTGTGCAAAGCAATAAGGCAGTCAAAGCCTTTCGATTTCTTAAGAACGAGTTTGATTTCATCGTTTTTCTTATTAAATTAGATTATAGGTAATAATATTATCCGAATAGAGTTATGATTAGAAACTCCTTGGGCTAAATTTTGTCACATTCCCAATATTAATCGGGAGCAGATTTATTCCTCATAAGCATTATACTTAAAGTTCGTTTTGTCTATTTTTCACGTTGCAAACTTAAAGCTTTAAAAGAATAAAAAAGGCTAAAAAATAATCAAGAGTAGTAGAAAAATTAAGCATGAACGATTTTTTTTCTATAATGAATTCCGAATTTTATATTCCTCTACCTAAAAGGTCTAAAAAAACGGACTACGGGTTAAAATCACTTCAAGCCGTAGTCCTCCTATAATCTAATTCGCAAGTTAATCAGACTTGCTTTATCAGTATCAACAACGCCTGTTGAAAACTATCATTATTTTGTCAATTCTTCATCAGCCACTGCTTCTTCCCAATTAGTAAACATCGGAATCGCTTCATCATAGCCGTCATATCCATAATTTTGCCGCAACCGCGCACCTGTATTAGCAGTAATAGCCGAGTTGGGAATCGGCCAAAACAGATTACGCTTATCTACTTGATAATTCAATTCCTTGTTGGAAACAATAGGCCCATGATTGAAAATATTGTAGCGCGTAGTACGCTTATACCAGTAGCTTCCTCCATTCAAATCCGTACCACTCTGCTTATCCCAAGTAGACAGATTATAAGTTTCTCCCCATTCATCCGGCTGACCACTGCGAGCAAGACACCAAGAAATACGAGTCAATTCAGGCTGTCTCCATTCTTCCAAATACAATTCCCGAGCACGTTCATCAGCAATGTCACCGATAGTTACAGTAGTAAACATCTTTTTGGCATTAGCACGACGACGAACTACGTTCACATCCTCTGCAGCGCCAATCGGGTTACCTTGGTAGAACTTAGCCTCAGCGCGAAGTAAGTAAGTTTCTGCCAAACGGAACAAGTATAGATTACCATTAGACACACTATTGCCCTTGGTTGCTCCATTAAACTGATTAGCCCCCATATTTTCTTCAGCATTTTGATCAAGTATATATACTTTGTACAATGGGGTCGGGAACCAACTACGAATAGTATCAGAACAAAGCAAATCCCCTTTTCTCACCAACAAATCACCTGATTCCGGATCATAATAATCTTCTGGTGCATAAAGCATCATGTTTTTCCCATAATAAGCAGAATTTGGATTATTGTATTTAAGATCCGTCATTTCCATCCAATTACCTATTTCTCGATTATGACGCATATCCTGCCAATCTGTTTCACCATCATAATTCCAAATGGTCTGATTATAATGATAAGAAGTGCGGAAACAACCAATACCACGTCCCATAGCGCGTACCCAATCTAATTTCGCATCATATTCCCCAGCAGTACGTGCATAATTATAAGTTGGAGATCCTAAGTTATGAGGATCACGGATAATACCATTACTCCAATGCACACACATAGCTCGCATCTGCGGATAGGAGATGAAACCTTCAGCATAATAATTCAAAATAGGCATAATCATTTCCGTATTAGAAGCATCAGTTATATTTACTCCACGATGCAAATCCCAAATTACATTACGTTCTACCGGCCATGTTTCCGGATTACCAGAAGAAACATTCGTTCCAAACGGAGCATTCATTAAAGCCAAACCATGATTGTTAATCAAATCGGTAGCTAATTGTTCAGCTTTCTGATATTCACCTACAACTAAATAACACTTGATAAGCAATTGCTTACATGCTTCTTGGTTGACAGTACCTATATAACCGATCTCTTTCTGTGGAGACACATGTTTTACAGCGAATTCCAAATCATGCACCAACATTTGGAAGATTGCCTCTTTACTCGTGGATTTATAGTTTTGTTTAGGTACTTCAATCAGCTTCGTAATTAAAGGTATATCGCCAAACAATAATACACCGTGATAGTAGGCATAGGCGCGATGAAAGTAAGCACGTCCTAAATATTCATCGCGCAAAAGTGGGATCCAACCCTTCTACTTTACCTACATTGGAGATAATAGTATTTGCAAAAGTCACACTATTCCATGTGCGGTCCCAGAAACGTGACATAGCATTCTCATCCCCACCACCTTTCATACCGGATGTCGGAGTTATCTTATTGGCAAAATCATCTTGCATATCGCCCGCATCGGTTTTCCCATACAGACCAATATCTGTCATGAAATAAAGGGAAGCCATAGGCATCACGTTACCATTCCCGTCCATCAGCATTTCTTTCAAGCCATAATCACACATAGCCAAGGCTGATTGCAAACCAGATTCTGTTGTGTAAGTATTTTCGGGATTGTAAAACGACAAAGGGTCCTGTTTCAAAAAATCATCCGTACAGCCAACGTTCACCAAAGCGGTCGCAGCCAGTACCATACATGCTTTTTTGTAAATATCATATTGCTTGTTTTCATAATATTTTTCAGAAATTAGAGTGTTACATTAATACCAAAGTTAAAAGTGCGTGTAGCCAATCCGCCAGTTTCGGGATCACCATATTCCCAATTATCAAAAGGTACAGACGTTTTTACAGCTTGCAGTAAGACGGATGCGGTCTATCATAAATTTCTAGTCCATTTCTGTGGCAAAGTATAACCCAAAGTTATGTCATCCAAACGAACGAAACTACGGTTGTAAACTTTATCTACACCATTAGCCAGCCCCGTATTGGGACCTGCAGCATTCAAACGACAATAATCATTAGTCGGATTATCAGGAGTCCAATATTTACGAGCTGCCACATTAAAGCCGTTAGTTACCTGTGACCCTCCGTTCTCCTGATTCAACCAATAACCAGCACGGCTCTTGTGTCCCATATAAGAGTATAATGAAACAGAAAGAGTCAAATCCTTCCACAAAGTGAAATCGTTACGTAAATTCCAGTAAACAGGAGGAGCTGTAGTCCCTTGATAAACCTTATCATTATCATTGTAGACAGGTATGCGAGTACCATCTTCTCAAAATCCGGTCATCTTCAGTATAGTGATTCACCACTTTCGGATCACCCGGTTTCTGCCCTACCAAAGCAGCAGAAGCAATGTCTTCAGGAGTATTCTGCCAAACTCCATCGGTTTCATAATACCATATAGTACCGATTGCCTGACCGATGAACCAACCATTGGAGGTATCATCCTTCTCTACACCATTCTCGTCATAATCATAGTAGATATGGTTAATTTTATTCTTATTAATAGAAAATCCTACGGAAGTATTCCATATAAAATTCCGATTTTGAATATTTGTAGAATTCAAAGCGATTTCAAAGCCTTGGTTCTGTACTTCACCCAAATTGGCCATGATGGAACCGAAACCAGAAAAACTCGGCAAACGCTGGCTCATTATCATGTCTGTTGTTTTCTTCAAATAATAATCCATGTTAGCAGTAAGTCTTCCATTCAAAAATGAAAAATCCAAACCGATATTCCACGCTTTAGTCTTTTCCCATTCTAAATTAGGTGCAGCCAAACGACTCATATAAAGTGGATTGACAACGTTCGAGTTACCATTTTGGTAATATACCATACTTCCACCTGCCAGTGACAAATTAGACAACGTAGAGTAAACATCTCCAAATTCACGGTTACCATTAGTTCCCCAAGACAAACGCAACTTACCCATATCCATCCAATCGTGAGCATCAGACATAAAGTTTTCTTTCAGAGAATACCCAGCTAAGCCCAACAGATCCAAAAGTTACCCCAAGGATTATTAGAACCGAAACCGGAGTAACCGTCACGACGGAATGTTCCTGTAAACATATAACGATCCTTGAAGCTATAGAATAAACGCCCCAAATAGGAAGCAGCAGTATAATGAGTATCATTAGTACTAAAGCCACTCTGAGTCTTGTTAGCCCCTTGCGTATAATGGAAACCTAGAGCATCACTCGGCGTGATGTTACGTGCATTAACATTATCACTCCAATATCGGTGTTCTTCAGCCTCTTGTACTAAGGTTGCGGTGAAATGATGCTCGCCAAATATCTTGTCCCATGTAATGGTGTTGTTCAAATTCAATCAAAATTTTTCGACCAACCACGATTCACACCTCGATCAGCAGCAGATGCATTAGGCAAATCAGCAGACATCCAATAACGGTCATAGAACCACTGATAACGAGGAGCAATATTGAATTGATAAGAAAAACCTGCTGGCAAAGTAATTTTTTGCATTAAAAAATAGTATTTAATACGGTATACCCTTTTCCAAATCGTAATACTGACGATCAAAGTAGTAATTGTACCCACCATTGGTAGGCAAACCAGACATAGGATATTGCTCATAATTACCATTGTTATCATACATGGAAGCATATGGAGAATTACGCAACATATTATTATCCCAATAATTACTTCAAGAGATACTTGAATATCTCCATCCGAACGGTCCTGGAAATTAACATTCGCTCCTACCTCCAACCAATCTGTAATCTTCGCATTGATTTTCATGTTAGAACGGAAAGCATTGTATTCATTACCCTGTACAGCTCCTTCATTATTAATGTAACCTAATGAAAAGTAATAATTCACACGTTCAGTAGCTCCCGAAATACTTGCATTATAATCTTGATTGAAACCAGTGCGGAAAGTAGCATCATTCCAATCAACCATACGACCATTCAAAAAATTTTCCATCATCATCGGAGAATTATTGAATTCTAAACGACGGGCAAACAGACCAAGCATGGATTCACCTTCACTAAGACCAATACCACTGACACCTATATTGGAAGCCCATGCTTTCTGTTCTGCTTCTGTCAAGGTACGGGGGTCATCATAATAACCAGCTGGATATAACAAATTACCACTACCATCTTTTGCTTGATAGTAGTCATACAAACCATCCTCACCCTGTCCATACGTATAATACATTTTACGCCAGTCCTGATGAAATTTCAAATAACCAGCCGCATCAAAATAATCGCGATAATCTGATTTTCTAGAAACCGAAAGATTAGCACCTAGATTAATAACCGGCTTACCCTCCTTACCTTTCTTTGTCGTGATAATAATGACACCGGCAGCAGCTTTAGCACCATAAATAGCAGCAGAAGAAGCATCCTTCAACACATCAATTTGTGCAATATCATCAGGATTAATTTCAGAAAGTTCACCATAAAAAGCCATACCGTCCAATACAATCATTGGGCTTGCATTGGTACCTAAAGAATTCTGTCCACGTAGCAAAATAGAAGCATCACTACCTTTAGCCGATGCATCATAACCTATTTGCAATCCTGGTGTACCGCGCAAAACATCTTGAACAGAAGTCGGATTTTGATCAGCAATCTTGGAAGGGTTAATTTGTACTACCGAACCTGTCAAGTCTTTCTTACGCATTGTACCGTAACCTACCACTACCACTTCTTCCAACATTTCGCTGTCCTCAGTCAATGTTAAATTTATTGGTTGTCCTGCTACAGTTTTCATTTCTACCGTCTTATAACCAATATAAGAGATTATTAGTGTAGTGCCAGGAATTACATTCAACGTAAATCTACCATCAAAATCGGTAATTGTACCATTCGTAGTCCCCTTCTCTAGCACACTAGCACCAATTACAGGTTCCCCCGTAGCATCTTTAATAACTCCTGAAACGGATTGTTTTTGTTGCTGAGCAGTTTGAGCAAAATCATAATCTCTTCAGCCATAACACTGATTGGCTGAGTTACAATGAAACCTGTGCAAAGCAGCAAAGCCATCATAGCCTTTCGATTTCTTTTAAACGAATTTTCTTTCATCGTCTTTCTTTTTATAATTAGATTTAATTAAGGTAATAAACTCTCATTCCTAACTCCGAATTGTATATAAAGGCATCCGGACCAAACCTGCAAAGAACCTAAGTCTATGTTTTCATAAGCATTAGAATTTTTAATCTGTTTTATTTTCCCGAGACAAATATAAAAATATTGTAAAAGACAAGTAGAGAAAAACTGAGCAAGAAGGATATAAAAATCGTTCATAACGAGTTTTTAGTTGTCGTATGCTGAATATGTCATGTACATTAACAGAAATATTTTAGAAAATACTATATATTTGTACTCATAAAAGTACCTTTATATGAAAACACATATTCATTTTCAATCTCATTATTATTAAGTTTATTTATCTGTTCCATGCATCTGCACAACCTTATGTTATCAAACGCCTGGGAGTGGAAGACGGTATGTCCAGCAATTATGTAGTCAGTGTCACTCAAGATAAAAAGGGTTACTTATGGATAGCAACCGAATCTGGTCTTAACAGGTTTGATGGACGTCAATTCAACATCTATACCAAGAATAATTCAGGATTGAGTGGTAACGAACTGAATGTCGTACTTGCAGACCCCTATGAAAACAAAGTCTGGATAGGCACACAACGAGATGGACTTTGTTATTTTGATTATGAAACAGAAACCATATCACGCATTCCTGCCACGAGCAATTATATGCTCAGTAATGATATCACAGACTTATCTGTTGCTGCCGACAGCGGCTTATGGATCACACATTATCATTTCGGAGTTGATTACTATGATCGGAAAACCAAATTATTTACCCCCTATTCTTCTAAGAATGTAAAAGGTCTGGAAGGTAATAACTGGGTATCAAAAGAGGACGGTAACGGCAATCTGTACATTGGCCATCATCTCAGAGGATTAAGCATTGTATCCCTTAAAGACCGTACTGCAAAAATTATCAGCATGACCCCCAATAATCCTTATAGCATTCCCGATAATGAAGTACGCGCTCTATGCATAGACAAGAATAAGAATGTATGGGTAGGCACCAACAACGGTCTGGCACTTTTCAATCCGCAAAGCGAAAAATTCATCACATTCAAACACATAGAAGGAAATGAAAACTCATTATTATCAGATCAGATTCTTGATATCAAACAAATGAAAGACGGCACTCTATGGATATGTACCAACATGGGAGGAGTGAGTATTCTCAATCTCAGGGAAAATACATTTATATCTCCAGAAAAGATTACATTCTCCAATATTACGGTAACAAATGACAACCATGGATTATCCGGACCCAATGCACGAAGCATCATACAAGATTCATTCGGAAATATTTGGATTGGCAACTACCGCGGTGGAGTGGATTTTATCAGTTATGCACAGCCATTATTCAACACCATTGCCTATACTATTGAAAAACAAGGTAAGATCAATAATAAACAAGTATGGGGATTATGGGCAGATAATCACCAAATATGGCTGGGAGGAGAAGGTGAATTAGGAATTTATGAAAAAAAGGAAAGAAAACAAAAACTTCTCTTTACACGAATGCCGGCTGCACCCACAAACACATATCAATGTGATTTACCAAGACAAACAAGAACGACTGTGGCTAGGCACTTATAAAAATGGCATATTGCTTTATACTCCCAAAGACGGACGTATCACCCGGATAGGAGATAAAGGCTCGGAGTTCCTCGATATCTGCTCCTTCAGTGAGGATATAAACGGCAAGATATGGATAGGTACCCAAACGGGAATTTATTCTTATTTTAATAACCAATTGTCGTACGAGAAAGAATTAAACGCCCAGTTACCCGATATTATGGTACACGGTATCATACGGGACAAAAACGGGAAATTATGGGTAGGAACATTCGGCAAAGGAGTATGGTGTTTGATGAAGATGATAAAAAGCTTTATAATTTCACAACAGACCATTCATTTCCATCCAATGCCGTGAATTATATGATGGAAGATTCTCGCAAACGCATTCTTGTTGCCACCCGGGAAGGTATTATTATTTTTAAAGATGTAAGTCAACCTAATATCTTTGTGTCATTCGGTGCAAAGGAAGGTTTGGAAAAACACAGGTACGTGCCATACAGGAAGACCATGACGGCTATATATGGATAAGCACCAATGGTGGCATTTCTCGTCTAGATGAAAAAACAAAAGATTCTACAATTATAATTATCATGACGGTATACCTATGGGTGATTTCATGGATGGTTCCACTTGCATCACTCCAGACGGTACTCTGTTTTTCGGCTCCCAAAACGGGGCATGTTATTTCAATCCGCGTGAACTATCATCACCACGCGAAGTTTTCCCTGTTACCATCACCCAATTCTTTATCTATAATAAACAGACAGAAAGCAGGGATACCCGGTTACCGGTTCCAATCAGTAACAGAATTGTTGAGCTACCTTATAATCAAAACACTTTCAACATATCTTTCAATGTGTTGGATTATACACAAAGTTCACAAGTAGAATTTTCATATATGCTGGAAGGACTTGAGAATGCATGGTACAGCACCCAAGGAGATAATCAGGTCACCTTCCGTAACATACCGCACGGCAACTATGTGTTTAAAGTGAAAACCCGATTTCGCAATCAGGAATGGAACGAGAATGCAGCACAACTGACAGTGGTAATTGCTCCTCCCCTTTGGCTTACCTGGTATGCCAAATTGGGTTATGTCATATTGTTTATCTTCGCATTATATGCATTGCTCCGTTTTTATAAACGTAAACTGGACTTAGAGAGTTCACTGGAAGTGGAGCGCAAGCAAAGTCTGAACAAACAAGAACTGAATGAAGAACGCCTGCGCTTCTACACCAACATCACCCATGAACTGCGTACTCCGCTCACGCTGATTCTAGGTCCATTGGAAGACCTGTTGAGTGATGCCACCCTGTCTCCCAAACACGCCAACAAAATCAGCATCATTCATGATAGCGCCACCCGTCTGCTGAATCTGATAAACCGCATACTGGAATTCCGCAAGACCGAGACCCAGAACCGTAAATTATCTGTGGCCAAGGGAGATCTGGGACAATTGGTACAGGAAGTGGGATTACGTTACAAAGAGTTGAATCCCAATAACAAGGTAAATTATCACATTCATATCGAAACAGAAGATACGGAAATCTTCTATGACGCGGACATGATCACCATCATACTGGACAACCTGATGAGCAATGCTGCCAAATATACTTCCGAGGGAGATATCACCTTATCACTCCGTTCAGTAGAAGAGAACCAGATAAAATACACGGAAATCAGTGTCAGTGATACCGGCCATGGCATTGACGCCGAAGCGTTACCACACATTTTCGATCGCTATTATCAGGCAAAAAGCAAATATCAGGCATCGGGTTCGGGCATCGGGCTTGCTCTGGTCAAAGGTTTGAGTGAGTTACACGAAGGAATCCTGAAAGTAGAAAGCACAGTGGATACGGGAACCACATTCACGCTGCGCCTGCTCACCGAGAATACGTATCCCAACGCTATCCATGCCCAACATGATATGGAAAAGAAGCCGATGGATGCAGAGGAAACCACCATTACCGATACACCAACCGAAAATCATCCCATTGTACTGGTGGTAGAGGACAATGCCGACATACGGGAATACATCCGGAGCTCTTTTACAGATATCTATGAAGTAATCACTGCCAAGGATGGTAAAGAAGGCTGGGAACTGGCACAGGCACGAATTCCCAACATCATTGTCAGTGATATCATGATGCCGGTCATGGACGGTATCGAACTTTGCAAGCGAATAAAAGAGGATATGCGCACCAGCCATATCCCTGTAATCTTACTGACGGCTAAAGATTCTTTACAAGACACGGAAGAAGGATATGCATCCGGAGCAGATTCCTATCTTACCAAACCGTTCAGTGCCAAGTTACTGCACAGTCGCATCAACAATCTGTTGGAAACCCGTAAGAAAATAGCCTCTTTGCTGGCACTGGCCGATATACAGCCCAAACAGGAAAGTGCCGTGAGTTCGTTAAACAAACTGGATAATGAATTCTTGCAGAAAATCACGCAAATAATCGAAGAGAATCTAGAAATGGAAAAGATGGATATCGCTTTCATTGCCGACAAGATGTGCATGAGTCACTCTACCCTTTACCGCAAGATAAAAGGACTGACAGATATGTCCGCCAACGAATTTATCCGTAAGGTAAAAATGCGCAAGGGAGTGGAACTGCTGATGTCCGGACAATATACTATTTCAGAAATAGCCTATATGATAGGATTCAGCAGTGTGGCCTATTTCCGCCAATGTTTCAAGGACGAATACGGAATGTCGCCTTCGGATTATGTGAAACAAAAACAGTAGACTCCCTGGCGGATTCTGATCATTGCTTGGAATCATCCTGAGCAGTTCTTCTTTAGAGTTTTATATTTCTGCTACCACCCTTCCTGCTGAAATGCCAATGAAAAGTGGTAGCAGTGGAGCAACAATATAAAGCTCGTTTGTTGTAGAACTCTTGGATCAAGTTATAACTGTCACAATCGAATTCAAGTCCAGCCTGAACATTCTGTTTCTATTTTTCTTCCAAAGAAAGCAGTATCCCGATCACTTCCGCATAATTCTTTCTACCGGAAGGAATGTTGTTACCCTTTAAAAAACAGGTTATAAATTTTATTCTGCACTTCACCCAACAGGGTACTATAACGCTCATGCCAATACATACGTTTATATTCATAATCCTTCACCACTTCGGGACGGATCGTCTTAATCCATTCACGGAATTCCTCTTCCGTCAACACAGAAGATGCATTGACCAGCACATAGGGCAACAGACCGAAATAGGCACTATAACGCACCGCCGGCCGCTTTGAAGAGCGACAAACCCTGTAAGCCCAATAATTCGCTTCCGCCTCATTACTTACCCCCAACAGGTGAGACAGTTCATGGGCATACGTAAATGGCAATTGTACAGGAAGCAATTCTTCATTCAATTGCGACTCCCGAATAAAGCGGATTGAACCACACACCCTTGCTTGGGATGCTGATAATCCTGGGGAAGAGCCAAAACCATACATAGACGGAACCTGCCGGTAAATACCTTCGGCCGCCAATAAAGTGCACCAAAAGGCAACTGTGTACATGGACGACTTCATGGTAATTTATCGTTGCAGCAATAGCAA
>VOFC01002414.1_pt1 | contig 30859 bp, 50 predicted proteins | sample 5384161 | NCBI WGS metagenome assembly VOFC01 (sample SAMN12384722, study PRJNA508395) | human gut metagenome | isolation source: healthy gut B | host: Homo sapiens
GCCTCGCGGCAGGGCTTTTGTTCGGTGCGGTATTCCTGCTGTCCCGGCACGCGGATATGCAGGACTGCGAGCGGCGTACGACGAGTCGATCGACTTTGTAAAGGGAGCAGTCCTCCACCTATGTGCAGTATAATGAAACCGCCGTGGCCAAGGCACTTGTGCGCGAAACGACCGCCGTTCAGGAGCGAGGGCGTGACGCCTCGACTGCGGCGAGGACGAGCTGCGGCAGTATGTGAGCGGCTGGGGCTGACCGGGCTTCAGTGCTGGACGCGAACGGCAGGCTGGTCTGCGAGTACAGCACGACAGCATCGGCTATACCCGACTGCAAACCGCCCTGGAAGCCGAGCGTGCTCGCGATCGGTCATCCGGAACACCTATGTTCGGCGCGTGCAGCTGACCGACGGCTCGCTGGCCGACGCCGCGCAGCTGCGCGGACGGACGCGGCGCGGTGCTTGGCTGGCGGCACACCAGGCGGCGTTCGCAAAGAAATCCGTGCTCACCGTGCAGAATCTGCTCGACGGCTACGACGCCGAGATCACCGGGAACCGTGCTCCTGTCGGACAGCAGCACTGCGTAACTCACGTCGGACGAAGCCGTCCCTCATCAATTTTGGATACCACGGAAAATGATCTGCGCGCATCCGCTCGAGCAGCCATGCCGACCAGCTGGTCTATGCCGGACGCAGAGGCTACCCGATATTGCGAGCATGTGCAGCCACGGGCGCAACTTCTACTACCTATACCATGTCCCGGGCAATTTGCTCTGCAGGGGACACGCCGATCAGGTGATCGTGTCGTTCTTCTTCGCCTGTGCGATCGTTCTAACGCTGCTCTGTTCGTGCGGCGAGGAACGGAAAAGAGCTTCCTCCAGCGGCAGAAAACGCTCGAAAAGGAATATCAGACCTCGCTTGGGCAGAAAAACGCCGAGCTTGAACGCTATCCGTCAGGAAACGGCGGCAAACCGCGCCAAGCGCGAATTTCTGTTCAATATGTCGCACGACATCCGCACGCCGATGAACGCGTCATCGGCTTTTACCTCTGCGGCCACCCATATCGACAACCGTGAGCAGGTGCTCGACTACCCTGAAAAAGACCGCGACGGCGAGCCAGCATCTGCTCTCGCTCATCAACGATATTGCTCGATATGAGCCGTATCGGAGGCGGCAAAGGTTTCTCTCGAACTGCGTCCGGTGCACCTGCCCGAGCTTGTACACGATCTGCGATATCATCCAGTCGAGCATCACCGCCAAGCGCATTTCGCTTTCATCGACATGGTCGATGTGGAGGATGAGGATATTGTTGCTGATCCCATGCGTCTCAACAGATCATGCTCAACATCCTGTCCAATCATCAAGTTCACCGGTAGGCGGCATGATCACCCTGCGCATCGTTCAGAAGTCAAACCGCACCGTATGGAAGTGTGGATTATGAATTTCATATCGTGATACCGGCATCGTGAGCTCGGCGTTTCAGGACATATCTTCGAGCAGTTTGCGCGCGAGGCAACCTCGACCGTGAGCAAAATTCGAGGGAACCGGTCTCGGCATGGCGATTACGAAAATCTGGTCGACGATGGGCGGCAGTATTTCGGTCGAGCGAGCCGGGGAAGAATCGGGAATTTACGGTTTTCCCTGCGCTTTCCCATCAGCGGAGGCAGGCTTCGCGCCGCAACGTATCCCACAACCCGGAGGTCTGCGCGCGCTGTGGCGGATGACGACACTGACACCTGTCTGAACGTCAGCAAATGCTGCGCATGATCGGCAGCCGCGGTCCGGACTGGACGACCTCGGGACATGAGGGCTGTCGTCCGCACGCAGGACTCTGTTGATCGAGAGCAGGGTATTGGCTTCGATGTCTTTATCATCGACTGGATACCCGTCTGAACGGTCTTGAGTCGTGCGCCGCATTCGCAGGCTGATTGGCGGCAATACCCCGATTATCGTCCTGACCGCCTACGACTGGGCGGATATCGAGGTTGAGGCAAAGGCTGCAGGTGTGACGGCGTTCTGCTCCAAGCCACTGTTCATGTCCGAGCTGCGCCGCATACTGGCTGAGCCCGTTTTCTTCCGGCAGAGGCTGCGGAACAGACGGAGAAAACGGCGGATTTCGCCGGAAAACGGCTGCTGGTCGTCGAGGATAACGCCCTCAACCGTGAAATCGCGGTGACGATGCTCGAGGAAAGGCGGGTTCGAAATTGGACACGACGGAAAACGGAAGATTGCGGTAGACAAGGTGCGCGAGCGCGCCGGGTACTATGAATCTGGTGCTGATGGACATTCAGATGCCGATCATGGACGGCTATGCGGCTGCGCGTGCCATCCGCGCTCTGCCAGATGCCGAAAAGGCGGGTCTGCCTTGTCGCCATGACGGCGAACGCCTTTGACGAGGACAGGCAGAACGCAGAAAGGCTGAGCATGAACGGCCATCTTTCAAACCGTTCGATATGCAGCAGCTGCTCGCGATGCTCAGGGGCTATCGCCGTAACCCTTTCATTTTCATCGCGTTATTCGATAATGAAGCCGCCGGATCGGACTGAATAGGAAACGCAGGAAGCGTCCGTTTGGGATGCCTTCCTGCTTTGCTACACCGCCGGTGCGGCGTTTTTACCTTTTCTGCGGAAAAAGGTTTACATTGCTTATCAATTGGCTTATGATAAAATCTGACAAAGGAGGTGGGCCTGTGCACAGGAGTACGTCAATGGTGGGTGCGTCTGTCCATTTGAACAAGGCGATCGTGCTGAGCTGCGCATTCGTCATTCCCATTCTGCTGGTGGTGGGACTGTTAATGAACGATTTTACGATTACCGCGAGAAAAGCGATGATATCCTGTCTGAATATGCACGCTACTGGACTACGGACGCCATGGAGCAGGAAAATGCGCTTCTGGGCGAGCTGACGTTTGCGGCGCCCGAGTCCGATACGATCGACAAATATGCGGACGCCGTGCAGGACACTGCCTCTGCGTGGGAGCGGCTGCGCAGCGCAGAGACCGACGGCAGCACGCAGAGTGAGGTGCTTAAGCAGGTCATCGACCGCACGATGAAAAAGCTATCGTGTCCGTCAGGAGACGTTCATCGCGCAGCTGCATGACGGCACATTTGACGCGGTGAACTACGAAGCTCTGCGTACACAGGGCAGCTATCTGACGCAATACCGATCAGCTGACGGCCTTTCTGATGGAGGGGACGCGAGGGCTATCTGGTCCTCGGTCAGGGGTACCTCGCAGAACATGGTATTTACCATCGTAGCCGCGATCGGCAGCGTGCTGTTTGCAGGCGCGATGCTGTACTACGCACGCAGCCTGCTGCTGCCGGTGCAGCAGATGAGCCGCGGTGCACGCCGCGTCGCGGATGGCGAATACGACATTGAGGACTTCAACTTTGCACGCTCGGACGAGATCGGTATGCTCGCCGACTCGTTCAACCACCTCAAGCACCAGATCGCGCGGACGATCCACGCACTGGAAAGCGAAGCACGCTGGAAAAATCCCTGCGTCAGCAGGAGAGCGAGCAGCACGCCTGCGGCAGCTGATCGAGCAGAGCCGCTTGCGCAGCTGCAGAGCCAGATCAACCCGCATTTTCTCTACAACACGCTGCAGAGCGTGGCCAATATGGCCGGAATCGAGCAGGCGACCGTCACCGGCGACATGGTGGTGCGGCTGGCGAACTTCTTCCGCTACACGCTCGACCATGACGACAGCGTGGTAACACTCGACCGCGAGCTTGCGCTGCTGCGCGACTACATTTCCCGCAGGAACTGCGGTTCGGTGAACGCATTTCGTTCGAGATGAACTGTGACAGCCGCTGCGCCTGTGAACTGCCGAAATTCACACTGCAGCCGATCGTGGAAAACTCTATCGTGCACGGCATGCGCAGCCGCAGTGCGGGCGGCCGCATCCGCATTGTCACTGAGAGCACACCGAATGGCTGCCGCATCAGATTACGGACAACGGCGGCGGCTTTCTCGCGCAGCAAAATGAAACAGAACACCGCCGAGGGACACCGGTCCATCGGCCTGCAGAATATCGGGGACGCATTGCGCTGTCCGGCGGCAGCTTCCGCATTGTCAGCTGTCCCGGATTGGGCACGACAGCCCGCATCATACTGCCCATGAAAGGGAAGAGCATATATGTTAAAGGTACTGATCGCGGAGGACGAACCGCTGAGTCTGCAGAATCTGAGCGGACAGATGCGCGATTTGCTTGGCGCGGATGCACTCATCGAGGGAGTTGCGAACGGACGGGAGGCGGTTGAACGCGCCCGTCAAATTCAGCAGCTGGTGCTGATGGATATTGAAATGCCGGTGATGAACGGCCTTGATGCGGCAGCCATCATCCCACAATGCCATGCCGGAAACCCACATTGTATTCCTGACTGCCTTCGACCGCTTCGACTACGCCGTAGGCGCTCATGCGGGCCGGCGGAACGGATTATCTGGTCAAGCCGTTTGACAGCGCACAGATTACCGCCTGCCTGCGCAAGCTGAATCTGCTGCCGGAAAGCCGTCCGGCGGTATGCGGGACAAGCCGGGAAATACGTTCTGCACCCAGTTTTCCGTGTGGCTGGAGCATCATTACATGCAGGATGTGTCGCTTGATCAGGCGGCAGAGGCGATGGGCATGAGTTCGTTCTACTTCTCACGCTTTTTTTCGCACCTCGTATGATCAGACCTTCCTTGAATACTTGACCGCCTACCGTATCGACCGTGCGGTTGAGCTGCTGCAGCAGACTGATATTCCGGTACGGGAAATCGCTGTTCGGGTCGGCTATACGGATGCAAACTACTTCACGAAGGTGTTCAAGCGGCATTTGGGCGTAACGCCTACCGAGTACCGCAATCATAACGCAAACTGAACGAGCCGCGGCAGAATTTACGGAATTTTATACGGAAAATTTACTATTTTTCCAAAATGTTTATGCAAATGTCATAAAAATAGAATATGAAAATTTTCAGTACGCTGTGATTTTACCTGTCTACCGCAAGTATTTACGATGTTGCCGAAACTGGTCACCCTATATAATAGGAGATGGAAAGATGAATAAACGCTTTCGGTGTGTGATCGCCGGATGGCTGCTGCTCATGCTCTGTGCATGTACCGGCGGCACGGACGAGCCGCATATCCGCTATTACCGCCTTGCCAGCGGGCAGAGCGAAAACTACCTCGCCAATCAGGCGTGTCAGCGCTTCTGCGACATGGTGCGCAGGGGAAACGGACGGCGCGATACAAATTCTGCCGAGCTTTGATAACGAGCTTGGTACCGATGCATCCGCACTTGAGCAGTGCGTGTACGGCGGCATTGATTTTGTACGCACGCCAATCTCGTCTGCCGCAGCGTATGCACCGCAGCTTGCGGCGCTGCAGCTGCCGTACGAGTACACCTCGGACAAGCACCTGTTCCGGGTGCTGGACGGCGCAGTCGGTCAGCAGGTGATGGCCTCGCTCGAGGACAAGGGCCTTACCGGTTTAAGCTATTTTTATGCCGGTTACCGGTGCTTTTTCACGACAGGAAAGGCGATCACCTCACTCGATGACATGAAGGACCTGCGGCTCGGCACCGAGGATTCCTCACAGATGAAGCAGGTCATTCCGATGTGGGGCGCCGAGGCGGTGACGCTGCCGCCGGATGAGATCGCGCTCGCGCTCCGCACTGACCGGATTGACGGCGCCGAGAGCACGCTGCCTACCCTATGTGGACAGCGGCTACTATCAGCTTGCACCGTACTGGACGTACGACCGACATTCCTACAACGCGGATGTGCTGGTCGCGTCCTCGGAAACGTGGGAAACGTTCTCACAGGAGTGAGCAGACCATCATTGAGCGATGCGCCGCTGAGGCGGCTTCGTGGCAGCGCGACCACTGGCAGAGCGCAGAGGTTCGAGCAATGCTGCATGCATCCCGCAGCGGTTGCTAGCGCATGGCGCTGCTCGATGAGGAGCAGGCCGAAAAGTTCCGTGCAGCGGTGCAGCCGATTTACGAACACCTTTCCAATGCGCAGAAGGAGGTCGTGCAGGCCGTACAGGCACTGGCCGACAGCGATTAGCGAGAACCCTCCCTTGTGCATGACCAGTTTGTTCGCAAACGTCCGCGAAACGGCGTTTTCGATAGAGGAAAACGAACAAGGAGGCTAAAAAGATGAAAATCAAAAAGATTGATGGCAGGTCTGCTTTGCGGTGCAGTCGGTGCGGCAACCCTTGGTTTGTCCGGCTGCGGCAATGCCGCGGGACAGCGGCATGATGGATGCGGCAAACGCCAATGCAGTTGCAGGCGGCAGCAGTGATCTGCCGGTCATCACCTGGAAGATGGGTTCCACCTGGGGTGACGGCAACATTCACTTCACCTGTGACGAGCGCTTTCTCCGAGCTGGTCAGCCAGCTGACCGATGGACGCTTCACCATCACCAACTATCCGGAGGGATCGCTTTGTGCGGCAAATCAGCTGTTCGATTACGTCCAGAACGGCACCATCCAGTGCGGCGGTGACTGGGGCGGCTACTGGAGCGGCAAGGATACCGCTTTTGAGCTGCTCTCCACTACAATGGATAACTTCACCGGCATGGACTACTACATCTGGATCACCCAGGGCGGCGGCCTGAAGTGCTATCAGGATATGTACGGCAAGTACAACATGACGTATTTCCCGATTATGATCAACCACGCAGAGTCCGGTATCCGTTCGACCAAGCCGATCACTTCTATCAGGACATGCAGAGCATGAAGATCCGCCTCGGCGGCGTTATGGCAGGCCGTGCAGCGGAAAAGCTGGGCATCAACATCACCACCGTTGCGGCAAGCGAGCTTTTTATGAGTCCCTGCAGCGCGGCGTTATCGACGGCGGCGAGTTCTCCACGCCGTGCTCGGATGATTCGCTGAAATTGCAGGAGGTTGCCAAGTACTGGTGCTCGCCTGCATGGTATCAGTCCGGCGGCGTCAACGGCGTTATGATCAACAAGGACGCGTGGAACCAGCTCCCCGAGTACCAGAACGCCATCCAGATGGCGGCTGAGATCTGCACCTCCGAGCAGCTGTCCCGCTACCTGTGGATGGATTTCGATTCCACCAAGAAGATGCTCGAGGAGGACGGCTGCGTCGTCACCAAGATGAACCAGGACGACTGGAATACCATCCGTGAGACCTGCCGTCAGGTTTACGAAGAAGAAGCTGCGAAGAATGAAAACTTCAACATGGTATACAGCTCTATGCAGGATTACCGTGAACATGCCGATACCTACCGCGCAATGCTCGGTGACTACGGCTGGGGCTTCAACTACGATGAATCCGAAAAGTGACCGACAGAGTGTTCCGTGCTCTCTTTGAGAGCACGGAGCCTCAGAAGATGAGGTGTATATATGAAAGTGATCAAACGCATGCGATGTGATCGACCTCGTCAATGACTGGATCGGCAGGATTGCTTCCTTCGCCGTTCTTGGCATTCTCGCGGTCATTGTTACCGAAGTCGTGCTGCGCCGTTTGTTCCACAGTCCGCAGATCTGGACGATGGACGTCATCTGCATGACCTTCGGCTGCTACATTATCATGGTCTGCGCCTACGGCTTCCAGAAGAAGGCCTTTGTTGCGGTTGATGTGCTGTATGCACGGCTTAAACCGCTTGCGCAGAACATTCTGCACCTGATTACCTATCTGGTGTTCTTTTGTTCCGTTCGTATTCGTGCTCGTGCCCGAGAGCTTCGGATTTTTTTCCTTCGCTCGTATACCACGGGTGAGCGCGGCTACTCGGTATGGGCGCCGCCGGCATGGCCGGTCAAGCTGGCGCTGTTCGTCGGCATGACGCTGCTCGCACTGCAGGGCATTTCCGAGATGCTCAAGATTGGTGCGCGGCATCGGTGAAGCCGTTTCCGGCACGGATGATACGAAGGAGGCGACGCTGCATGATGGAAATGCTGACCAATCTTGTCACGCAGTCCGGCGTAGGCGCAACACAGCTCAGCGCGATCCTGCTTGGCGTACTGTTCCTTACCATGATCATCGGTCTTGCGACCGGTCAGGAGCTTGCGTTCGTCCTCGGCGGCGCCGGTGTTATTATCGGCTATCTCGCCTGGGGCGGCCGGGCATAACCATCGCCATGACCAAGGTGTACGACCAGATGCAAAGCTATTCCATGGTCGCCATCCTGATGTTCGTGCTGATGGCAAACTTTTTGACACATTCCAAGGTTGCGGATGGGCTGTTCCTCTCTATCCGCTACCTGCTTGGTCCTCTGAAGGGCGGTCTCGGTCTGGCAGTGATCGTGGTTTCCACCGTGTTCGCTGCCACGACCGGTATCGTCGGCGCATCCGTTGTTACCATGGGCATGCTGTCCGTACCGGTGCTGCTGAAGTGCGGCTATAAGCCGTCTCGCGTGCGGCATGGTGTGTGCGGGCGGTTCGCTCGGTATCCTGATCCCGCCGTCCATCATGCTGGTTTCGATGGGCTCCTATGCGAATGTATCGGTCGGCAAGATCTTCTTCGCCGCCATCGTTCCGGGTCTTGTCCTGTCGCTGTTCTACATGATCTATGTGTTCGTCATCTGCCATATCCACCCGGATTACGGTCCGGCGATGACCACTGAAGAGCTGGCTGCCATGCCGCTGCGTGAGCGCATCACCGGTTCGCTCATCAACCTGATCCCGCCAGTCATCCTGATCGTCGGCGTGCTCGGTTCCATCTTCACCGGCTGGGCAACCCCCGACCGAGGCGGCAGGCGTAGGCGCACTGTTCTCGCTCATCCTCGCCATCTTCTACAAGCAGTTCAGCTGGAAGATGCTGTACGATTCGCTGATCGACACCGCAAAGACATCTGCGATGGTATTCATCATCCTGTTCGGCGCGTCTGCCTTCACCGGCATCTTCATGTCGCTCGACGGCGACCAGCTGATTGCAACCTGGATTTCGAGCGTTGGCATCGGCAAGTGGGGCGCGTTCGCAATCATGATGGCGATCGTATTCTTTATGGGCATGTTCCTCGACTGGCTGGGCATCGTTATGATCGTATTCCCGATCTTCCTGCCGATTATGGATATGTTCGGCTTTGACCGTCTGTGGATCGTCGCAGTTACGGCTGTTATGCTGCAGACCTGCTTCATGACGCCGCCGTTCGGCTTCGCACTGTTCTACATCAAAGGGCATTGTGCCGCCGTCGGTCAAAATACAGGAAATCTACCGCGGCGTTATCCCGTTCATCCTGATTATCATCGCAGTGGTAATTCTGGTAACGGTATTCCCGCAGGTTGTATATTTCCTCCCGAATCTGGTAGCATCTTAATCTTTCTCCTGAGCCTTCCGGCAGCACTTTGGGTGCCTATGGACGGAAGGCTCATACCATTTTGTTACCTGTGTTATTTCGCAGTTCAATGCGGTTTTCCTCTTACCGTATTACCGTAAAATGGGAAATGTGTAGATGTGTTTGAACTGCGGAATAAACTTCTGTCTGCCGGATTGTTGGAGTATTTGCCGGCGGCAGAACCCCTCCGGGCTCTCTGATCTGTTGAAAATCAGAGAGCCCTTGCTTATTCTTGCGTGGAAAAATTCCGCAAATCGCTTGACTTCTCGAAAAATTTCGGGTATAAGATTATATTGGACAGACAAAAATTCGATGATATACTATTATATAATGCATGCCTGTTCAAAGCCTGAACGGTATGGTCAGGCTCGGTTTGTCGAAAAGGTCAATATTCATGCAGCTTCAGCCAATTCGCGCAGCAGCGTGTAAAATAGCATTTGCTTTGCAAATGCAAAAAATCGGGGCGTGTACCGCGCAGCGCGGCCGAGAAACCGCGCAAGGACAGCGCTGGATTTTTTCATTTCTGGAGGGAGAAAGTTTCTGTATTGGAACTTTCGGACGACTTTGGAACGGCCCGCGGTCCGTTCCTGCTTGTCGGCGAAACTGTAGTTTCGCCGACAGCCCAAGCCTGAACGGTGCGTTCAGGCTTTCGGTATGTCATACTGCAGCATCGTTAAAGGAGGGATTTATCGTGCAGACGCAGATTTTTATGGTGCATAAGCGGCATCTGGGACTGCGGGCGCCGACGGTGCTTGCCGTCGGCTTTGCGCTGACGATTCTGGTGGGTGCGCTGGTACTGATGCTGCCGGTTTCGGCGGCAGACGGACAGATAACGCCGTTTCTCGACGCGCTGTTTACAGCAGCCTCGGCGAGCTGTGTTACCGGACTCGTCACGGTCAGCACGGCGGTGCACTGGTCGGTATTCGGCAAGTGCGTCATCCTGCTGCTGATTCAGATCGGCGGACTCGGCTTTATGTCCGTCGCGGCTATTGCGTCGTTTGTCCTGCGGCGAACGATCACGCTGCACGAGCGCATGGTGATGAGCGCGGGGCTTAATCTGTCGGACGGCGGCGGCATTGTCCGTCTGACACGGCGCGTGCTGTTCGGCACGTTCATCATCGAAGGGACGGGAGCGGTTCTGCTGTCCTGCCGGTTCGTGCCGCATTACGGTTTCCCGAAGGGAATCACAATGGGCGTGTTCCACGCGGTTTCGGCATTCTGCAACGCAGGCTTTGACCTGATGGGCACACCGGACGATCCGTTTCAGTCGCTCATCGGCTGGGCGGAGGATCCGCTCGTGAACATTACGCTGATGGCGCTCATCGTGATCGGCGGTCTCGGTTTTTTCGTGTGGAGCGACGTCTGGGACAAGCATAGTTTCTGCCGTCTGCGCCTGCACACGAAAATCGTGCTGACGGCCACGGCAGGTCTGCTGCTGTTCGGCTTTGGCTGGACGCTGCTGTTTGAGTGGAGCAATCCCGCAACGCTCGGCGCGCATGACCCTCCGCACAAGCTGCTCGCGGCGGCGTTTCAGAGCGTGACGCTGCGCACGGCAGGCTTCAACACCATCGATCTCGGCGCGCTTACCGGCCCGAGTCAGGCGGTGTCGTGCCTGCTCATGTTCATCGGCGGATCGCCCGGCTCAACAGCAGGCGGCATCAAGACCGTGACGGCGGCCGTGCTCGTGCTCACGGCCATCAGCGCCTTCTGCGGGCGCACAACGGTTTCGGCGTTCGGCCGGACGATTGCGCCGCGCAGCATCATGAACGCCGTAACCCTGCTCATGGCAGGCGGCGTGCTCTGTCTGGTCGGCGCCTGTGCGATCGCCGGAATCGAGGACGCACCGTTTCACCAGTGCCTGTTTGAGGCGGTCTCCGCGTTCGGCACGGTCGGTGTGAGCATGGGTCTGACACCGACGTTGGCGGCGGCTTCGCGCGTTATTCTGATCGTGATGATGTATATGGGCCGTGTCGGTGTGCTGACGCTCGGCGTTGCCGTTTTCATGCGCCGCAGAGAGCCGCCAAGGCTCAAATACCCGGACGCAGATGTGTTTATTGGTTGAGGCAGCATTCCGCAATTGCATTTTCGGCATTTTGCGTGATGATGCCTTTATGGTGAAGTAGATTAAGCAGTTATCCAAAGGAGACAGATATGAAATCCTTTCTGGTGATCGGCATGGGCCGATTCGGTACCGCCGTTGCGCAGGAGCTGACCGAGCTTGGTCAGGAGGTTCTTGCCATCGACGAGAACGTCGAGAGCGTGCAGCGCATCGCGGAGGATGTGACGCAGGTCATGCAGGGCGACGCGCAGGACGAAGCCGTGCTGGGGGCCATCGGCGTGCGCAACTTCGACTGCTGTATTGTTGCGGTAGGTACGGATATGGAGGCGAGCATCCTCATCACAGTCATGCTCAAGGATCTGGGCGCGCAATACATCATTGCCAAAGCGAGAAGCAATGTGCATGCCAAAGGTGCTCGAGCGCGTCGGTGCGGACCGTGTTGTCCTGCCGGAGAGCGAAATGGGCTGCAAGCTGGCACAGCGCCTGGCACATGCCAACGTGGTGGATTTTATCGGCGTGTCGGACGAATACAGCATTCTGGAGATACACGCGCCGAAAAGCTGGGTCGGCAAATCGCTGGTGCAGCTTGACGTGCGGCAGAAGCATATAAAGTGAATGTGCTCGCCGTCCGTCATGGTGAACAGGGTGCACTGGATGCAAGTCCTAAGCCGGATAAGGCCATCGAGCCGGATGATCTTCTGTTTATCATGGGCGAAAATAAATTTGTGAGCAGGGTGGTGGAACTGCATTGATTGAGATACAGAGCCGTCAGAATGCCGCGCTCAAACACCTTGCGCGGCTGGGACGGGAACGAAAATACCGCCGGAGCACGGGGGAAAATGCTGTGCGAGGGCGAAAAAATGCTGGGAGAAGCACTGCGTTCGGGCGCGAAGCTGAAAACCGTGCTTGTGAGAGACGGCTGGGACAGTCCGCTCGTCAAAGAGGCGGAAGAGCAGGGAGCATCGCTCTATTCTGCACCGGATGCGCTGTTCAAACTCGCAAGTGAGGTGGAAACGCCGCAGAACGTCATCTTTTTCCTGCGAGCAGCCGCAGTGGACGGCGGACGCGCTGGACGGAGCCGGGCAGGTGCTCCTGCTGGACGGCTTACAGGACCCGGGCAACCTTGGCACGATCTTACGCACCGCCGAAGCGTTCGCGCTCGGCGCCGTTGTGTTGTGCGAGGGCTGCGCCGATCCGTTTTCACCCAAGGTCGTGCGCTCGACGATGGGCGCGGTGTTCCGTCTGCCGTGCGTGACGCTCCCTGCTTGCGGAGGCCGCCGAACGGCTGCCAAAACGGTTTGCCGCTGTACGCCACCGCGCTGCATGAGGACAGCGTGCCGCTTTCCTCGGTTTCGCTTTCCAAAGCCGCCGTTATCATCGGCAGTGAGGAAAGGGCGTGACCGAGCAGGCGCTCCGTCTGTCCGACAGGCGCGTGATCATTCCCATGAAGGGCCGTGCCGAATCGCTCAATGCGGGCGTTGCCGCGGCCATCGTGATCTACGAAATGACAAAATGAGGAGGCGGGCACTATGCCGTCAAGACTCAGCTATGTTTGGCTTTCGCTCAAGCGCGGACTCTGGCTCGCGCACAGCCGCCGAGGTACTCGATGCCTTCGGCTCTCCGGAGGCGGTGTTCGCCGCCGACCGGCAGGCACCGACAGCTGCGCCGTGTGAGCTGCGCAAGACCCATGTCGATCTGCTGTGCGACAAGGATACGTCCGAAGCAGAGCAGGTCATCCGGTCCCTGCACGGAAAAGAATATCCAGATCATTACCATCGGTGACAGCGCTTACCCGGACCGCTTGCGGGCGATCCCGGATCCGCCGACCGTGCTGTATGTGCGCGGACGCTGGCCGGATTTCGACAGTGTTCCCGCCGTAGCCGTCGTCGGCACGCGCAAGGCGACGCCGTATGGTCTGAAAGTCGCCGATCAGATCGGCACAACGCTTGCCCGAGCGGGCATGATAACCGTCAGCGGCATGGCGCTCGGCAACGACGGCGCGGCACACCGCGGTGCGCTGAAGGCGGGCGGTCTGACCGTTGCCGTGCTGGCGGGCGGACCCGATGTGTGTTATCCGCCGCAGCACCGCAGCCTGATGGGCGATATCCTGCTCATGGGTGCCATCATCAGCGAATATCCGCCCGGCACCGAGCCGCACGGACGCAATTATCATCAACGCAACCGCATTATCAGCGGCCTGTCGGTCGCGTCCGTCATCGTGGAGGCGAGCGACTGGCGTTCAGGTGCGCTCATTACCGCGCGTCACGCGCTTGATCAGGGACGCGATGTGTACGCCGTGCCCGGTCCGATCGACGCGCCGCAGTCGCAGTCGTGCAATGAGCTGATCGCCAAGGGCGAGGCTGCGCTGCTGACCAGTCCGACCGTGCTCGTGCGCGAGTACAGCGGCATGATGCCCGAGCAGGCGGTACAGCAGGCGTTTCGGCGTCAGACCGGCGAGTATCCGGAACCGGCTGCCAGAAGTGCTTGGGAGGACATTCGCAGGCGTGAGCAGCAGGCCGAAAAGCGCCGCGCTGCTGCCGCTGAAAAGGCGAAGGCCGGAACCCAAACAGCCGTCTGCGGCTGCAAAACCGCTGCCGGACGGCTTAAATGAGGATGAAAAGACCATCGTCACGCTCGTGCGGGACGGTGTGAGCACGCCTGAGGAGCTGATCGACCGCTGCGGTCTGGCAGCGCCGCGGTGATGAGCCTTGTCACCATGCTGGAAATGGATGGGATTCTGCGCCGTGAAAAGGGCAGACTCATCCTCGGCACCTGGTGATAAGCAGGAGAGAAGAAAAGAAATACACGCATTCCGCACCGTAAGGTGCGTATTCAATAGAATTTCCGCAGGAAATTCATAAAAAGGGGAGCATGTATCACCCTTTTTTTATACAAGTGCGGAGAAAAGTTTCGACGAAGGAGGAACTTTTCTCCGCATGGCAACCCATATCCGAACCAGCGGTTCGGTATCTCCCTCGATACGCAAGCGTGGTTGCGTACGAAGTAAGTTTTTGGAGGTTTTATGTCTAAGTTAGTCATCGTGGAGTCCCCGGCCAAGGCAAAGACGATCGGAAAATATCTCGGTTCGGACTATGTCGTCAAGGCTTCGATGGGACATCTGCGCGATCTGCCGAAAAAAGAAAATGAGCATCGATATCGAGCACGATTTCCAGCCGGAATATGTGCCGATCGAGGGTAAAGATAAAATCATCAAGGAACCGCAGCGAAATCCGCAAGAGCGATTTCGTCTATCTCGCAACTGACCCTGACCGCGAGGGAGAAGCGATTTCGTGGCATATCAAGGAGCTGTTCAAGCTCAAGGACAAAAATTCCCGCCGCGTGACCTTTAACGAGATCACCAGCAGGCGGTCCGCTCGGGTATCGAGAACCCGCGCGATATTGATATCGATCTAGTAAATGCACAGCAGGCACGCCGCATTCTCGACCGAATCGTTGGCTATCAGCTGTCGCCGTTCCTGTGGCGCAAGGTCAAGCGCGCGGTCTGTCCGCAGGCCGTGTGCAGAGCGTTGCAACCCGTCTGGTCGTGGACCGTGAGAACGAAATCCGCGCATTCGTGCCGGAGGAATACTGGTCGATTGAGGCCCTGCTGCAGACCGCGGACGGCGGCAAGTTTTCAGCGCGCTACTACGGCGACGCGAACGGCAAGGCCGAGCTGAAAAACGAAGAGCAGGCGATGCATGTTGTCAACGCCGTTACCGGCAAGCCGTTCACCGTCGGCAATATCCAAGCGCGGCAAGAAAGCGCACCGCCGCACCTCCGTTCATCACCTCGACGCTGCAGCAGGAAGCCAGCCGCAAGCTGAATATGACGCCGCGCCGCACGATGAGCATCGCGCAGGAGCTGTACGAAGGTATTGAACTCGGTGAATACGGTCTGACCGGCCTTATCACCTATATGCGTACCGACTCGCTCCGTCTGGCGGACGAGGCCACCGCTGCCGCTGCGGGGCTTCATTCGCGGCCGCTACGGCGAGGAATATTATCCGGGCAAGCCGTGTGTGTTCAAGACCAAGGGCAACGCGCAGGACGCGCACGAAGCCATTCGTCCGTCCAACGTGCAGCGCTGCTGCCGGAAGAAATCCGCAAGTACCTGACGCCCGATCAGTTCAAGCTGTACCGCCTGATCTGGTCTCGCTTTGTGGCTGCCAGATGGCAGACGCCATGCTCGACACGGTTTCCGCCGATATCTTCTGCGAGGGTCAGGTGTTCCGCTCATCCGGTCATACGGTCGCGTTCCCGGGTTTTACTGCGGTTTTTGAGGAAGGCACGGACGACGAGAAAAAAGCAGGATTCCGCAGGGAAAGCCGCTGCCGCGCTTCGATCAGGGCGACAAGCTGACTGCCGAGAAAATCGAGCCGTCCCAGCACTTTACGCAGCCGCCGGCCCGCTACACCGAGGCATCGCTCATCCGTGCGATGGAGGAACGCGGCATCGGCCGGCCGTCCACCTATGCGCCGACTATTTCGACCATCATCGACCGCGATTACGTCACCAAGGAGAACAAGGCGCTCCGTCCGACGCCGCTCGGCGAAGGCGTTACCGGCCTGCTGGTTGACGAGTTCAAGTCGGTTGCCGATTACGAGTTCACTGCCAACATGGAGCACGAAGCTGGACGAGGTCGAAGCGGGCAAGCTGAACTATATCCAGCTGCTGCACAACTTCTATGACGGCTTTGAAGCCGCGCTCAAGCAGGCGGAGATCGATCTGGAGGGCAAGCGCATCAAGATTCAGGACGAGGTGACCGACGTTATCTGCGAGAAATGCGGACGCAACATGGTCATCAAGTCCGGCCGGTTCGGCAAATTCCTTTGCGTGCCCGGGTTTCCCGGAGTGCACCAACACCAAGCCCATCACCGAGGACACCGGCGCTGCGTGCCCGGTTTGCGGCGCAAAGGTCGAAGAAAAGTCCGCACGCGGCTATGTGTACTACTCGTGCGACACCTATCCGACCTGCCAGTTCATGACGTGGGACAAGCCGCTCAAGACCAAGTGTCCGAACTGCGATTCCTCGCTGTTCCGCCACCGACCGCGATTCCAAGGAGGTCACGGACGTTTGCCTGCGTGAGGGCTGCGGCGCAAGGAGCTGGTCAAGGAGGGTCTGCCGCCTGAGGAAACCGGAAAAGCGCCGCAAAGATGCGTGAAGCGCGTGCCGCCAAGGCTGCGGAACGTGCTGCCGCAAAGGAAGCCGCCGAGAAGAACGGCGAGACCGAGGAAAAGGTCAAGAAGGCAACGAAAAAGGCAACGACAAGAAATCCACCGCGAAGAAAAACCCTGCCGTGGATGACCAAGACCACCAATAAATTCAAAAAGCTGAAGGACGAGGCTGTACAGGAGCTGACTGCCAAGCAGCAGGAGCAGTACGCCAAGGCTCTGGCAAAGTATGAAGCAGAAAAAGGCGGCTGAGAAGGCGAAAAAAAGCCGCTGAGAAGAAAGCAGCAGCGAAAAAGCCTGCCGCAAAGAAAAGACCACGGCAAAGGAGAGCGCCGAATGAGTGAAATGGTAACAGTAGTCGGCGCGGGACTGGCCGGCTGTGAGGCTGCATGGCAGCTGGCACAGCGCGGTATCTCCGTGCGCCTGTGTGAGATGAAGCCGGTGCAGCACACGCCTGCGCACCACTCGGACGACTTTGCCGAGCTGGTGTGCTCAACTCGCTGCGCTCGGATGAGCTGGCGAACGCCGCCGGTCTGCTCAAGGAGGAGCTGCGCCGTCTGGACAGCCTTATCCTCTCCTGTGCGGATGCACACCGCGTAGAGCGGGCGGCGCACTGGCGGTTGACCGCGAGGCCCTTCGCGGCAGCCGTCACCGAGAAGATCAAGAACCACCCGAATATCGAGGTGGTCTACGGTGAAGTGACCGAGATTCCGGAGGGCAGAGTCGTTATCGCCTCAGGCCCGCTGACCTCGGATACGCTGTTTGACGCCATCCACGCCAAGGTCGGCGGCGATTTCCTGCACTTTTACGATGCCGTCGCGCCGATTGTCACGGCTGAGAGCATCGATATGGATTCTGCCTACGAGGGCGTCCCGCTACGGCAAGGGCACCGCGGATTACATCAACTGCCCGTTCTCCCGCGAGGAGTACGAGGCATTCTGGAACGCACTGACCACCGCCGAGGAAGCGCCGGTGCACGGCGGCTTCGAGGACTCAAGGTGTTCGAGGGCTGCATGCCCATCGAGGTTAACGCACGCCGCGGCTTTGACACGCTGCGGTTCGGCATTCTCAAGCCCATCGGTCTGCCGGACCCGAAAACCGGCAAGGATCCGTATGCGGTCCTGCAGCTGCGCCGCGACAACGCGAACGGTACGCTGTACAATCTGGTCGGCTGCCAGACACACCTGAAATTTGGTGAGCAGAAGCGCGTGTTCTCCATGATTCCGGCGCTGAAAAACGCCGAGTTCGTGCGCTACGGTGTCATGCACCGCAACACATTCCTGGATTCTCCGCGCCTGCTGGACGCGACTTACGCACTCAAATCCGACCCGCGCATCCGTTTTGCGGGCCAGATGACCGGCGTAGAAGGCTATGTGGAGTCCACCGCCTCCGGCTGCGGCAGGCGTGGCAACGGCCATGGACGTGCTCGGCAAACCGATGCCGACACTCGACCGCCTGACCGCCACCGGAGCACTGGCGACCTATATTTCCGACCATACGGTCGCAAAATTCCAGCCGATGAACGTAAAACTTTCGGCATTATCGAGCCGCTCGGCTATAAAATCAAGGGCAAGCGGGAGAAGAACATAAAAATCTCCGAGCGGGCGCTCGAGCAGATCGAAAACTGGAAGGGAGAGCTTTAATATGAGGATCATCGTTGATGCGATGGGCGGCGATAACGCGCCCGAATCCGCTGTATGGGGCGGTGCGCTGGCTGCGAAGGAATACGGCGAGGAAGTGCTGCTGGTCGGCAAGCCGGAGGTCGTAGCGAATGTCCTCAAGGAGAAGGGACTTTCTGAGGTCAAGGGCATTACCATCATGCCCGCAAATGATCTGGTCGATATGCACGACGATCCCGCAACGGTACTCCGCCACAAGCCGGATTCGTCCATGGCGGTAGCGTTCAAGCTGCTCAAGGCCGGCGAGGGCGATGCGCTCGTTTCCGCAGGCAACACCGGCGCGCTGCTCACCGGCGCAACGCTGTACGGCGGCCGCATCAAAGGGCATCCGACGCGGTGCACTGGCACCGGTTATGCCGTGCGCGAACGGTCAGGTCATGCTGTGCGATGCGGGTGCAAACACCGAATGCACCGCTGAAATGCTGCTCCAGTTCGCGTTCCTCGCTTCGCTGTATGCGGAGAAGATAAACGGTGTCGTAAAGCCGCGTGTCGGCCTTGTCAACAACGGTACGGAGGATACCAAAGGGCGACCCGCTCCGCAAGGAGGCTTACGCGCTGCTGAAAAAGGCGGGCGACGAGGGCCGTTTGAATTTTGTCGGCAACGTGGAGGGCAGCATGGTGCCGCTCGGCGCGTGTGATGTTGCTGTCTGCGACGGCTTTACCGGCAATGTGCAGCTCAAGACCATCGAGGGCGTGGCGAAGTTCATGTCGAAGGAGATCAAGGGCGTTTATGGCGTCTGTCGGCACCAAGCTCGGCTATCTGCTGTGCAAAAAGGGCATGGACGACTTCCGCGAGGTGTTCAATCAGGACAAGATCGGCGGCGCGCCGTTCTCGGCATCGCAAAGCCGGTCATCAAGGCGCACGGCTCGTCCAACGAAATCGCGGTGATGAACGCGGTCCGTCAGGCCATCGCGTACACCAAATCCGGCATGATCGATGCAGTAAAGGAAAACATTCAGTACATGACGGTTTCCGAGTGATCCACAGGAAGAAGGAACAAAAATGCTGAAAATTGACTATAAATTCAATGACGAGAGCCTGCTCCGGCTGGCGATGACCCATTCGTCCTATGCGAATGAGCACCACGGCACGCATTTGCAGTGCAACGAGCGCCTGGAGTTTCTGGGCGATTCCGTGCTGGGCTTTGTCACGGCGGGTTATCTGTTCACGCACTATCCCGACCTGCCCGAGGGCGACCTGACCAAGCTGCGCGCGGCAGTTGTCTGCGAGGGCGCACTGGACGAGATCGCGCATGAGATCGGTATCCCCGGAAGCCATCCGTCTGGGGCACGGCGAGGAGATGGGCGGCGGACGCAAGCGTGCGTCCATTCTCGCGGATGCGACCGAGGCTTTGCTCGGCGCTATCTTCATGGACGGCGGCATCGAGCCTGCCCGTGCGTTCGTGCTGCGGTTTATCCCGCATAAAGGTCGAGGTTGCGCTGGCAGGCGGCGCGTTCAAGGACTACAAGACCATGCTGCAGGAGATCGTGCAGAAGAACAAGCAGGAAACGCTGGAATATCGTCTGGCAGGCCAGTCCGGCCCGGACCATGACAAGCGGTTCAAGATGGAGCTGCTGCTCAACTCCAATGTGTTTGCCGAGGGCATCGGCAAGAGCAAAAAAGGAAGCCGAGCAGATGGCGGCGAAGAAGGCCTTGGAAAATATGGGATGCTGACGCTTATCGCCAGACCGCAATAGAGATAACGGCAAAGAGGTCGAGAAATCGACCTCTTTTCAGTCTGTCAAAAAGCAGCATTTCGACTCTCGTACTTCGTGCGGCAGCACGCATAAAATAGAATTTGCGGAGCAAATTCATAAATTCCCGGAGAGCATGGCCCAGGCCACCCTCTCTTGCCGCTATGCGGCAACCTTGTGTATCTCGGAATTTATACAAGGAAAGAAAAATGTGCCTGCAAGGCGCGTTTTTTTTTCGGAATTCGATCGAAAACGTGGTTTTAATCGAGGCTGCTCGAAAAACGTTAGTTTTTCGACAGCCTCCAAAGAGGTCGAGAATCGACCTCTTTTTTTCTGCGTGACGCAGTTAGTCGTTGAAAAGATACTGCCGCAGTGGTAAAAATAAAACTATCTATAATAAAGAGGTGGCATATGGTTCTCAAAAGCCTGATTTTACAGGGCTTCAAGTCGTTCCCGGATCGCACCGAGATCAAATTTCTCGGCGGCATTACGGCGATCGTCGGTCCGAACGGCTCGGGAAAATCGAATATTTCGGATGCCATCCGGTGGGTTCTGGGGAGCAGTCCTCGCGGTCTCTGCGCGGCGCGAAGATGGAGGATGTGATCTTCGGCGGTACAGCCAAGCGCGGTCCGGTCGGCTTTGCCGAGGTTTCGCTCATTCTGGACAATTCGGCGCATGTGTTCCGCTCGGAATTTACCGAAATTATGGTCACGCGCCGGTACTACCGCTCGGGCGAGAGCGAGTATTTCCTCAACAAAAAGCACTGCCGCCTCAAGGACGTGCACGAGCTGTTTATGGATACCGGTCTGGGACGCGACGGCTATTCCAGCATCGGACAGGGCCGCATTGACGAGATTCTGTCCTTCAAGAGCGAGGACCGGCGCGAAATCTTTGAGGAAGCCGCAGGCATCACTAAGTTCCGCTACCGTAGGAGGAAGCCGAGCGCAGACTGTCAGCCACCGAGGAAAATCTGGTGCGTATCCGCGACCTGTACGGCGAACTGGAAAACCGGCTCGAGCCGCTCGAGCAGCAGGCTGGCAAGGCGAAAAGGTTTCTGCATCTGCGGGATGAGCTGCGCGTGCTTGAGGTCTCGCTGTGGCTGCTGTCGCTCGAGCAGCTCAAGAATGACACTGCCAAGCTGAATAAAGACCGGACAACCTGCGAAAGCAGCTTGCGGCCGCAAAAACGGCAGCAGGGAACGCTGTATGCGCAGTCCGAGCAGCTGGCCGAGTCACTGCGTGAGATTGACAGGGGAAACCGAACGTCTGCGGAACGAGCTGCGCGAAGCCGAGCAGTTTGCCGCCGAGCAGATCAGCCGTGAGGCGGTTATTCAGGCGAACATCCGCAACTGCGAGGAGAATATCGAGCGCACACGGCAGGGAGAGCGCACACCGCGCCGAGCAGGTGCAGAGCATGGATGCGCAGCTTGCCGAACGGCGCGAGCGTATTTCCGTGCTGAATGAGCAGGAGAAGGCACAGTCGGCTGAACTGGATGCACTCCGAAAAACAGTCTGCCGAGCAGGAGCAGCAGCGCACACAGGCCGAGCAGGCACTTCGGCAGGCCGAGCAGGCGCAGCGCAGGCAGGAGCGCACGCTGCACACGCTCGAACTCGACCGAACAGCCGCCGAGAGCGGTCTGGCGGGCATGAACGACCGCACAATGACGCTGGATTCCGAAATCGCAGCAGCGGCACAGCAGCTGGATACCGAAAAGCAGGCACAGGACAATCTCGAGCGGGAACTGACCGCGTGCGAGCAAACGCTTGCCGAAACGGCAAAGCAGGCGCAGACGGCCGCCGTTCAGGCGGAGACCTGCCGCCGAAAGGCCGAGCAGGCGCAGAACGACCTGCGAGCAGCACAGTCCTCGCTGAGCGAAATGCAGAGCCGCGTGAAAATGCTGACCGACATGCAGCATGAGTACGAGGGCTTCTCACGGTCGGTGAAAGCCGTCATGCGGCAGGCTGAAAGGGTGCGATGAACGGCGTGCACGGTCCGGTTTCCGCGCTGATCACGACCGAAAAGCGGTTCGTGACGGCAATCGACACTGCACTCGGTGCGTCAGCGTCCTCCATCGTGGTGGACAGCACGAGCGTGGGCAAGCAGTGCATTTCGTACCTCAAGCGCACGGACGGCGGCCGCGCGACCTTCCTGCCGCTGGATACCATTCGGGCAAACAGCCTGCGGGAGACCGGCCTGGAACGGCAGAACGGCTGCTTCGGCACCGCGGATGCCCTCGTCAGATTTAATGAAAAAAATATAAGAATATTGTGTGCAATCTACTGGCGCGCACGGTCATTTCGGAGAATATGGACACCGCGCTGGCACTGGCCAAGGCGTACGGACACCGGTTTCGCATTGTCACCTTAGACGGACAAATCCTGCAGGCAGGCGGTGCCATGACAGGCGGCTCGGCCTCCCGCGGCACCGGCGCACTGGCGCGGGCGGAACGCCTGCACGCCGCCGAGGCGCGTGCGCGCACTCGAGCAGGAGCGAAAAACGCTGGCACAGACCGAGCAGACTGGGACAGGAACTGGAATCGCTTTGCCGCGCAGGCGCAGGCCATCGAAACCGACCGCCGGCACGCGGAGCAGGAGAGAGCCGGACTTGCTGCTTCGGTAAAACAGCATAAATTCCTGCTGGAAAGCCTGCAGAAACGGTATGACAGCCTGATTTCTGAACAAACTAACTTCACAGCAACGCAGCAGAAGTATGAACAGACACTTGCCGCCTGCACAGAGCGCCGGTCTGCCGCAGAGCAGGCGCTTGCAGCTGCCGGGCAGGTCTGTGCCGAGCACCGTACGGCAGTGAACGCCGCCGCGGAACAGCTGACGCAGACGGCTTCGCGCATCACAGCCGCGCAGACCGCGCTCGCGGAGACGCGCACGGCGCAGGACAGCGAAGCACGCGCGCTCGCGGAGCTTGAGCGGCTCAAGGCCGACCTCGACGCGGGCGTGTCCGGTGCGGAGCAGACGATCGCAGGCTTTGTGGCGGAAATCGCACGCCTGACTGATGAACTTACCCAAGTCCGTGCAGCCAAACACGGACGCGACACCACCGCCCGGCTGCTCAGCGAACAGCTTGCGCGGCGGCAGACCGGCAGACGCGAACAGACCGAGGGCGAACGGGTCCGTCTGGAAAAGGCGGCACAGAGCCGCAACGAGGAAATCCTTGAACTCGAACGCGAGACCGCCCGACTGGAAAACCGCGCGGCCCAGCTGAAAAACGAGGAAACGCAGATTCTCGATAAAATGTGGGAAAGCTATGAGCTGACGCCCACACCGGCGGCAGAGATCGCCCGACCGATTGAAAACCTCGGTGAAACGCGCGGCCGCGTGCAGTAGCTGCGCGTGAAAATGCGGGCGCTCGGCAACGTCAATCTGGATGCGGTGGACGAATTTCAGCGTGTGCAGGAGCGGTACAGCTTCCTGCGGGAGCAGAAGGACGACCTCGAGACCGCGCAGACCGATCTGCGCAAGGTCATTGAGCAGCTGACCGTCAGCATGAAGGAGATTTTCGCGTCCGAGTTCGCCAAGCTGAATGTGTACTTCCGCGATACCTTCCGCGAGATCTTCGGCGGCGGACATGCCGAACTGCAGCTTGCCGATACCTCGGATATCCTGAACTGCGGTATCGACATCCGCGTGTCTCCGCCGGGCAAGGCGGTTAAAACGATTACGCTGCTCTCGGGCGGTGAAAAGGCGTTTGTTGCCATTGCGCTGTACTTTGCGATCCTCAAGCTGCGGCCTACGCCGTTTTGCGTGCTTGATGAGATCGAAGCCGCGCTCGATGATGTAAACGTGCAGCGGTTTGCAAAAATACATTCGCCGCCTGACAGATTCGACACAATTTATTGTAATTACCCACAGACGTGGTACAATGGAAGAAGCAGATATGCTCTACGGCGTGACCATGCAGGAGCAGGGCGTTTCAAAATGCTGATGCTCAATCTGGCTGAGGCGGAAAAACGGCTCTAAAAATACCATTAAGTAATGGAAAATTGAGAATGGAAATGGAGAATTGCGGCAATGGATATGCGAAGCGAAAAATATCCGTACCGGCTGGATGTGGAAAGACGATTGCCGAACGGCTCTCTTACGACAGACGGCTATGCGGTACGGCATCCGGTCGAGTTTCGGCACTGGGGACATGCGCACGGCTATGTTCTCTGGGGTGAGCGGATTGACCGCACAGACTGGGAGAACTGGCGTATCAACTACTACGGTAAATAATCACTGATTCCTGATTTGCAAGATAAACATAAGGAGATAAGCATGGGATTTTTTTGATAAAATTAAGCAGGGCTTAAAGAAAACATCGGATGCGGTGAACCACTCGCTGGACAGCGTGTTCGCGGCATTTGTCAAGGTGGATGATGATCTGCTCGAGGAACTGGAAGAAGCACTCATCCTGTCGGACGTCGGTGCATCCACGGCGGCGAAGATCGTCGCTGAGGTCGAAAAGCGCGCCAAGCTGCGCAAGACCACCACGGCGGACGAGCTGCGTGACCTGCTCCGCGAGGTGCTGACCGACAACATGCTCGACAACCAGCCGCTGAATACGGACGGCAAGCCGGCGGTCATTCTGGTAATCGGCGTCAACGGTGTCGGCAAGACGACCTCGATCGGCAAGCTGGCGGCCCGCTATGTCAATGAGGGTAAAAAGGTTATGCTGTCGGCGGCGGATACCTTCCGCGCAGCTGCGGCTGACCAGCTCGAAATATGGGCAAAGCGTGCCGGTGCGGACATCGTTCGCCACGGCGAGGGCGCGACCCGGCGGCTGTTGTGTTCGACTCCATCTCGGCGGCCAAGGCACGCGGCAGCGATATCATCATCGTGGATACGGCAGGCCGTCTGCACAACAAGGCCAACCTGATGAACGAACTGGCGAAGATCGACCGCGTTATCTCCCGTGAGCTGCCGGATGCGTCGCGCGAAACGCTGCTCGTGCTGGATGCGACCACCGGTCAGAATGCGGTTCATCAGGCTGAGGAGTTCAACAAGGCTGCCGAGCTGACCGGCATCATTCTCACCAAGCTGGACGGCACCGCAAAGGGCGGCATCGTGATCGCCATTTCGGCAGGACTGGGTGTTCCGGTCAAGCTGGTCGGCGTTGGCGAGGGCATTGACGATCGATCGACTTTGACCGTGCGGCATTCCTGGAGGCCATCCTGCCGCCGGTTCATGAAAACGCAGAAAACGATGAGGAACAGACCGAGGAGGACGAAAATGCAGAGACCTGACGGAAGAACCAAGGGCGCAATGCGTCCGGTGAAGATTACCACTGATTACACGATGTACGCGGAAGGCTCGGTGTTGGTCGAGATGGGCAACACCAAGGTCATCTGCACCGCGTCGGTCGAGAAAAGGTACCGCCGTTCCTCGAGGGCAAAGGGCCTTGGCTGGGTAACCGCCGAGTATGCGATGCTCCCCGCGTGCGACCAATACCCGCAAAAACGCGATATCAAGTCGCTCAAGCTGGACGGTCGCTCGAGCGAGATCCAGCGTCTGATCGGCCGTGCGCTGCGTGCGGTCGTTGACCGCGAAGCACTCGGTGAGCGCCAGATCACGATTGACTGCGATGTTATTCAGGCGGACGGCGGCACGCGCTGCGCGTCTATCACCGGCGGATTTGTTGCACTGTGGCTTGCATGCAAAAAGCTGCTGGCCGATGGCGTGATCGAGAAAATGCCGCTCACCGCACAGGTTGCAGCTGTTTCGGTCGGCATTTTTGAGGGATGAAGCCGTGCTCGACCTCAACTATGCGGAGGACAGCCACGCCATCGTGGACTGCAACGTCGTGATGACGAGCAAGGGCGAGTTCATCGAGGTGCAGGGCACAGGCGAGGGCCGTCCGTTTACGGATACCGAGCTGCGGAAGCTGCTCGGCCTCGGCAAGCGCGGCTGCCTTTACACTGTGCCGCAAGCAGGCCAAGGTGATGGGGGAAAGTCTGTAATGCAGTTTGTACTTGCTTCCCATAACAAGAAAAAAGCTGGCAGAGCTGTCTGCTATCGTAAGCAGCCTCGGCATTGAAATCATCCCGCTGCCGGAGGGTGCACCTGAACCGAGGAAAACGGCAAAACCTTCGAGGAAAACGCGCTCATCAAGGCGAAATCCGCCGCAGAGTTCACCGGTCTGCCCGCTCTCGCGGACGACAGCGGCCTGTGCGTGGATGCGCTGGACGGCGCTCCCGGTATCTACTCCGCGCGCTACTGCGAGGGGTACGGACGAGGACCGAAATGCCTTTTTGCTGAAGAATATGCAGGATAAGGAAAATCGTGCCTGCCGGTTTGTGTGCGCGATCGCGTGTGTGCTCGCGGACGGCGAAACGCTCACCGTGCGCGGTGAATGCGAGGGCACACTGCTCCGCGAGAATCACGGCGCAGGCGGCTTCGGCTACGACCCGCTGTTCTATGTCGAGAAATACGGCTGTACCTTCGGCGAACTGCCGGCAGAAGTCAGAATACAATCTCTCATCGGGCAAATGCTTTGAATAAATTGAAAGCCATACTAAAAGATAAAGTGAATTGAAAAATGGAGAATGGATAATGGAAAATGTCGCTATCCTTGCGCGGGTTCCGTCCGCGCTGCGACGTGCGGCACGTAGTGCCGAAATAAAATAATCGCGCAAGGCGCGATGCCATAATTCTAAATTCTCCATTCTCAATTTTCCATTCAAAACATAAGGAGAAATATAATGCTTAACACAAAACAACGCGCACAGCTTCGTGCAATGGCAAACCCGCTGGCGGTCACGCTGATCATCGGCAAGGAAGGCGTAACCGACGCGGTAGAACGCGAGCTGGACGCGCTGCTCAATCCACGAGCTGGTCAAGGGGCAAAGGTGCTCGGGGTGCGATGCTGACGCCGCGCACGGTATCCGAGGCGCTCTGCGGGGAGCCACTGGCGCGGACGCTTTTGCAGTGCATCGGCTCCAAGTTTGTGCTGTACCGCCAGTCAGCGATGAGGACAAGCCGATCGTTCTGGTAAAATGAGGACAGAAATTCTCGGCGGCACGTTCAATCCGCCGCATCTGGGACATCTGCGCGGCGGAACTCGCACCGTGCGCTGAACGAATCGGGTGCTGTTCATTCCGACCAATATTCCGCCGCACAAAGGCTCTGCCGGAGAAACACCGCGTCCGCAGAGGATCCGGTGCGAAGATGAAGTGCGCCGCCTGACGGCAAAAAAACGTGGGCGATCGCGACACTATCGAGATCGACCGCGGCGGCGCAAGCTACACGGTGGACACGCTCCGCGCGCTTCATACGCGGCGAGACCGACCTGCACCTGATCGTCGGCACGAGATATGCTGCTCTCGTTCGATAAAATCTGGCGTGCGCCGGACGAGATCGCGCGGCTGGCTTCGCTTGCTGTCTGCGCCCCGTGAAAACAGGGACTGGGACGCTGCGCGTGGCAGCGGCGCTCAGGACTCGCTCGGTGCCACCGTAAGAGCTGGTGCAGCGACAGCCTGACCATTTCCTCGACCGAGCGCTGCGGCAGGGCGGTGCACTGCGATGCTGCATACACCGGGCGGATTACATCGAAGAACGTCATCTGTACGGCTTCACTAAGCCTGTATCATACAGGTTTAACAGATAAATACAACTGGAACGGCTCACGGTCCGTTCCTCGCTTAGTCGGTAAAACTGTAGTTTTGCGACAGGAATACTGAAAAGGCAGGGGAAAAGTTATGTTATGTAATGAAGAAATGCGTAAAAAGTATCCTTTCCAGACTGCAGATCACCGCTATGAGCACTCATCGGCGTGGAGCGTGCGGCATGCTGGCGAAAAAAGTGAGACCCGGAAAGCGGGTACTGCGAGGCATTCTGCATGACATAACAAAATCTTTCTCCACAAGAACAGTTGAATTTATGCAGGAAATACGGTATAATACCCCATGCCGTCGAAAAAAGCGAGCCGAAAAATGCTGCACGGAAAGACGGCGGCAGCCATCGCGCGGGCGATACCACATGCCGAGGATATCTCTGCGATGCCATCGCCTGCCCACCACCGGCAAGAACCATATGACGCTGCTTGACAAGATCTTGTATCTGGCGGATTACATCGAAGAAACTCGTGATTTTCCCGGCGTGGACAAGGCGCGTGAGCTGGCGCAGATCGACATCGACAGTGCCCTGCTCTACTGCTATGACCAGACGCTGACCGAGCTGGTCGCACGCGGAAAACTCATCCACAGTGATACCATTGCCGCTTATAATGATATGATCCGGCAGGGTGTCAGCTGGCGGGACAAGTAAAAATGGAGGCAGGAATCGTTTGAAACTATTCGGAGGAAGCGGCGACAGGAAAAACCGCAACGGAGACAGCACTCGGCACACAGGCTCCGCACAGCAGGCAGCGCCGGAAGGGAACCACCAGCCGATCTCGGCTCCCAAGCCAGGCGGCAAAAGGGTAAGGCTCCGAAGGAGAAAAAGCCGTGACACCCAGACAGAAGGGCAAGCGCATTGCCATCATTATGGCGGTTGTGCTGGTGCTGTTCGCGTGCGCAGCGCTGCAGCGGTGTGGTTCGTCCGTTCGCCGCAGGCGACGATCAAGCGACAAGGAAACGGCGCGATAAGGTCGATGTGAGCAGCCTGCTCAACTCGGGCACCCGCATTGACGATGATGTGTTTACGTTCGTGGTCGGCGCAGTTGATGAGGACGAAACACGAACGGATGCTTTTGATGGTCGCAAACTTGGATACCAAGGACAAGACCATCAACGTCATGAACATCCCGCGCGACACCATGTGCAACAACACGGCAACCGGCGCGAGCAAGAAGACAATCAGCTCTACGGCATGGATACCGGCGGCAAAGGGCGGCAACATCGAGCAACGAGCAAGCGAAATCGAGCGTCTGATGGGCTTCCGGCCGGATAAATACGTTATCGTCAACTTTGACGGCATTGCAGCCATCGTGGATGCATCGGCGGCGTGGATTATGATGTGCCGTTCGATATGAAGGCGTACGATCCGTCGCAGAATCTGCACATCGACCTGAAAAAGGCCAGCAGCATCTGGACGGCAAACAGACCGTCGGCTTCCTGCGCTGGAGACACAACAACGATTACACCGTACAGTACACCAACGGCGATGAAGGCCGTGAGAATCAGCAAGTTCCTCAAAGGCGCTGGCAGGTCAGGTGCTGCAGATCAAGAACGTGACCTAAGATCCGCTCGATTGCAGAGGCCGTGTTCAAGAGGAACAGTCAAGACCGACCAGCGCCGGCGAGCTGCTGTGGATGGGCATGACAGGCCATGCAGATCGACAACAGCAGCATTCAGTTCTTTACACTGCCCGGCTTCACGGCGCAAGATGAGCACGGCGGGCACCTCGGTGCAGTATTCGTTCTTCTTCCCGTATTACGACCAGACGCTGGAGCTGGTAAACAAGTATTTCAACCCCTACGAGGAGCCGATCTCAAGCTGGACATCGTCGGCGGACCGGATACCACTACCTACTCGGGCGGCTATGTAAGCTCGGGCGAGGAAGATAATGTGGGGTGACACCTCCGGCTCGTACGATTACAGCGAGGATTATTACGAAGAACCGGATTATAGCATGATGAGCCATCCCTACGACAACAGCGGCTCGGACGGCGATTATTCGGATAACAATGACTACTCCGGGCGGCGACAGCGGCGGAGACTATTCCGGCGGCGACTCCGGTGAGGAGAGCGGCGGCGACTTCTCCGGCGGCGATTACACCGACGGCGGCGGAGAGGACAGCGGTGCTTCTCCGGCGGAGACGACGGCGGAACATACGATCCCGAGGCATAATAAAGGCAATATACCATAATCGGCAGAAAGGCAAACCCTTTTCTGGCCGCACAAAAAGGAGTTTATACTTTGACTGCAAAAGAAACTGTAAAGGGTTAGATCTGCGGCGCTGATCGAGAAAAAGGCTCAGGGCATTGAGGTGCTGCATGTTGAGCGCCTGACCGAGCTGACCGAGTATTTCGTCATTCGCTCTGCGTCCTCCACTACGCAGGTTAAGGCACTGGCGGACAATGTAGAGTGGCACCTGAAGTATGACCATGACGAGATGCACCACACCGAGGTTATGAATCCGCACAGTGGATGCTGCTGGACTACGGCTGCGCTGTACTGCTGTATTCATGCCGGAGGCACGCAAAGTTTCAATCTGGAGAACCTGTGGAAGGACGGACACGCCAGTAGCTGCTTGAAGAGCTGGGCATCGAGGACAAGTAAAAATCGCTCCGACATGCGGCGGCCCCGAAACGTGTCCGCCGCGTTGTCACGCTCAAAATCCAAAACTCACCCAAGGGGAGAATCGTTGAAATTACGATCGCCGCTCGTGTGAAAAATAAGCGGGGGCATCTGGTTTGCCATGCCGAAATGACTCGGACAAGGGAGAAGTTCGCGCTCATAGAGCAGCCGTAAACAGCATTTCTACACGGTGATTTCAGGGGTTTAAATTTCCAGACATTGACTCGGCCGAGGGCCTGTTTGAAGACCTGCCGCGGTTGTTGCCATGCTGCTGCTGGCGGTACAGAGCCAGCTGGATCTGTGCGGCTTAACGAAAGGATTATCTTCAAACTGGCCTCCCCAGGTAAAGGGGATCTGATCGCCTCGGTGCGTATGCTCATTCAAATGAGCCACCGGCAGGCGCTTTGTGTCCGCCCCGCCGCACAGGAGGAAAAAGCCACGCCATCGATCGGGCCAAGGCCGTGCATATGGATCGCCATGGCATGACAGAAGAGCACCAGGCCCACCGCTTTGCAGAAGCGACATGGACCGGCGGCGCCAAGCTGCTGGATACCACCCGCCTGGTCTTGGGCGAGGGTAACCTCATACAATGAAGTAGCAGGGTCATTTTAGCTGAACAAAGAAGTCGAAACCCGCCCAGGCGGCAGTCCGCGATCGACTGCCGCCCGGTTTGTGATGACCCGCCGTTTCGCTGGAAGGGGTACCCAAATGCTGCGCTTCACCAAAATGGAGGAGCAATACGTAATA
>VOFC01004125.1_pt1 | contig 30859 bp, 47 predicted proteins | sample 5384161 | NCBI WGS metagenome assembly VOFC01 (sample SAMN12384722, study PRJNA508395) | human gut metagenome | isolation source: healthy gut B | host: Homo sapiens
ACTATTGTTAATTTTCCTGTATAATAATCAAAGTCTGTTTTTACATAAGTAAATCCATTAAATCTTGATATTATTTGTGCTGCATCTTTTCCCAAACCATTTAATATAACTTTTAATGGTTCTTTTCTAACTTTGTTAGCTGATTTTGCAATACCTATTGCACCTTCTGCTGCTGCAAAGCTTTCATGTCCTGCTAAGAATGCAAAGCATTTTGTTTCTTCTGATAAAAGCATTGAAGCTAAGTTTCCGTGTCCTAATCCAACTTTTTCTATCATCTGCAACTGAACCTGGTACACAGAATGATTGTAATCCTTCTCCGATTGCTTTAGCTGCATCTGCTGCTTTTGTACAACCTTTCTTTATTGCTATTGCTGCACCTACTGTATAAGCCCAGCAAGCATTATCGAAGCAAATTGGTTGAATAGCTCTTACCATTTCAACTGGGTCAAATCCTTTGTCTTGACATATTTTTTCTTGCTTCTTCTAAATCTTTTATTCCATATTTATTTAATACGGGCATAATTTGATCTATTCTTCTTTCATAACCTTCAAATGTTACTGCCATCTAAATTTCCTCCTATTTTATATTTACTATCTCTATTTATTCTTGTCTTGGGTCTATATATTTTGCAGCGTCTGCATATCTTCCATAAGTTCCTGTAGCTTTTTCGATAGCTTCTTTAGGATCCATTCCGCCTTTTATAAAGTCCATCATTTTACCAAAGTTTAATGCTTTGTAACCAATTATTTGGTCGTCTTTGTCTAGAGCTTGACTTACTATGTATCCTTCTGTAACTTCTAGATATCTTGGTCCTTTTAATGATGTAGAATATATTGTTCCTATTTGAGATCTGTGTCCTTTTCCTAAGTCTTCAAGACCAGCTCCGATTGTAAGTCCACCTTCAGAGAATGCTGATTGGCTTCTTCCATATACTATTTGTAGGAATAATTCTCTCATTGCTGTATTTATAGCATCGCAAACTAAGTCTGTGTTTAATGCTTCTAGGATTGTTTTTCCTGTTAAGATTTCTCCAGCCATTGCAGCTGATTGTGTCATTCCTGAGCATCCTATTGTTTCGATTAATGCTTCTTGTATTACTCCTTCTTTTATATTTAATGTTAGCTTACATGCTCCTTGTTGTGGTGCACACCAGCCTATACCATGTGTTAATCCTGATATATCTTTAATTTCCTTTGCCTTTACCCATTTTCCTTCTTCTGGAATAGGGGCTGGTCCATGATTTACACCTTTTGCAACTGTGCACATTTTTCTACGTCTTTTGAATAAATCATATTATTTGCTCCTTTCAATACGATAAAATATCGTGCCGTCTTTTTTAGACAACATCTACATTATATTACATTATTCTCTATTTTTCAATTTTTTTATAACATTTTTTCAAAATTTAACATATATTTTTAAATCATCTGGCTCTAAATAAATTCTAGTTACATCTATATAATTATTTTCTTTACTATTTAATTCTTTTTTTCAATACCATATATTCATCTTTTTTTATTTGTCTTATAATATACGCTATAATTTATGTCTTGATTATATGTTCCTGTTGAAATTTTGGTTATTTTAGCATATTCTGATGGCAATATATCATACCAAGTAAAGTCTTCTAAGCTAGTATTTCCTGAATTTTTTATTGTAAATTCATAATCTAGTTCTTCGTTTGGTGCAACAAGATTTTTACTTTTTCTTTGTAATGTCTACTTCTGGGTCTTTTGACTTGTTCTTCAATTTTATTTCAACTATTTCATTGTTTTTCCTTTATTTCTGCGTTAGCAGTTATGGGTTCATATATGTACCATTCTCCTGTTTCAACTTCCTTTACATGGTATTCTCCTTTATCAAGTTCAGATGAGTACGCAGTACCATTTTTATCTGTTGTAATTTGCTCAATAAATTCGTTTTGCTTATTATATATATTAAATTTAGCTCCCTCTATAGGACTTCTCGCTTCTGTATCTAAAACTTTATTCTGATTCTCGCTAGTTTTTACAATTTTTATTTTTCCTTTTATTCTTTTATTTTCTAGAACAATTTCTTTTTCATCGTCATAGTCCAAATCCACCTCTATAGGATTGCTTTCAAGAATGTGCATGTCATCAGTTTTGGTTTCTACTATTTTAATAGTTCCCTTTAATAGATTTTCTAAGTTTATTTCACCATTCTCGTTTGTTTCATAGCTACCTATTTTAGTTCCATCAGCATAACTTATGTCAAATTTCACACCTTGCAGAGGCTGTTTCGTTTCAGCATCTATCTTCTTTAATTTAATTTTTGATTTCTTACTTTCTAAATCGATTCTCAGTGTTCTATCTTCATGTTCTGTTTTATTTAGCAAAATTACATAGTTTTGTTTGTTTTCTATTATACTATTCGCACAATATACAGGATATGACTCATACGAAGTTGTATACTCTATTTTTACATTATAATCCTTATCTATATTGGCTTTCGGAATCATTATCTTAAAGTTTTCTTTGTCTTTAAATTCCGTTTTTGGATTGCCTTTCTCATCACTTATGTATGTTCCTTCTGGAGCGTTTTTTATGCTATTTATTTTCACTTTTGAAACCATATTTGATTCAGTTATTTTATAGGTTTTAGAATAATAATCTTCTTTAATTGAATCTTGATGAAGTTTTTTTCTTCGTCTAAGACTAATGGCTTGCTAAGTATTATATCTTTATGATTATATGCAATATCCACTAATTTATATATGGCATCAACAACTTTTGTTCCTCTTCTTTTTTATATCTTCTACATTTTGACCGTTTATTTCATCTTCTCCACCTCTGAAATAATTGTGGACCTCACTCAATCTCCAACCTCTGATTACCCAGTAAATAGCCTGTTTGGTTGCAAGGTATGCATCATCATCTGTTTCTACTCCAAGTTCTTCTTTGCTAACATTTGGATAACCATTTCTAAGGATTTTCCATATTTTCCTGTCTACTGTTCTTTTCTCAACTTTTACATTATATCCTTCGCTTTCGTCAGGCAAATATCCAACACCATCTAAATCAGGATTTACACAGTAAGCCAAGTTCTTTTCGCCGTTTTTATCTGTATAGAACGTTTGTGAATATGTAATATACATCCATCTGCCTCTATACTCGCTCCAATATTGTAAAGTATAAAATCCTAAATCACCTCTACTAATCCAGAGTTCATCTCCAAAATCAACACTATCGGCAAGTGCATAAGTAGTTGGCAATAGCACCATAAATATTTGTAAAATTACTACAATTTTTCTATCATTCTTCTAAAAACACTTTTTCTGTTTGTTTTCTTTAAATTTTTTTTTTCCATTTTCATATTTTACAATCATTTATTGATTGTATCCTCCTTTTTATAGTATTTAGGTTTTTAAAGGTTACCTACAAACCTTGATATTTTCAATTTTTCAACAGATTCTACTTTTAGCTATTAGTCCTCCATACTATGTGTATTCTTTGTATTTTTTAATTTTTTTCAACAGCCTCTACGCATAATCTTTGATTAACCTTATTTTTTATACACGTTATGAGTGTAAGTTTATTTTCTTTGGTACTCTTCAACGGATTCCAGTCTGTTTCTAGTATTTCTTTTTTTGAATTTACAACATAAGTTCTTTGACCATATTGAGTTTGATATTTTATTTCATCTCCATTATCAAGTTCATTTATTCTAGCAAAATAAGAATACTTATTTCCTCTGTTGTTGTGTGCTGCTAGTCCTACATTCCCATCATATTTTGAAGTTTCTTCTATGTGCCCAATATAGTTCTCTAAAACACTGCTTGTACTTCCTTCTTTTTACCTTCCCATTTAATCCTATTTTCTCTATAGTTAAAGTCCCAATTATATCCGCATCCTTGTCCACATCTTCCTCTGTATCTATTTCCTCCGTTTTTACTTCTGTTTCGCCATCTTTAGTACCACTTTCTTCTAATTGTTCATAGCTTTCTTCTTCAAGTTCTTGATTTTCCAGCATTTGATTGTTAGCTTCACTTTTTTGTAGTTCTTTTTTATCGTACACATACAAAGCTCCTAAAGAACCTGCAAGAATGACCACAACAAATAAAACAAATAATTTCTTACTCATATTTGCGACCTTTCTTTTTATTTAATTATTTTACTTATCTACATTGGATTTCTTTTAGAAATAATATTCTCTTTTGAAAATAAAATATTTGCGATATATCTAAATATTTAACTGTTTCAATCGTACGCCATTTTTTTGACAATTATTTTTCTCTTTTGTTTATGTTATTTTCTTTTATAATCTTTTTATATTTTATATGATATTTTCCATCTTATTTTTACAACAAAAACTAGATGAGTATTTCTACCCATCCAGCCTTTATTTGCATTATTTTATTATTCTTCTGGTTTCTATTAAACCAAAGTTTTTACTATCTTTTTAATCTGTAAATTACATTTACTTTTCCTGTTTCTATGTTTACAAATGTTAAGAACTTATTTTGAGGTTGGTCTTCTAATAATAGTTTTGCATCCTCTGGTCCCATTGGTTTTTTATACTATAGAATATAGTCTTAACTATTTCGTCTGTAATTTCATGCTCTTCTGATCTATTTGCTTCTTTCATTCTTATAGATTCAGTCATGTTTTGTTTATCTCTTTTTGTTTTATTTTTTTCTTATTTGTCCTTCCATAATGTCCATGTCTTTGTCTATAGAAGCATATAAATCTCTACTTGCTGTTACAGCTCTGCATGTTTCTCCTAGAGCATTTATTTGCATTTCAGCAACGATCTTCGCCCTCTTTTTTATAGTTACATATAAATCTATATCTTCTGAATCAAAATATTTTTAATTCTTTCAGCTTTAGTTTCTACATAATTCTTTATTGCTTCTGTTGCCTTTAGTTCCTTTCCTGTTATTTTTTATGTTCATAAAAAAAATCTTAAATTGTAACTTTTGCCTTGTTAGCAGCTTCATTATATATGTTTTTTTTAGCCAGTTTTGCAAGTACTTTTTTATCTTTTTCTAATATTTGCCTACATTTTCATACAAATTATTGTTTTATCTTTTCTTTACTTTTTGCTCATCTATCCTTTTTATTTACAAACTATTTCTTATCCTCTTAGTCCCTCACATATTTCACATTATTTGTTTTTTATGATTGATTCTATATCTATTTCCAAATACATACCTTCTATTACATCAAATCTTACTAGTTGTTTTCTCTAATTGCTTTGTAAAAGATAATATTAGGCTGTTTTTTTCTATGTGTCTTCTTTTTCTTTGAATTTACACCGCTTCTGCCCAGTGTTCCATACATTAAGCATTTTCTTGTTTTTTTACCTCTACAAAAATGATTTCATTTTCCTCTTTTGCAATTATATCAATTTCTCCTTGTAAATATTTAGATTTTTCTAATTGATTTATTTATAAACCATTTTTATTTTTCTTTATTTGTATTTTGTTCTATTTTTCTCTATTACATATTGCATTTCTGACATATAATTTTCGCTTAAATTATCCTTTTAAACATATTACCAGCCGTCTGTTCAATTAATCCTTCTATCTCCATCATAGTAAGTAATTCATTTACTTGTCTTATGTTCTTGTTTATTTTTGAGCAATTTCTTCCCTTTGATAATGGTTTTAAGCTTTCTAGGACTAGTTACAATTTTTGCACCTTTATCTATTAACTCAATTATTCCAGCACTATTTTTATTATCTAAATTCATTGAATACAATAAACTTTTTTTCCTTGTTTGAATGCATATTCTGCCGAAACTTTGCTCCCGCTTCTAGGACATGCCTCTATTACTAAAACTGCATCTGCAATTCCTGTTATTATTCTATTTCTTTTAGGAAAGCCTGAAATTAGAGTCTCTGCATCGTCCTCATGAATCCACTTATTACACATATATTTTCTTTTTGCAAGATTTTTCGCAAATAGCCTAGCATATTTTCTGCCATATTCGCTGCAATTTCTTGAGCCAACTATTGCAACGATTTTATTCTTCTTTAAGAGGTCAGTATTTCCTCTGCAATATAGGCTTTCAGGATATTCCTTTATACTAAGCAATTTTTCGGATACGCCTCCTCAAAGCATGAAATTTTAACGCTCTCATCATTCAAGTTCTTCACTATACGCTCTCCTTTTCTTACTTATATTTTATTCTCATCTAAATTCCTTTGTTCAACTTTCAATTTTTCCAATACTTTCTGTCTAAGCTTCTATATTGAATAGCTTCGGCAACATGTTTTTTCTCTATCTGTTCAGACTCATCTAAATCTGCAATAGTTCTTGCAACCTTTAATATTCTATATGCTCTTGCACTCAGTCCTAATCTTTCAAACGCAATCTTTAACATTTCTATTGATTCTTCATCTAAAGTACAATATTGGTTTATCATTTTAGAGTCATCTCCGAATTTGAGAAAATCTCGCTGTCCTTATATCTGTTGTTTTGAATTTTTCTTGCAAGATTTACTCTTTTACGTATTTCTGCAGATGTCTCAGTTTGCTGATTTGATTGCATTTTTTCATAGCCTACTTTATTCACTTCTATTTGAATGTCTATTCTATCTAAGAGTGGTCCACTAATTTTTCCCATGTAATTCAAAATTGATTTTTCGCTACATGTACATTCCTTTTCAGGCGAACCGTAGTAACCACAAGGGCAAGGATTCATCGAAGCTACCAGCATAAATTTACATGGATACGTTAGGCTTCCGTTCATTCTATTTATAGTTATGTTTCCGTCCTCTAGAGGCTCTCTTAAAAGCTCTAACATATTTTTTGTTAAACTGAGGTAACTCGTCTAAAAACAGTACTCCATAGTGGGCTAAACTTATTTCTCCCGGTTTCGGACTTGTTCCGCCTCCAATCAAAGAAACTGGTGTTATTGTATGATGTGGTGCTCTAAACGGTCTTGAAGCGACCACTGGTCTATCCTTTGACAAATATCCAGCCACACTATAAATTTTTGTTATTTCAAGTGCCTCTTCGTAAGTCATCTCTGGCAATATTGATGTAATTCTTTGTGCCATCATCGTCTTCCCGTGCTCCGGGGCTACCAATCATTAGAATATTATGTCCGCCTGCCGAAGCAACTTCTAATGCTCTTTTTACATTTTCCTGTCCTTTTACCTCACCAAAATCTAATTCTTCTGTTCTATCTTTTTTTCAGCAAATTGGATATAACCGTTATTTCTGGTTGAACTTCGATTTGTTTATTTAAGTATTGTACCGCCTGCCTGATTGTTTGAATCCCAATTATTTCTATCCCACTTACAACAGATGATTCCGCACAATTTTCCTTTGGAATTATAATCTTTCTTATTCCTAGCCTTTTGGCTTCTATGCAAATCGGCAATATTCCACTTATTTTATTTAATTTTCCATCTAAAGAAAGCTCTCCAACAAAAGCAACATCATTATCAATTTTTCTAATTATTTGATGATTAAATCTGGATATAAATCAGTTGTTAAGAAGTTTGAACAAACCGTTGAAGCTGGAAACGTTGAAGAAGCTAAAACATTACTTGCTGAAGCAACAAAGAAAATAGACCAAGCTTGTACAAAGGGTTATCGTTAAGAACACAGCTTCTAGAAAAAATCTAATTTAACAAAAAAATTAAACGCTATGAATGCGTAAAATAAAAAATTGTGCACAGTTTTTTATTTAGAATTTTAAAGTCATACATTTGACTACACTAGATATTCAAATATCTAGTGTTTTTTATTCAGATTTTAATTTTGATTCTAATTTTTGTTTTAAATTTTAATTTTTATTTTGTTTTCTATTTTAATTTCTTATTTTAATTTTAGTTTCTATATTCCATGTTTTATATTTTTTCTTTATCCTTGCCTTATTCTCTTATTATTTTTCCATATATTACAACTATATTTTTAGCGTATTCTATGTTAATATTTTATATAGTAAGAAAGGATAAATTACTATGTATTTTTATATAAAAAATTTTTTAATTAAATTCTTTACTTTTGTTGATTTTTCTTTTGAGCCAAAAGTCAAAAAGTCTTATGGTAGCTGGCCTTAAGCTTTCATTTATATTAGTACTACTTTCAACTTTTATAATGTCGATTTACTTAACCATGAATCATTCTTACATAGTTTACACAATGTTGCAACTTCCTTATTCAAATCTTTTACAATGTTTATGGCTGTTTTCTTTTATTAATGGAAAATACTATTCTAAAAGAAAAATGAATCGATAATTCTAAAAGATGCACATTTGAAGTAAACATTACTTTATATGCATCTTTTAATTATTTTATAAAATATTATTTTTTATTCAACCAACCTGTCTTTTCTCGGGATTTAATAAACACTAATATTTATATTGTTCATTTTTTATATTTTATATTTTTTTTAAATTTTTTATAATCACAAATATCGTTATTTATTCATTTCTTCTATGAACATTTTGTTCAACATTTGTGGATTTGCCTTGCCTTTTGTGGCTTTCATTGCTTGTCCGTATAGCACCTTCATCAGAAATTTGTATCCAGCCTTTTGCTTTTATTATTTCTTCTGGGTTGCGTGTTGTAGCATCTTCTACAAACATTTCTTCAAGTACTTTTTACCTATTGCAGAACTTATTGTTCCTTTGTCTATCAATTCTACTAGACTTGCAAGTTCAGCTCCTGTGAAATGGAATGTGTTCTGGCTCTAGCTCTTCCTCATTTAATATACGAGAAATGTCTGATAAAATCCAGTTAGCAACTGCTTTTTGCGTTTTTGCATATTTTCTCTGCATCTTCAAACAAGTTTGATAAATATTTAGAAGCAGTAAGTAATCTTGCATCTTTCTCAGATAGTTTGTACTCTTCCATGTATCTTGTTTTTTCTGCTTTCTGGCAACTCTGGAAGTGTTTTTCTTATATTTTCTATCCATCTTAGAGTTTCTTGCTCTATAATTCCGCCATTATCTAGTACTTCTGACTGTCTTTGAATTTCATATTCTATTGCTCTTGAAATTGACTTAAATGAGTTCATGTTTTTCATTTCTGTACGTGTTCCAAATGGTGTTCCTGGCTTATGTATAGAAACGTTTACATCTGCTCTAAATGAACCTTCTTGCATCTTACAATCAGATACTTCTATGTATTCTAATGTAGATTTTAATTTTTTCAAATAAGCATCTGCTTCTTTTGCAGACCTTAAATCTGGTTCAGAAACTATTTCTATTAAAGGAACTCCAGCTCTGTTTAAATCAACTAAACTTCCTTCGCTAAACTCATTGTGGTTTAGTTTTCCAGCATCTTCTTCAATATGAATTCTTAATTTTATCTTTTTTTTTTTTCACCATTTTCTTCTTCAATTTCTATGTAACCATTGTTGCAAAGAGGTTTGTCAAATTGTGAAATCTGGTAAGATTTTGGTAAGTCTGGGTAGAAATAATTTTTTCTATCGTTTTTACTGTCTTTTGAAATTGAACAATTGGTTGCAAGGCCTGCTTTTACGGCATATTCTACTACTTTTTCGTTTAATACTGGAAGAGTTCCTGGCATTGCCATACAAATTGGGCATGTATGTGTGTTTGGCATTCCACCAAATTCTGTTGAACAATTACAGAATATTTTAGTTTTTGTAGAAAGCTCTGCATGGACCTCTAGTCCTATAACAACTTCATAATCTTCTCTTGGCATTATTATTCTTCCTTTTCATTTATTTAGGTTTTGCGGTTCCTATAACCTTTATATAACAACTGGCTTCGACAAATTTCTAAAGCCTTATTTCTTAAATTCTGGTTTATATTTTTCTCTGAATTTTTCTTTTTGCTCAAATGTATATGCAGCATTTAATATTGTTTCTTCATCGAATCTGTTTCCAATAAGTTGCATTCCTATTGGCATTCCTTCGCTATCAACTCCGCAAGGTATTGATATTGCTGGAACTCCGGCAATATTTATTGAAACTGTGCATATATCAGCTAAATACATTTCTAATGGATTGTTTGATTTTTCTCCAATTCCGAATGCTGTTGTTGGGGCAACTGGTGTTAATAAAACATCATATTTTTCGAAGTTTTTATCAAATTCTTTCTTTACGAATGTACGTACTTTTTGAGCTTTTTTATAATATGCATCATAGTAACCAGATGATAGCACATAAGTTCCTAATATAATTCTTCTTTTTACTTCTGGTCCGAAGGCTTCGCTTCTAGAATTTACGAATAATTCTTTCAAGTTCTTGTAGTCCTTTTGCTCTGTATCCATAGCGGATTCCATCAAATCTACCTAAATTTGAACTTGCCTCTGCACAAGCGATTATGTAATATGTTGCAAGTGCATACTGGCAACATCAAGTGAGCATTCTTCAACGATTGCTCCCATTTCTTTGTATTTTTCTATGGCTTCTTCTAGTTTTGCTTTTACTTCGGCATTTATTCCTTCTCCAAAGAATTCCTTTGGAACGCCTATTTTTAATCCTTTAACATCATTTTTCAAATACTTTGTATAGTCTTTTTTTCTCTATGTTATATGATGTAGAATCTTTTTCATCATGACCTGCAATCAAGTTTAAAAGCATAGCACAGTCTGTTACGTCTTTTTGTGATTGGTCCTACTTGATCTAATGATGAAGCAAATGCAACTAGTCCATATCTTGAAACTAATCCATAAGTTGGTTTTAGTCCAACAACTCCACAGAAAGATGATGGCTCACGAATAGATCCACCTGTGTCTGAACCTAAAGCCCATGGCACCATGTCTGCTGCAACTGCTGCTGCAGAACCACCTGATGAACCTCCTGGTACCTTTATTTAAATTCCAGGGATTGTGTGTGATTTGCATTGCAGAGTTTTCTGTTGAACTTCCCATAGCAAATTCATCCATGTTTAACTTTCCTAAACTAATTATATCTTGCTCTTTTAGCTTTTCAACAACTGTCGCATCATATGGTGCAACAAAGTTTTCTAGCATTTTAGATGCACATGTTGTTTTTACTCCATTTGTGCATAGATTGTCCTTTATTCCAATTGGAACACCTGCGAAACCTGATTTTGCTCCACTTTTTCTTTCTTCATCAACCTTAACAGCTTCTTTTTCTGCTTCATCTAAAGTAGTTGTAATAAAGGCTTTTACATCTTTTTCTTTATCTTCAATTCTTGCTTTGTATGCTTTTACAATTTTTTCTGAAGATAATTCATTTTTATTCAATTTTTTCCACTAGCTCGTGGACTGTAAGTCTTGTAATATCTTCCATCTGCCAATTTACCTCCTATATGTGTTTTTTTACCTCTGTAAAAATCTCATCATTTATATCTTGAATAGTTCTAATTTTTCCATCCTTAACACATTTTATTTCGTACCAATTATACTCCTTAGAAAGCTCACATGCCGCATTATAGGCTTGTGTTAAATACACTTGGTCTTTCTCATGTATATCCTTTTTTGCCTCATGTGTTATTTTGTTTTCTCTATTTTTCATAAGCTTTGCAGAATATTCTGGTGGCATATTCAAGAAAAACACCTCTGCTGGAACTGGAAGTCCGTATAAATTAAATTCAAAATTCCATAACCAATCTAAAAATTTTTCTCTTTCAGCCTTATCTTGAATTTTTTCCTGCCTGATGAACCATATTAGCCGTGGTATATCTATCTGCAAGGATTATTCCACCATTCTCATAGTACTCTTTTTATATTGTGTTACATAAGTTGCATATCTATCTGCCGCATAAAATGTAGAAGCAATATATGGGCTAATTGCCTTTGCATCTGTACCAAACTCTCCAGCCAAATACATTTTAACTAGTGAAGATGATGGACTATCGTAGTTTGGAAAACTAACAGTTCTATAATCTATTTTTTCATCTGCTAATCTTTTCTTCAAAGTTTCTAGTTGTGTCTGTTTTCCACTTCCATCTGTTCCATCTATTACAAATAATTTTCCCATATTTTCTTTCCTTCCTTTCAAAAGATACTCACAATTTTGACTGTGTCAAACATCATTTAAAATACGATTACATATAACACGTATTCGACCTTACCTTTCAAATTTTGTTTTCCTTGTTAAAATCTAATTATTTTTCAACTTCATTCTATATATGTTTTTATAAAACTAAGATATAACCTTTGGTATTTTAAACATATCTCTTTCTTTTTCTCTGGTGCGTTTGCCATTAAACCTTCGTGATTTTCAAATGTTTTTACTTCATCTTTTCTGAATACATTTGAATTCTCATTTGCACCGATTGTTTCTTGTAAATTATCTATTGGGCTAAATAGTTATCTATTTCGTCATCTTTTATTTTTAAATCTGCAAGATTTGCTATATGTAATAATTCTTCTTTACTAACCTTCATTCTATTTGCTCCTTTCGTGACATTAGTTTTCAATTTATATTTTGTAATATGTCTTGAAAGCCTTATTTTTATCTCTCATATTCTACAATAAAAATGGCGTAAAATCAATACTATTTGTAGCAAAAACAAGCTTTTTTTCTTCTATAAAATCTATTGAAGTACTTGATTAGTAAAATGTACACCAAAGGCAGATGAAAGTTGAACCGAAATCCAACTTTCACCTGCCTTTTTAGTTTCTTTTTTTATCTGACCCGTTATTCATTTTGTTATTGCATATACTACTATCATCATGAACGCTACTAATGCTCCAATCCACTGCATTATACACACGAATCGAGTAAATTTAACAGCTTTATTTAATCTTTCAATTGCTTTTTTTAGGTCATCCATACAAGCCTCCTTGCAATTGCTCGGAGGCTTACACCTCCGAATAGTTTTGCCTTTTCAAAGGTGTGACAAATTTTGTCAACGTACTAATTATAGCATATTACTATTGAGAAATCAATATTTATGTAAAGTTTCTTGCAATACCATTGTGCAGATTTTAGTAGTTTCATTGTGCATTTTTAGCACTTTTTGTTGTGCAAGTTTTAACAACTTCGTTGTGTATTTTTTAGTGTCGTTTTTTTATAATTTTTTGACATAGTCTTCCATCTTGATTTTTTTTTCAAATGTTATGTTATAAATTTATTTGATGGTACATTATTCTAGTAATGCTTTCTATTATGAGGGTGGGACTAAAAAATCCACTAAAGAGCACATCGTTGAAGTTCCTTGTTTGTGCGCGAAATGCCAGTTTTGTGTGCTTTCAGGGAGTAAGGTTTTAGGGTGCTATGTAACGGCATACATACTTTGCCCTACTACCGCGGAGGCTTAGATAGATTTACATTTTAAGTATAACCTATGTACAAATACATAATGTAGCCTGTCTTGAGTGATAGCATTGGGATTATACGTTTATCTTTGTATATGAAATTTCTATTGCAAAAGGGACTAATCTTAGAAAAGTACTTCAAGGAAAACTTCTAGAATGTTTGTTTCATTAGAAGCATAGAATTGTAAGGATTAAGGTACGGACTTAAGTGGCAATCTGGCATTCCTTTACATGGAATATCTGCTTGAAAAGGAAACTGCTTAACAGTAATGTTAAGTAGCTGATAGAGAATTTAGGCTAGACCTCAAACCGTAAAATTTACTTATAATTTTACCATCTTAACTTTAATTTAGAAATTAATCGATAGTGTTAGAACACTATCGAAATATTTAATTTAAGGAGATTTTTTAATTATATGAGTTAAAAAGATAAATCCTCTAAGGAGAATTTAATAAAAATAGTACATGCTGTTGCAGTAGTTCTTAACAAACTACACTTAAATCGATAATAAGTGTACATTTGGGGACGGAGCAAAAATTGTACATTTTTTCATAAAGAATAAGTACTAATTCATATTTTATAAAGTTTCAACACGTCGCTCTTGGTCGGAGCCCCTTGCGGACTCCTCAAAAAGCGAGCTTACGGTTTTACTTTAAAAATATGAATTAGTACTTTTTTCTTATCGTCTTTCTTAATGTTTCTCATTCTCTGTTTTTTTGGCTCTCATCTCGTTGATATATTTTCTGTCTTACATTTGTATATTCTATCTCCCTATATCTATCCACATATAGTGAATTTTGCATTAGGTATTAGATATTATTTTCATTTAATAATAGTAATAAAAGCTGCTCAGTATTAAAATTGAGAAAAGTCCTATATAGATAAATGCACATATTGCTACTCCAATTATTCCTGTTATGAGTCCTGCTTTTCCCAATTTACTTCCTAACTTTCTAGTTGTTTTTTGCACCAAATATTATTGCTAAAATTCCTGTTGGTAATGAGATATACCAAAACAAATTTGTTATTATAGATATTATTCCTAGTGGCAAACTTGCAACAGCCATCGCACTTTTCTTCTTTTCTTCGATTTTACCGTTTGAATTTTCTTTTCCTATATTTTCATTATTTGTTTTTTCTCTTCCATTATTGTCCCCCCCTATTTCTAACTCGGAAATTTGCGATAAATCACCCAATTTATTTACCTTTATCATTTTTTCAGATACTGTATACAAATTATCCTCTATCCACAATCCTCTTAAAAGTTTTCCTGAATATCCATATCTATATCCAGAAGTCTTTATCCTTTCATGGTTTATTATACCTTTTAAATTAAAACCGTCTGTCAGATTTATATTATATACTGCATACCCCTCAGCAGTATAATTTTTATTGTAATTTGTATATTGACTTACCAATTTCGAGATGTCATCGCTCGATGATTCCACCTCAAAATCACTTGGGTACGAATTTACCGGAATTGCAAGAATTCCTTTTCCTTAGAAAATAGTAATGCCTTGTGGTTTGTAAGAATTGCTGACGTTGTTCTACTATCTCCTATTATTGTTTGTGATATTTGTTTAGGATTATTCACATCAGATACATCAAATAACGCCATTTTCATTCCCGTTATTCTAGCCGATGTAGATGTAACTCTTCCTTTGTGAGTCTCTGTATATCGTTTCCTTTGTTTGCATTCCTATTCCAATCAAATGATGTTCATCATAAGGATGCAAATATGTACTATATCCAGGTATTTTCAGTTTTCCTAGTACTTTTGGTTCATTTGGATTGTTTAAATCTATAACATACAACGGATCTGTATTTTTTGTATGTTACCATATATGCTTTTTTCTCCTAAGAATCTTGTCGAATACATTTTTTCACCTTTTGACAAGCATTCTGTTTCTCCTATTTTATTTAATTTATTATCCAACACTACAACCTTAGAACCGTCTGATGTTTCTAATCCAACTCTTAAATTTTCATTATATTCATCAAGAGAAAACTGATTTATCGTGGTTCCTCTTACCTTATTTTTGCTAAATATTCAATGTCACCATCTTCTTGAATACTAAATTTGTATATGTTTGTATAATCGTCATACTCATCATAATCTTCATTTAATATATAATTAAAAATCCGATTACACCTTTTATTCCAAAAGATTTTTTACACGTTTCTCAAATCCGCTATTTTCGTTAGAATACAATTCATTTAATAAATACATATTCTTTTCCGAAATATAAGCATTCTCTACATTAAATAAATATGAATTTATTTTTACATTATCTGTAGATTGTAAATTTATAGTTGCAATAAGAGTCTGGTCATTAGATATTAGCCTTTTTAGGCGTTTTATATTTTCTAATCCAATTTCCTTCTTTGAATTATCTTCCTCATAATAAGTTACAACCTTATTATCTTCTTCTCTTAGCTTTCCCGATGCAATTACTAGCAATTTTCCGTCAATGCTCCTTGATGTATAATATTTTTCCGGAAGCATACAACTTTTTACTAATTTGGGTTCGTCTTTTTTCGTTACATCATATACACTTACTAGTGTATTAGACTGGCCATATTTAATGTATTTTGTAGAAATAACAACCAACTTGTCATTGTACAATATCAAATCTTCAGGATTATAATCCTCTTCTGATTGTATTTTGCTATCTATTTTTATATTTGATGGGTCTTGTACATTTGTTATTACAACATCACTTCCAGATAAAGAATAAATGTAATCTCCATCTGTTTTAGTAATATCTGCCTCATCAACATTCTCCACCTGTATATTGGTTGTAGAATGTTTTTTTCGTACTAGATGTACTAGTCGACGCATTTGAACCACTTAGAGAATTTATATTTTCAAGTACATTTGAAGTATCTACTCCAGCTGAACCGTAGTCCAACCCTGGCTTATAGTTTTTTTCCATAGGTGCACCATAAGTTAAAAGCGAAAATGGCATAGTTAAAATATTTAGTAACTTATTATCACTATCAGAATATTTTTTTTAATAGATTTTTTTTAACTCATTCTCGTTTTACTGCTATAAGCTCATCCTTTTCTGAATTTAGATTTACCATTGCCACAACCGCAACGGCCACAATTACCGCTATTATAAATAGCACAAAATTTTTTTTTATTTTTCAAAAAATCCCTCCTTCGAGGAAATTATACATTATCATACTGGTAAATTCAATATATTTTATCTGTTTTTGTCAAGTTCTATTGTAGGTTAGTCAATCATTTGTCACAAATTATTTAAAATAAATACTTTGAGTACCTATATTGCAAATAACGATTCTTCTTAACTTTTATATTTTTTATGAATTCCCTGGGACTCAACCATCCTAGTGGTCTCATAGGAAAATTATTATATTCTTTTCTCCATTCTTTTCCTTGATTTCTTAAATCTTCTAAACCATAAAATACTCTTTTATAGTAAAAATCTTTCTTTGGTGTATGTGGCTTTATTACTTTTATATTCTAATCCCTAATTCTTCTAATGTGTTTTCAAACATTGTTTTTTTATCTTTCAAAATGCTTGCCAACTTAATCTATTGGAACATACTTAACATCTATTTGAACCTTATCCCCTGGATATTCTCCTGATACCCATTCATTCGGTTCACTTTCTTTTTTTTTGCTTGGTGTTTTTTAGCAATCCTGTTATGTATTTTTTTATTACTTATATTATATAACTGAAAAAAAGCTCGAAAATGTAAATAACTTTCTTTTTTCTCCACTTGCTTTCTACCTATTTGTATGCTATAATTTTTAATTGATGGTGCATTATTCTAGTAATGCTTTCTATTATGAGGGTGGGGCTAAAAATCCACTAAAGGGCACATCGTTGAAGTTCCTTGTTCGTGCGCGAAATGCCAGTTTTGTGTGTTTCAGGGAGTAAGGTTTTAGGGTACTATGTAATGGCATACATACTTCCCCTATTATCGCGGAGGCTTAAAAATAGATTTACGAATTTTTAAGTATAACCTATGAGATTAAGTTGCAAACTTAAGGTAATAGAGTAGCCTGTCTTGAGTGACAATTTGGGATTACATTTTTGTATGAAATTATTGTTGCAAAAAGGACTAATCTTAGAAAAGTATTTCAAGGAAAACTTCTAGAATGTTTGTTTCAATCAAGAAACATAGAATTATAAGGATTAAGGTACGGATTTAAGTGGCAATCTGGCATTCCTATATGGAATATCTGCTTTAAAAGGGAAACTGCTGAGAAGTAATTCGAAGTAGCAGATAAAGAAATTAGGCTAGACCTCAAACCGTAAAATTTACTTATAATTTTACCATCCAAACATATATTTATACAGTGGCATTTTTTGTCACTTTTTATTAGAAAAGCACATTTAAAATTTAGAAATAAATTTTTTTTTATTTTTTAAAATTTGTAAAATAAATTTATTATGTGTAATATTCTAATTTTTTGAAAGGAGAATTAGATACTTAAAATAGTATCACAAAATTTATATGAATAAAAAGGTTCTGAGCTGAAGACACCTTCTGCTCTTAATGAAAAACAGGTAAAAAAATGATAAGAAAAAGGATAATAATAAGTCTAAGTCAGATATAAAATGGCTTATTTCTGTTTTTATATTAACATTTGTATTATCTATTACGTTTTCTTTTATATCAACAAATTCAATAACTAAATTGTCTATTTTCCCAGCACTTTTAATTTTGCTTTTGGTTATTTTAATTGGTATTGTTTTTGATATAATTGGTGTATCTGTAACTATTGCTAACGAAGAAGAGTTCCATGCAAAGGCTAGTAAAAAAATTTCTGGTTCTAAAACATCTGTAAAATTAATAAGGAATTCTTCTAAGGTTGCTAATTTTTGTGCAGATATAATTGGTGATATTTGTGGTGTTTTGAGTGGTGCAATAAGTGCGTTAATTGCTATAAAATTACTGAGAGTTTAAATTTGTCTTTTAATCTTCAGTTTATTATAAGTGCTTTGGTTGCATCTTTAACAGTTACAGGAAAAGCATTTGGTAAAAATGTTGCAAAAAATAATGCATCTAAAATAGTTCATATTGTAGCAAACGTGCTTAATAAAATGCACTTAAATTAAACTATTCCATAAAAAATAGATTTGAGCTAAAATTCTAGTTCAAATCTATTTTTTTATTATTGTCAATAACTTTTATCATAAGAGCTTTAAAGTTTGCGCAAACTTTCCGATATACTCACAATTATTGCAAACGATTAATTAACCTATTCTTTGATTAATCATTTACTAAATATTTTTGTAATCTCTTTAATGATACCTTACCACCCTGTATTGTATTTTTATTAAAACTTTTAACAAAGAATCATTTAAAGGATATGATCTATGTAAACCAGATAAGTCTAATGTGCTACTTAGGTTTATTCTGTTATCAGTTAAGTTTTGTACGTACCCTTTTTTCCCATAAGGCTTCTCTTTCTTCATTTGTATATAGTCCATATGGATATGTGAATACCTTTAGTAGATTTTCGTCTCCTAATTTTCTCTTAGCTCTGCATAAGCTTGTTCTGTTTGTTCTACTAATTTTTCTTTTGTTTCGTTATTATATTGTGCGTGTGTGAATCCATGTGAATATATTGAAATTAGTCCACTATCATGCATTTCTTTTGCTTGTTCCCAAGTGTAATAGCTACTACTTGCACCAACACAATCGTTTATTGCAAATGATGTCATTGGTATGTTGTATTCTTTAGCAAGTTTATAGGCATATTCGTAAACCCCTGTATAGCCATCATCAAATGTTATTAAAAAGCTCCATTTGCTAATTGCTTTTTTTTCCTTCTTGGTAGTCTACTAAATCTTGGTAACTTATTGGTTTGTATCCAAGTTTCATAAGTCCTAATATCTGCTTTTTTAAAGTTTTCTTCTGTTGTTTGCATATAGTCGTATTCAATTTGTGATTCATCTTTCACGATGTCATGGTATACAAATACTGGTATTTGAAGATTTTTTTCTCCAATATAGTATGTTTTATTTACAGTTGCAACCTCGTATATTATAAATCCAATTATTGATAGTACAATAATTAATATTAATGATAAAACTATTTTTTTAGTTTTTCCGCTTCTTTTTATTTTCTTCCATTACTATTTCTCCCTTTAATTTCTGTATGGGATTATATAGTAGTTCTTCATTTTTTTTTTCAAGGCTTTTTATTTATTTTTTCACTCTACTGTTGAAAATGTAGTATTTTTTAGTAGCCTTACTGGGTGAAAATGCATTTTTCAATAAAATTTACTTTTTCAATTTACTTTCTTCTTATCTGGCTATTTGTTTTTACACCTATTATTTTAAAGCACTAACTTTCTACTTTTTAATCTATTAGCGATTTACTATCTCCTACTGGATCTGTCGATTGTATATTGTAATATGAGTCTGGTACATTTCCAACTATTACAGATTCTGCAATTAATATTTGATTTGTTATTTTTTGTTTTATTGTGCTGTATGGAGTTAGTATTGTTGCTTCACAGTCCAAGCTTAAGTATATTCTATGTAGTGTTTGGTTTATACTTTGTGCCGTAAATTGTGACTCTAATGTTGTATCTACATTTCCTATGTTTGCAATCTTTACGTGCATTTTAGGGCCTGTTGCAGATAACATTTTTAGACCAAATATGCTTCCTAAGTATATTGATATGTTGCTGTTGTTTTCTTTTTAAACTCCTCTATTATTTTTAGAGGTATGTCTGAGTTTAACTCATTTACACTTTTTATGTTTGTTTGAAGCATTTTTATATTGCCGTCGGAATCTCTTACAATTGTAATTATGTCTTCGTATTTATAGTTATTCATTATTATTGAAGCTTGTTCATTTGCAATTTTACTTGCTATGTTTTTGGCATTGTCTTTGCACTGCTCCTCTATTATTGATTTATAGCCTTTACAATTATGCTATATGTAAAAAACTGCTACAACTATTACAATAACAATATTTACAAAAATATTATTTGAGTAATTTCTATTATTACTGAATAATTGTGGCAGTTTTATTCTATCTCTTGAATATATTTTTCTATTCGCATTTTATTTTCCTTTTTCAAAGTATAAATAATTACTATTCTTATGTTTATATTACTTACAAATTATTATCATTTATATTGCATTTTCCTTTTATCTAGGTATAAATAATTTTGCTTCATCGCACTTATACATTACTGTCTTTTTCTATCTAGGTATAAATAATTGCTGTCCTTGCATTACGTTCTCTGTTTTATCTATATTATTTACTTTTTTGCAATTTCATCTACTGTGCTTCCAAACCTTTTGCTATATTCCATAGTGTATCGCCAGTTTTTTGTGTAATATATAACTATGCTATATGTTTCTTTTGTTTTTTCCTTCTTCTTCTGTTATGTTTTCTATTATGTTTATGTTGCTTTCTTTTACAAGATTCACATCAAAATTAAAGCTCATATTTGTGTCTATTGTTCCATCTGGCATTACTACAAAGTCCTTTTTTACTTATTTCTATTTGTGTATTTATTTTTGATTTTGAAGTAACTTGAGGAATACTTGCAGTATATTCAAATGGTTCTACTATGTTTTTTACTGCAATGCTGGAAGTGTCTGCTTTAGCGTAAAGAAAACCTAAATTAACATCTCCTTTATATATAATTCTTCCATCTTCTATCTGAGTAGATAATATTACAGGATTTACTTCTACATCATATATTTTACAATTTGCAACTTCTATGTTCTCTTGTTTTCTTAATACATACTCTTGCTTAAAACTTGTTTTTTCTAACATTAGTTTTACATTTTTTTTGAGTAAAGTTTAACTCTTCTGTTTTGCTATATAAGTCTTCTATCATATTTATTGTTTGCTTTTTTATATACAAATCCTTGTACTTCTATTTCCGCTTCTAAATAAATTGAATGTTCTTCTACATTGTTTGGCTTTACTATTATATTTTTAATTTCATATGTTAAATCGCTTATGTCGTCTTCTGCAACGTCTTGAATATCTATAAATCCCATTATTGGAATATTTGCAGTTATCGTGTTTATTCTATTATCTTCTGTTAAGTACATTATTTTAAATACTGTATCTGCTTTTGATAGTACTTTGTTATAACTTATTTTACTTTCTTTATTTTCTATTGTTACACTTGCTCTCATTATTTCTGCTAAATTGTCTATATTTTCTATGTTTACTGTATCTTTTTTGCATATATTCTTGTGTTTCCACTTCCTACTAATGTATTTACGACAATATTTTGTTTTTAATAATTGAACATCTCTGCAGTCTTCTATTTTATCTATGTATTCTATGTTTTCTTTTGAATATACCGTGATGCTTACTTCCATATTTGCTCTTAAGTTTATTTTTCTTCCATTTATTATTTTGCAGTCTATGCTAAGCAGATTTACAAAGCATTCAACATTCATACTACTTGTAAGTTCTTTTATTTCTATTGTTTTAGAAAACTCTATATTTGTATTTATTGCTCTTATGCTAGATTTTTCGTCATCTGCAATATAGATTATATACGCATTTACTCCTCCTTCTATTTTAAGTTTTCCTTCTTGAATTTCTTTTCTATATATGCATACATTTCCATTTGTAGAAACTGTGCTTAATATGTCTGGCTTTATATCTGGTACTATTTCGTCTCCTTCTGCAATTATTTTTTCAGTTTTTGTCCCACTATTTTGTTCACGCATAAATTATTTTTAGATGTTTTGACTGTCATCTTAATTTTATTCCTCCTTCTTCACCTTCGCATAAATTTATTTGAAAAATAATTTTAATTGGCTATTATATAAAATGTTTTATGCACTGCAAAAATGCATATTTTCTTCTTAATTTAAAATCCAATTTTTTTCAAATTTTACCTTTTTATAACTTATGCAATATTAATCTATATTAGAACAATGAAGGCACAAAAAAAAATTCCTACAAAATAGGAATTTTTATTTTATCTAATATCATATTCTTTTTTCTCTTTTTTGTCCTTGTGCTTCCGGTGGAACTATAGAACTGTATTCCTTTCCATCGAAAACTTGAAGTTCAACTGTTCTTGTTAGTAAGTCTGTGTAACTGTAAGTTACATTTCTTTGGTTCTCATCATACTTAACAATAAAATGCTTGGATATGCTTTTTTCTAGTGTGGCTTCTTTTTTTCAAATGGTCTGTTCCTTCCTAAAGACCCCTTTATTATAATTTTTTGTCCAATTTTTGGTTTAGGTCTGTCTTTAGATTTGCAATGTCATTTTGATAAATCATTGTATTCCATCACTCCTTTAAGATGTGCTTATTATACCATTTTTTTACAAAATTAGTCAAAAACCGACAAGCATAAGCAAAACCGTGTAATAGCTTAATTAAGGCTATTTCGCGGTTATTTTTATCGATTATTACAATTGTATTACATTTTATTATATAAGTACTTCATCCATTTATATACAGCATTTTTCCAGTTAGAATCTGTTGCATAGTGTTTGTTTACACCTGTTACATTTGCACCATTATAATGGCTTCCAGACGCTGTTTCTCCATTATAAATAGGCGTTCCTTTAGGATTTAGATAGTATTTAGTAAACACTCTTGCAAGTAAGTCTATAGATTCTGAATATGACCATATCCAAATAAATTCTTTTTATTTTTGTGCCATCGCAGATGTTCCCCAATTACTTTCATGTATAGCAACCGCTGCTAAGAATACGCCATTGACATTGTACTGCTGTTCTGCATAGTAAAAATATTTTGCATTGTCTTTACATTATTCTTTTTATCATTTGAGTATTATTGGCAAATATATTTTTCAAATTGTGCCAATGATAGTCCGCTCGGTTTGTTCAAACTCATATGAAGTTTAAAGCGTTTGATGAACTCACCGCAGAGTCACTCATTTTTGTTTTGTTCCAATTTACAATTTTATCTGCTTAGCCGGCTTTAATATTTGGTTTCCAGCCAGCTTTATCACTTGGTATATTCATTTTTACAAAAATCTTTTTATTTCGTAATAACTTTTCCATCTCTTTTTTTTAGTTCAATTTGAATGCATTTGCATTGGCGAATTTCTTACTGGTATTTCTGCAAGTTTGAAATTATATAAATCTAATTGTCCTGATACTTGCTTTTTTCTTTTTTTCTTGTGCCTTGTTTACTAGCACATTTTTTTCTTTCTATTTTCTTTAATATTTCATTTGCTCTTTGAGTTACTGCGTTTGGAACTCCTGCCAAACGTGCGACATGTACACCATAGCTTTCATCTGTTCCCCCTGGAATTATTTTTCTTAAGAAGATGATATCCTCTCCTTTTTCTTTTACAGCAATCGAATAATTTTTTACACCTTCTAGAGTGTCTTCTAATTGCGTCAATTCATGATAGTGTGTTGCAAATAATGTTTTTGCTCCGCATTTTTCTTTGTTTTCTATGTATTCTGCAACTGCCCAAGCTATCGAAAGTCCATCATAAGTTGATGTTCCTCTTCCTATTTCATCTAGTACAACCAAGCTGTTTGCCGTTGCTTCTTTTAGAATATTTGCGACTTCCATCATTTCTACCATGAAGGTACTCTGTCCCATGCTTAAATCATCTGATGCACCAACTCTTGTGAAGATTTTATCAACCACTCCGATGTGTGCCGATGTTGCTGGTACGAACGAACCAATTTGAGCCATTAATGTGATTAATGCAACTTGTCTCATATATGTTGATTTTCCTGCCATGTTTGGGCCTGTTATTATTGAGACTCTGTTTGAATCTTTGTCAAGATATGTGTCATTTGCAACAAACGCTCCACTCGGTAACATTTTTTCTATTACCGGGTGTCTTCCATCTTTAATGTCCATAATTCCACTATCATCTACTTCTGGCATACAGTAATTAAAATCTTCTGCAACTTGTGCAAATGAGCATAAAACATCTAATTGTGATACTGCCATTGCAGACTTTTGTAATCTTTGTATTTGAGATTTTATGTGTTCTCTTATTTCTGAAAAAGCTTTGTATTCTAGTGCTACAACTTTTTCTTCTGCTCCTAAAACTTTGCTTTCAAGCTCTTTTAACTCTTCTGTAATGTATCTTTCTCCACCTGTTAGAGTCTGTTTTCTTATATATCTGTCTGGAACTTGTGATAAATATGATTTCGTTACTTCTAAGTAATAACCAAATACTTTGTTATATCCTACTTTTAAACCTTTTATTCCAGTCTCTTCTCTTTCTCTTGCTTCTAATTGTACTAGCCAAGTCTTGCCGTCTATCATAGCTGTTTTTAACTCATCAATTTCTGGGCTATATCCCATTTTTATGATTCCACCTTCTGTTATTAATATTGGTGGTTCATCTACTATTGCTTTATCTATTAATTGAGAGATATCATCTAATGTGTCTAGGTCATCGTATATTTTTCTAAGCATTCCAGACTTAGCATTTGCAAGCATATTTTTTATTTCTGGTAACTTACTTGCAGATGATTTTAAAGAATTTAAGTCTCTTGCATTAGCACTTCCATAAGATATTTTTCCGGCTAATCTTTCTATATCATATACACCTTTTAAGCTTGATGAAAGTTCTCCTCTTAATATAATGTCGTCCTTAAACTCTTTTACTGCTTCTAACCTGTTATTTATTTCTTTTACATCTATCAATGGATCTGAAATCCATCTTCTTAAAAGCCTTCCTCCCATTGATGTTGCTGTTTTATCCAATACCCAAAGAAGAGTTCCCTTTTTAGACTTATCCCTCATTTTTTCTGTAAGTTCCAAGTTTCTTCTTGCATTTATATCTAAAGACATATATTTTGTAATTGTGTAAATTGTAATTTTATTTATGTGTTCCAATTTTGTTTTTTGGGTATCTTCAATATATTTTATAAGTCCATTTATTGCAGCAACTGCAAATGGTCTTTTTTCTAAGTCTTTAATAATGTTCCCTTTATCATCATTTAGTGCATACTGCATATATATTTCTTCTGTTTCTTCGCTGAACTTTTCCTCATCCTCAGTAGAAATATATACATCAAAACGTTCTTTTATTTTGCTTATTTCTTCACCACAATCATACAACATCTCGTTTGCAATTATTTCAGATGGAGAATATCTTGAAATTTCGTCTAGTAATCTCTCAAAATTATTTTCTTCTTTTATTTCTGCCGAATAGAAGTCTCCAGTTGATATGTCGCAAACTGATATTCCGAAAAATATTCCCTTTTTGAATATACTCATTATAAAATTGTTTCTTTTTTCTTCTAGTAAGTTAGATTCTGTTACAGTTCCTGGTGTTACAACTCTTATAACATCTCTTTTAACAATTCCTTTTGCAAGTTTTGGGTCTTCTAACTGTTCACAAATTGCTACTTTATGTCCATTTTGAACTAATTTTGCAATATATGATTCTGCTTTGCATGGTACGGAATTCCACACATCGGAGCCCTTTGCTCTTGTCCACAGTCTTTTCCTGTTAGTGTAAGTTCAAGCTCTCTAGATACATTAACTGCATCATCGAAGAACATCTCATAAAAGTCTCCTAATCTATAAAACAATATACAATCTTTATATTTTTCTTTTGTAGCAAGATAATGTTGCATCATTGGTGAATATTCTGCCATTTATAATCACAATCCCTTCTTTACTTGACTAAAAAATAATTATAATTTTGGCTACGTAAAATTTTATCAAAAACACATCCACATTCTGTATTATTTTTACGTGCCAAAATCTTATTTTTAGTCTTACTTCTTTTATTAGTATATTTAATTTTCTTGTACTTCTCCTTTTAAATACCACATATGTTCAGATACAATCTTCAAATTTATTATTTTTCCAATCATATCATCTGTACCTTCAAAATTTACTACTTTATTTGTCTCGGTTCTGCCTGTAAGCATGTTTTCATTTGTTTTACTTTTTCCTTCAACAAGAACCTTTTGTATTGTGTTTACATATTTTTGATTGTTTCCTTCAATCTGACTCTCTGCAAGCTTTTTTAATCTATCAAATCTTTCATGTTTAACTTCATCTGGAACTTGATTTTCCATCTTGTCTGCCGGAGTTCCAACTCTTCTAGAATAGATGAACATATAAACTTGCTCGAAGTGAACCTTGCTTACAACATCAAGAGTATCTTCAAAATCATCTTCCGTTTCTCCTGGAAATCCTACTATTATATCAGTTGAAAGTACTATTCCCGGAATTCTAGCTTTCATCTTTTCTACCAAAGCTAAATATTGTTCTTTTTTGTATATTTTCTGTTCATTCTTTTTAATATTTCTGTACTTCCAGATTGTAATGGTAGATGTATTATTTTGCATACTTTTTCACAATCACGTATTGCTTCTATTACATCATCTGTAAAGTCCTTTGGATGAGGCGAAATAAATCTAATTCTTTCTATTCCATCTATTTTATTTACTTCTCTAAGTAGCTTTGCAAAAGAATCGATCTCTCCAGTTGCAAGATTTTGTTCTCTTTCTACTCTCATGTATGAATTAACATTTTGTCCTAAAAGAGTAATTTCTTTGTAACCTTCTTTTGCCAAGCACTTAACTTCTGCAATAATATCTTCAGCCTTTCTGCTTCTTTCTCTTCCTCTAACATAAGGAACTATACAATATGTACAGAAATTGTTACAACCGTTCATAATTGCAACAGAAGCCTTAATGTTATCGTCTCTCTTTATTGGAAGTCCTTCTATAACTTCTCCGTCTATATCTATTATATCTTCAATTTGCTTACCATTTACAATAGCATTATAGACATCTTCTGGAAACTTATAAAGAGTATGTGTTCCAAATACAATATCGAAAAATGGATAACTGTGTTTCAATTTATCGACAATGTGTTTTTCTTGCATCATACAACCACCAATAGCAATAATAGTGCCATTGGTGACTTTATGCTCATTTGAATATAATTGTTATAGATTATTTACAAAAAAGGATTATTTACTATGATAGATATAGAAAACTTAGACACAAAAAGAAAATATTATGGCATTTTTTTTTTACTTGGCTTTTTGATGATTCTCGTATAAAAAATAAATCTATTAATCTAAAAAAGAAATTGACTTAAGCCTTGCTCATGACTACATGGATCCATACATTTATTATCCAGAGCAAATAGAAAGTTTTTTTTAATACAAAACCAATGCAACGTTTAGCTCGTGTTAGCCAGCTTTCATTAACAGTTAATATGTATCCAAACACATTTCATAGCAGACTAGAGCACTCTAAAGGTGTTTACAATAGAAAAGTAGAAGAATTTATAATTAACTTTCAAAATCCAAACTGGAAAAATTATATAGAAGAACACAATTTAAAATTATATTTAATTGCAGAACTTATAAAAGTTGCAGGACATGATATTGGGCATTTTCCACTATCACACGTATTCGAAGAACAAGTATTTAACGCACACGGTCCACACGAAGTTTTTGGTCAAAGACTAATGCTAGAATATCCAGAAATTCAGGAAGTTTTATCAAATATAAGTGATGAGCTACCTGCTACATTAAAAGAATTGTACCAAAAAACATTCTAAACTTTTTACTCGCACGATGAAAGTTCATACGATGTAGATAGATTAGACTATTTATCTAGAGATAGATTATATAAAGGCTACCCTGTTACATTCCATACTAACAGCTATACATCATCTCCTAAAATAAGTGTAGACAGCACACATACAGATGTTTATAGCTATGATAAATTACCAGAAATAGAAAACTTTTTGCTTGTAAGAGAAAACGAATACGACTCCTTATATATGTCTAAAGAAGAACAAGCCTTAGAATGTGCAGTAGGGTTACTATTTAGAGTATTACTAGAAAATTCAGACACAAACGCAAGCTACAAAAACCGTTTATGTACCTATATTAGAAAATTACACAGCTTAAAATTAGAAGATGTATCGTTAGAAGACTTTATAGAATGGAACGACATAGAATTTTATAAAGAAGTACTAGAAATTGCACAAAGCTATCCAGACAAAAACGTAAGGCAAATAGCAACACTTGCAATTCCAAAGCTAGAACCATTCTTAAATTTAATACACTCTCTATTAGATAACAAAAAATTTGCAGAACTATCAAAGCCAGACCAAGAACTTATATTAAAAAATAAAAAGCTTATATCTGGTAAATCTGAACTATTAGCAGACCTAGCAAATCCAAACTTTTTAGACGACAATATTATACCTTTAGATGGTTCAGCATACAAAGAAAGTTTAGAAACAAAAAGGTCTAACCTCTTGTTTTAACTACAAATTTAAAGCATATAATGTAAAAGAACCAGTATATTTGCGAACCAAAGATGCAAACTTTGCAGAATTATCCGAACATCCAAATAAAAGCAAAGACTGGAAAAATGCAAAAAAATAATACATTATGACTTTGCATATGCACCATTTTTAAGAATGAATGGACTATCTGAAGAAGAAATAAGCAAAATAAAAGCTGAAAGTACTAAAATACACATTTCTCCAGAAGAAAATAAGAAATCTTATTCGGTTAACATGTCTCCAATAAAAAGTAGAGCATAATATAAAAGATTATTTTAGAAATCCAAATTTGGGTGATATAGAACCAGAAATAGAATAAAATTATAGAATATAAAAGTATGCTATTTAAGAGAATTTCTCTAAAATAGCATACTTAATTTATTAGACTAAAATTTTATTTTTTCATATTTTTTACTTAAATAAATTTTTATAAAAAAATCGCTTTGTTTAGGTTCAACCCGTTTCCTACCTACTCTACAATTGAGCTTGTCAAGACTGGTGTGTAAATTTTTTTAATAATTTTTGATTGGCAGTACAAAATTGTACTGCTAATTTCATATTTAATTTTCAATGTGCTCTTTATAATCTTTATAAATTTACATATTTTAAATATCTATCTCCAAATATAGAAACTATCTGTTTTCTTATTTTTTCCCAATTTTGCATTGGTTTTTTTCCATTTTTCACTAAGTTCCTTTATTCTTAAATACATTACTTTGTAAACAGAACTTTCACTTGGGAATGCTCCTTTCCCACGGGTAACCTTTCTTAATGCTGAATTTACTGATTCTATTGCATTTGTGGTATATATACATTTTCGTATTTCTATGGGTAACTCAAATAATGGCTCTAAATAAACCATAAATTCTTCCACTTTTTTTACTATTCTTTTCTGTGTTTTACTATATTCTTTTTGGAAAAAATTCAAGCTGTATTTTTGCCTCATCCATATTACTACTTTGATATATTTTCTTAAAATTTCCTATTATTTCTTTTTGCTTCTTTCTTTGGACATAATCCATATATATTCCTTTTGCTAAATGTACTACACATCTTTGACTTTGTGTCTTTGGAAAAACTCGCTCTAATGAGCCTTTAAAGCCTGCTACGCCATCGCTACACATATATAAGATATCTTTAACTCCACGTTCTTTTAAATCTTCAAAGACGTTGCTCCAAAACTACTAGACTCGCTTTTATCTATCCACATACCAAGTATTTCTTTGTATCCATCTACATCTACTCCTATTATGACATACACTGCTTTCTTTGAAGTCGTTATATCATCTTTTATTGGTACATATAAGCAATCCGCATATGTGAATACATACATTGGCTTTAACTTTCGTTTTCTCCATGCTTCTACTTCTTCTGAGACTGTGGATATAAGCCTTGATATATCATCTTTGTTGATTTTTACTCCATAAATTTCCTTTAATGTTTTTTCTATATCTCGTAAACTTACTCCTTTGGCATATAATGCTATACACTTTTCCTCAAATCCTGTTAATTTTGTTTGTCCTTTTTCTATTATCTTTGGTTCAAATGTGGCATTTCTGTCTCTTGGTGTTTTTACCAATATGTTACCGTATTTTGTTTTTACTTTTTTCGGCTTACAATAACCATTTCTAAAATTTTTGCTTACTTTATTATTGGGATGTTCATATTTTGAATATTCTAAATGATTATCTAATTCCGCATCTAAAAGCTTTTGCATTAATGGCTGTAATAATCCGTCTAAATAACTTTCTACGTCTAAACTATTTTGTATTTTTCCTTCTTTAAATTGTTTTACTGCTTCTTCTATTATCATATCATTTATGCTCTTTTTTTCGTCTTTTTTTCTTGCTCATTTTCTTTTTTTTCCTTTATATAAAATCTATTTTTGGATATAATTGTATTATATCATTTAATATCCACAACCACTCTCGTTTCTTGAATGATATAAATCCAAAATAATTGTCTATTGTTCCTAATTTCTCATATATTTCTTCAAATTCTGTTATGTAATTGTTGTTACTATTAAATGACAATCTTATTCTATCATAAAACTCCATGTTTGCGGAATGCTTAAACAATAAAAATCTTATATTTTGACTATATTTATATACATTTTCCATGTTATTTTTTGCTGTATTACATTGTTATATATTTCTAAATATTTCTTTTTGTATTATTAATTTTTGCTGTATTATTTTCTGGAATTTTTATATATTTTCTAAACTGTTAATGAATCTACAAAATAATATCTTCATTTTCTTCCTTTTCATATTTTATTATTCAACCAAGAATAAAATATTCTTTAATGTTACTTTTTAATGACTCAAAAACAATCTAACCAAAAAATCTATTATTGTTTACTCTGTCCTGATATATGTTTAAAAATTGTCTGTAACCTTTAACGTCTATTCCTATTAAAGTGT
>VOFC01002294.1_pt1 | contig 30802 bp, 33 predicted proteins | sample 5384161 | NCBI WGS metagenome assembly VOFC01 (sample SAMN12384722, study PRJNA508395) | human gut metagenome | isolation source: healthy gut B | host: Homo sapiens
CGCTAGCGCGGTGAGGCGCCATTTCGAAGCGGGCGATCCTGCCCGAAGGCGAGAAGACGAGCTTTCGCGCCTCGGTCATGCGGGGCGCGGCCCAGAGGGCCTGGCTTTCGGGAATTTCGGATTCGCGCACGCCGTCCCTGGCGCAGTACGCGATGTGCACGAAGTCGGTGAGCGACTGCCACTCCCTCCAGGTGGAGAGGTTGAACCACTGGTCGCTGCCGAGGATGAGGACCAGCGGCATGTCGGGCCCGACCTCCTCGCGAAGCCGGCTGACCGTGTCGATGGTGTAGGTTGCACCGCTTCGGCAGAGTTCCGACGTGTTGATGCGGCATTGAGGCTCGTATTCTACTGCAATGCGAAGCATGTTCAAGCGGTGAATGCCGGGCGAGATTCGGCTTTTTCTGCCAAGGCTCGCCTGCGGGCATGAGCTCGACGCGCACGAGCGGAACGGCGTCGAGCGCCGCTCTGGCCAGACAGAGGTGCCCCGCGTGCACGGGATCGAACGTGCCGCCGAGAATGCCCAGGCCGCGGCGCGCGGAATATAGCGCAAGACTGTCGGTCATAGGGTGGCTCAGAGGTTGGTCACCTGGGAGGAGAACGTCTTGTCGACGAGGCCGTCGTCGTCATAGTGAACGGCCAACCAGTTGAGCTCGAGCTCCTGCAGTCCTCGCTTGTTGCGAAGGAAGCGCTGGCTGAACCAGTAGTGCCAGCCCGCTTCGTCCTTGTAGGAGGCGCGGCCGAGAAGCTCGTTAACGAGTGCGGACTCCATGCCAAGACCAATGCGGCCGATCTGGACGGGAAGGTGCTCGGCGTCGAGCCTGCGGCAGATTTCGGGGACCGTGCGCTCACCCGCCCACTCGAGCTGCGCTTCGGTCACGAAGTCGCTGTCGGTGGCGATGAACCAGACGATCATGGGCTTGCCGTGGGTGGTGCCCGTGAGGCAGAGCGTGTCGCGGCGGAAGACGCCGTCGCCCTCCGAAAGGCGGGTTGCGCCCGTCATGGCGGCAAGATCCTCGAGCCTGGTGCTTTCGAGCACGATGCGGGGCTTGCCGATACGGGCGTCGCGGCCGAGCGGCGTCGTCAGAGTGGCCGGCGCGTCAAGCAGGCCCGTCGGGTAGGCGAACGGGCCGGTGATTTTCTCGGCATGCGCGCCGCCCGCGAGAGCGAGCGGAAGCAGGGCGCCTGCCAGGAGGGCCGGGAGCTTTGAAAGAAAGGCAGGATGCATCTGTGTGGCTGGGTCGAACGGTGTTGGTCGGATGCGGGGCTTTGCCCTGAAGGCACCCCCGCCGTGGTTTCAGTATAGCCCGCCTGTCCCGTTCGGACATCCCCTGCGGGAGAGCGAATCAAGAAAGCTGCATGTCGCGGGCATGAAAAAGGCCGCCACCCTGCGCAGAGGGAGGCGGCCCTGTGGGACCGTTCGGATCCGGGCTATCAGCGGTTCAGGGCGCGGTAGCCGATGTCGGAACGCATCTGCATGCCGTCGAACTTCACCTGACGCGCGGCGGCGTAGGCGGACTTCTGGGCGGCGGCGATGGATTCGCCGAGGCCGACGACGCAGAGAACGCGGCCGCCGGAGACGACCGTCAGGCCTTCTTCGTTGAGGGCCGTGCCGGCGTGGAAGACCATCTGTTCGGCGGTGTTTTCAGGCAGCTCTTCGATGACGGCGCCCTTTTCGGGGTGAGCCGGGTAGCCGCGGGCGGCGCAGACGACGCCGAGTGCGGTGCGGCGATCCCATTCGACTTCAACGCTGTCGAGCTTGCCGTCGATGCCGGCTTCGATGATTTCGGAGAAGTCGCTCTTGACGCGCATCATGATCGGCTGCGTTTCCGGGTCGCCGAAGCGGCAGTTGAACTCGAGCGTGCGGACGATGGGCTTGCCGTCGGCGCCGTGCGAGATCATGAGGCCGGCGTAGAGGAAGCCGGTGTAGCGGATGCCGTCGGCGGCCATGCCCTGAACGGTCGGGCGGATGATTTCGCGCATGACCTGGGCGTGAATGTCCGGCGTGACGACGGGAGCCGGGGAGTAGGCGCCCATGCCGCCCGTGTTGGGACCCTGGTCGGCGTCAAGAAGACGCTTGTGGTCCTGGGAGGTGGCCATAGGAAGAATGTTTTCGCCGTCGACCATCACGATGAAGGAGGCTTCCTCGCCGTCGAGGAAGTCCTCGATCACGACGCGGGCGCCGGCGTTGCCGAAGGTGTGGCCTTCGAGCATCATGTCGATCGCGTCATGGGCTTCCTGTTCGGACATGGCGACGACGACGCCCTTGCCGGCGGCAAGGCCGTCGGCCTTGACGACGATCGGAGCGCCCTTGCGGCGGACGTAGGCGTGGGCGGCTTCGGGATCCGTGAAGGATTCGTAGTCGGCCGTCGGAATATTGTGACGCTTCATGAAGGCCTTGGCGAAGTCCTTGGAGCTTTCGAGCTGCGCGGCGGCCTTCGTCGGGCCGAAGATGCGCAGGCCGGCGGCGCGGAACTTGTCGACGATGCCGGCGGCGAGCGGGGCTTCGGGACCCACGACCGTGAAGGCGATGTTGTTGCTCTTGACGAATTCGATCAGCTGGTCGATGTCGGTGATCGGAAGGTTTTCAAGACGGGGCGTCAGGGCCGTGCCGGCATTGCCGGGAGCCACGAAAACTTTGGTCACGCGATCGCTTTGAGCGAGGCGCCAGGCGAGAGCGTGTTCACGACCGCCGTTGCCAACAACGAGAAGGTTCATTTTGATGGTCTCTTAGAAACGGACCGGCGCGGGGCGCCGGAGTTGTGGGAGAGAGCTCCCAGGAAGGTGAAATTCTGTCGTGCTCCGTCGATGCCGGAGCTCCCGGTGGGAACGCCCTATTGTACCGCCCGAGGCGTTCGGCTGTCCCCTTGACGCGCCAGGTAAAAGCAAAGCCCGCTCAAGTGACTGAACGGGCTTCGGCATCGGACGCAGTCCGATTATTCTTCGTCGTCGAAGTCGGCGGACGTGTAGACCTGCTGGACGTCGTCGAGATCCTCAAAGGGCGTCGATCAGCTTCTGCATCTTTTCGGCATCTTCGCCGGTGAGCTTGACTTCGTTGAGGGCCTTGTACGTGATTTCGGAGACGACGGGCTCGATGCCGGCGGCTTCGAAGGCCTTGGAAACGGCGTCGAAGGCGGCCGGTTCGCACGTGACTTCGATGGAGCCGTCTTCGTCGGAGACGACGTCGTCGGCGCCGGCTTCAAGGGCGATCTCCATCACGGCGTCTTCGGTCGTGACGCCGGGGGCGAAGACGAACTCGCCGATGTGCTTGAACATGAAGGAGACGGAGCCTTCCGTGCCGAGGTTGCCGCCGTGCTTCGTGAGCGCGTGGCGGACGTCGGCGACCGTGCGGACGCGGTTGTCGGTCGTGCAGTCGATGATGAGCGCAGCGCCGCCGATGCCGTAGCCTTCGTAGCGGATTTCTTCGTAGGAGACGCCTTCGAGCTGGCCGGTGCCCTTGAGAATGGCGTTGGAGATGGTGTCCTTGGGCACGTTGCCGCCGCGGGCCTTGATCAGGGCGAGGCGGAGACGGGAGTTGGACTCCGGATCGCCGCCGCCCATGCGGGCGGCCACGATGATTTCACGAACCAGCTTCGTCCAGAGGTTGGAGCGCTTGGCGTCCTGACGGCCCTTGCGATGCTGGATGTTGGCCCACTTGGAATGACCTGCCATGATGATCCTTTCGATATGCAGTAAACGGCCGGGCAACCCGTGCCTCTCGGGCATTCATGGTGCGTTGCCGCGCGCCTGTGTTCTTTGGGAATGAGGGTCCTGCTGCCGGCGAACTCTGTGCTGTGCGCATGGGCCGGAGCGGATAAGGTCGAGTATTTTAAAACAAAAAGACCGGCCCGCGACAGGCGGACCGGCCTTTCGGTCAGATGACCTGCTGATGAATTACTTCAGGATCAGCTTGATGGCGTTCGCCCAGACGGCGAGACCCTTGTCGAGCGCCTTTTCGTCGATGTCGAACTTGGCCGTGTGGTGGCCGGACGGACGATCGGCGCCGAGCACGAAGAACGCAGCCTTGCCGCCGTGCGCCTGAACGCGACGGGCGAGGATGGTGGCGTCTTCAGAGCCGCCGAAGTTCATCGGATCCTGACGGGCGGTCATGCCTTCGACGTTGCCGACGGCTTCCGTGAGAACCTTGACGAGTTCGGGGTCGTTGGTGAGGTCGACGGCCTCGCCCATCTTCTCGATGGTGTACTCGCAGTTCTGGCTCAGAGCGCAACCCTTGATGATGTTGACGGCGGAATCGTACATGTACTGGTTGATTTCGCCGGTTTCACCGCGGACTTCCATCTTCATGACGGCGTGCGACGGGATCACGTTGCGGCCTTCGCCGGCAACGAGCTGGCCCACGTTGATGCGGGTCATGCCGCTGCCGTGGCGGGCGATGCCGAGCAACTGCACGAAGGCGTTGCAGGCGGCGGCCATGGCGTTGTGGCCGGCGTTGGGTTCGACGCCGGCGTGAGCCGGACGGCCCGTGTAGGTGACGTCGAGCTTCGTCGTGCAGAGGAAGCCGTAGGGGTTGACGGAGACTTCGCCGGACTTGCACATCATGGCGATGTGGGCGCCGAGGAAGTAGTCGGCGTCGTCAAGGATGCCGGAGGCGGCCATGCCGGCGGCGCCGCGGACGCCTTCCTCAGCCGGCTGGAAGAGGATCTTGATCTTGCCGTTCATCTGGTCGACGTTGTCGGCGAACCAGTGGGCGACGGCCAGGCCGGTGGAGGTGTGGGCGTCGTGGCCGCAGGCGTGCATCAGGCCCGGACGCTTGGAGATGAAGCCTTCGCGAGCGGGGATGTGGCAGTCTTCGGTGGATTCCGTGACGGGGACGCAGTCGATGTCGAAGCGGATGGCGAGCGTGGGGCCGGGACGACCCGTGTCCATCACGCCGACGCAGCCCGTGAGGCCGTCCATTTCGGCGAGGAGCTCTTCGCTCACGCCGTTCTCGCGGGCGAGCTTGAGGCCGGCTTCAACAACCTTGAGGTTGCGGCCGAGGCAGTTGTCGGGATTGATGACTTTCTTGCCGAGCAGCACTTCGTAGCCGTATTCACGCAGCTTGCCGACGATGAAGGCGGTCGTGGTGAATTCGCTCAGCCTTCCTCCGGCATCGTGTGAAGATGGCGGCGGATTTCGATCAGCTGGTCATGGTAGGCGCAGGTGCAGGTCATTGGACTTCTCCTCAATTTCCATAAAGTGCGTCCTCTATCACTTTCGGGGTATTGAAGGCGAAAGCGAGTCGAGGGCAAAGGTTGATAAGAGAATTATGTGCCTCTTGGTGGAAATCCGCATCAGGATAAACCGTAAGGCGGACTGCCTAGGGATCGTTCGTTTTTTTTTGCCTACTCGCGCACGCCTCAAGCCTAAAAGCAACATGAGAAACGTGAAGCCTCCCCGCTCCTTTATCTCGTGTCAAAGAAATGGTGCTTTCCTTCTCTCTCTTAGGGGTAGGCTGTAATCCCTTGGTAGTATTTCCAACATGGGCCGACTGCATGCGCCGGAAAGAGTGCACGTAAAAGACAACCTGAAGCCCTGAAAACGACGATCCGACAATGAAGGAGACAGCAAATGTCAGTTACTGGACTGCAGACCGAAGGTCTGAAGTATGCAAAGGCGATTTTTCGACACCGTCCGCCGCATGTCGGCGGACACGCTTGGCGTTTTCCCGTCAGGGCTACAGCGAGCTTGAGACGGACGTCCTGCACTACCTGCAGGGCCTTGGCCGCGACATCGGCCTTGAAGTCCGCGCCGACGACGCAGGCAACGTCTGGATGACGATGCCCGGCCGCGACCGCACGCTTCCCGCCTTCGTTGCCGGCAGCCATGTTGACAGCGTTCCGCAGGGCGGCAACTACGACGGCCTGGCCGGCGTGACCGCCGCGCTCACGGTCGCTTGGTGGATGCACCGCCATCAGGTCCAGCTCGAGCGCGACTACACGGTCCTCATGATGCGCTGCGAGGAAAGCTCCTACTTCGGCAAGGCCTACGTGGGCTCGCTCGGCATGATGGGCCGCCTGACGCAGTCCGACCTGATGCTGCGCCACCGCACGGAGGACATCACGCTCGGCCAGTGCATCTCGGCCTGCGGCCTTGATCCCAGCAAGCTCACCGCCGGCACGCCGATCGTCGATCTGAAGAAGATCGCCTGCTTCGTCGAACTGCATATCGAGCAGGGTCCGACGCTCACGAGCAACGACAAGGTCCGCGTCGGCGTCGTCACGGGCATCCGCGGCAACGTCCGCCACAAGAACGTGGTGTGCCACGGCGAAACGGCCCACTCGGGCGCCGTGAACAAGGAGTTCCGTCATGACGCCGTGATGGCCACGGCGGCGCTTCTGAGCCGCATGGATAATCACTGGCAGGAATGGCTCGACCGCGGCGAAGACCTCGTCTTCACGGTCGGCGTCATCCGCACGGGTGCGACCGCCGCCATCTCCGTCATTCCCGGAGAAGTGAGCTTCACGCTTGACATGCGCAGCCTGAGCGCCGACACGTGCGAGCGCTTCCACCAGCTGCTGCTCGAAGAGGCTGCCGCCCTTGAAAAGGAACGCGGCGTGCGCTTCGACTTCGACAAGCCGCTCTACACGGCCCCCGGTCTCGTCGATCAGGCCCTCTCCGACCGCATCTACAAGGCCGCCGAAGACAACGGCATTCCGTGCATGCGCCTGCCCTCGGGCGCGGGCCATGACGCCGCCGTGATCGGCGCCGCCGGCATTCCCGTCGGCATGATCTTCATCGCCAACCAGAACGGCTCGCACAATCCTCATGAGGAAATGATCATGAAGGATTTCATGACAGGTACCGACCTCCTTTGGCAGACGGTTCGTCAGTTCGACTAAAGGTGGTTGCTATGGACAGGAGCAAGCTGATCTCGGTCGTGCTCGTGGACGAGTATCCGCTCTTTCGCAAGGCGATGGCGGATCTCCTGAACGCAACCGGGGAGTTTCAGGTGCTCGGCCAGACGGGCGAGGGCGACACGGCCCTCGGCCTTTCCTCGCTCGGCCCCGACATCGTCGTGATGAGCCTCGAGGCCGAGGAGTACTCTGCGCTTGATCTTCTCAAGGAGATCAAGTACCGCCAGCCCGCCACGCGCGTCGTGATGGTGATGAGCTCGGCTGACAGTTCCGGCCAGCTCATGCGGGCCATCCGCCTTGAGGCGAACGGCTACCTGCTTCGCACGATTACGCCGAGCGACTTCGTCGAACAGCTCAGGAAGACCGCGCAGGGCGGCATGGCCGTGAGCGAGAAGGTCACTTCGGCGCTTGCCGAAAAGCTTCGCGGCGACTCCTACGCCGTCGAGGAGGTCCGCCGCGTGAGCGAGCTGACCAGCCGCGAGCAGGACGTGCTCGGCTACGTGGCCGCGGGGATCTCGAACCTCGAGATCTCCAAGTGCCTGGGCATTTCCGAGGGAACGGTGAAGGTTCACGTCAAGCACACGCTCAAGAAGCTCAAGTTCCGCTCCCGCGTGGAGCTCGCCGTCTGGGCGTCGGAACACGGCTTCAAGGTGAAGACCGCAGGCAGGTTCTGAGCGAATCTGCAGTAATCCCAAAACTGAACTGAAGAAAAGGTGCGCTTTCCCGCTGGGAGGCGTGCCTTTTTGTCGTCCATGCGCAGGGATGGATGTAGGGGCCTGAAGAAGCGGCGCGAGTTTGCGTGCGTGCGTTTGGCGGACGGGGCCTGGGGCGTGACGGTCGTCTGATGATAGGGCGGAAATGAAAGAGGGAAAAGAAGGAAAGGGCGGTCCTGCGGGGCGAGGAGGCGGCGGAGAAGACCTGAAAATGCAAAGGGACAATGCTTTCGCATTGTCCCTTCACTGTGCTTGTTGGCCGGAGCCGGTGGTCTGCCGGCTCAGGTTGCATCTGTTGTCCTCAGTGTAGTTCTTAGATTAGATGAAACCGTAGATGAGGCCAAGAACATAGCCCGTTGCCGTGGCGGTCAACACGCCGATCAGACCCGGAAGAATGAAGGGAGTGGTTGATCACGAAGCGGCCGATGTGCGTCGTGCCGGAGCGGTCGAACTGGAGAGCGGCCAGGTCGGACGGGTAGGTCGGCAGGATGTAGTAGCCGTAGCAGGCGGCGGCGCAGGAAACCACGAGGCCCGGGGGAACGCCGATGGAGAGGGCGACCGGAACGATGGTTTGCGACGGCGGCAGCCTGAGAGTTCACGAGCTTGGACGTAAGGATCAGGACGAGAGCGTAGGCCCAGGGATACTGGCGAACGATTTCGGTCATGACGGCCTTGAGGTCGGCAAGGTGAGCAGCAAACATCGTGTCAGCCATCCAGGCCACGCCGAACACGGCGGTGATGGCGACGCAGCCGGCGGAGAAGACCGGGGTCTTGCCGATGCTGGAAGCGCGGGTCTTGCAGAAGATCACGATGAAGGCACCGCAGGCAAGCATGAACATCTGGATGATCAGCGTCATGGAGAGGGCCTTCTTGCCGATGATCGGGCGAAGTTCAGGGAACATGCCGAAGACGGCGACGGCAGCAACCGTGGCGAGGAAGATCCAGAGGGAGGCCCACTGTTCGGGACGGAAGGTCTTGCCGATGAGGGTCGTCGTTTCGCCGTAGACGTACTTGCGCTGTTCGGGATCGGCGATGAGCTTCTGGAATTCTTCGTCCTTGTCGAGGTCCTTGCCGCGGAACATGGAGAAGACGGAGATCGCGAAGAGGCCGACGAGGGCGCCCGGGATCGTGATGCTGAAGAGCTGGATGAAGCCGAAGGCCTTGCCACCAACCTGGTAGCCGTCACAGAGGGCGATCATCGACACGGCGGCAACAGCGGCCGGCGAGCAGATGACGGACATCTGGGAGGCGATGGTGGAAGCGGCCATCGGGCGTTCCGGACGGATGCCGTTCTTGATGGCGACGTCGTAGATAATCGGGAGCATCGTGTACACAACGTGGCCCGTGCCGCAGAGAAGGGCGAGGAACCAGCAGAGGTACGGAGCGAGGAAGCAGACCGCGCGCGGGTGCTTGCGGAGCATCTTTTCTGCGATCTGAAGGAGGCAGTCGAGGCCGCCGGCAGCCTGGAGGGCGGCGGAGGCGCAGATCACGGACAGAATCGTCAGGATGACGTCGACCGGGGTTTGCCCGGCTTCAGATGGAAGCCGAAGACGAGGATGATGAGGCCGATGCCGCCAATGAGGCCGAGGGCCATGCCGCCCTTTGCGGGCGCCGTAGAAGAGGGCAACCAGAACGATGACCAGTTGCGCCCAGAAGTCAAAACCGAGCATGTTAATTCTCGCAGTCAAGTTGTGAGGACATTGCTAATTGTGTCGATTCTTCTACCTCTGGGGGGATAATTCTGATCTTCTTTTGACCTATGGACATAAATCGGGGGGGATCTCCCTTTTTCTTTACAGAAAAATCTTGTTACTGATGGTGTAAACCCCTAGGGCGGTTCCCTTATCCTGTCGCACAAGGGTGATTTTCTCATGGGTTTCCCTAGCGGGAGAAGGAATGTGGAAAATGGGGGAGCAATTGTAAGAAGGGGTGTCGAACATCGAGGCAGGGCTGCGGCGCGTGACTTCTCCGCCCGTTTTCGCCTTCAGATGATTTGGATTTGGGTTAACCCTAACCTCTAAAAAGGGTATTCCCCAAGTGAAAGGGCGTCCTTTCGTATGAAAGGACGCCCTTGTGACTTCAGTTAGTCAGTGAGCCGGAGATCAGGCCTTCTTGCAGGCGATCGTGACAGGCTTGAGCTGCTGGAAGAAGTCGTTGCCCTTGTCGTCGACCAGGATGAAGGCCGGGAAGTTTTCGACGCGGATCTGGTAGACGGCTTCCATGCCGAGTTCCGGATACTCGATGCATTCGATGCTCTTGATGCACTCCTTGGAGAGGACGGCAGCCACGCCACCGATGGTGCCGAGGTAGAATCCGCCGTGCTTCTTGCAGGCGTCGGTCACTACCTGCGAGCGGTTGCCCTTGGCAATCATGATCATGGAGCCCCCGGCAGTCTGGAACGGATCAAACGGTCCATGCGGTGGCCACGATGATCGTGCCATTGAGGCTCACGCGGGTAGAGACCGGATACTTCGTCAGTTCGGCGCGCACGGCATCGATACCCTTGTCGAGGTCGATGACGATACCCTCGCCACCCTCACCCGGGTTGCGCAGCTCCTCGGGGATGAGCTCCGTGGGGTTCTCGTCCATCTTCTCCAGCCAGATACCGTCGGCGTTGATCTTGGCCTTGATGTTGCGGTCGGCGGAGCAGCTCACACCCATACCGATGGGGCAGCTGGCACCGTGGCGCGGCAGACGGATCACGCGGATGTCGTGGGCCAGGTACTTGCCACCAAACTGGGCACCGAGACCGATCTTGTGGGCCTCCTTGAGGAGCTTCTCCTCCAGGTCGATGTCGCGGAAGGCGCGGCCTGTCTCGTCGCCCGTGGTGGGCAGGTTGTCATAGTACTTGATGCTGCCGAGCTTGACGGTGAGAAGGTTCTTCTCGGCAGACGTGCCACCGATGACGAAGCAGATGTGGTAGGGCGGGCAGGCTGCCGTGCCGAGGCTCTTCATCTTCTCCACCAGGAACGGCAGGAGCGTGCCCTCGTTCTGGATGGTGGCCTTGGTCATGGGGTAGAAGTAGGTCTTGTTGGCGGATGATGACGCCCTCGGCGGCCACCACGGCGATGTTGCGGGTGTCTCGTACCCACTTGGAAATACAGGTTAATACTGATGTCGCCGATTCGGCTGAAAGACAGGGGAAGGCTCGTCAAGAAGGATGACGCGCGGCTGCTGTACGAAGAGCTGCGCGACCTCGGCGAGGCGGTACTGTTCGGGCGTGAGGACGGAGATCGGGGAGTGTGCGAGGGGCTCGAGCCTGCAGCGGGCCAGTGCGTCGGTGACGCGTTCGCCTGCATCGGGCGGAAGCTGCCAGGTGTTCTGCATGAGGCCTATCTGCAGGAACTGCGTGACCGTCATGTAGGGGGAGATGAGGCTGCGCGAAAGGGGCTGGAGCAGGGCGCCCGCGCCATCGGCACCGAAGCGTCTGGCGCCCTCGGTGAGCTCGATGCTACCCGTGTGCCCGATCATGCCCGAGAGGGCCTTGAGAAGCGTGGTCTTTCCTGCGCCGATCACGCCCGTTACAAGATTGACCGTCGCCGCGGTGAGCGTGAGGGAGAGGTTGACGACGGCGGGAATGCCCTGATAGGCGACACTGAAGTTGGAAAGACGAAGCTGAAGCATGGCTTGAGGGTGTTTGATCACGGTGTCAGCCATGATAGGCACTTCGCCCTACGAAGAAAATCGGTCGAAAGTCGGTTTCGATTAGTCCGTTGGTATAGGTTCCGATGCGGGTGAGCCCTCATGTTCGGCCGTCCGTGCGGCTGTCGATCGAAGGAAGACCGTCTCGCAGGCCCTGACGCCGGCGGGGCGCGTTTCGACGGCGTGAATGAGCGGCACCGGACGGCGGTCGAGATAGGTGCGGGTCACGACGAGTGCGGGAGAGCCCTCGGGCACGCCGAAGAGCTTCGAGCACGCCTCGTCGAGTGCGGCGGCTTCGGCGCTCTGGTGCATGGAGCGGCAGCGCACGCCCGCATGCTCCTCGAGAAGCGCAAGGACGGAGCGCGGGCTCTGCGGCGTGAGGTATGGGATGAGGTCCCTTGCGGCGTCGCGCACCCAGAGCTCGGTGCGGGCGACGGCACGACCGTCGGGTCCCTTCGTGAGCATGGTGAGCGTGATGAGCGGGGTGAGAAGCGCAAAGCCCGTGCGGGCGGCCGTGTCCTCGTCGCAGATCATGCGGCGGATGCTCAGAAGCGTGCGCCCGCCTGCGTCGGCAGGGAGCGACGGGACGAGGCTGGCCGTGAATTCGGCTCCGCGTCCGTCACCCGTCACGATCGTGCCGCGGCGCGGAGAGCGCCTGATGAGCCCCAGATGGACGAGCTCCGCGAGTGCGGAGCGCACGGTGTGCCTGCTCATGCCGTAGTCGTTCATGAGCTGGGCCTCCGTGGGCAGGAGACTGCCGACGGGGAGGCGCCCCGAGTATGTCGCCTGCGAGCGTCTGTGCGAGGCGGCTCCAGAGAGGCGTGCGGGTGGATTTGATGGTGGTCATGCCGAGAGGGTATGAAAAACTCCCGCCGGAGCAAGTCCCGCGGGAGTTCTTTTGGTCAGTATTCAGTTGGCTGAAGGAGAACTTCGCTGTCAGCCCGAGTACTGATTACTTCCACCAGTTGTTTTTCGTCAGCGAGGACGTAACGCGTGGCTTCCTGGCCGTTCTCGATCAGTTCAGCGCCGATGGAGTAGTTCTTCCAGGCGGTGAGCGTGCCGCAGACGATCATGAGAAGGGCGATGAAGAGGAAGGTCTTACGAAGACCGGCGCGGTCGCCGTTGCGCTGGTCGATGATGTCCGTTTCCGGGTTCTTGGCGAAGATGTCCCACTTGACGGCGAGGCGGTACAGACCGATCATGCCGTGGAGTTCCGTGATGACGAGGAACACGAACGTGTAGATCATGCCCATGTGATGGGTGTGGACGCCGATCAGGTTCACGTCAAAGCCATGCGGGTTGCAGAGCATGGAGATGAGGTGCGGGAACACGAAGATGAAGAGGAGGAAGGCCGTGACGAGCTGAACCATCCAGAGCGTCGTGTCTTCATGACGGAGCATCTTGTAGTGAGCCTTGATGTCACGGAGCTGATGGTAGGACGTCGGGAAGCGGCGAAGGGCGCAGAAGGCGTGGATCACGACGCAGAGCGTGATGAAGCCGACGAAGACGACGTGCAGCCAAGCCTGTTCTTCAGCGAACATGAACATGCCGCCGGAGGTGTTGATCAGGTTGGCGAAGAGGTCCTTGCTGATCTGCACGGAGGGACGTGAAGGCCATGTGGCAGAACAGGAAGATGCCGAGGATGACGCCCGTGACGGACTGGGCGACGTCGGCGAGAGCCGTGGACGGAGACTGACGCTTGGCGTCCTTGAGGCCGGCGCCCCAGACGTTTTCAGTCGCGGTCGGGGTGTTGGAGTACTTGACGGAATCAGGGGTAGACATTTGTCTTTCCTTTGTGAGCTTTGTTTGGTTCATGGAATCGGGCGGATGCTTGACAGGGTCCGCGCCGGTTCTATGGGGGTCTAAGCGCCGACGAAAGTCGGCAGATCATGTCAGACCGTATGATGCGCCCTTAAGGATTGTGTAAGTTTGACTTTTATCAAATGAAATGAGACTAGGCGAGTGGCTTCGAGTCCGATTTTTGGTAGTTTTGCGTAGTTATACGGAGTTGAAGCGGTCAAAAATACTCACAAATAGCAATACTCAAGGGTAAACCCGTAAAAATTATGGTCAAAAAAATCATGAAAATGGCGGGCAAAAAAAGACGGCCGGATGTCCAGCCGTCCTGAAGTGTTGAGGCGCCTTGTTAGAGGGTGCCGAAGATTCGGTCGCCTGCGTCGCCGAGGCCCGGCACGATGTAGGCGCGATCGTTGAGCTTTTCATCAAGGGCTGCAACGAAGATGTCGATGTCGGGATGGGCTTCGCTCAGAACCTTGATGCCTTCGGGGGCGGCGACGAGCGCCATGAAGTGGATTTGCTCGCCCCTGACGCCGCGTCGCTTGAGGATCTCGATGGCGTAGGCGGCGGAGTGGCCCGTTGCGATCATCGGGTCGACGACGATGTAGTTGCTGTTGGGAGCGTCGGGCAGGCGCACGAGGTATTCGACGGGTTCGTGCTGGGCGTTGCGGTAGACGCCGATGTGACCGACGCGGGCGGCGGGAAGCAGAGGCGAGGAGGCCGTCGGTCATGCCGAGGCCGGCGCGCAGGACTGGAACGATGACGGGATCCTTTTCGACGAGCATGGGCGACTTGGTCGCGCAGATCGGGGTTTCGATGTCCTCGAGCTTCGTCGGGAAGTCGCGGGTGACTTCGTAGCCCATCAGGAGCGCGATTTCATGGAGCAGCGTGCGGAAGTCCTGCGTGCCGGTGTTTTTGTCGCGCATCAGGGAGAGCTTGTGCTCGATGAGGGGATGGTCGACGATGTGAAGACGGGGAAAGCGGGAATCGGTACGCATGAAATGTTGCCTCAGTCGTGTTGGCCGCCGTCCGGTCGGACGGGGCGTGGGCGGAGCGTGGGAAGGGCGGGTGCGCTTCGGGAGCGCGCTCCGTCAGAATTAGCCTAACCTAACACTATAGTATTGGGATCCCGATCAGTCAAAGGCGTTTTGACGGAGTTTCGGGCAATTACCCTGCCTCGTCGCACTGTGCATTTGCTATGATGAACCCGAAATAGCGCCGTTCCGGCGACGCCTTGGGGGCGGAGCGCGGGACAGTTGTCCGTGAAGCGGGGCCGTGCATGCAGCGCGGCGTTCTCAGTTCGTCTTCGTCCTGCCGATCACTTCAGGCAGGACGCTTCGGAGCCCTTATGAAGATTCGTACCATTTTTCTGCTGTTCGTCCTCATTCTGATGGCGGTCTTTCTGGTCATCAACTGGACGGCGCTCTCGACCGTCACGGCCGTCAACCTGATCTACACCGAAATCCAGGCTCCGCTCGGCGTTCTCGTCGTGGGCGGTTTCGCCGCGGTGGTCTTCGTGCTGCTCGTCTACATGGTCTGGCAGCAGGCCAGCGTCACGCTTGAGCTTCGCGCCGCCTACAAGGAGGCTCGCAACGCCCGCACCGTGGCTGACGACGCCGAAAAGAGCCGCTTTGCCGAAAGCAACCGCATTCTGCTCGAGCGCATTGAAAAGCTGGAGGCCCTCATGACGGCCCGCTCCGACGAGACGCTCACCGCCGTCCGTCAGGAGGCCGTCCGTGCTGAAGAGCGCTACAAGGCTCTCTTCGACGACCAGAAGAGGGCTCAGGGCGAGCTGACCGCCCAGGTCCAGACGCAGATCGGCGCCATGGAAAAGCGCGTCGTCGAGACGCTGCCCTCCGCCGTTTCCGCCGCCGTGCCGACGCAGGCTCTGGCTGAAGAAGCTGAAAAGAAGGCGGACGCCGAAGAAAGCAGCGCCCGCAAGCGCGTCTTCAAGGACCTCTTCTAAGTCTCCTGACGACACCGTCACAATGCAATCGGGGCGCCTCCTTTCCGGGAGGCGCCCCGATTTTCGGTGTGTATCCCGCCTGGGCGGAGGCTGGGATTATTCGGCGTGGTAGGACGTCACGCGCTCGACTTCATCGGCCGCACCGAGGAAGACGGCCACGCGCTGGTGGATCTTCTCGGGAACGATGTCGAGGATGCGCTGGTGGCCGTTCGTGGCGGCGGCGCCGGCATTTTCCATGAGCATGGACATCGGGTTGGCCTCGTACATCAGGCGAAGCTTGCCCGGCTTCGTGAGGTCGCGGTGGTCGCCCGGGTACTTGAAGATGCCGCCGCGCTGCAGGATACGGTGCACTTCGGCCACCATGGCGGCGACCCAGCGCATGTTGAAGTCCTTGCCGCGAACGCCGGTCTTGCCTTCGAGGAGCTCGGCGACGTAGCGCTTGACCGGATCCTCCCAGTGGCGCATGTTGGAGCAGTTGATGGCGAATTCCTTGGCGGAGCGGTCGACGCGGACGTCTTCGGCCGTGAGCATGAAGGTGCCGGTCGTCGGGTCAAGCGTGAACATCACGACGCCGCGGCCGAACGTGAGGACGAGCTGGGTCTGCGGACCGTACATGCAGTAGCCTGCGGCGACCTGCTTGGTGCCGGGCATCAGGAAGTCCTCGGCCACGGGCTCGCGCTTCGGGCGAACGGCGGGAAGGACCGAGAAGATCGAGCCGATGGAGACGTTGATGTCGATGTTGGAGGAACCGTCGAGCGGGTCGAAGCAGATCAGGTACGGGCCGATCGGCAGGTCTTCGGGAACGGGAATGACCTCGGGGATCTCTTCGCTCACCATGCCGCAGACGGAGCCCGAAAGGGCGACGGCCTCGACGAAGATGTCGTTGCTGATGATGTCGAGCTTCTTCTGGTCTTCGCCCTGACGTTTTCGGAGCCGGCCATGCCGAGCACGCCGGCGAGGGCACCGTTGCGCACCTTGAAGCTGATCGTCTTGCAGGCTTCGGAGACGCTGACGATCAGGCGGGAGAGAACGGGGTCGAGGTCGTGAAGCTGCTGTTCACGGCAGAGATACTGACTGAGAGAAAGGGTGGACACGATGCAATTTCCTCTTATGCGGGATTGTTCAAAGCTTTTTCAACGATTTCGCGAACGCTCACGGAGAGCTTCTCCTGACGTTCCAGATGCTTGAGCGCCTGGAACATGAGGTTCGAGAGCTGCGGCGTGTAGCGGCGCCAGTTTTCGAGACTGCGGGCGACGCGGGAGGCAACCTGCGGGTTGAGGGCGTCGAGCTTGAGCACGCACTCGACCCAGAACTTGTAGCCTTCGCCGTCCAGACGATGGAATTCGGCGGGGTTGTTCATGAAGAAGGCCACGAGCAGCGCGTAGACGTTGTTCGGGTTCGCCATGGAGAAGAAGGGGCTGTTGGCGAGTTCGGAGACGCGGGTGACGACGGGGGCCTCGCCCGCAAAGCACGGGGCGGTCGCCTGAATCGTCAGCCACTTGTTGACGAGAAGCGGCTCGGAGTACCACTCCTTGAGCGCCGAGACGATGGTGTCGTTCTTGGTCGGCGTGCTCGAGCCTGCGATCATGTTGAGCGCGGCGAGGCGGTCCGTCAGGTTGTTGGCCGTGTTGAACTGGTCGCGAACGCGCAGCACCATCGTCTTGTTGCCTGCGGCGACGCCGTAGTAGTAACAGGTGTTCTTCAGGGCGCGGATGCCGGCGCTCGTCGAGTCGGGAGAGTATTCACCCTCAAGCCTGCAGCCGTCGATGACGCTCACGAGCTTGCTGTGCCAGCGGATGCCGAGGGCTTCGCGGACAATTTCGCGCGCACGGTGGATGGCGGCGGGATCGATGATCGGCATGGCGTCGGCGACGGCGCGCTCGCTCGGGAGCTCCATCGCGACCGCACGGAAGGCGGGCGAAAGGTTGACGTCGTCGATGATGGCGCCGAACGCCTCGAGAAGCGTTGCATTGACGGGAGCCTGGTCGTTGGCGAGAACGGCGCGCACCTGCTCGAGGATCGCCTTCATCATCAGGCGGTTCATGGCCTCCCAGCGGTTGAAGGGATCGCTGTCGGCGCGGGGCAAGCAGCGCAAGCGCGTCGGCGTCGAGGCTGACGTCGAGGATGACCGGCGCGGCAAAGCCGCGGTTGAGGCTCGGAACGGGTTTTTCGCGAAGGCCCGAGAAGACCCAGGTCTGGCGTGCGTCCTTGAGCTCGAACATGCGCGTGAGTTGGGCGGAGCCTTCGGACTCGCCTTTGAGCAGAACGGGCATCTCGCGGCCCTCGGCGTCGAGCAGCGCGACGGGGAAGGGCATGAGCATCGGTTCCTTGGCGGGCTGGCCCGGCGTGGGCGGCGTGGTCTGCTCGACCGTCATGACGAGCTGGCCCGCCTCGGCGTTCCACTGCGTGGAGACGGCGACGCGCGGGGTGCCTGCCTGAGAGTACCAGCGGCGGAACTGCTGGAGGTCGCGACCCGAGGCCTCCTCCATGGCTTCGAGGAAGGCCTCGCACGTCACGGCGTGGCCGTCGTTGCGGGCGATGTAGAGGTCGAAACCCTTGCGGAAGGTGTCCTTGCCCAGAAGCGTCTGGAGCATGCGGATGACTTCGGCGCCCTTTTCATACACGGTGCTCGTGTAGAAGTTGTCGATCTCCTGATAGCTGTCGGGACGGATCGGGTGGGCCATGGGGCCTGCGTCCTCGGCGAACTGGGCCAGACGTAGCGCCTTGACGTTGCGGATGCGCTCGACCGCGCGGGCGGACTCGTCGCCGAGCATGTCGGCGGAGAACTCCTGATCGCGGAAGACCGTCAGGCCCTCCTTGAGCGTGAGTTGGAACCAGTCGCGGAGCGTGACACGGTCGCCCGTCCAATTGTGGAAGTACTCGTGGCCGACGACGGACTCGATGTTGGCGTAGTCCTGGTCGGTGGCGACCTTCGGATTGGCGAGCGCGTAGCGGGCGTTGAAGATGTTGAGGCCCTTGTTCTCCATGGCGCCGAAGTTGAAGTCGTTCGTCGCCACGATGCGGAAGCCGTCGAGGTCAAGCTCGAGCCCCCAGCGCTCCTCGTCCCAGCGGATGGACTTCTTGAGGCTGTCCATCGTGTGCTGCGTCTTGTCGATGTCCTGCGGCTCGACCCAGACTTCAAGGCTGGCGGTGCGGCCGTCCTTGAGGACGATCGTGTCGCGAAGGGCCTCGAGCCTGCCGGCGACGAGCGCGAAGAGATAGCAGGGCTTCGGGAACGGATCCTCCCAGCGGGCTTCGTGGCGGCCGTCGTCAAGGTCCTTCTCCTCAATGCGGTTGCCGTTGGAGAGCAGCACGGGGTACTGCTCCTTCGACGCGCGGATCACGACGCTGTAGCGGGAGAGGACGTCGGGCCTGTCGAGGAAGTAGGTGATGCGGCGGAAGCCCTGGGCCTCGCACTGGCTCATCAGGTTCTGGCCCGAGGTGTAGATGCCCGAGAGCGCCTTGTTGGCGGACGGGCTGAAGCGGTTGACGACGATGACGTCGCACTCGCGGTCGATGCCGCGGATGGTGAGCAGGTCGTCGCCGAGCGTGTAGCGGGACTCGTCGAGCGGAAGGCCGTCGACGGCGACGCTGACGAGCGTCAGGGTTTCGCCGTTGAGAATGAGATCGGAGGAATGCTGTGCATCGGGATTCGGACGCACGTGCATGGTGTTGATGACGCTCGTGATGTCGGCGTCAAGGTCAAACTCCAGATGCACCGTGTCGATCAGATGGGACGGCGCGCGGTAGTCGGCGCGGAAGATGGTTTCTGCCATTTGTGCTCGCAATATGTGGACGCGGCGGAGCACGTCCGCCGCTGACAAAGCAATGGGTTTCTAGCGATTGTAGACAAATCGGCGGGGACCTGCCGCCCGCGTCCGCCCGATGCGGGAAAGGCAAAATGCAAAAGACCCCGGCGCTCTTTCGGGCGTCGGGGTCCAGATGATTCGCTTTTCAGGAAATCAGGCTTTCGAAGGGATTACTTCGCAGCGGTTTCCTGAGCCTTGGCCATTTCGGCGTCAGCGGCGGCGTAGTCGTGACCGGCCTTCGGATGGCAGGCCAGGCAGTCGGCAGGCTTCTTCGGATCCTTGTCGAGATTCTGGTGCATCTTGGCGATGAACGGCTTCTTGGCGTTGTGCATGCGGGACAGGTCATGGCAGCCGCGGCAGGCGGAGAAGTTGCGTTCGATCATCTGCTTGTGAACGGCTTCAGCCATTTCCTTGCGCTTTTCGAGCTGCTTTTCATGCGTGCTAAGAGAGCCCTGAATCTGGCCGAGAAGCGAGATGGAGCCGGCACGGGCCTTGTCGAAGAGAAGAGCCGTGTAGTCGAGCGGGCCGACGTGTTCGTTGGAGTGGTTCAGAAGGTGGCAGTCGGAGCAGCCGGCGGTGGCGCCGGAGCCGGTCATGTAGTGCTGGCCCTTTTTGTAGGCGGCGTAGGTGAGATCCATGGAGTGGCAGAATTCGCCGCAGAACTTCGGGCTGCCCGCCCAGTGGACGACGCTCGTGAGGATACCGACGAAGACGATGCCGATGACGGCGCCGATCAGGAGGACGCCGGCGACATACCATTTGCTGTTGTTGGCCATTTTGCTGGAACCTGTTTGTAAGAGCGGCCGGGGGCGGTGTGCGTACCAGGGGAGCCATCCGGCGCTGTTTAGGGGTGAAAAAGGGCAGACTATGCCTAGGGAAGCAGAGTCTGCACGTGTGTAATCTTATTAAGGTTTATGTAAGGAAGGGTGAGGTGAGCTTGATTGCCGTCAACAAAGGCGCGCTTTCATGGCCTTGAGACGCGCTTGGCCCTTTCCTTCCATCAGTTTCAGGAGTTCAGCGCAATGACCACGGCTTCGGGCGCAACGGTGGCGACGGCGCGCATGCCGATGTGAAGCCCGTGACTGGGTCTGGCGAAGCCCACGATGGTGAGGCCCGAGGGCAGCTGGATGGTGCATTCGCCGCCCTTGTCTTCGCGCTCGCTGCGAAGCACGGCGCCCACGATCTGGTTGTCGCGGCTTTCGACGAGGGCGGGGTTGTCGGCGGAGATGTCCACTGCGGTGGCCTTGCAGAGGGCGAGGACGTGCTTGCCTTCGCGAAGGCCGAGGAGCTGAGCGGACTCCTTCGTGCAGGAGGCGCGGATGTAGTGCGTATCGTCGATGGAGAGGATGAGGCGAACCTGCGCCGAGCCGATCTTCAGCTTCTCGATGACGGCGGGGAACTGGTTGCGCATCGAGGTCCTCAGCGAGCTGACGCCGACGTTCTTGAGCGCGGGAGAGTCCTTGAGACGGAAGCGTACGAGCACCTCGGCGCGGGCGCGGGTCAGCTCGTCGGCTAGCTTCAGCACCTCTTCGCCCGTGGCCGTGAGCCTGGTGCCGCCGCCCTTGTTGCCGCCCACGACCTTCTCGACCAGAGGGGCGCCCGCCAGATTGTTCAGCGTCTCGATGGCCTGCCAGGCGGCCTTGTAGCTCACGCCTGCGCGACGGGCCGCTTCGGAGATGGAGCCGACGTCGCCGATGCGCCTCAGGATGTCAATGCGCTTGTCGGCGAGCTCCGCCATGTGAGTCGCCAAAAGCGTCGGGTCGGCAATCGTTTTGCTCATGCTTGTCTCCGAATGGACTACTTGAAAAATGAGGAAAGTCCCGCTATTCTTCTACGGAATAGCGGAGCCGTCAAGGCCTACACTCAATCTTAGCTTAATGCGGTTCAACACCGCCCATGGAGAAACAATCATGCAGATGAAGAAGCTTGCCGCCGCCCTCATGCTCGCAGGCCTTGCCTGCGCTGTTGCCGCCGAAGAAGTCCGCGTCGCCGTTGCCGCCAACTTCATGGCTCCGATGAAGGAGCTTGCTCCGCTTTATGAAAAAAGGCCACGGGCGACAAGCTCGTCGTGTCCTACGGCGCCACGGGCGCCTTCTACGCACAGATCAAGAACGGCGCCCCGTTCGACGTGTTACTCGCCGCCGACGCCAAGACACCCGCCAAGGCCGTCAAGGAAGGCCACGGCGTTGCCGGCACCACCTTCACGTATGCCGTGGGCAAGCTCGTCCTCTGGTCCTCCGACGCCGCACTCGTCAAGGACCAGAAGGCCCTTCTCCATCCCGCCGTGAAGAAGGTCGCCGTCGCAGACGCTCGTCTCGCTCCGTACGGCGAGGCCGCCCTTCAGGCGCTCGACGCTCTCAAGATGAAGGAGGCCGTCGAGCCGAAGTTCGTCGTCAGCAACAACATCGGCAAGACCTTCCAGTTCGTGGAGTCGGGCAACACCCAGATCGGCTTCGTTGCGCTTTCCCAGTGCTTCAAGAACGGCGCCTTCACGGGCGGCTCCGGCTGGGTCGTTCCGCAGGACCTCTACAAGCCCATCCTTCAGGATGCCGTCCAGCTCAAGGCAGGCGAGAAGAACGCCGGCGCCAAGCGCTTCCTCGACTACCTGAAGACGAGCAATGAAGCCGCCGCCATCCGCGAAGCCTATGGCTACGGCACGGTCAGGTAAGTCATGCTGACATGGACTGAACTCGGACCCGTGTGGCTGAGCCTGAGGCTCGCGGCCGTCACGACCGTCATTCTCCTCATCATCGGACTGCCGCTTGCGTGGTGGCTCGTGAAAGGCAGGAGCGCGCTCTGCGCGCCGATGAATGCGGTCGTGACCCTGCCTCTGGTGTTGCCGCCGTCCGTCCTGGGCTTCTACATCCTTATCGCCCTCGGGCCCAACGGGCCGATCGGGCAGGTGACGGATGCCCTGGGGCTGGGAACGCTCAACTTCACCTTCACCGGTCTCGTGATCGGTTCGGTGGTGTATTCGCTTCCCTTCATGATCCAGCCCGTCGTCACGGCCTTCGAGGCCATAGGCCCAAGGCCGATGGAGGTGGCGGCAACGCTCGGCTGCCGCCCCTTCGAAGCCTTCTTCCGCGTGATCCTGCCGCTGGCGCGCCACGGCATCATCACGGGCACCCTGATGACTTTTGCACACACGATCGGCGAATTCGGCGTCGTGCTCATGATCGGCGGCAACATCCCTGGATCGACGCAGGTCATCTCAACCGAAATCTACACGTACGTTGAAGCGATGGAGTACGGCAAGGCGCACGTTCTTGCGGGCGGCATGCTGGTCTTCAGCTTCTTCGTTCTTCTGTCCCTCAACTTGCTCAACCGCAAGGAAGGGAGGAACCGATGAGCGGCAGGATCACATTGAATCTGGACCGCGGAACGGACTTCCGCCTTGACGTTTCGTTCGAGATTCCCGACAAGGGCATCACGGTGCTCTTCGGACCCTCGGGCTGCGGCAAGACCACCGTGCTGCGATGCACGGCGGGCCTTGAGCGTGCGGGCGGCAGGGTCGTCGTCGCCGACCGAGTCTGGCAGGACGATGCCAGGAATATCTTTGTCCCGGCCTGGGAGCGCCGCTTGGGATACGTCTTTCAGGAAGCGAGTTTATTCGAGCATCTGAATGTCGAGGGCAATCTCCATTTTGGCCTCAGACACAAGGATGCCCGTGGGGGGCTCGCCCGCTTCTCGGAAGCAGTGGAGCTCCTGGGCATCGGGCATCTTCTCCGGCGCCGCGTGCAGCTTCTCTCCGGCGGCGAACGCCAGAGAGTGGCCATCGCGCGTGCGCTGCTGATGACGCCCGATCTCATTCTCATGGACGAGCCGCTCGCGGCGCTCGACTGGAACCGCAAGCAGGAGATCCTGCCGTGGCTCGAGCGTCTTCGCGACGAGCTCTCCGTTCCCATGCTCTACGTTACTCACTCGGCCGACGAAATGGCCCGCCTTGCGGATCAGGTGATCTGCTTTGAAAACGGGCGGATCGTCGCCGAGGGGCCGCTTGAGGAGGTGCTTCTCGAGCGCTGGCCCGGACAGGGCGAGCAGGGCTCCTCCGTCGTCCTTTCGGGCGTCGTGACCGAGCGGAGCGAAATGTGGTGCACGGCGGTCGTGACGGCGGGTGAGACGGCCTTCGAAGTGCCCGATGCGGGCAGGAACGTGGGCGAGGCCGCGCGCCTGAGGATTCTTGCGCGCGACGTGAGCGTGGCGCTCAGCGAACCGAGGGACACCTCGATCCGAAACGTGCTGCCCGCCGTCGTCATCGGGATGCGAGGCGTTGAGGGCGAGAGCCACGTCATGCTCACGCTCGAGGCGGGCGGTTGCCGCATTCTCTCGCGAATCACCCGTCGCTCGGCGGACGAACTCGGCATCGCCGTCGGCACGCGCCTCTATGCGCAGGTGAAGGCTGCGGCCATCATCGTCTAGCGCCCGCAGGGCGCCCCGAGGGGTGCTTTTGTCGCCAAAAGAACGCCCGCTATATGCAACCCCCTAATCGGTTGGCGAATCCTCAAGAGGCGTTCACTTAAATTTGAAGGCCCCGCTTCTTCTTGCAAGAATGTGCGCTGCGACGATGTCGCAACGTACATTTTTCTTAGGAGTAGCAACGTGCCCTGCCATTTTCTGAAGCTCAGCGACTTTTCCGGTGAAACCCTTCGCTACATGATCGACCGCGCCAAGGTCATCAAGGCGGACCTGAAGGCGGGCAAGCGATATGAACCGTTCGCAGGCAAGGTGCTCATCATGGTGTTCGAAAAGGCGAGCACGCGTACCCGCGTTAGCTTCGAGACGGGCTTCTACCAGCTTGGTGGCAACGTCGTCAATCTGCAGAGCCAGGGCTCCCAGATCGGCCGCTCCGAGTCCATCGCCGACACGGCCCGCGTGATCAGCCGCATGGGCGACCTGATCATGATGCGCACCTTCGGCCAGGACCGTCTTGACGACATGGCCGTTCACAGTCGGGTGCCCGTCATCAACGGTCTCACGAACGAATACCATCCCTGCCAGATCCTCACCGACATCCTCACCTTCGAGGAGCACTGCGGTCCGATCACCGGCAAGACCGTCGCCTGGGTGGGCGACGCCAACAACATGGCCTACACCTGGATCGAGGCCGCCAAGCTGCTCGGCTTCAAGCTCCACTTCTCGAGCCCCAAGGGCTATGAGCTTGATCCCGCCCTGACGCTTGCGGGCGACCATCTCAAGGTCTTCGACGATCCCGTCGAATGCTGCCGCGGCGCCGATCTCGTGACGACCGACGTCTGGACGTCCATGGGCTACGAGGAGGAGAACGCGGTGCGCCGCGAGGCCTTCGCCAAGTGGCAGGTCAACGCCGACTCCATGGCCGCCGCCAATCAGGGCGCCGTCTTCATGCACTGCCTGCCCGCCCACCGCGGCGAGGAAGTCACGGCCGACGTCATCGATGGTCCGCAGTCCGTCGTCTGGGACGAGGCAGAAAACCGCCTGCATGCCCAGAAGGCCATCATGGAATACTGCCTGCTCGGCCGTGTCGAATAAGAACCCTCGAACGACCTGAGAGACAGCGCGCAAGGCCCCGTTCAATCGAGCGGGGCTTTCGCGTTCTTGTCGGATGGGCGCGCATGAAAAGAAAAGCCCCGCTCAATGACGAGCGGGGCTTTTGCCTGAGGATTTAGAGCCGTCCGAAGGGACGGTCCCTTGGCAGGCGGATCTCAAGCGGATCAGCAGCGGCGGGCGAGTTCGACGGCCTTGCCGATGTAGGTGGCGGGCGTGAGTTCCATCAGGGAGGCCTTGGCATCGGCGGGGATGTCGAGGTTGGAGATGAATTCGCGCATCGTTTCCTTGGTGATGCCGTCCTTGCCGCGGGTGAGGGCCTTGAGCTGCTCGTACGGATGCGGCACACCGTAGCGGCGCATCACGGTCTGAACGGCTTCGGCGAGGACTTCCCAGGCGTTGTCGAGGTCGGCGGCGATGACCTGCTCGTTGACCTGGAGCTTGCCGAGGCCGCGCGTCAGGGCGTTGTAGCCGATGAAGCAGTAGCCGAAGGCGACGCCGAGGTTGCGCAGGACGGTGGAGTCCGTCAGGTCGCGCTGCCAGCGGGAGATCGGGAGCTTGCCGGCGAGATGATCGAGAACGGCGTTGGCGAGGCCGAGATTGCCTTCGGAGTTTTCGAAGTCGATCGGGTTGACCTTGTGCGGCATCGTGGAGGAGCCGACTTCGCCTTCACGCAGCTTCTGCTTGAAGAAGTGCATGGAGATGTAGCCCCAGACGTCGCGGTCGAAGTCGATGAGGATCGTGTTGGCGCGTTCGATCTGGTGGAAGAGCTCGGCCATGTAGTCATGCGGCTCGATCTGGATCGTGTGCGTGTTGAACGTCACGCCGAGGCGTTCCTCGACGACTTTGCGGGAGTGGGCTTCCCAGTCGTATTCCGGATAGGAGACGAGGTGGGCGTTGTAGTTGCCGACGGCGCCGTTCATCTTGGCGTAGATCTTGACGGCACGGATGGCTTCGATCACGCGTTCAAGACGCACGGCGACGTTGGCGAATTCCTTGCCGACCGTCGTCGGAGAGGCGGTCTGGCCGTGCGTGCGGGAGAGCATCGGGATTTCGGCCCACTGGTGGGCGAAGCCTGCGATCGTGTCATGGATCTGCTGGAGGTAGTCGGCGAGGGCTTCGCGGCCGCGCTTGAGCATGATGGCGTGGCTCGTGTTGTTGATGTCCTCGGACGTGCAAGAGAAGTGCACAAACTCGGAGGCGGACTTGAGCTCTTCGTCGTGGGCGACCTGGTTCTTGATCCAGTACTCGACGGCCTTCACGTCATGGTTCGTCGTCTTTTCGATTTCCTTGATGGCTTCGCAGTCGGCGAGCGAGAAGTTGTCGGCGAGGCCGCGCAGGAAGGCCTTGCCGTGGTCGCTGAGGTGCGGAAGTTCAGCAAAGCCGGCTTCGGAAAGACTGATGAGCCACTCCACTTCGACACGAACGCGGGCGTTCATGAAGGCGCATTCGGAGAAGATGTCGCGAAGCGCATCGGTCTGGCGGGCATAGCGGCCGTCGATCGGGGAGAGGGCGGTAAGGGGATTCAGTTCCATGTCGGAAAACCTCGGGTGAAAAAAAAAAACGGCGTCCGCTGCGCAGGAGGGGCCGCAGGGAGCGGCGGGCGGAACGGACAAAAAGGCAATCCTTGTATTTTTAGCAGTCCGTTTCGCGTGCGTCTTCCCGACGGGCCGTCTTCGGCACGGGGGCACCGTGCAGGGAAAAGTGTCCTCAGCAGGCGTGTTCCTGCGGGATGACGCCTCTTTTTGCCCTACAATCGGACTTGCGCGTTCGGGGTATCGGCCTTTCAGGGGCCGGTTGAGAAACACCCGTCGCACCGGATCAGGTTCAGACCTGCGTCGGGAAACGCTGCGGACAAATCGACATCCGGCCTTCGAAGGAAGGCCCACGGCACCGTTCTCTTCGCCGGTCGCGCCCTCACTTCAATTCTTCTGGAGCGCGATTATGCACAACCACTTCCATTCCAATCCCGACCTGCGCCCCGCTGGCGAACGCTTCTTCGTGAGGAGCGAGGCGGGCGAGGACGTCCCTCTGCGCCGCATCAGGCTTTCCGACACGCCCGAATGCTTCCGGCGGCGGCAGGAATCCCCGACTTCTTCATGACCGACGTCACGGGCGGCTACGGCGCCGCCGATGCGGGCGAGACGGTCGAGCTCGTGCGCCGCGAGCGCCCCGAACCTGGCAGCCCCACGCAGCTCGCCGCCGCGAGCGGGCGTCGTGACGCCTGAAATGGCCTATGCGGCCGCACGCGAAAACGCCAATCTCGAAGGTTTCGCCGCCTCGCTCTCCGAGCCGGGACTTGAGCGCGTGCGCGACAGGCTCATGCCGCTTCTCGAACGCGTCGAGCCTTGGACGGGCGAGCGCGTCAGGGCCCGCGTGGCTGCCCGACAGGCCGTCATCCCCGCCGCCTTCACGCATCCCGAGGTCGAGCCCACCGTCATCGGCCGCCACTTCGCCACCAAGGTCAACGCCAATGTCGGCACTTCCGCCTCGTCCTCCGACTGGCGCGAGGAAGGCCGCAAGATGCAGGAGGCGCTCGCCAGAGGCGCGGACACCGTGATGGACCTCTCGACCGGCAGGTGCATCCGCGAGACCCGCGAGATGATCCTGCGCGGCTCGCCCGTGCCCGTCGGCACCGTGCCGCTTTACGAAACGCTCGAGCGCGCAGGCGGCGATCCGCTCGCGCTCTCCTGGGAGATCTTCAGGGACGTCCTGGAGGACCAGGCCAGGGCGGGCGTCGACTACATGACGATCCACGCAGGGCTCCTCCTGCCCCACGTCGAGCTTACGCGCAGCCGCCTGACGGGCATCGTCTCCCGAGGAGGCGGCATGATGGCCAGGTGGATGAAGGCCTTCGGCAGGGAGAACTTCCTCTACGAGCACTTTGACGAGATCCTCGACATTGCGGCGCACTACGACCTGACGCTCTCGCTCGGCGACGGCCTGCGCTCGGGCAGCCTCTACGACGGCAACGATGCGGCGCAGTTCGCCGAACTCAGGACGCTCGGGGAGCTCAACCGCAGGGCGGGTGCTCGCGACGTGCAAGTGATGATCGAGGGGCCCGGCCACATTCCGATGCCCGGCGTCGAGCTCAACCAGCTCAATGAGCGCGAGTGGTGCGATGACGCGCCCTTCTACACGCTCGGGCCGCTCGTGAGCGACGTCGGTGCGGGCTACGATCACATCACGGCCGCCATCGGCGGCGCCATGATCGCGGGGGCGGGCACGGCGATGCTCTGCTACGTGACGCCCAAGGAGCATCTCGGCCTTCCCGATGCGAACGACGTGCGCGAGGGCATGGCCAGCTCCGCATCGCGGCCCATGCGGCCGACATCGCCCGAGGCGTGCCCGGTGCGATCCTGCGCGACCACCTCATGAGCATGGCCCGCTTTGAATTCCGCTGGCCCGACCAGTTCGCCCTTGCCGTGGATCCCGCCAGGGCCCGTGCCTTCCATGACGAGACGCTTCCCGGGGCCGCCGCCCAGAAGGCTCACTTCTGCAGCATGTGCGGCCCGAAGTTCTGTCCGATGAAGCTCGCGCACGAGCTCTTCAGGATTGATCGGAGCGGGGCAGCCGCGAATGAAAAAAAAACGGGAGTCCGTTTGCGGACTCCCGTTTTTTCATGGAAATTTGGCGCAAAAACCTCTGTGAGGCAGGGGGGAGGTTAGTCCTCGGTCTTCTCTTTGGCCTTCTTCTCGCTTTTCTCTTCGCTCTTCTTGCTCTGCTTACCGCGGGCGGGCTGGAGCTTGCAGAACTGCACGGGGCTCGTGTCGAGTTTGGTGCGCGCGAGTTCGTAGAGGATGCCGATCGGCGCGCGGTCTTCAAAGGCGCTTCGTGATGTTGGCGCGGTGAGATTCGACCGTTCGCGTCGAAAGAAAGAGCTTTTCGGCGATCTCGCCGTTCTTCAGGCCCTGACAGACCAGATCGAAGATCTGTGTCTCGCGCTTGGAGAACTGGCGGAGCATGTGGCGCACGCGCGTCTTGCAGACCTCGAGAAGGAGGCGTCTCGTGCGGCGTTGATCTTCACGAGAAGGTCGTCGGGGATCGACGGGCTTCTCCATGAAGGAGATCGCGCCGTTCTCCATGGCTTCGACGGCCGTGCGGATAGTGCCGTGGCCGGAAAGCACGATGACCTTGATGGGGCTGTCGAGATCGCGAAGGCGCTTCAGAACCTCGATGCCGCTCATGCCGGGCATGGTCAGGTCGACGACGAGGCAGCCAGGCTGGTCCGTTTCGACGAGGTTGAAGAAGTCTTCGCCGCTGGCGTAGGTGCGTGCATCGATGCCGTGCGTCGCAAGAGCAAAGCGGATCGAATAGCGGACCTCGTCGTCGTCGACGACCCAGACGGGGATTTCCTCCTGCGTCAGGTCCTTCTTCATGGCCTTCTCTTCGGAACTATCAGTGATGGGCATATTTCAATTAATATCGCTTGAGCAGGCCTGCGGCGTACGGATGTACGGGAGACGAACGCGGCCGCGAATATCATTCAATGCTACCAAAAAGAGGTCGTCTGAGTGCCCTCGCTGGGATGCCTGCGATGTCAGGACGCACGTACGCGAGAGCATGTCAGGACGAAAACGCCATGATGAAGGGCAAGCCGATGATTGAGAGAAGCAGGAGCCGCTCTTTGACGATGCGCCGCGTCCGGACGCGCCCGTCTCGGGCGAGCCGCCCCGCAGGAGCGTGCTCGAGGCTTCGGCACGTCTTTCGAGGCTCGTGCGTCTGGGCACGCTCGGCTTCGGGCGGCCGTACTGGCGCGGCACCATATACTCGGCCTCGAGCGGCGCGCTCCGCATGAAGGGACTAGACGGCCTGTCCGTGCTCGCGCGAACGCCCTGGCTGGGCTGCGTCTGCCTCGAGCGCGGATACCTCCATCCCCATTCACAGGCGGAGCTTGCCGTTCTGGCGTCCGCCGTTCCCGCCGACTTCCGCTTCATCGTGCGCGCGCCCGCGCTCGTGACGAGCGTCTTCGTGCACGACAGACGCGGCCGTGCAGGCGGCCTCAACAGGGAGTTCCTCAACGTGGCGGCCGCCGCAGCCTTCGTGAAGCTGCACGGACGGACTTGGCGAGAAGCTCGGCGGCGTGCTCTTCGACTTCGGGCCCTATCCGTCCTCGCAGATGAAGACGCTTCAGGGCAGGCAGAAGGCCGTGGAGGAGCTGGGTGCCTTCGCAGAGGGGCTGGTGCGGGAGCTGGGCTCTGCGGACGCCGCCCCCGTGCTCGCCTTCGAGGTGAGAAATCCGACGCTGCTCACGCCGCGCCTCATGGCGCTCCTGAGAAACTTCGGCATCAGGCCCGTGATGGGACTCAATGAGGGCATGCCCGGACTGCAGCGCCAGATGCGGGCGCTTGCCGCCTGCGACGCGCAGGATCCCTCGGATCCCGACTGGAGGCTTTCGGGGCCGCTCTTCGTGCGTTGGCATCGTTCGGGCCCGCTTTCGCCTGTCTTCGTGAGGGACCCGGAAAGCAAAAGTGCGGGCGACCCCGTCACCCGCACTCTGATTGCATCCCTCGTCATGCGCGCCGTTCGCAGCGGCGTGCCCGCCTACGTGCTGGCGGGCGACGATGCCGAAGGCGATGCGCCGCGCACGCTTCTGGACATCCTGGCCTCGCTCGACGGCATGCGCGCCGCCGGGCTCAGGCGCTGACGTCCTACCAGCGGGAGAGCGGCTGGCGCTCGTCGTTGCCCATGCCGATGTCCTGATAGTTGACGGGCGTGTCGGGCGTTCCCACGAGCACGAAGCAGAGCAGGCGCTCGCAGGTCGGATCGTAAAGGCCGTCGGGGGCGGGGAAGTCCTTGGCGGAGACTGCCTTCGCGGCAAAGCCCTGGGCATGCAGGCCTGCAAGGAAGTTCATGAGCGAGGCGCCTGCCGTCATCAGGCGTTCGTCGGCGTCTCGGTCCCTGGGAGTCGGGGGAGAGGCCCGTGCACACGAGCGCCATGCACATCGGCGCCTTCAGGGCCTTGCCGCGGGCCTTGGCGCGCATCTCCTCGTCGGCGTCCGCAGGCAGAACCGATTCGAAGAGGTCGGCGAGACGGTCGCGGGAGGAGATCTCGACCCAGCGGAAGGGAAGCGTCTCCTGATGGCAGGGGCACGCGGCAGGCGGCCGTCACGGCCAGACGCAGGGCGCCCACGTCAGGGGCGGGAATGACGAGATGCTTGGCGCCAAGGGAGTGGCGCGACAGGATCATTTTGAAGAAACTTTCATTCACGGCGTAAATCTCCGACATTGCCGGCTGGAAAACGTGCGGCCGGACACGCAGAATATTATGCTACGAAGACAAGAACATTCAGGAGGCCACTGCATGCGCAGCCTTTGGGACATTTCCCCTTCCGTAAGCACCCGAGCGCCCGTATTCCCGGGCGACACGCCGTTCCAGGTCCTCTGGAACGAGCGCATCAACGACGGCGGAGTTGCCAACATCTCGACGATCCACATGTCGCCGCACGTGGGCGCGCATGTCGACGCCCCGATGCATCTCGACAGCGGCGCCGTGGACGT
>VOFC01006037.1_pt1 | contig 30800 bp, 45 predicted proteins | sample 5384161 | NCBI WGS metagenome assembly VOFC01 (sample SAMN12384722, study PRJNA508395) | human gut metagenome | isolation source: healthy gut B | host: Homo sapiens
GCGTATTTACTGGAGCTTCTAACGCGATTTCCTTGCGATTTTCCGGAGTGCTTGGCTCATTGGACGGATTTTCCGGATTGTCAGCAAAATAAAGGATAGTCGAACCGTTGTTTTCAACGGATGGAGAATTATTGCTCATGTTTCCTTTTCCTGTTAGCAGCCATTCAAGGTTGATGTCATTATACCGCTTTGTGAAGTTTCAGAATAACTTCTACTTGATTACGGAGGCTAATATATGGGAAATAGTGGCTTGAGCTACTTCTATACTTTCGGCAAATGCTCCAGCAGTTAACTGCTCCCTGTCCATTATCATCTTAAATCTATCCTTTATACTCATGGCGTAGATATTATTACAATTGTATAAGTCTTTAAACCGATTACAAAAAAAAGTAAATAATAGGATTTACAAAAAGCAAATTACGAGTGTAATATTTTAAATTTACAATCGTACTCGGCAAATTTACTTTATGTCAAGCTTATATTTGTAAAAGAGGTTATTTTTCATGAAAAACATCTTAATATTAGCTTTAATAAAATACATTATTATGCTGATTTACAGTTTAATATATTGTATTGTAATAGGAGTATTACAGAGATTACAAATGTTTTGACGTCTATTTCTTATATTTATAATTTAAAAGTCTAATAAATAGTTATATATATCAGATTTATAATGATGTACACTATGATTAATATGTTGTTAACTGCTCACGGGATAAAGATGTAATAATGTATATAATAGACGTAAACACCCCTATTTACAAAAAGTGTTAATCATCTATTATGTATGCATGTAATATGTTTAGCTTTTGTAATATATACGTTTGTGAATACTGTGTATTACATTGGTAATGCTTCATAGTTGTATAGTACAACTATTCCTCTATCCGGTTTATAAATCCTGGTAAAGTAATACTCAATTCTAAAAAGGAAAATTGGTGACAAAATTGGGAAGCGACTCTATGTTATCAGTTTTATGAAGGTCAACAATAAATTCTTTATGATAATAGAAAAAAGGGGGAAAATCCCTAAATATGATAAAATGACACATAAATGAATCATTTTCGTATTTTCTTCTTTTTATTAAAAAAGATATGGAATGAGAAAATCAATGCAGGATTTTAAAGACCAATTCCGTAAAAGGTCGCTATCGTTTAAGGAAGGGTTTCCTACTCCTTTAGACTTGGCATCTGTATATCGTATCTCTCCGATGATCTGCATGGTTTTTATTCCATTGTACATCCTCATGGCATTTAGATATTCGCGGGACTGCCACGGGCTCTTCAGACCTAAGAATGCTGCGATGCCTTGCTCTGATTTTTTTCGGGGGCATAATAGGCTAGCATCAGATTGGAAAAGAATCCGAAAAGTAAAGATAAAGTCATTTGAATCGGATTGGTTTTCGGATTTTCTTCAAAATATTTTATTATTCTGTTAGCCTTTAGAATATCCTTTTCCACGATGGCGCTGCGGAGTTCAAAGTTATTATAATCCTTGCTGATTCCTATGTTGCGTTCTATCTGTTCGGGGTGACACGTGTCTGACCTTTTGGAAGTGTAATAATCAGTTTTTCCAGTTCTCCGGTAAGGCGGCTGAGGTCTGTCCCTACGAAGTCGGCAAGCATGGAAGTGGCTTTCGGTTCAAGGTCTATTCCTTTACGTTTCATATAGGATGTGATGAATGCCGGCAGTTGGGATTCTTTCACTTTCCTGGACTCAAACAGTATGCCCGACTTCTCTATTTCAGCTGCGAGTTTTTTTTTTCCTTTTATCCAATACGCCATGTTTGTGGCATATTACCAATATTGTAGATAGCAAGGGCTTTTGAAGGTAGTAGGAAAGCTCTTCTATATTGCGTATGTTCTGTGCTTCCTTCACTACTACCACTTGGTGCTCGGACATCATGGGATAGCGTTTGGCGGCATTGATAATTGCAGCCACGTCCACATCTGCGCCATATACAACGGTGAGGTTGAATTCTTTTTCGGTTTCATTCAGTACGTTGTCCGTTATATAATCCGAGATGAGATCGATGTAATAGGGTTCCTCGCCCATAAGATAATAGACGGGACGGTATTGCTTCGCTCTCAGTTCCTTTAAGATATCATCACACGTAATTTCTGCTTGGCCATATTTCTTGGTTTTACCAGTCGAATTTCAGATGTTTGACGGTTTTCTTTTGCATCAATAATCATGCGCAGAGATGCAATGCCGATTTCAACATGTTCCTTTACATAGTTTTGGGTTACTATGTTATCGCTTTTATCGGTTTTGACGCCTTCCGGAATCATCGGTTGGTCGGACACCAGCAACAAAGCTCCGGTGGGGATATGATTGGCAAAGCCGCAACTGAACAAGGTTGCCGTCTCCATATCGACTGCCATGGCACGGGTTTTTTTGAGATACTCCTTAAAATCCTCATCGTGTTCCCAAATACGGCGGTTGGTGGTATATACAGTACCGGTCCAGTAATCGCGGGCATGGTCGCGAATGGCGGAAGAAACGGCACGTTGCAGCATAAAAGCTGGCAGCGAAGGAACTTCCGGCGGGAAGTAGTCGTTTGAAGTACCCTCACCGCGGATGGCGGCGATTGGAAGGATAAGATCCCCTATCCTGTTTTTCTTGTCGATGCCTCCGCACTTGCCCAGAAACAGGCAGGCTTTGGGCTGAATGGCGCTTAATAAGTCCATGATGATGGCGGCGTTGGGGCTTCCCACTCCGAAGTTTACGATCGTTATTCCTTCCGCACTGGCCGAAATCATATTAGCGTCCCTGCCTAGTATGGGAACATTGAATTTTTTCGGCAAAAATTTCGACATACTTGTTGAAGTTGGTCAACAGAATATACTCTTCAAAATCCTCCAGGTTACATTTTGTGTAACGGGGCAGCCAATTAGCTACGATTTCTTCTTTTTGTTTTCATAAGATTTCATTAAATTTGTTCCCTAAAACTTTCAGGGAGCGATTATTTAACTCACAAAAGTACAATAAAAAAGTAAAAACAAGAAATTAAAATAGAATGTTCTCACTGAACCTGCCGGCGTTTGAAGCCAAGATTATTACAAGGGATGGAAAAAGAAGTATTTTCGATGTTATTCGCCGCCGATATGTTGCCTTGACCCCGGAAGAATGGGTGCGGCAGCATTTCGTACATTTTTCTCATGACGCATAAGGGCTATCCGCAGGCACTGATGGCAAACGAGGTGCGGGTGCAGTTGAACGGTACTAAAAAGCGCTGCGATACAGTTCTTTACAGGCGTGACCTTACGGCACGCATGATTGTGGAATATAAGGCCCCGAGGTGGAAATTACTCAGAAGGTCTTCGACCAGATTACCCGTTACAACATGGTGTTGAAAGTGGATTATCTGATAGTAAGTAACGGTATCCGGCATTATTGCTGCCGTATGGATTACGAACAGAACAGTTATACTTTTTTACAAGATATTCCAGACTACGCAAGCCTCTGATTTTACCGGCTGAATGAACCGTAATGAATCAGGGAGTGAATGCCTTTCACTCCCTAACTCATTACATCCCCTTTCAGAACACTTTCCTGAGGGGATTGAAAAGAACGGCAACCATGTAAACACGATAGCAAAAAAGATGCACTTCCCCACTCTTTCCTACTTCACTTCGTCGTATACCATCCGGGAAATGTGTGCGATGATGGCGGCATTCTCTTCGTCCGTTTCACTTGAGTCCGTTACGAAGACAGCGATATAATACTTCTTGCCACCGGGCATGATTACTATTCCGGCATCATTATCCGCCATCTTCACGCCTTTCAAATTACGATCGGAAGAACCGGTTTTATGCCCCACAACCGTATTGGAAGGCAATAAGCCTTTTAGTTTGTTGCTTCCTGTGGCTGTTTCTGTCATAGTTTTCCAAAGGAAGTCCCGGTACACGGGGGCGAATAAATCTTTCTCATCGGCCATTTTCAGTAACCGTACCATTTCAGAGGGGGTGCTCCAATTGGAGTATGCCTTTGGGGGATTCCGGTGCATGGAGTCTTCCGTTTCGGACAAGTTGAAATCATTGATGCCCAATTTCCTGATGTACTGATGAATATGCCCTATTCCACCGGCATATTCTATGAGGATGTCGCAGGCATTGTTATCGCTTAGCGAGATGCTGTATTGTAAAAGCTCTCCCAATGATATATCCAGATCTTGACCGGAATGTCTTTTGCCGCAGCGGACTGTAGGTATTTGGCTGTAATTGGGAAGCTTTTACATGAACAATATGTTTCAATGGGATTTCCTCTCTGTTCATTTTATCCAATACGGCCAGGGCTACATGGAATTTGAATACGCTCAGAAGCGGATAGTGCATCTCGTTGTTGTGCAGTATGGTTTCGTCTTTGTTCTGTCAGTACGGCTACGCCGACCGTGGCTTTCTTCCCTTTAAGGAAACCGGCAATTTTGCCTTCCAATGCCTGCTGTTGTGCTTGTAGAACGATGTTTATGCTGAAACACAACACGCCTATCAAAGTATATCTAAGCTTCATATTATTAATTTCATACATTTGTTCGAGTCAACAAATGTATGAAATTAATTTAAAGAGAAAAACTGCATTTCCTTATTTGCCCTTATTCTTTCCGAATTTTTCCTGCAGCTTTTGCATCAGCTCATAGAAGTTGGGAATATAGACCGTTGCCAGCAATGTATTCAGCGCCATACCGAATACTACTGCCGCTCCAAGGGCGACGCGGCTTCCCGCTCCCGCCCCTGTGGCGAACAGAAGCGGCATAACTCCCAATACAAACGCCAATGAGGTCATCAGAATGGGACGAAGCCGGATATGTCCTGCCTGGAACGCGGCGTCACGGATACTGTTGCCCTGTGCACGGAAGTCGCGTGCAAACCCACAATCAGGATACCGTTTTTGGCGGATAGCGCCACTAACAGGATTATACCGATTTGCGTATAGATGCTGACCGGAGTTCCCATCACATAGCAACCCAGCATTGCGCCGAGTAATGCCACCGGAATTCCCATTACTGCTGCCACCGGACTTGTCCAGCTTTCATACTGTGCGGCAAGTACAAGGAAGGCCACTAACAACGCCATGATAAAGACTACGGTAGTGGTAGTTCCTGCCTGTGTTTCCTGGTAGGCAACGGAAGTCCATTCATAGCCGAATTCATTGCCGAGTTGGGTCTTTATCAAGTTTTCCGCTTGCTTGATGGCTTCTCCGGAACTGCTTCCCGGGGCTGCATTGCAAGTGACGGATGCTGTAGAGTACATATTATACCGGTTGATTTGGTCCATACCCAGTTGCTCGTCTATCTGTGTGAAGGAAGAGAAAGGAACCATTTCTCCCGAAGCATTGGGTACGCCTAACTTGAGGACGTCGTCGATAATGCGTTGGGCACGGTCGCCAGCACCCAGCTTCACCTGATATATACGTCCGAACTGTACATAATCATTAACGTAGGCTTCTCCCATATAATACCCAAAGCCGTGAAAACACTGTTCAACTGTATGCCCATCAATTGCACTTTGTCGCGGTCTATATTCAGGAAATACTGGGAACATTTGCTTGATATTGGCTGCTGACAGATGCCAAGGCCGGATAATTGCGGTAATTTTCCATTAAAGTTTCCACGGCACGCTGCATTTCGGTGGCATGCCGAGATTGTTACGGTCTTCCAATTGCAGTTGCAGTCCGCCGGTAGCGCCCAGCCCCGGAATGGCAGGCGGAACCATTGCAAAGACCTCAGCTTCCTGAATGCCATAGGCTTCCATGTTGAAACGATCGACAATGGCCGCTGCCGTGTGTTTTTTCCCCTTACGCTCATCCCAGTTTTTCAGGACTACGAAAGTAGGTAGCGGCATTACTCTGCTCTCCGCCACCCATAACGGAAAAGCCGGATATGCCGATGTAATCCTTTACTTCGGGATAGGTGTCGAGCAGAGCGTTTATTTGTTTCCCCACCTCTTGCGTGCGCTCCAGGCTCGATGCAGGTGGAAGTTGCACAACAGCGAGGAAATATCCGTCGTCTTCTTCCGGTATGAAAGTAGAGGGCCACTTAACGAACAGCAACACAGCGATTATCGTAAATGCAGCGTATGAAATCACTGCGGCAAAAGGTCTTTTGCAGCAGATAGCCCACTGTTTTGTCATACATTCCTTGCGTCTTGTCGTACAAACGGTTGAAGCCTTTATACAGAGGGAATTTCGAGGGTTTGGTAGGCTGGAGCATCAATGCGCAGAGTGCGGGCGTCAGCGTCAGTGAGTTGATGCCGCTTAGCACGGTATTGGCAGCAATGGTCAAGGCAAACTGCTTGTACAATTGTCCCGAAATCCCGCTGACAAGCATGGTAGGGATAAATACGGCAAGCAATACCAGCACTACTCCCCACAATGGGGCCTGTAATCTCTCCCATTGCTTCGGTTACGGCTTGCCGGGCGGTGTACCGTCCCGTATCCAACAGGCGTGTGGAGTTTTCCACGACCACAATGGCGTCGTCCACCACGATGGCAACCGCCAATATCAGCCCGAACAACGTTAAAGTATTGATAGAGAAACCGAATAATGACATGATTGCCAACGTGCCGATCAGTGAAACGGGAATTGTGATACAAGGAATGATGACAGCCCGCCAATTCTGCAGAAAAAGGAAGATTACAAGCACTACCAATAGCGTTGTTTCAAAGAAAGTTACCATTACTTCATCAATGGATGCATGGATAACGTCTGTTGTATGGAGCGTTACATTATATTGTACACCTGCCGGAAAATTCTGCGATAATTCCTTGCATCTTCGCTTTGACGCCCGTCGATACATCCAGTGAATTACTGCCCGGTTGTTGGTAGATGGCGATGGCAGCCGTAGGCTTTCCGTCCAGTTGGGAAACAACGCTGTAAGATGCCGATCCCAGGTCTATATGGGCTACGTCACGCAGACGGAGAATCCGCCCGCCGCTTTCCGTACGGAGGATAATGTTACCGAACTCTTCGGGTGAAGTGAGCCGCCCCTTTACAGTCAGGCTGTATTGATAGGCATTCTTGTTCTCATTTCCGATGGGTTGTCCTACGTTGCCGGCACTGACCTCTACATTCTGCGTCTGAATGGCTTGATACACATCAGCCGGTGAGAGATTGCGGATGCGCATGGCGGCAGGGTCGAGCCAGATACGCATGGAATAGTCCCCTGCTCCCATTACGTTGACTGCACCCACACCGGGCACGCGGGTCAGTTGGTCTACGAGGTTCAGTTTGGCATAGTTGCTGAGGTAAAGACCGTCGTAATCTTTGTTGTCGGACTTCATGGTCAGGAACATAACGATATTGCTGGACTGCTTCTGCACCGTAACCCCCTGCACTACTACGGGAGCAGGCAGCGATGACTGTGCTACGCTGACGCGGTTCTGTACCTGTACGGTGGCCATGTCGATATCTGTACCTACTGCAAAAGTGACAGTGAGCGAATACGCCCCCGATGAGGATGAGTTGGACGACATATAAAGCATTCCGTCCACTCCGTTGACCTGCTGTTCGATAGGAATGCCGACGGTTTGAGCTACCGTCTGCGCATTGGCTCCGGGATAAACGGCGCTCACCTGCACCGTAGGAGGTGTTATGTCCGGATATTGCGCTATGGGCAGAATACCCAGTGTGACCAGTCCCGCTACGACGATGAGCAGTGCCAGTACGGTTGCGAATATGGGACGGTCTATGAAGAATTTTGAAAACATGATTCTTTGGTTTTGAATGGTTATATATACAGTGTGGATTATTGAACGGGATTTATCCGCATGCCATTTCTGACTTTCATCAGGGCTTTCGTCACATACCGCTCCTGCGGGGAAAGTCCTTGTTTTATCAGGCGCAGACTGTCACCTATCAGTTGTCCTGTTTCGATGTGACGGTAGTGTACGATGTCCGAGTCGTTGACTACGTACACGTATTTACCCAACTGGTCTGTGCCGATAGAAGCATCGGGTATCAGGATTGCGTTTTTCTGTTTTCCGTAAGGCAGCGTGATGCTGACATAAAGCCCGCTCTTCAAGATTCCTTTGGGATTATCCAGCCGGGCACGGATATTCAGTGTGCCGGTATTCAAGTCTACATTGGGCGAAAGATAATCCAGCTGTGCCGGATAATTCAGTATGCCGTCTTTCCCCAGGCTGACGTTAACCTGTTTGGGAATGCTGTCTCCTTGCTGCAATAACATGGCAAGCCATTGATTGTCGGCTACATTAAAATAAGAGTACAGATGATCGTCTTTATAGACAGTGGCCAAAGTTACAGGTTGTACGCTGCCGTTTATATAACTTCCTGCATCTGCAAGGTTGCGGCTGATTGTTCCGTTGAACGGGGCACGTACCGTACAGTAACTCAAATTGGTCCGTGCCGTATTTAATGCAGCTTCGGCATTGCTTACCGCTGCCAGCGAAGTAGCTACATTCGATTTGGATTGCAATACCTGTATCTGGCTGACGGCATCTGTTTTTGCTGCTTCCTGCATACGCGCATAATTACTCTGTGCATATTCAAGATTGGCACGTGCCGTATTCAAAGCAGCTTCCGCTTGCCTCACATTATCCTGATAAACAGTAGGCTCAATCTGGAAGAGTACCTGCCCCTGGCGTACCCGGCTGCCGGGTGCATAGGCTATGGTCTGCAACGTTCCGCTGACTCTGCCCACTAAATCCACTGTTTTTTCAGAAGTCAGATAGCCGGGATAGTTTTTGGTAAGCGTAATGTTTTGCACACTTGGGCGGGCTACACTGATTTCCGGTACGGGCATTGCATGCGACGTTTCTTTTTTATTCCCGCATCCTGCCAACAAAGGTAGGGCAAGCAGGGCGATGTACATTTGATTTTTCATATATGGTTCAGTTTAAATTCAGTTGAGTATGTATATATTATATATATGTTTATTTATGATTTGCGGCTGATGTACCTAAAATCATAATCCTGAAATGATGTTTCCGTACCCTCCCCCTAATGCTTTATAGAGAGAGATGAGCTCCTGCAGTGAGTTTCCTTGTGCTTGCGTCAGTTGGTTTTGATAAGCCAGCAATGAACGAAGGGCATCCAGAACATTTTGAAAAGGGGTTAGCCCCTGCTTATAGAGATCTAATGACAGCTTCAACGTCTCCTCTCCCTGATTGCATACTTCGCGCAGGGCTACAATCTGCTTGATGGAATTGCGGTAGCCGTTCATGGCATTGTCTGTTTCCTGTACGGCTGTGAGCACGGTTTGGTTAAACTGATGGATAGACTCGTCCAATTGCGCACGTGCCAGCCGGGTGGCATTCACCAGTTTTGTACCGTTGAAGAGTGTCCAACTGAGGCTTGGCGCTATTTCAAACGTCATACTGTTCCGTTTGGTGAAATCTTTCAGGTCATGGGAAGAATATCCTACGGAACCTTTTAGGAAAACCTGCGGTAGCCAATCGCTTTTAGAAGCTCCAAGTAAGGCAGCCTGTGCATTGACTTGCCGTTCGGCCTGCCGGATATCCGGACGACGGAGTAGCAAGTCGGCAGGAATACCTATGCCTACAGGTTCCATATAATCGGGAAGTTTGCCGTTCTGTTCCAATGTGGGACGAAGGTCTTGGGGATAAGTTCCGAGCAGAATGGCCAGAGTGGTGATGTATTGATTGATACCTGCCTCCAGTTGGGGAACAGACGCTTTGGTACTGTAATATACAGACTTGGCTTGAGACACATCCAGTTTGGAAACCAATCCGGTCTTGTAGCGCACTTGGGTAATTTCAAGCACTGCGGCTTGCGTATTGCAATTGCGGATGACCACATTTAATTCCTGCTGTAATTCACGCAGCCCGATGTAGAGCCGATGCTACCTGCGCGCATAGCGATATCATGACAGAGGTATATTCTTCCTTGCTGGCGGCAAAATTTTCACGTTGCGCTTTTACCCGTTGCCGGATACTGCCGAATATATCCAGTTCCCAGCTTGCATTGAGCGAGGCGCTGTATGCCCCGGTTATGGATTGCGGTGCTTCACTTACATTGCCGCTGCTTTGTTGGCGTGCCCATCCGCCATTCAGGGAAACGGAAGGGAAGAAACTCCCCCGCTCTATCCGCCAATTGGCTTTAGCCATATCCATGCGGTCTATGGCTGAAAGCACCGAAAAATTCCCGGCGGATGCCGTTGCTATCAGCGAATCGAGCATCGGATCGCCAAAGGCTTTCCACCATTTATCGTCTACCGGCTGTATTTGGCTGCCGAACAGATTATCGTCTCCGGGAATGGTATGGGCAGTGCCGGTTCCCAGCCTTGCGGGAAGCGGCTTTTCCAAGTAGCTATTGCCTTTTTGCGCCCATGCCGCAAAAGAGAAACATAGAATGAGCAATGTACTGCTCCAAGCTTTTAGAGTCATAAAAAAAAGGTTTAAGTTGTTATTTTATGGGATTGATAACAACCTAAACCTTTATTTGTTTATCGCGATTCTTGCGGAATTTATTCAGCGTCTGCTGCTTTCTTTCTGCTTCTTGTCGTCTTTTTCCTTTACTGGTTATCTTTCACTTCCGGAGCGATACCTGCCAGTTCCGGGTCAATCATGATACGTCCGCAGTACTCGCAAACGATGATTTTCTTACGTGAACGGATGTCCAGTTGTCTTTGGGGCGGGATCTTGTTGAAACAGCCGCCGCAAGCATCGCGCTGTACGTAAACGATACCCAATCCGTTGCGTGAGTTCTTGCGGATACGCTTGAAGGATTGAAGCAGACGCGGCTCTATCTTAGTTTCAAGTTCTTTGGCTTTGTCTCTCAGCTTTTCTTCTTCCTGTTTGGTTTCGGAGATGATTTCGTCCAGCTCATTCTTCTTTACTTCAAGGTCTTTTTGTCTTTCTTCCAAGGCAGCGGTGCTGTCTGCGGCTTCCTGAGACTTTACTTCTTCATCGGCAGAGAACTCTTTGATTCTCTTTTCGCAGAGTTCGATTTCCAAGGTCTGGAACTCGATTTCTTTGCTCAGGAAGTCATACTCGCGGTTATTGCGCACATTTTCCTGCTGCTCTTTATATTTGGCTACAGAAGCCTTTGCGGTTTCGATTTCCACTTTCTTCGTTGCGATAGCAGATTTCAAATCGGCAACTTCCGACTGGATTCTTTCGATGCGGGTACTCAAACCGGCAATTTCATCTTCCAAGTCTTGCACTTCCAAAGGAAGCTCGCCTCTCAACGTCTTGATTTCATCAATTTTAGACAACATGGTCTGTAGCTGGAACAAGGCTTTCAATTTCTGTTCCACTGTCAATTCCTGGGGATCTTTTTTGCTTCTTTAGCCATTTTAATTACATGTATTTTATGGGATTTGTATTCACTTTACTCTGTTGAACCTCAACATTAGGAAACAACTCCCGGATTATTGTATAAAATATTTCTTTTGTATATTGTTCGCTTTCATAATGCCCTATCTCTGCCAGCAGAATATCCGTGTCATGGCCGAAATAATCGTGATACTTTATTTCACCCGTGATGAAAACGTCCGCACGGTTGCGTATGGCAAGCGGCATGAGAAAAGCTCCTGCACCGCCACACAAGGCAACGGTCTGTATCTCCCGCCCGGTGAGCCTGTTGTGTTTTTAGACAACCCACTTCAAAGGTTTTCTTGATACGCTTTAGGAACTCCAACTCGGTTTCCGGAGTTTCCAATTCGCCGATAACGCCTGCTCCGGCTTGTTGCCAGGAGTTCTGCAACGGATATAAATCAAATGCAGGTTCTTCGTATGGATGTGCGGTAAGTAACGCTTTTATCACTTCCGCTTTTCGGTAAGTTGGCAGAATGGTTTCGATGCGCGTCTCCTTTTCCACATGCAGCTCACCGATTTTTCCACAATAAGGATTGGCGCTTTCAAGAGCACGGAACATCCCCTCGCCTTCTACATTGTAGCTGCACGAATCATAATTGCCGATACATCCGCATCCAGCAGATGCCAATGCTGTGCGTACTTCTTCCGCCCGGGTTGCAGGAACAAATGTAACCAATTTCAGCAAAGCGTTTTTCCTTAGCTTCCAGTACACGTACATTCTTCAATCCTATTTTTTCGGCAATCTTGAAATTCACTCCTTCCGGCGCATTATCAAGGTTGGTGTGGGCGGAATAAATGACAATGTCGTTCTTGATAGCTTTCAAGATACAACGCTCCACGTAATCTTTGCCCGTAATGGACTTATAATCCTTAAAAATCAGCGGATGATGTGATATCACGAGATTGTATCCCAACGCGATAGCTTCATCCAACACGGCTTCAGTAACGTCAAGACACAACAAAGCCCCTGACATTGCTTCCGCATCTGTCAATCCAATTTGCAGGCCGGCATTATCAAATCCGTCCTGCAATGGCAGAGGCGCGAACCGTTCAAGGGCGCTTACTATTTCCTTAATTTTCATTATTGGTAGAAAATTTGGTTGCAAAGATATGAAAAAGTAGCGAATTACGGCTTACTTTTACCTTTTTTTTCTACCATGACCGGCCGTAGCTTTCCATAAGCGTCGAAAGACTTACGCGAAGCCAGTGAAATGGTTATCATCAGCGAAAGCATGGATGCCGTAAATGTGATAACCATAATCATCATCTGATATTTGATGGCGACATTCGGACTGCTTCCCCCTAATATCTGTCCGATCATTGTTCCGGGAAACGCTACCAAGCCCATGACGGAGATATTGGCGATGAGCGGACTGAATGCCTTGATAATGGCCTGACGGATAAACGGCGCCTGCGCTTCTGTACGGGTAGCCCCGTTGCCAAGCAGATAGCGGTAAAGCTGTTGCTCGCGTTTCAATCCGCTGTAATAAGCATTCAGCGCAACAACATTGCTGGATAGCATGTTCCCCATCAGTATACCGAAAATGGGAATGAAGTATTGAGCGCTGAATACATTTTCAAGACGCAACACGATTCCTATAAAATACATTCCCACGCATACTACGCTACATAGGAAACCTACGGATATAGGTATCAGCAGTATCTTGCGCTTCAGTTGTGTGCGCGCCAGTGCCGTTTGCGAAGCTACGAGTATCATGACGATTACCCACAGGAAATTAATCCACGGATTATTCCAAAGAAAAAGGTATTTCAGATAAATGCCGATGAAGAAAAGCTGCACAATCATGCGTGCCGTACCGATAAGGGTTGCACGTAGCAGGCCGGTCTTGAATTTCCATATATAGAATAATGGGATTGACAGCAAGAGCAGTCCGATGCCCAGGCTGAGGTATGATATGTCGATAGTTCCCATGAATACTTTGAATTAGCGGGTAAATATGAAAACCAATACAGATGCAATAATAATGCAAACTCCCATAACAATCAGCATCATGCGTACGGTATGTTTCTGTTCGGAACATTCCTTTGCCGGGTAAGTCTGGTTATTTTCTCCATGTCTTCTGCTGTTGTGTTGTGGTGGCATGCCGCACCCTTTGTGCATTTTATCCAAACGCTCGTTGAGACGTTCCCGGCGAAGAAGGCGTAAATTGCGGTTCTCCTTATCACGGCGTATCATATCAAAAACAAATCCGGCAAAACTCATGGCTTTATTTTTATCAGGTTTATTACATTATTATATGTCTGTCGCATCCTTTGGCGAACTCCATGTCGTGTGATACCGCCAGTACGGCGGTTCCCTTTCGGGTTTGATGCCGTAAAAGGCAAGAACTCTTTCCGTAGAGCCCGAATCGAGTGCCGAAGTTGGCTCGTCCACAATGATTAACGGCTTGTTGGTCATGGAAGCTACAGCTATCATCATACGTTGGCGTTGACCGCCGGATATTTCATTTACACGTTTATAATGTAGCTCTCTTTCCAATCCTAATTCTTCAAAGCAATTGAATAATTGCCTTTCGGAGAATGGTGTGGCTCGATTGGCTTTCAGGCTGAAAGGCAGTTGTACCATGTCTTTTACCCATTCTAACGGTAGTGCCAATTCTTGTGGAATCCAAGCTATTTGTTTGCGAATAAGGTCTATGCTGTTTTTATCCGATACGATGTCATTGACCGTAATACGTCCTTCTTTTAATGGAGTAAATCCCAGTATGGCATTGAGAAGAGATGTTTTTCCACACCCCGACGAGCCGGAAATGCTGGCAATCTCCCTCTCCAATTGCAGGTTGAAGTTGGAGAATAGCACATCATTACCGTATGCAATACTGGCATCCTCTATTTGTAGCATAAATAAATTCTTTTGGTCGTTAGTTGCAAAGGTAAGGAAAAAAGATTTGCATACATAACTTTATACTTTTATCTTTGTGTCACTAATTAATTCGGGAGAAAAAGTATGATACAGAACGAACGGGATTGCCGTCATGAACATGTGCTGGGCGTGGCAAGGCAAATGATGACTGCCGCACGCACAGCTCCTAAAGGGAAAGGTGTAGATGTAATTGAAGCAGCACTGGTTACAGGAGAAGACCTGAAAAAGCTTTCAGAAAAAATGAATGCCATGGCAGAAGAACTGGGTATGAAGTTCTTTCTGCGTGATGCGGCAAATGTCCTGCAGGCAGAATGTGTCGTTATAATAGGTACGCGCGAGCAGGCGCAGGGATTGAACTGCGGTCATTGTGGCTTTCCTACTTGTGCCGGGCGTACGGAAGGTGTGCCATGTGCCTTGAATACGGTTGATGGGGATTGCCGTCGGCTTCCGCTTGCGCCACAGCTGCCGACATGCGGGTAGATACCCGGGTAATGTTCTCTGCCGGATTGGCTGCACAGCGAATGAACTGGCTGAAAGATTGCAAGACAGTATTCGCCATTCCGGTCAGTGCCTCTTCCAAGAACCCGTTCTTTGACAGGAAGCCTAAGGAAGAAAAGAAATAAAATGCATTGCCGAACCTGAAGTTGAGAACGGGAAACGTAAAGTTGAACTTTAGCGGCGTAGAGTTGAACTTCAGAACTCTAAAGTGGCACTTTAGAAATGCAGAATAGAACTTTGCGTAAATTAAGATTAGGGAGCATCGGTATTCAGGCTTCATTATCTTACTTGACGAATTAAATAACTTAGAATTGATATGGGATATTTTGTTGGAATTCCATTGGGCGGAGCTGCCGAAAAGGACTGTCAGGTGCGTTTCGGTAAGAACATGACCTTTCAAGTGGAAACGCGTGCTCCTCACCTGCCGGCGGAGTGGGCATTGCAGAGTGGCGTACAGCTTACATGGCCTCATGCGAATACCGACTGGGCTTATATGCTGGAAGAGGTACAGCGATGTTTTATTGCCATTGCTTCCCGAAATAGCCAAGCGGGAGTTGCTGCTAATTGTAACTCCGGAACCTGAAGAGGTAAAAAAGCAAATTTCCGCGACAGTGGATATGGATAATGTTCGCTTCCTGAAATGTGAAACGAATGATACTTGGGCACGCGACCATGGAGCTGTCACTATGGTAGATACGGACGGTCCGTCTCTGCTTGATTTTACTTTTAATGGCTGGGGACTGAAGTTTGCTTCGGATAAAGATAATCAAATTACACGTCGGGCTGTTGAAACCGAAATCTTAAAAAGGCCGGTATATAAACCGTTTGGGCTTTGTGCTGGAAGGCGGCTCCATTGAGAGTGACGGCATGGGAACATTGCTTACCACTTCGGAATGCCTGTTGTCGCCTAACCGTAACGGCCAGTTGAATAAGGTGGAGATTGAGGAGTATCTTCGGTCTACATTCCATCTTGAACGGGTACTTTGGCTGGATTACGGTTATCTGGCCGGAGATGATACGGACAGTCATATAGATACGCTTGCCCGTTTTTGTTCGCCGGATACGATTGCCTATGTGCAGTGCAGGGACGTGAATGACGAGCATTATGAGGAGCTGCATCGAATGGAAGAACAGCTTAAAACGTTCCGGACACTTGCCGGAGAACCTTATAGACTGTTGGCATTGCCGATGGCCGATAAGATAGAAGCGGAGGGCGAAAGGCTGCCGGCTACGTATGCCAACTTTCTGATAATGAATGATGCAGTGTTATATCCCACATATAACCAGCCGGAGAATGATATGCATGCCAAAGAGGTGTTGCAAATGGCTTTTCCCAAGCATGAAATTGTAGGTGTAGACTGCCGTGCTTTGATAAAACAACATGGCTCGCTGCATTGCGTCACCATGCAATATCCGATAGGAGTAATCAGATAATAGAAAGGTATGAAAGTTATCAATTTCGTTTTTTTGTGGGATATTTGTAGCCATGTATATAGCAGGTTGGCTCTTTCCTAAGTTTCGGCGGTATATTAAAAAGAATATATGGTTGGATAACTTACCGGGAGTGTTGGAGCTTATCTTCTTTATAAATCTCTCCGAATATTTTTTGTTGAGCAATGGAATTGGGAATATGGCGAGGTTCTTTCCTGGCTTGCTCCTGTTCTTATCGTTTTGGTAACTTCTTATTGGTGGGATAGATTAGATCGGAAAAATAAAAAACATTTAAAAGAAATATAGATTATGAGAAAATAAAAGTCGGTATTATTCAGCAGGCCAATGTGGCGGATATGCGCATTAATCTGATGAATCTGGCCAAGAGTATCGAATCGTGTGCAGCTCATGGTGCACAGTTAGTGGTGTTGCAGGAGTTGCATAACGGGCTTTATTTTTGCCAGACGGAGAATACGCAACTGTTTGATTTGGCAGAACCTATTCCCGGACCATCGACCGGTTTCTATTCGGAGTTGGCGGCTGCCAACAACATAGTATTGGTAACTTCATTGTTCGAAAAGCGTGCTCCGGGACTGTATCATAATACGGCTGTTGTGTTTGAGCGTGACGGTAGCATTGCCGGGAAATACCGCAAGATGCACATCCCTGATGATCCGGCCTATTATGAGAAGTTCTATTTCACTCCCGGAGATTTGGGCTTCGAACCTATCCAAACGTCTTTGGGAAAATTGGGCGTTTTGGTTTGGGGACCAATGGTATCCCGAAGCAGCGCGTCTCATGGCGCTGAAAGGAGCCGAATTATTGATTTATCCTACCGCCATCGGTTGGGAAAGCAGTGATACTGAAGATGAGAAAGTCCGCCAGCTCAACGCATGGATAATCTCTCAGCGTGGACATGCCGTAGCAAACGGTCTTCCGGTTATTTCGGTGAATCGTGTGGGACATGAGCCAGATCCTTCCATGCAGACAAACGGTATCCAATTTTGGGGGAACAGTTTTGTTGTTGGACCGCAAGGTGAGTTTTTTTGGCACAAGCAGGTAATGAGCAACCGGAAAATATTGTAGTGGAAGTGGATATGGAGCGTTCGGGAGAATGTTCGCCGTTGGTGGCCATTCCTGCGCGATCGCAGAATTGACGCCTATGAGGGATTGACAAAACGTTTTTTAGACTGAGGGTTTGTTTGAATTCTATAAAAAAAAGAATTCTCAAAAAGCATGCTGAATAAAAATCAGGCAAGTTAAAGGAGCGCTTTTATTTGAATGTAACTTTTTGTTCATCAGAAAGTTGACTCCGCCATATACAAATAATCCTAAGAATTGGGCGAGGTATTCATTACAGTTCAATCCCTCTACCAAGCCGATGAGGAAAAGGAATTGCGCACAATAAGCCATTCCGAAAGCTATGGAAAAGAGCAGCACTTGTCGCCAAGTGTTGCTCTTCTTTTTCTGTTGGGAATATCCAATACTTGCACCAGATAAAGTTGTGAGTCTGTGCCAGTATATATGCAGTGACATTGAGAGCATGTAATTAATATCCAATCCATCCATCATTATCCAGATGGTGATTGCTGTTATCAAGGCGTTTAATGTACCGATTACTGCAAAACGGCAAATACGTGTGGACTCTTTCACTCTCTCCTATTCTCTTGTTTTTATTCTTTTTTATCTCCACAATAAGGTTAAGCTCGTCCAATTGTTTTTGGTCGATAACCGAAGGTGCATCCAGCATAACATCGCGACCGGTGAATGCATTCATCAGGAAGCCGAATTGTTCTTGTGCTCTTTCCGGAGTAAAGCCCAAAATTTCAAACATCTTGGCTTGTAATTGTGAATCATGGATACGAATTGAACCACCTCCTACTTCTACACCGTTCACTACCATATCGTAAGCATCGGCACGAACAGCAGCCGGATCTGTATCCAACAAAGGAATATCTTCTTCTTTCGGATGAGTGAACGGATGGTGCATGGCCATCAGACGGCCTTCTTCTTCACTCCACTCAAACATCGGAAAATCAACAACCCACAGACAAGCAAATTTATTCTTATCACGCAGTCCCAGCTGACGTCCCACTTCCAGACGAAGTTCGCATAACTGCTTGCGGGTCTTCATAGCATCAGGACCACTCAGAATCAGGATCAAGTCACCCGGCTTGGCACTGAAAGCTTCCTTCATCTGCTGAAGTACTTCCTGTGAATAGAATTTGTCTACACTGGATTTTACATTGCCATCAGCTTCCACACGGGCGTAAACCATACCTTTCGCACCGATCTGAGGTTTCTTGACAAATTCTGTTAATTGGTCTAACTGTTTACGGGTATAACTTGCAGCGCCTTCCGCACAGATACCACCAATATATGCCGCATCATCAAAAACAGAGAAGCCATGACCTTTCATGATATCCATCAATTCCACAAACTTCATGCCGAAACGCAAATCCGGTTTGTCACTACCGTAATATTTCATGGCATCGGCCCATGTCATACGCAGAAACGGTTCGCTCAACTCGACTCCACGTAACTCCTTGAACAAATGTTTTGCCATTCCTTCGAAAGTGGAAATGATATCTTCTTGTTCAACAAAACTCATCTCACAGTCTATCTGAGTAAACTCAGGCTGACGGTCTGCACGAAGATCTTCATCACGGAAACACTTTACAATCTGGAAGTAACGATCAAAGCCGGAAACCATCAGCAATTGCTTCAGTGTTTGCGGAGACTGTGGCAGTGCATAAAACTGTCCCGGGTTCATACGTGAAGGAACAACAAAATCACGGGCTCCTTCAGGAGTAGAACCTACCAACATAGGAGTTTCCACTTCCAGAAACCCTTTGCTGTCCAAATATCGACGCACCTCCATTGTCATTCTATGACGAAGTTCCAAATTTTTACGCACACAATTACGGCGTAAATCCAAATAGCGGAATTTCATACGGATATTATCAAAACAGATAAGTTTATTTTTAAAAAGCGACTTTATATAATAGCCGGACAGAAAAATATCAATCTTCCATACAGTTCCGGCTCTCTTGCAGAAGGCATTAGTTCTTTCTAAGTTTTTAATCTGTTCTTTGCCTTTATCAATATCATTCTGTTTGTATGGGTAATATCTTCCAGAATGGCTTCGTTTATTTGTTTCAAGCCATTGATGTAGTCCTGGGCACGCTGCAATACATTCGAGGAATCTTTTTTCCACATTCTTGGGTACAATGACCTGCAATCCTCTTTTGATTATGTTTACGTCGATGTTCTCTCCCATTATCATCGGATCTCCATCGAAATGTATAACCCCTGTTTGGAACGATGGATGCGGAGCGTCTTACAGCGGAAAGTCTTTATACGGCTATTCTGGTCGATAGTCTTGTTGAACAACTGGAATGATAATGCCGGTACATCCAATACGGTAAAAGGCTCCAGAATTGTAACGTCCAGCAATCCGTCATTTAATGTGGCTTGCGGAGTGATATAAGCATTATTCCCATACTGTGAGGCATTGCCGCATGCTATCAGGAAAGCCTTGTATTCGGTGTGCTGCCATCCATTTCAATTCGTATGTCTCCGGTTTATATTTTAGGCTTTCAAGCAATGTTTTCTCCAGATATATGAGCGGGCCTCTCCTGCCGGCTTTGGAAAACTGCAGGCTGACAAATGCGTCGAACCCTACCCCGCAGGTACAGAAGAAAGGAACATCATTGATTTTGCCATAGTCAATAATGTCTATCAATCCTTCGTTAATGATGTTGATTGCTTTTTGGCATCCATAGGGATTTGCAGATGGCGTGCAAGCCCGTTTCCCGAACCGCATGGAATGATTCCCAATGCAGTTTTGGTATGTACCAGTGAACGTGCTATTTCATTAATAGTTCCGTCTCCGCCGATAGCAACAACGGCAAAAGCTTCTTCTTTAGCTTTTAGGGCGGCTATTTCAACTGCGTGCCCCGCCCGTTCCGTATAGATTACTTCCGGTATATACCGGCTTTTTATCCAACTTTTCATCAAGCCATTTCAATATTTGCTCCTTACCCTGAGTACCGGATATGGGGTTTATTATAAATGATATTTTCTTTTTTACTATCGTCCATTTAAACGGATATTACTATAGGAATTTCTTCATGCAAAAGTAATATAAATCCTTTAAATTTTAACCATATGAATCTCTTAAAACGAGTTAGGGCAGATTTTTTAGAGTAAATGAAACAGATAACAACATATTTTGCTATCTTTGCCCCCTGTTTTTAAGAACTTGTTTTTAATAGGATTAATATTCATTATATAAAAGACATTTCATGGGTTTACTGCAAGACAAATTCGCGAAATATGATTTGCCGCAACAATTTATGGCAAAAAGGGGTATACCCGTATTTCCGCACGATTAACAGCCATCAGGATACAGAGGTAATGATGGATGGCAAAAAGTTCTGATGTTCGGTTCAAACGCATATATGGGACTGACATATGACAAGCGAATCATTGACGCTTCGATAGCTGCCACTGAAAAATATGGTACGGGGTGTGCCGGTTCCCGCTTTTTGAATGGTACTCTTGATATACATGTTGAATTGGAAAAAGAGTTGGCCGAGTTCGTAGGAAAAGACGAAGCGCTCTGTTTTTCTACCGGTTTTACTGTGAACGAGGGCATTATTCCCGCAGTGGTAGGACGTGGCGACTATATCATCTGTGATGACCGCGACCACGCTTCTATTGTAGACGGACGCCGCCTTTCTTTCGCTACACAATTAAAGTATAAGCACAATGATATGGAAGACCTTGAAAAGGAGCTCCAGAAGTGTGAACCGGATGCGGTGAAACTGATTATTGTAGATGGTGTATTCTCAATGGAAGGCGACTTGGCCAACCTGCCGGAAATCGTTCGTCTGAAAAAGAAATATAATGCCAGCATTTATGTGGATGAAGCTCACGGATTAGGTGTATTCGGTAAGCAAGGCCGTGGTGTTTGCGACCATTTCGGAGTGACCGAAGATATCGACCTGATAATGGGAACTTTCAGTAAGTCATTGGCTTCTATCGGCGGTTTTATTGCAGGCGACAAGGAGGTTATCAACTGGTTGCGCCACAATGCCCGCTCTTATATATTTCAGGCAAGTAGTACGCCGGCGGCGACGGCAGCGGCTCGTGAAGCACTGCACATTATTAAATCCGAACCGGAACGTATCCAACGTCTGTGGGATATCACTAACTATGCATTGAAGAGTTTCCGTGATGCAGGTTTTGAGATTGGTTGAAACAGAGTCGCCCATTATACCTTTTGTATGTGCGTGATACAGAAAAGACCTTTTGTCGTAACGAAGATGGCTTTTGATGAAGGCATCTTTATCAATCCGGTTATACCGCCTGCATGCGCTCCTCAGGATACATTGGTACGTGTGGCATTAATGGCTACCCATACTAAAGAACAAGTGGATTATGCAGTTGAGAAGTTGACAAAATGCTTTAGGGGAATTGGGGATAATCAAGTAAAGGAACAATTTGAAGCAAAGATAAAAGCCGTTTAATCGTGAATCGGTTAAACGGCTTTCTTTTTATAAACCCATTTAAACTAACCAAACAACATGAAAAAAACAAATTCTGATTTTTACTGCTGTTGTATGTGGAATGACTTGTACTACAACTGCTTATGCGCAATTTAAAATTGGTGGTAAGAAAATAAATGTAGGTAAGGTTGTTCAGGCCGGCACTGATGCCGCTAAAGCTATAACTCTTTCGGATGCGGATATTGCAGCCATGAGCAAGGAGTATATGCAATGGATGGATACTCACAATCCTTTGACCAAACCCGATACGGAGTATGGTAAGCGTCTGGAAAAACTGACCGGACATATCAAAGAAGTGGATGGTTTGAAAGTGAATTTTGGGGTTTATGAAGTGGTTGACGTAAACGCTTTTGCCTGCGGTGACGGCAGCGTACGTATTTGCGCCGGATTAATGGATATTATGACGGATGATGAAGTAATGGCTGTAGTAGGTCATGAGATAGGTCACGTAATTCATACGGACTCCAAAGATGCCATGAAGAGCGCATATCTTCGTTCTGCCGTGAAGAATGCTGCGGGTGCTGCGAGTTCTACCGTGTCAAAGCTGACCGACTCCGAGTTGGGAGCTATGGCGGAAGCCTTGGCTGGTGCGCAATATTCGCAGAAGCAGGAAACGGAAGCGGACGATTACGGTTTTGAATTTTCTATAAAGCATAATTTGGATCCTTATGCCATGTATAATGCATTGAATAAACTGCTGGAACTTTCAGCGGACGCTCCCAAAGAATCTAAATTCCAAAAGATGTTTTCATCTCATCCGGATACGGCAAAACGAGTAGCCCGTGCCAAGGAGAAAGCTGATGAATATATGAAAAACAAGCAATAAGAGATTGTATTTCCAAATTACAGAGAGAGGCAGGATTTCATTTGAATTCTGCCTTTTTTCTTGATAATAAAAGGATAAAACGTACTTTTTGCTTCAAATTATTGACTTTACTTATCCGATTGCTTTGATATTGGTTTTTATTTTAGTATGTTTGCTGTTATTATTAATGAAAAGCATAACATTTGAATGAAAAAGCAAGATTTCCTTTTCGTTTTCATCCTAATCGTAATCTTCTTACCTTTTTTCGTGAGTGATGCGGTTTACGGCTGGTATAAGTCTTTCAATGCCACACATGGTATGGTAATGAGTTTCCTGAAATTCGGAGTGCTTGCTACTTTAGGTGAGATGCTGGGGCTTCGCATCAGTGCCGGAGTATATAACAGAAAAGGATTTGGAGTGCTTTCCCGTGCGGTCGTATGGGGTATCTTAGGCATGGGAATCAATATGGCGATGATTGTATTTTCTAAAGGTGTGCCGCAGTTCATGGAGTATATGGGGATGGCGGATGCTTCGGCGATAATTAACGGCGATTGCTGTTTGGACAAGTTATGGATTGCTTTGGCTGTATCTGTTGCCATGAACACAATCTTTGCTCCTGTATTTATGACATTTCATAAGATAACGGATACACACATTCTGGATTGTGGCGGTTCGCTCCGCAGCCTTATTACCCCTATTCCGATGGCGCGTATCATTACGCATCTTAATTGGGATACGCAATGGAATTTTGTTTTTAAGAAAACGATTTTTTTTTGGTATCCGGCTCATACCATTACTTTCTTGTTGCCGGATGAGGTAAGAGTTTTGTTTTGCCGCTATCTTGGGCGTTGCGCTCGGGGTACTGCTGGCTATTGCTGCAAGGATGAAATAATGGTTCTCTATTTCCATACCGTTGCCAATGCTTTTTACTGTGAGATAAAAAGTTCATCTCCTGTTACTCCCAATATTTGTATGCCAGTGTAGCCATATTAATGGAAGATGCATCCCCGCCCTCTTCCAGTTTGATACCCTGCATTTTTCCCGGCTGTCCTTCGATAGGCATTACCCATGAGCCAATGATAGAGTCCTTGCTTTTCTTTTCATTACAAGCAGACATTGCAATAACCAATACGGCGGTTGCCAATAAAAGTCTTTTTATACTATATGTTTTTAAAAGTGAGTTAATGTATTTTCGTTATGGCAGATGCAATGTTAATGCCGGGTTCATCTTCGGTAACCGTGTACGAAACCTCTAATGTATCTCCTACTGATAGTCCTTCTTCCAAGGCTATATCCTGATCCATTGTACTTATATATAAGGTGTCCTTTTTCGAGGTAACCATTGTAAACCCATTCATGGTAGCATCCATGACTATGCCTTGTGCTTGATGTACGGAATCGTTAATCTCTTCTGTGCCGAGCTCGGCATTTTCTTGTTCCATAGTTCCGGCTTTATTTTTGCAGGAAGCACATCCCAACAAGATAATGGAAACAAATAAAAAAGGTTTAGTCAACTTCATATTCTCTGATCTTATTAAGATTATTTCTACAAAAATAGATATAAAAGAGAATGATCAAAGAGGCAGTGAATAATTAACTGTTCCCGTATATTGTTTCCCAGACTTTTATAATTTTATTTCAGATAAAGTTATAAAAATATTTGGTCTATATCAAAAAAGATTTTACCTTTGCACTCGCTTTTAAGAAGTAAAGCATTCGGGGTGTAGCGCAGTCCGGTTAGCGCACCTGCTTTGGGAGCAGGGGGGTCGTGGGTTCGAATCCCGCTACCCCGACAGATGAGAATCAAGGAGTTACAGTAAAATGTATCCTTTTTTGTTGCTCGATTTGTATTGACAGCTTAACGTAGAAATGGGTCAACGTAACAATCTGAGGGATTTTATATTTGCATATAATTTAGCAAGTCTATATAAGAAACATTCTTTACTCCTCTGAACTGTTCTAAATCTTTGATTTTAGCATGAATACCATTGGTTGCCCTCCTTTCAAAAAAAAAAAAATTGATTTCCAGATAATGTGTTTGTATAGAAGTAATGATCCTTAAGCCTTACATCCTAAAACATGATGATAGATTAAGCCTAACCGCATAGACAGATAATATCCTTTCTTTATATCGGGATATTCCTTGAAAAGAATTTCAGCCCGTATTCTTTGAGACTGAGTCCATAGGATTCCTTCTTGTAAAGCAGATAAATACTTCTCGCTAACAACTGCTTTCTTGTATCTCCATTAGCGAAAACAGGTGCATGATACATCTTTCCACAGGCCTTTGCATAAGCAATCTGAGTGGACTCTTCATCCAAAGCCTCCCAGCGAGCTTTTTACACGCATCTCCTGCACAGCTTCATAAGCTAACTTCTGTACGTGAAAGCGATCGGTAACACGTTTGGCCGCAGGAAAGCAGATGCGTGCAATCTGCTCCATGTTAGGAGCCATATCTAAGGTTATCTCGCGCACTTGGTAACGGCGGCGACGGGAGAGCTTAAGCAGGACAGAAGTGACCGTATGAACGTCCGTACCTTTAATGATAGCAATCATACTACCTTTACCACCGTGAGCTTCTTTATTGGTCAGTACAGTATAGAGTTCTCCACGCGAGAGGGCTACATCATCAATACAGAGATAAGCACCGATATTCTTTTCGAATAGTAGCCAATCCTCTGCATGAACAAGTTGGTCCCAATGGAGATAACCACTTAGATGGTTACGGTATTGACGCTCCAATAAATCCCCGTCAACTCCATATAAAACACCTAAGAGCTTGCAACTGATCGGATAGCTATCAATATAGTTCTTTTAAAAAAGACGCAAAATCCTGCGTCATACGAGTACCTTCAGCCACCATACGCCAGTTACGAGAGATATACTCATTATGCTTCTTTAAGAGCCAGCGACGACGACGAATATTAAGGAAGACCTTCTTGCCACGGAGAGGAAAATCCCGAACAATAACAGGGTCATAAAAGCCTTTACTCTCAGTATCCTGATCTGTATACTTCTCAGGAACGATATTTTTCTCCTCAAGGTAGAATACAACTTCATTTACACTTTCCTTCACATCAACAAGATCAAAGTACTCTAAAGTGCCTTCAGGAAGAAGAAGGCGATAACCGTTTAACTCCATAAGCTATGAATTTGGAGACAAAGATAACAATTTATAAATTTACCCCTCAGGTTTTTACATTGACCCGAAATCCCCGATTCGACTATAATTTTCGTGGTTCAGGGGATGTTTTACCCTAAGGGGTTCTTGTTGCTATGTATAAATTATGGCGGGTTACAATAATTCATTAGACCTTATTTTGCATTTATTACTGCCCTTGACTGCAAATAATAATTCGTCAGACATTTGTTGCCCTTTCGTTAAACAGCCGTCTAACGCAAATAATAATTCGTCAACAGCCCTTTGTAAACAGCCGTCTAACGCAAAGAGTAACAGATGTTTAACAAAACTGTTTAGAATAAGAATAGCCGGACTATTTGTTGGCGATACATTTTCCTATTATCTATAAAGACTTTCCTTATTCTTTATGAGTTATCAAGAACATTACATCTTTAAATAAAAGTCTTTGGTCAGCGCAATGTACTCCGGGGTAAATTGTTCGTGTTTCTCTCCTTCTATGTAAAGACTGTCCTCAATACATGATATGCTTTGCCGGCCGAAAGTCAGCAATACGCGCCGGCAAGGTTTTCCGGGTTTGGTAAAAACATGCAAACGGCGATGTGGATGAAAATTATATTTCCAGGCCGTATCAATCACTGTTCTTTCAACTTCGGCCCGAATGATAATGCTTATAACTCCCTGTTCCGATAATAAGTGCGCCGAATGCCCAAAAAAAGAAGTTCATAGTTCAGCTCACTCGTGTGCCGTGCCATGCAGCGCTGATTGTCAGGGCATCTCAGGGCGTCAACAAAATAAGGCGGGTTGGAAACGATCAGGTCGAATTTATCTTCCGGGTGATACTTGCGGAAGTCGCAGCATACAACTTCCATCCGATTGCTCCAGGGGACGATTGAATATTCTCTTGGGCTTGTGCCGCCGCTGCCGGATCTATCTCGACAGAGGTAATTACCGCTTCCGGATTACGCTGTGCTAATTGTGAGGATATTAAGCCACTACCCGCTCCTACATCAAGAATCCGTTTAACATCTTGAACCGGAGCCCACGCGTCCTAATAACACCCCGTCTGTACCTACCTTCATGGCACATTTGTCGTGTCGGACGGTAAATTGTTTGAACTGAAAATAAGGATTCGGCATATTTGTCTTTGTTAATCGGACTCAAAAATAATCAAAGCCGACAAAATAACGGCAATTTTGGCATCGTTTTTGTCTTTTTAAAGAAAGGACACCCGTTTATACAGAAGAAATAGCTAACTTTGCAAGCGCCTTATTGGCCTGCCAATATGACATAAACTAAAAAGAATGAAATGAAGAAAAGAAATTACTTTAGTGATATCGAAGATAGGAATGAAAATGCATTTTCTGTAATTGCTGATTTTGAGGGGAATGAAGAACAATTGATGGATATTGAGGTTGATGAAATCCTTCCGGTATTGCCTCTTCGGAACATGGTTTTGTTTCCGGGTGTGTTTATGCCGGTATCCGTTGGAAGAAAGTCTTCCTTAAAATTGGTGCGTGAGGCAGAAAAAGAAAAGTTCATATATACCTGTAGTGTGTCAGAAAAGCCGCTGATACGGAGGAGCCTGTACTTGAGGACCTGCATACAATCGGTACGGTTGCCAAGATTGTCCGTGTATTGGAAATGCCGGATCAGACAACGACTGTTATTCTGCAAGGTTCCAAACGCATTGAGTTGAAAGAAATAATGGAAGTGGCTCCTTATTTGAAAGGGCGTGTAACTACCCTCAATGAAGAGATACCTGCTAAAGATGACAAGGAATTTCAGGCATTGGTAGAAGCATGTAAGGATTTGACCGTGCGTTACATAAAATCCTCGGAAATGTTTCCGCAAGATTCTGCATTCGCCATCAAAAACATTAATAACCCGATGTTTTTGGTAGATTTTATCTGTACCAATCTGCCCTTGAAGAAGGATGAAAAGATAGAGTTGCTGCGTATTGACGCATTGCGTGCCCGCACTTATCGCTTGCTTGAGATTTTGAATCGGGAAGTGCAGCTTGCCGAGATTAAGGAGTCTATCCAAATGCGCGCCCGCGAGGATATAGACCAGCAACAGCGCGAATATTTCCTGCAACAGCAGATTAAAACCATTCAGGATGAATTGGGTGGTGGCAGCCAGGAGCAGGAGCTGGAAGAAATGCGCAAAAAAGCTGAAACCATAAAATGGAATGAAGAAGTAAAAAGTACATTCCTGAAAGAAGTGGATAAGTTGGAGCGCATGCATCCGCAATCGCCCGATTACAGTGTGCAACTGAACTACTTGCAGACTATGATGAGTTTGCCGTGGGGCGTTTATACAACGGATAATCTGAACCTGACTAATGCAGAGAAGACGTTGAATAAAGACCATTACGGCTTGGAGAAGGTAAAAGAGCGTATATTGGAGCACCTTGCCGTATTGAAGCTGAAAGGAGATATGAAGTCGCCTATCATCTGTCTGTATGGTCCTCCGGGTGTGGGCAAGACCTCTTTGGGGCGCTCTATAGCGGCTGCTTTGAAGCGGAAGTATATCCGTATGTCCTTGGGTGGCGTACATGATGAAGCGGAAGTACGCGGACACCGCAAGACGTATATCGGAGCAATGCCCGGACGTATTATCAAGAGTCTGATTAAAGCCAGTTCTTCCAATCCCGTATTTATATTGGACGAGATAGACAAGGTGAGTGCCGACCGTCAGGGCGATCCGTCATCAGCTTTGCTGGAAGTACTTGATCCGGAACAGAATACCTCTTTCCATGATAACTTCCTGGATGTGGATTATGACTTGTCGAAGGTGATGTTCATTGCTACCGCCAATAATCTGAACACAATTCCGGGGCCATTGCTCGACCGTATGGAGTTGATTGAAGTAAGCGGCTACATAACCGAAGAAAAGATAGAAATTGCCCGTCGCCACTTGGTTCCGAAAGAGCTGGAAGCAAACGGTATGAAGAAGAGCGATATCAAGATTCCAAAGAATACGTTGGAAGCAATCATCGAGTCTTATACCCGTGAAAGCGGTGTGCGTGAGTTGAGAAGAAGATTGGAAAAATTCTGCGCAAATCGGCTCGCCAATATGCCACGGACGGCTATTTCGCAAAAACAGAAATCAAGCCGGGCGATTTGTAACGAATTCCTCTGGGTGCTCCCCGAATATACACCGCGACAAATATCAAGGCAATGAATATGCCGGTGTAGTTACGGGCTTGGCATGGACTGCTGTCGGCGGTGAGATTCTGTTCGTCGAAACCAGTCTCAGTCGCGGCAAAGGCGGCCGCCTGACGCTGACCGGAAACTTGGGCGATGTAATGAAAGAGTCGGCTATGCTGGCATTGGAGTATATCAAGTCTCATGCTTCGCTGCTGAATCTTGATGAAGAGATTTTCGACAATTGGAATATCCATGTTCATGTTCCCGAAGGAGCTATTCCCAAGGATGGTCCGTCGGCAGGTATAACGATGGCTACTTCGCTGGCATCCGCACTTACGCAGAGAAAAAGTAAAAGCCAACCTTGCCATGACGGGTGAAATCACGCTCCGTGGAAAGGTTCTTCCGGTAGGTGGTATCAAAGAAAAGATACTGGCTGCGAAACGTGCCGGCATCAAGAATATTATTCTAAGTGAAGAGAACCGTAAGAATATTGACGAGATACAGGAAATTTATCTGAAAGGACTGACTTTCCACTATGTGAAAGACGTAAAAGAAGTGTTTGCCATTGCGCTGACTGATGAAAAGGTAGCTGATGCCATTGACTTGTCCGTTAAAAAAGAAAAAGATAGAAAAGTAAGAAGAATGACATTTGAGTTACAGTATACAGACAGCAAGACGAATGCGCGTGCAGGTTTGATTACCACCGACCACGGGCAGATTGAAACTCCCATCTTTATGCCGGTAGGTACGTTGAACCGTAAAAGGCGTGCATTTGACAGAGTTGAAAGAGTATATTCAGGCACAGATCATATTAGGTAATACTTATCATCTCTATTTGCGTCCCGGATTGATGTTATTGAAAGAGCCGGCGGATTGCACAAGTTCAACGGCTTCGACCGTCCGATGCTGACCGATAGCGGCGGATTCCAGGTTTTCTCATTAGCGGGTATCCGCAAACTGCGCGAAGAAGGGCGCCGAATTCCGTTCGCACATCGACGGAAGCAAGCACGTCTTCACTCCGGAGAGGGTAATGGACATTGAACGTACCATCGGGGCAGACATTATGATGGCCTTTGACGAGTGTACCGGGTGATGCAGAGTATGCCTATGCCAAAAAAGTCCATGGATGACGCATCGTTGGCTGGACCGTTGTATCACGCGGTTCAATGAAACAGAACCCAAATACGGCTATCATCAGGCTCTTTTCCCTATCGTGCAGGGGTGTGTTTATCCCGACCTTCGCAAGCGCTCGGCCGAGTTCATAGCCTTGCCAATGCCAATCGGCGGTTTAAATGGGCGAACCTACGGAGAAATGCCATCGGCTGGTGAATGAGATACTGCCGAAGGACAAGCCTCGTTATCTGATGGGCGTAGGCTGTGAACATTCTGGAAGGCATCGAACGCGGAGTTGACATGTTCGACTGCCTGCCGAAAGACAAGTTTACAAAAGAGATATCAACATGCGTAACAAGAAATGGAAACCGACTTCTCTCCATTGAAGGCAGACGGTGCATCTTACGTAGATACATTATATAGTAAGGCCTATCTGCGTGTTCCATGCAGGAGTTGCTGGCCATGCAGATTGCTTCCACTCACAATCTGGCGTTTTACCTCTGGCTTGCCGGTGAAGCCCGCAAGCATATTATTGCCGGTGATTTCTCTACATGGAAACCGATGATGGTACAACGTGTATCGACAAGATTATGAGAAAGATTGACTGGAAGCTACTGAAAGACATCAAGCTGCCTGTCGGGAAAAATAAGTTCCTCAAGCGGTTGGACTGGTACATCATCAAAAAGTTCCTGGGAACATACGTGTTTGCCATAGCCCTGATTATTTCTATCGCCGTAGTATTCGACTTTAATGAAAAAATGGACCGCTTCATGTCTCATGAAGCGCCATGGCAACCATTATCTTCGATTACTACATGAACTTCATCCCCTACCTTTGCCAATCTGTTCAGTCCGCTGTTTGTCTTCATCGCAGTAATCTTCTTTACTTCCAAACTTGCGGAGAACTCG